>Ga0208942_1000060_pt1 | contig 48541 bp, 48 predicted proteins | sample GreLakmeSU08MSRF_FD_187704 | JGI IMG/M metagenome (GOLD analysis project Ga0208942, IMG submission 187704) | Freshwater lentic microbial communities from great Laurentian Lakes, MI, USA - Great Lakes metaG SU08MSRF (SPAdes) | ecosystem: Environmental > Aquatic > Freshwater > Lake | place: Great... | reverse complement strand
GCCGAGCATCAGGCGGAGTTCTTCGCCATGACGCAGGAACGGTATACCTCGTTGGTCAAGACCGGTGAAGCTTCGCCGGTTGCGATGGTGAAAGCGATCAACAGTGCAATCGCCACGCATCCAGTCTTTGCTCAAGTTTCCACTCGTTAATTATCAGCGCAGGGCTTCGACCGCACGGTCGAGGCCCTGCGTCTTTTTGACCTGCTGCGTGCATATTCTTTTTCTCCTGATCAGCCTGCTGTTCGCTCATCCGTCGTTGGCGCAAGCCGAGGCGGCTGCGGGCAATCTCTATTTAACGGAACTCATCGGTCAAGCGGTCCAGGCGCAGCTTGCTAGCGAACGAGAGTGGCATCTGCTGCTCCACTATCGCCAGGACATGTGGGGGGGCTATGTCAGCGAGCAGGACGACCCTGGATTCTTCATGTCGCTGAATGGGAAGACCGATCCACAGGCGGAGCTCAATGCGACGTTGACGCAGTTTTTTTCCGATGAGCGCGTTGGACGGTCGAAGCAGCCGGCCCAATGTGCGTTTGTCGCCCGGTATGCCTGGTTGCGCGATCGATTGCGTTTCGACGAGCAGCGCCTCCCACCGATGGCCTGCGAACGGTTCGAGCGCTGGCTCGCCGACTTTGAGGCCCAATCGATCACGCTCATCTTCCCTTCCGCCTTCATGAACAATCCCGCGTCGATGTTTGGGCATACGTTGCTTCGGGTAGACCAGAAGGGCCAAACAGAACAGACGAGGATTCTGGCCTACACGATCAACTATGCGGCGGACGTGCCGCCTGATTCCGGCCTGGCCTATCCGATCCGTGGCATCTTTGGTGGCTACCGCGGGTACTTCTCGACGATTCCCTACTACCTCAAGGTCCAGGAATACCGCGACATTGAGAACCGCGATATCTGGGAATATCGGCTGAACTTTACAGACTATCAGGTCACGCGGTTGCTCATGCATGCCTGGGAACTGGGGAACTCGTACTTCGATTATTTCTTTTTCAAAGAGAACTGCTCCTACCATTTGCTGGCCTTAATCGAGTATGCCGATCCGACACTGCATCTTACGGATCAGTTTTTTCTTTGGACCGTTCCAGCCGAGACGGTGCGGCTCCTTGTCGCGCAACCGGGGCTAGTCAGCGACATTGCCTATCGGCCCTCTCGCAGCACGCTCATCCGTCGGAAACGGGAACGATTGTCTCCGCAAGAAAAGGAGCTGACGTCGCAAATCATTCAGGAGGGGGCCGCGACGAAATCGGATGTATGGCGTCAGCTCCCAGTGCTTCGCCAGGCATTTGTGCTGGATGTGGCCTCGGATTATCTCCGATACAAGAGTGAGACGAACGAGGCTGCCACTGAGTATAAAGCGCGCAATCGAACGCTTCTCACTGCGCGCAGCGAATTGCGGATCCCCTCCGAGAATCTTCCCGTTGCGCCCTATGCCCAACGGCCGGAACTGGGCCACAAGACTTCCCGCGCGCAAGTGGGAGCAGGCTGGCGCAATAATGATAATTATGAGGAATTCGTGGTTCGCGCGGGCTATCAGGATCTTCTCGACCCGGAGATCGGCTATACCCCGAACGCACAACTGGAGCTGGCCTCTGTGTCGCTGCGGCATTACAGCCGGGCGGATCAGTTCCGGTTGGAGCGGGCGACGCTTGCGAATGCCTTGTCGTTGTCGCCGATGGACGCTCTCTTCCATGCCCCCTCCTGGAAGATCAATGTCGGCATGCAGACGATTCGGCATAATGCCTGCCGCTTGTGTAGCAACGGCGTGATCAACGGGGGGATTGGTGCTGCGGTTGAAAGCCATTGGTTGAAGCGGGAAGTTTATTTTGCCTTTGTGGAAGGGGAAGCGAATTACAGTCGCGCCTATGAGGAACGGCATCGTATCGGCGGTGGTGGCACGGCCGGGCTGTTGTCTGATCTCACCGACCGTTGGAAAATGATGGCCACCGGCACCTATCTGAAATATGCGTTGGGCGAGAAGTCCGACGACATCCGGTGGTTTGTTGGGTCGCGCTATACCCTGACCCAGAATTGGGCCATGAGGCTGGAGTACAATCACCGCGCTCACGACAACGATGTGGTGCTGTCAGTTCAGGGATTCTTCTGAGTGCAGCCGGGGATCGCGTGAGTACCCTCGATGAAACGTTTGTGTTTCACCCAGATTCCTGGAAGGATTGGGACTGGAATCTCTCAGCGGCTTGCCGCTGGGAGAGGTCTCGCTGACAGCAGCTGACGGGGCGCAGCTGTTCGGCTGGTATGTGGAGGGCCGGCAGGTCTTCGCGGCGGCGAAACCGCCCAAGTCTTTCTCTCTCATCGAGGGCGCCGAGCATAACAGCACGGACCCGGTCGGAGGCCCCGCCTATTTTCAGCAATGGGCTGAGTTCGTCCCACCCGTTATCCGGTGGTAACGCGCTCCTCGTACCGGGTCCCTACAGATCGGAATGATTTAAATTGATTGGCTATCGGTTGGCTATTTGATAAAGTACCCTTAGATAACGCCATGGGTTTGCTCGGAGCGACGTGGTGGTGATTGAATAGGCATAATGGCTAAGGAAATCATGAGGCGTTCTTCTCGTCTGCTGACATTCAGTCTGCTGGGTTTCGCGACACTGTTTGCTCCCGGCTGTGCGGGCAAAACCACCACAATGCAGCCACAGGAAAGAAGCAATGCGAGTCTTGGCATGGAGCAGACCCTTGCATCGGCCTCTTCCCCATCGCCAGATACTGCGCAGGACAACCAGCCCGATAGTTTCATTCGGGCCGATGATAAGGATCCCAGACTTGATCCTTTCGTCAGGGCCGTTGATCCATTCGCCAGGGCCAATGAATACTATCCTCCAGACGAATCACTTGATCCCTTTTCCACGGGCGATGCAGAAGCTGGTGAGGTCTATGACCCTTGGGAACCGATGAATACCCGTGTCTTTGCATTCAACCGTCAGCTCGATGAGTTTGTGCTCAAGCCGGCTGCGAAGGGGTACAATTTTCTGTTGCCGGACTGGGTGCAGGTGAGTATCAAGAATATCTATTACAACCTGCGATTCCCCCCCCGCTTGCTCAACAATGCATTTCAAGGGAAGTTCAAGGGGGCTAGCATCGAAGTGGGGCGGTTCCTTGTGAATAGCACGTTAGGCGGATTGGGGATCGTGGACGTGGCCAAGGATATGGGACTGGACACGCCGGAAGAAGATATGGGCCAGACCCTTAGTCGGTATGGCGTCAAGCCTGGTCCCTATTTGGTGTTGCCGCTGCTCCCTCCCTTTACCGTCAGGGACTTCGCCGGATTTCTTGGCGACATGGCCTTGAACCCGATCAACTGGCTGGTCGCGCCGATCGTCGAGGTCAAGCACATTCCCTCCATCATTGCTCACAAGAATCGGGCGACCTCCATGTGGTTCCAACTTGGTGTCCGAATCGAGGAAATGGTGAACGAGCGTTCGATAAACCTTGAAAAGTTTGAGGAAATCGAGGAAGCCACGCTCGATCTCTATACTGCCGTCCGCAACGCTTATCGGCAGAAACGGGCGAAGGCGACTAGGGAATAGAGTCAGGGCCGTCTGTTTGATCTATCCGGTCTGTCTGGAGCAACGAGACAGTCTGAATGGATCGAACCGATCAGATAGACGCTTCTATTGTCACGCCCAGTTCCCGACCGACCTTCACGAAGGCGGTAACAGGTCGCGCGAGTTGTTCTCTTGTATGGGCCGTTGACATCTGTGCCCGAATCCTGGTTTGGCCTTCCGGCACGACTGGGTCACTGCACCCCACGACATAGATCCCTTCTGCTAGCTGTGGAGTTGGCATTACAGCAGGTACAGGCACTGGGCGAAGAGGGGATGCCGGCCTGATACTATTCCGCTTACCCCGTCCGGTTGCGCTAGGGTTCGCGAGATGGGTAGGATACGACCCATGAAGACGCTGCACCACCGAATTCTGATGTTGCTCGCAGCGCTGTGCTGTGTGGCCAGCTTCCTTCTCCTCTCACCAGCCTTTTCAGCTTCCTTGCCGCAGCCCGTTGCTTCGTCTAACCCCATGAAACGGTGGGTGCAGTTCGAGTTGAACCAACCGGAGTCGATAGGGGATCAACAGGCCGGCAAGCCGGTTACTTTGAGGATATTGCTTCGTGGCCAGGCCATTGGGAGGGCTCCGGTGGTCGCGATCTGTGAATCAAAAGTGTTTTACCCGCGAACGGTCACCCTTGAGCCTGATGCAGCGTTCTTGGTGTGGCAGGGGACGGTCACGCTTGAGCCGATTCCGATGAGCCGGACCTCCGTGCCACCCAAGGCGGCGCGAGTCCAAGTGACTTTCGCGCGATCCCGTTCAGACAAAGCGGAACGATTCCTTCGGCGGGTGGTCTACATCACGTTGGATCAGACGGAGCCGGTGAGTGAGGAGAGGGCATTGCCTCCTGTTCAGGGCGAGGCATTGCCGAGCGAAGATGTCATTGTGGAGGAAGTGCAAAAGGCTGTGGCGCCGATTGTGGCCCATCCCGTGTTCGAGGAAGATCTCGGCGCGCGCACCTTATCGGGAGAGAAGAAAGCCTATTGGCGGCAGGTGAGCCAACTCATTAACCGTACTTGGGCCCGCCATGTCCGAGCAGTCCGGCATGCCCCTAGCAGCGAAACGGTGAAGATCCGTTTCAAATTGTATCCCAATGGTCGGGCGCAGTTGATCGAGGTTGAGAAGGGTTCCGGCGCGCGCGAAATCGACGAAGCCGGAATTCATGCGGTGATCCAGGCTCAACCATTTCCGCCATTTTCTGCCGAGCTGGAGGACGGGCCAGTCGATGTACATGTCCGGATGCGCACTGGTAGTCAGGTGAGGCCCCTTGGGATGGAGCCAGACGGGAGTCCGTTACAGGGCAAGCCCGAGGCGCTGGGCCAGCCGTCGAAGAAATAATCCATCACCAGTTCAGGCTCGCCAGCCCTACATTTTGCAAGGAGGAGATCCATGGTACAGAAGAGAAACAAGAGTTGGCTCCTATTCCTTTGGTTCGGAACGATGGTCTGTCTCCCATTCACAGTCCAGGCAGAGCCGGTTCGTTGGAACGTCGATCCGGACCATTCGACGGTGGAGTTCCGCGTGGCCCATATGGTCGTCTCCAAGACGACCGGCCGATTCATGGACTATGCCGGGTTTATCGAGATGGATGCCGAAGCCGGAACGGTGAAGGCGATCGAAGCGACAATCAAGACCGCCTCGGTGAACACGAATCACGAAAAGCGGGATGCGCATTTGCGGAATGCAGATTTTTTTGACGTGGAACGGTATTCGACGATGACCTTCAAGATGAAGAGCTACAAGAAAACTGAAGAGGGATACCTGGCGTTGGGAGACCTCACGCTGCACGGGGTGACCAGAGAGATCGTGCTGGCTGGCCATTATAATGGCGCGACGAAAGATCCTTGGGGTAATACCAGGGCCGGGTTTAGCGCCGAGGGGAAGCTCAATCGCAAAGACTTCGGGATGGTTTGGAACAAGACGTTGGATAGCGGCGGGCTCGTCGTCGGCGATGAGGTCCAGGTTCGGCTTGAGATCGAGTGCATCAAAGCGAAGAATTAACAGGATGCTGAAAAAGTGGGATGATCCGGCGAGTCCCTTGTGCTCGCACAACGCGCGATCTCAGAAGACCCTCGTTGGACGCGCGCAATGGGGGACTCGCCCGGTTAATTTTCATCCGTTGGAAGATTTCAAGAAACAAGAAGCGCTGGAGCCTCCCGCCCCGGCCTGTAAGGTAGCAAGGAGGCTGAATCGTGGGAGCTTGTGGAATGGTGGTCAGTGCTGTGATCGCAGGGGTAATCGGAATCAGCGGATCCGCCTATGCCTTGGATGTGTCCGATGTCGTGCGGGAGTGGACTCCCGAAGGCAAGAAGCTCGCGATCGAGCGGGCAAAGTTGCCGGCTCATGACGAGATGGTCCGGATTCCCGTCGGGCCTTTTCTGATGGGGAGCGACAAGAAGGTCGACCGCAATGCCTACCCGGCGGAGCTCCCTCAGCGGACAATCCATCTTGACGCCTACGAGATTGATCAGTTCGAAGTGACGACCGTGCAATATTTGAAGTATGCCCTGGCTAAGGATCTGCCGCCGCTTATCGATTGGCAGTACGACGGTGGGAACTTCCAGGAGACGATGGCCAGCCATCCTGTGATGCATGTGTCCTGGGCCGATGCCGACGCCTACTGCAAGTGGGCGGGCAAAAGGCTCCCGACGGAAGCGGAATGGGAGAAGGCAGCGCGCGGCGAAGACGGGCGGATTTATCCTTGGGGTAATCAGCCTGCCGGCTTATCACGTGCAAACTTTGGCCGCACCGGTTTGTCCGGTCCAGTGCGCGATCGCCCCGAGCGGCTGGTGCTGTATCCCCCGATCATTTCCGTGGACAAATACGACAATGCCGTCGGTCCCTATGGCACGTTCCAGATGGCGGGGAACGTGGCCGAGTGGGTGGCGGACTGGTACGACAAGGACTATTACAAGACTGCGCCGGACCGAAACCCCAAGGGGCCTGAGAATGGGACTCAGAAGAGTTTCCGTGGTGGAGGCTGGATCGACAGCACGCCGAGTGTGCGAGGCGCGCAACGGAACGGGACCGACCCCAGCACCAAAATGAACTGGATGGGTTTTCGCTGCGCACGCGACGCAAAAGAGTAGCGGCTCAGTAGGCTTAGGCTGATTGCTTCTGTTGAAGAAGAGTCTGGGCCTGCTCGCTGGTCTCTTTGACCAGGATGCCCATTTTCGAGTGGGCGGGTTCGAAGTCGATGGGGAGATGGTAATGGCGGAGGCGTTCGCTGGCGGTGGGGCCAATGGACGCTACGACCATTTTTCTGCAAGCTTCTGTGAATCGCGCGATGTTGCCGCCCTGTTCGAGTAATTGCATCACATGATCGATCTGCGCGGCGTTGGTGATCAACATCACCTGAACCTCCCCCGCAAGAATCTCGCCGAGCACCTGCTGCAACGGGGCCTTGTCCTCTGGGAGCGTCCAACGATAAATGGGCACGGGGAAGACGTCTGCTCCACGCTGCTTTAGGGATTCCACGAGCTCAGGGTTGGATGCCCCATATTCTTGGACTGCGACGCGGAGGCCTTTGAGGGGCCGGTAGGAATCCAGCGTCGCCAGCACTTCCATCCAAGTATTCGGCTCCGGCACGGTGAGTGTCGGAGTGATGCCATGGGCTTTGAGCGCCGCAGCAGGCTTGGGGCCGCGGGCCACGGTTGCCGTCCGTTTGAGCCCCTCCAGGATCGACGGCAGGGGATGGCGCGTTTGGAGAATGTCGAGGAGGGCGGTAGCGCCGACTCCCGTCATGAGGATCAGGAGATCGATCTGTCCGCCGATCAATTCGTCGCCCAAACGTAAGGCAGCGGCATTATCCTGAATCGGAACCTCCTGGAGAGCAGGAGCCACAAGAGGCTTGCCGCCACAATGTTCGATCAGCCGGGCCATCTCCTTGGCCATACGGCTTTCGAATGCAGCGACCGCAAGGCCGGAGAATCCCGTTCCGTTCATGACGATCTCTATTGGACCGCGGAGGTGGCCGCGCAGCGGAAGCCCGTGGACTCGTTGCGGATCGTTGGATCGCTGTCCACGCGGGTGAAGATGCGGACCGTTGGCGTCTCGTTCTGCCAGCCCGCGCCCCGAATGACTTTCTTGGTTCCGCTATCCGGACCCTGAGGATTCTTCGCCGGGCTCTTCTCGTAGTATTGTGCATCGTACCAGTCGTTAACCCATTCCCAGACATTGCCGGCCATGTCGTAGGCGCCGAAGGGGCTCTTGCCCAATTCGTAGCTCCCGACCGGCATCAAGGTTTTTTCGCCGGTCCATTGCTGATTGAAGTTCAGATGTTTGTTCGTGGGCTCGACATTGCCCCAGGGGAATCGCCGGTCGACTATGCCCTTGGCCGCCTTTTCCCATTCCGCTTCGGTCGGAAGGCGCTTACCTGCCCACTTGCAGTAGGCTTCCGCGTCAAGCCAGTCCACATTGATGACGGGCCGGTCGGTCATCGTGTCGGTGATGGCCTCTCCCTGCCAGAGATTTCTGGTCGGATTTTTTGGATTCTGCGGGACTCGATGGCCTGTGGCCTTGACGAACCCCAGATAACGGCCGTTGGTCACTTCAAATTTATCGATAAAAAATGTGTCCACGAACACGTCATGGCGCGGATATTCATCGCGCCCTCCATCCCGGTCTCCGTGCGGGACTCCCATGGGAAAGACGCCGGCCTGGACGGCGACCATCGGCGCGCCGTCTTTGCCCGTCGAGGCCTTAAGCGGTTGGTCGGCGGCGAGGAGCGGGGATGGGTGCATTGAGAGGCAGAGCAGGGTCGCAACAAGAATCAATCGAAGAGACATGGCAATGAACTCCTTGTTGAAGATGGAAACCACATACATCGTACCATAGCGGGCAGTCGAAGTGCAGCCGCACTATCAGGATGCTAAAAAGTGGGATGGCCCGGTGAGTCCCTTGTGCTCGCGCAACGCGCGGTCTCAGAAGGCCCTCGTTGGACGCACACAGCGGGGGGCTCATCCGGGCCATCAGCGAGGTCTACACTCGGATGCACCGAGTTTTTCCGTAGCCTGCTAGGTGGTGCAGTGAGGTTCATAGTCCTTTTCGCTCCCTGGGTTTTTAATTGACGGAGCCGAAGTGGCTCCCTACTATACGAGCACGACTATAATAGAGGTTGATTATGGCTGGTCCGCTTCACCGAGGATTGCGACATGTGGCGCTACGCGTCACGAATCTTGCTCGTTCCCGTGCGTTTTACGAACAGTTGTTGGGGATGCAGGTGGTGTGGGAGCCGGACCAGGACAATATCTATCTCAGCTCCGGCTCGGATAGTTTTGCTTTGCACCAGATTCCACCATCTGAGCTGGAGGCCTATCGGCCGCTGAAGGGGCAATTGCTGGATCATGTCGGCGTGATTGTGGAGAGCCCTGAGGTAGTCGACCGGATGTACCGGGCGATTGAGCCGCGCTTGCCGCAGCTGGGCGGGCAGGTCGTGAAGCAGCCGAAGCAACATCGCGACGGCAGCTATTCGTTTTATTTCTCCGACCCGGATGGAAACGTGGTGCAGGCTCTGTATGAACCGAACATCAGCAAGCTCAAATGGGAAGTGACGAGTGATCGGTGATGCGTGACCGGTTACACGCCAGGTGGAAACCCGTTTCAGACCCATCGCTCATCACTCATCATCCATCACAATTATGAAGATCTGGGACAGCCTGCCGAAACATCAGTATCTCAGCCTGGCGCCCTGGTCATGGGTGCAACTGGAGAGCGCCGAGGCTCCCGGGCCGTTTCCCTTTGTTGCAGGCGTGGCGCCGGAAGTCGTCGCGAGTCTCCAGGAAGCCCATAGCCTCTTTTCTAGCGCGATCGATACATCGATCAGCGATGTATTTTCCAAGCGGGCTCCGGTGGACGACCCGGATCGCCAGAGGCGATTGGAGGATGCCTATGCGGAAGTAATCAGCACTCGCCCCCATCTGCAGCAGCACATTCGCTGCGGGCGAAAGCCTGACGGGACCTTCCAATGGGAGTTTCCGACCGATCTCACTAAATCCGCCACGGTCACCAACGGTGGACTCAGGATTTTTCATTCTGTGAAGCGGCAGGCCATTCCGATCGGATTTGATCAGCGACAGTTGGGGCCTCTGGTGGGAAAGCTTTTAGGGTTGCTGGACGGCACCCATCAGCCCGATGAAATCAGAACAGTGGTGGCGACTTCGGGCCGGGACGGGGAACGAGTCCTCACGCGACTGATGGAAGCGCTGCACCAGCATGAATGTTTGGTCAGCGCTAATACCTCCTCTGTCCGGTCCCACTGGTTCGAGACGCTGCAAGATAAAGACACGCTTCATCTCGGCCATGCCGCATTGCTGTATCGGCAACAGAACCAGGCCCTATTATTCGATCCCTGGCTGCTTCCCTGGTTTGCCGAATCGTCTATCCCCTCGCTCTGGGGATCGCTCTTGCCCAAGCCGGCTGCCGTATTTCTGACCCATGATCACGACGATCACGTGGACCCTCGGACGCTGTTGCACTTGCCCAAGGACACGCCGATTATCGTGCCAAGCCGAAGAAATCGTCGCATCCTGTCCTATGATTATCTGTCGCTTTTGCGTGAGCTGGGATTTGGCAATGTGATTGAATTGGCGCATGGAGAGAGTTGGGCTTTTGAGGGAGGGGCGGTCTACTCCGTGCCTTTCTACGGCGAAGATCCCTGCGACCTGGAAATGCCGCGCAACTGTTACCTCATTGCCGACCGGGGCTACAACGTGCTTGTGCATGCAGATAGCGGGCCGACGAACAACGGCAAGTCTGCGCTCAAGGATGGAGTGATTCAGGCGCTCGTACAGAAACATGGGCCGATTTCGCTGGTGCTAGCCTCGCAGCAGCAATTGCTCGAAGTCCGTGGCCATGCGGCGCATGCGCCCTTGTCTCATCCAGGCAAATGGCTGGACGTGGGAGAAAACGGCTATCTCACGAATTCGTATTTGGCAGAGATCTGCGTGGCGGCGAAGGCCACACTCTTCGTGTCGTATGCCACGGGCGGCGCAGACTGGTATCCGGATCATCTCTCGTTCATGTTTAGCAAACGGAATCCCGCCCGCTCGGCCTTGGTGACGGCCCATTGGGAGAGGCCGGAATCCCTCAAGGATCTTCTCGCTCCCAATGGATGCGCGTATCATTGCGGGCAGGCGCTGGATCTGTTTCGTGGAGCAGCCAACGGGCTGGTGGTACCGATGAAGACAGGAGAGGCCTTGACGCCTCTGTCCCTCTACCGGCTCGACCATGGCGATCCCCCCTTCATGAAGGCCGGCAGCCTGTCTCGTTAGCAGGCTGTTTCAGCATCCTGCTAGATCGATAAGGATTAATTATGGCCATACGCAAGACAGAGCAAGCTCCAATCCTCGTGACCGGCGTCGCAGGATTTATCGGTTTTCATACGGCAATCAGATTGCTGGACCGAGGCGAGAAGGTAATCGGGCTCGACAACGTGAACGATTACTACGACGTGAGACTAAAGAAAGCGCGGTTGGCGAAGCTGAAGCCCTTCAGGCAGTTCACCTTTACCAAAACGGATCTGGCGAACCGGGTGAAGATGCGGAAGCTTTTTGCCGAACAGCCGATTGTGAAGGTGGTCCATCTGGCGGCGCAAGCCGGCGTACGGTATTCGCTGGTGAACCCGCATGCCTATACGGATAGCAACATCGAAGGGTTTCTAAATATTCTCGAAGGCTGCCGTCACGCGAAGGTGAAGCACCTGGTCTATGCCTCGTCGAGTTCCGTCTACGGCGGCAATACCCAGATGCCCTTTTCGATTCATGACAACGTCGACCATCCTATTTCACTCTATGCGGCCAGCAAGAAGGCCAACGAACTCATGGCCCATTGCTACGCGCATCTCTACCGGATTCCGTGCACGGGTCTGCGGTTTTTTACGGTCTATGGGCCTTGGGGTCGGCCCGATATGGCCCTCTTCATTTTCACGAAGGCGATCCTGGAAGGGAAGACTATTGAGGTTTACAACCACGGGAAGATGCGCCGTGACTTTACTTATGTCGATGACATTGTCGAGGGAGTGATTAGGACCCTCGACCATCCGGCCAGTCCGAACCCTGCCTGGTCCGGCGATAAGCCTGATCCGGGAACCAGCTCGGCCCCGGCCAGGATCTACAATATCGGCAATCATCAGCCGGTTGAGCTGCTGCGTTTTATCGAGGTATTGGAACAGACGATCGGGAAAAAGGCGAAGAAGAAACTGTTGCCGATTCAGCCCGGTGATGTGCCGGCGACGTATGCCGATATCGAAGACTTGTCGCGGGGTGTCGGATTTAAGCCAGCCACACCTATCGAGGTGGGGATTCCCCGTTTCGTGCAGTGGTATCGGGAGTTCTACAAGGTATAAGAGGCGCCAAGCCTCTTGTCCCTCTTGCCAGCGCGACCTCAGCGTGAACGATCCGGATGATAGGGTGCCGCTCCTGCTCAATCGGGAACAGCCTGCCCTCTGCTTGCCATGCTCTGCTAATGCTTGCTGGAAGTAATGGAGATGTGGCGTTTCGTCGTCGGCGATAACGCCGTTGAAATCGAAAATGATGGCGCGGATTATCGCTGGGCCTCGCTGGGTCGCCTCGCGGCACCACTCGAGCGCATGGCGCGCGTGGGACAAGCAGCTTCGCCTTGTTCCCTGTCCACTACTAAGGTATTCTCTATTTTAAGCTCGCGAAGCATGAGGTGGAAACGTGAAATGTTCGAAGAGCCTCCCCCGGTTCTCTCACTTCTGATATCCGGAATATTTTCCGTATGACTGACCACAGCATATTGGTGAACCTGCTCGTAATTTTTACGGTCTCGATTGCCGTCGTTTTCGCGTTTCACAAATCCCGGCTTCCCGCGATCGCGGGGTTTCTGTTCTCGGGCGCGCTCATCGGTCCCCACGGGTTGAACCTCATCTCCGATATGGACACGGTCCAAGTGCTGGCGGAGATCGGGGTCGTTCTGCTCCTCTTCACCATCGGCCTTGAGTTTTCGCTGGCACAATTGGCCTCCATGCGTCGCCTCATGTTCCTGGCCGCACCGCTCCAAGTCGGCGGCGTGCTGTTGATCGCCTGGCTGGGGGCGACGCTCGTTGGACTGTCCTGGCGGCAGGGCCTATTTTGGGGCTTTCTGTTTTCTTTGAGCAGTACGGCGGTTGTCCTGAAGGCCTTGGCCGAACGGGGAGATAACGATTCGATCCATGGCCGGGCCACCATCGGCATTCTCGTCTTTCAGGATTTAGCCGTTGTTCCCATGATGCTGTTGATGCCGATTCTCGCCAGCCAATCGGGCGGAGGAAGCCTGGCGATTCTGCTCACCTTGGGGAAGTCGATCCTTGTCATCGCGCTGGTCATTGCTGCTGCCGGGTATCTGGTTCCTAAGCTGCTGGAACATATCGTGCGCAGCCGCAGCCGAGAGTTATTTTTATTGACGATCATCGTCCTCTGTCTCGGCATCGCCTGGCTCACCTCGCTCGGTGGCCTGTCGTTGGCCCTGGGCGCATTCATCGCCGGGCTGGTCATTTCCGAATCCGAGTACAGCCATCAGGCCATGGCAGAAGTGTTGCCGTTCCGAGACAGTTTACAGAGTCTTTTCTTCGTGTCGGTCGGTCTCCTCATGGATTGGCGGGTGTTGTTTGAGCATCCATTGCCAGTGGGGGGTTTGCTGGTGACGGTGCTGTTGGTGAAGTTTGCCTCAGGGGCCGGCGCGGTCCTGTTGGCGGAGGTTCCTCCACGCTCGGCGGTCATGGTGGGCATCGCCCTCGCTCAGGTCGGCGAATTCAGTTTCTTGCTGGCGCAGCAGGGGAAAGAGAGCGGCCTCCTGCAGCACGATTCCTACCAGATCTTTCTTGCGGTTTCGGTGCTCTCGATGATCGCCGCACCTTTTCTCATGCAGTGGTCGCCGAACCTGGCCCGCCGTGTGGAGGCGTGGCAGCGGCTTCGTCATTGGCTGCCCAGCCGCACCACCGCCCATGTCCTGCATGTCGAGGGCAAGCAGATCCGGATGAAGGACCATGTCATTATCGTAGGATATGGATTGAACGGGAAGAATCTTGCCCGGGTCCTCGGCGATACGGAGATCTCGTACGTGGTCCTGGATCTCGATGGCGATATTGTCAGCCGCAAAGCAAGCCATAGCGTGCCGGTTTACTATGGCGATGCCACGAATCCGAACGTGTTGCGGCAGATGAAGATCGAGGATGCGAAAGTAATGGTGATCGCGATCTCCGATCCGTTCATGACCCGGCGGGCCGTGCAGGTGGCTAAGGAGCTCAATCCAAAGCTGCAGGTCGTCGTGCGGACCCGTTATCTGCGAGAATTGGAGGGGCTGCACCAGCTCGGCGCGGATAATGTGGTGCCGGAGGAATTCGAAACATCTATCGAGATTTTCGCTCTGGTACTCCGCACGTATAAACTACCGCAGGAATTTGTGACGCAAAAGTCCGAGCAGATTCGTCACGAGGGTTATGCCTTGCTTCGACGTAGTGGACTGCCGGAACTGACGCATCATCTCGGTAGTGGGACCTTGACCGATACGGAAGTTGAAACCTGTCGCATCGACGAGGATTCGCCCGCGCGGGGCAAGACGCTGACCGAAATTTCTCTCCGGCCTCGTACCGGCGCATCGGTGATCGCCTGGACGAGAGGAGGCGTGACGCAGTCGAATCCGTCAGAGCAGACCCGGTTGCTGGGGGGAGATATCGTGGTGCTGCTCGGGACGCGCAGGCAGATCAGGCAGGCAATGGAACTGCTTGTGTCGATGGGCGCGGAGTAAGTCGCTGCCGGTTAACTCTTCCAGCGCAGCGTAACCCCCTCCTTGAGCGGATGGTCGAGGGGCTGTCCTGTCTGGACCGACGCGAGATGCGCCGCTTTCAACCTATAGTACCACTTGGCCGGCTTATCGGCATCGTCGATAAGCATCAAGGACGGCTTGTAGCGTAAGCCCACCGTTTGGCGTTCCATCGCCTCCCGATCCTGCCCCATGAATACGTTGGCGAAATAGCGAAAGATGGTTTTGGAAAACGGCAGCCAGCCGAGGCAGTTCCAGGCCGCGGTGAAGTCAATGCGGCACTGCTGGTCCGTGATCGGCGTGACCGTGGCACGGGTGGAGACGAAAAGAGATCCGCATTGGATGAATTCGAACCGCTGGTTGGGCAACACGAAATCGATGGTTGTCGTGAGCGGCGCGCCGTACAGCATATTAAAGAGCTTATAGGGTCCGCTGTTTTTGGACGGGGCGTGCGGCGACATGCGGAAGCCGTTGGGAATCGGTTCGAAGGCCTTGGCCTTTTCGTGCATGCTCGCCTGGGTCCGCCACCAGGGGCTTTGATGGACGAAGGGGCCATGGGCGGGGTCCATCAAGCCGACGATGCCATCGTCGATGGTGCAATCCAAGAGCGTCGAAATATGAATCATTCGATAGGGAGACGAGGGGAGCGGAAGTGGCGGCACCTCCGGAATGGCTTGGTTCGGTTGTTGTAGGTCGGGAATGAATACCCACACGTAGCCGTCTCGCTCGCGGCAGGCATAGGTCGTAATGCCGATTTTATCGGCTTGAATGGGAGAATCTGTGACCAGCGAGGGAATTCCCTGGCAACGACCGGCCTGATCAAACCGCCAGCCATGGTAGGCGCATTCGACGGAGTTGCCGTTCATTTTGCCGAACGACAGTGGCATCCCCCGGTGGGGGCAAATGTCGCGCATGGCTGCGACAACCCTCTGTGCGGTTTTGCAGACGAGGATTGGGAGACCCAGCAGAACGGTCCCTTTCAGACTGCCGGGAGCGAGGTCGCTGCTCAGGCATGCGGGATACCAGAAGCCGAACAGTGGCGCGTTCTTGGAGTGCTTGATTTCGGTAATGAGATCGCTATGCATGGAAAAAGGAAGGACGCACGTCAGAGGACCAGTCTGAGCGTGAATATAGCGAGCAGGTCATAGAAGGTCAAGCCAGCTAGTCCAACGCGGGCCTCTCTCTTCCGTCACATCTGCCCAAGGCGTTGTCAGGCTGTCCTTCATGCGCGCATCCAACGAGGACCTTCTGCGGCCGCGCGTTGTGTGAGCACCGAAGATCGGCAGACCGCCCCGCCTTTCCTCCCCTCTTCCTTGACAAGAAAAAGAAGCGGAGACTATAGTCAAAACCTCATTGAAATTGCGGTATTCACGCGGGTCTGACTAAAAAAGAGGGTGTATGACAATCACGCAGACGGATCCAGCGGTGGCCTTGGCTAACCTCCAAGCTTCCAAGCCTGAGAAGGTGACGATCGTGTTGCTGAGCGGCGACATGGATCGAGCGATGGCGGCGTTCATCATCGCGACAGGGGCTGCAGCCATGGGGATGCAGGTCACGGTCTTTTTTACTTTCTGGGGCCTCAATACCATTCGTCGGAAAGGCGCGGCCAGCTCCGCGAAGGATTGGCTCCGCCGGATGTTCGGGTTGTTGAACACGGGCGGCGCGGATAACCTGCCCCTTTCGCGGTTCCATTTCTGTGGGCTGGGCACGAAGATGATGAAAATAGTCATGAAGCAGAACCGGATGCCCGGCGTGCCGGAGCTCATGGAGACGGCGTTGGAGCTGGGGGTTCGCTTCATTGCCTGTACGACGACTATGGGGTTGATGGGCATCACGAAAGATACTCTCATCGAAGGCATCGATCAGTTTGCGGGGGTGACGACCTATCTCGCGGAAGCCAAACAGGGCAGCGTGAATTTGTTTATCTAGACGCGAGTGCGGATGCTGACATGGAGAGGAACGTATGATTCAAGCCGATGTGAAGCTCGATACGCTGGGGTATTTTTGCCCGATGCCGATTATTATGACCCTGAAGAAGATCAAGGAACTGACGGTGGGTCAGGTCCTGGAAGTCGTGTCCGACGACGAAGGCATCAAAAAAGACATGCCGGCCTGGTGCGATACGACCGGTCATCAGATGGTCGGTCTCGAAGAAGAGCAGGCGAAGGCAGGCATGATCTATAAAGCCTTTGTAAAAAAGACGAAGTAACTGCATCAGCTCGGACGCAGTGGAGAGAGAAGCCGGAGGGATGATGATCAGACCTCCGGCTTCGTTGTTTCAATAACGGGTAGGGTAGGGCATGGACCGCATCGTCGAATGTGTGCCGAACTTCAGTGAGGGGCGAAGCCGGACGACGGTCCGCGCGCTGGTGGACGCGGTGGAATCCGTGCCGGGGGTCTGGCTGTTGGACCAGACGATGGATCGGGATCACCATCGCTCTGTCTTGAGCTTTGCCGGCGAGCCTGATGCCGTGGCGGAAGCGGCCTTTCGCGCGATTCGCGTGGCGACCGATCTCATTGATCTTCGCAAGCATGCGGGCGTTCATCCACGGGTCGGGGCGACGGATGTCGTGCCCTTCGTGCCGGTGCGCGGTGCGACGATGCAGGACTGCATCCGTCTGGCGAAGCGTCTGGGGAAGCGGGTGGGGACTGAGCTGGAGATCCCGGTCTTTCTCTACGAGCAAGCGGCCACGCATCGCGGTCATGCTTCGCTGGAATCGGTCCGCCGCGGAGAGTTGCAAGGCTTAGCCTTTCGTATGGCGTCCGATCCCGACTGGATGCCGGATTTCGGCCCATCCCAACTTCACAAGACGGCCGGGGCCATGGTCATCGGCGCGCGCCCTCCCTTGATCGCGTTCAATGTCAATCTCCGCTCAACGGATCTAGTTCTGGCTCGTGCTATCGCGAAAGACATTCGTCAATCGAACGGCGGATTCCCCCATCTCAAGGCGATCGGGGTAGCGCTGGCCAGCCGTCGCATGGTGCAGGTGGCGATGAATCTCACCGATCACATCATCACGCCGATCCATGTCGCGTTCGAAGCGGTCCGGTCCCGCGCAGCCGAGCAGGGAGTGGAGGTTGCGGGAAGCGAAGTGATCGGGTTGGTGCCGCAAGCCGCGCTGGTGCGGGTCGCCGTGCAGAGCGTGGCGCTCGAACAGTTCGATGTCACCCAGGTGTTGGAGACGAGAGTCGGGGCGCACTTGTCTGGTAAGCCGGCAAAGCAGGCCCTCGCGCTCGAGGATTTTCTGGAGTCTGTGGCCGCGGCGACTGCGATTCCAGCTGGTGGTTCGGTCGCGGCTTTGGTGGGAGCCCTTGCGGCTTCGCTGGGAATCATGGGGGCGAAGCTCAGCAAGCAACGGACAGTCGAAGGTCGGCTGAGCGAAATTAGCCTGAAGCTTCGCGAGCTGATGCAAGCGGATGGCGAAGCCTACCAGCGCTTTATCCTGGCCACGAAGCTCTTGAAGACAGATACGACTCGTCCGTCCATCTTATCTGCGGCGCTTCATCTTGCGACCGAGATCCCGCTCGAAATCGCCGAACAAGCGACCGAGGCGGGAATGCTGCTTCATGCTTGCTCCGCAGGGGTGAAGCCCCGCGTCCAGTCTGACCTGACGGTTGGATTACTGTGTGCGATCGCCGCAGCGGATGCAGGGCGTCACACAGTCGTTGAAAACATAAAAATACAGCATAATCAACGGCTTAAGCTGTCTCTTCTTGGCCGAATGCAAGTCATGACAAAGCGTCTTGAGGAACTGAGAGGGGCTATGCTACACTGCGCCCCTTGGTCAGGACGGGTTCGCACGAGGAAAAACCCTGTACAGGCATCGCCTGGGAAAGTAAATAGACGGGAAGAATGGAAATCAAAGTCTTCAATAATAACGTTGAAAAAGCCCTCAAAGTTGCCAAAAAGAAACTCGCGGGGGAAGGCCTCTTCCGGGAACTGAAGCGTCGACGGTTTTACGAGAAGCCGAGCGTCAGGAAGAAAGCCAAGGAACGCGAAGCACAGCGTCGTCGTCAAAAGTGGCTGTCGAAGCGTAAGCCAGAGTAAGCGTCTGTCCACAGGTTTGCTTGTTCGGTTGACCGCATTCCTCCCAAGGCCCCCGCACTCACTTCTAGTCCATGCGCCAGGATCAGATCACTGCTGCGCTTCGAGTTGTGAAGCGCGAGATTCGGCAGTGGGAGGAACCGGTCCTCGGCGTGGTCTCACGCGAGTCGCACCGCGATCCCTTCCGCATTCTCATTGCCTGTCTCCTCAGCCTCAGGACCAAAGATAAAACGACCGGTGAAGCCAGTGGCAGGCTCTTCGCGCTGGCACATCAGCCTGCTTCGATGCTGGCCCTTCCGCTTCAGAAGATCGAACAAGCCATCTATCCCGCCTGTTTTTACCGGACGAAAGCCAAATCGATCCATGCGATCTGCCGCCGCCTGCTGAGGGACTATGGAGGCGCAGTGCCCGATTCCATCGAGAAATTGGTTACGCTGTCGGGGGTTGGCAGGAAAACGGCGAATTTGGTGGTGACGGTCGCATTCGGCAAGCCTGGTATCTGCGTGGATATTCACGTGCATCGCATCAGCAATCGCTGGGGCTATGTAAAGACGAAGACGCCGGAGGAAACGGAAGAAGCCCTACGACAGAAGCTACCGAAGCCCCATTGGATCACGTTGAACGATCTGCTCGTTCCCTACGGCCAGCATCTCTGTCAGCCGGTCTCGCCATTTTGCAGCCAGTGCAAACTCACTGCATATTGTGATCGGACTGGGGTAACGCGCTCGCGTTGAGCAAGCGCGTGGTTTGCTCTCGTAGGCTGCTCAAAAACCACCCAGCCAGGCCGCAGCGAGTGAAGGCCTGAGACGTGTCTCCCTGGGGTACGTTGAGGGTGTGAACGATGAAGAACAAAGCTGGGGGACTTTTCAGCAGCCTGCTAGATGAAGAGTTTCGTTTCGGCATCGGAGGTCAGCGCAATAATGGCGGGGAGCCCCATAACTTCGTCGACGTTTCTTGTCACGGCATCGGGATCGACGCCCATATATTCCAGCCCCGCGCTACAGGCGATGAGCCGGAATCGGCCGACCAGCCTCGCATCCTGAAACATTTCGGAAATATTCGGAACTTTCTTTTCTTTCAGCAGCCGAGTCACTTCCTCCGCCGATGAGGCATATTCCGGAGGGAAATCGATCACGTCGATCTTTCCCTCTGCCAGTTTCTTGATCGTCCAGAATAAGAGGATCACGATCACGTCTTTCCCCATCGCCGAAGCCGTGAGGCCCAGAGTTGCGACCTGGTGCAGCGCATCGTAGGTGGCGTGATGGGCGAAGATGACGAACTTGGGTTGAGGGGGCATAGGCGGCGGCTATTTCTTGGTGGCGCGTGTTTTGACGCTATTGATGTAATCAGTGATGGTCGCATCGACTTCGCCTGTGGTCATAGGGCGATCATGCGTTTCACTCTCGTCGACAAGGTACTTATTTTGATCTTTTTCCTGCCGCAGGACTACCGAATTCTCCGGCGTCACCTCGATCAGCATGAACCATTCTCTCGCGCCCTGCGTGATGACGACTTCCTTGCCCAGGCCTTTTTTCGTAATCTCGATATGAAAATATTCGGCGGCACTGACGAAGGAGGCGATTGTCACAAGACCCAAGCTCAGGACCGCAAGCCTGAGCCAGGCGCTGATTCGTCCTATGCAGAGAGACCGGTGCGACATCGTAGGGGGATTATAGCTCGCTCAGAAATCTGCCGCAAACCCTCGCCGCTCCCGGGTTGTTGGCTTGAGTGCTCCCAGGTCGCATGCTAAGATGCGCGGTCCATGGATGGCCTACTCGCAACAATTCAGCAATGGATTCCGGTCGACCTGCTCATCGGCCTCACTGTGGTTTCGGTGTTCGGCTTTATCGGCTCTCTGATTGCGATCCCGCTGATTCTGGTCCGTCTACCGGCCGACTATTTCGACACGAGGACACCCCGCCATTGGATGAAAGACCATCATCCCTTGCTGCGCCTGATAGGGCTGATCGTGAAGAACATCGTGGGAGCGGTGTTATTTTTGGGCGGGCTTGCCATGCTTTTTCTGCCGGGGCAGGGTCTGCTGACGATGCTGATCGGGATCTCGCTCATGGACTTTCCCCGAAAGCGCGAGCTAGAGGCCAAAATGGTCGGCCAGCCGACCCTGTTTGGCGTCATCAATACGATGCGACAGAAGTTTCATAAACCCCCACTGAGCCTCGCTCCAGATCCCTAACCCCCATGGCCAGCAACGATTCCAGCCGCAAGACGCTCTATCTGATCGATGGAAGCGCGTACATCTATCGTGCCTTCTTCGCCCTGCCGGCGATGAATAATTCCAAAGGTCTTCAGACCAACGCCATCCTCGGCTTCACGACGATGTTGCTGAAGATTATTCGCGAGAAGAAGCCGGATGGCATTGTTGTGGCGTTTGACGAAAAAGGGCCGACCCTGCGCCACGCGGAGTTCAAAGACTACAAAGCGCAGCGGCCACCGATGCCGGACGGGATGAGCGCTCAGATTCCCTATATCCATCGCATCGTGGATGCCCTCAACATCCCCGCCGTCCGACAGTCCGGGCATGAGGCAGACGATTTGATCGGTACCCTCGCGCACCAGGCGGAGCAGTATGGGTATGATGTCGTCATCGTCACGGGCGACAAGGATATGTTCCAGCTCCTGACTCCCCACGTGCGCATCTACGATCCGGTAAAAGACAAATGGCTTGGTGAAGCGGACTGTGTTGAGCGTTTCGGCGTGGAGCCGGCGCGCGTTGTCGAGATCATGGGGCTGATGGGCGATGCGTCGGACAATATTCCCGGCGTCAAGGGCATCGGTGAGAAAACGGCGATGAAACTGATTGCTCAGTTTGGCACGATCGAAGAACTCTTGCGCCGCGTCGAAGAAGTCACGCCGCCACGGATCAAGGCGCTTCTGATCGACCAGGCCGAGAATGCCCGTCTCAGCTGGAGGCTGGTGACCATCCAACTGGATAGCCCCATCCCCTTCAAGCCCGAGACCTATCACATCAAGCCTCCGCATCAGGACCAGCTGACCGATTTGCTGCGTGAGCTAGGGTTCACCTCACTCCTCAAAACGTTTCAGTCCTCCTTCACGCAACCGGCGAAGGCTGTGGCGGAGACGAAGCTCGTGCAGGATGAATCCACCGCGCAGCGATTTGTGGAAAGCTTGCCGCAGGGAGGCGTCCTCGGTCTGCAATGTCTGCTGCCTCCTGGAACTCCTACGCAGGTTGACGTGGAGGGCCTTGCGCTCTCTACGAGAGATAAGACGGCGTTCATTCCGTTCGACGTCCATGCCTACATGAGGCCGATCATCGGGCTGCTGCATGACTCCACGCGAACCAAGGTGGTGCATGATCTGAAAGCGACTCTATTGGTCTTTCACCGGATCGGCGTGACCCTCGCCGGTCCCTATCTGGACACGATGGTGGCGGACTATCTCCTGAATCCCAACCGCCGCGATCACCAGCTTGAGACGATTGCGCTGGAACTGCTGGACCATCGGCTAGGGACAGGGAAGCCGGAGAAGGCCGCGCCAAAATCCCTCTTCGATGAGGAGGAGACAGGGTCACACGAGGAAGCGACGGAAGCAGCCTTGGTGCTGGCCAGGCTGGCTCAGCCCTTGACGGAACGGCTGGCGGAGCAGGGAAGCCTTACGCTGTTCAACGATGTGGAGATGCCGTTGGTGTCGGTGCTGGCCGAGATCGAGCGAAACGGCTTTTTATTGGATGTCGACGGGCTGCACAAGCTCAGTAAAGAGTTAGAGCATGATCTCGACAAGATGATCGAAACAATCCAGGGCATGGCCGGCGGCGAGTTCAATATCAATTCGCCCAAGCAGCTCGCCACAGTGCTCTTCGAGAAGCTTGGGCTTAAACCGATCAGGAAAACCAAGACCGGCTACTCGACCGACGAAGACACGCTGACGCAGCTTGCCGCACAACATGAATTGCCCGCACAGATCGTGAATTATCGAAGTCTCAGCAAGCTCAAGTCCACCTATGTGGATGCCTTGCCTGAAATGGTCAAGCCTGAGACCAAACGGCTCCATACCTCGCTTAATCAAACTGTCGCGGCCACTGGGCGGCTTTCCTCCACTGAGCCGAACTTGCAAAATATTCCGGTAAAGGGCGAGTACGGGCTACGAATCAGAGAAGCCTTTATCGCGCCTCCCGGTCATACCCTCCTCTGCGCTGACTATAGCCAGATCGAGCCTCGCATCCTTGCGCACCTGTCGCAAGATCCTCGCTTGCTCGCCGTCTTTGCAAAGGGTGAAGATATCCATATGGCGACCGCCATGGAGATTTTCGGCCTGCCCTCCGGTCAGATCACGCGAGATATGCGGCGCGTGGCCAAGACTGTTGTCTTCGGGATTGTGTATGGGATCAGCCCCTTCGGCCTGGCTTCAAACATTGGCGTGACGCAGGCAGAGGCGAAGAAGTATATCGAGACTTTCTTTGAGAAGTTTTCGGCCGTGCGGGCCCTAATGGACTGGAATATCGAAGAAGGCAAAACGAAGGGCTACACGACCACGATCCTCGGGAGGCGGCGTCCGATTCCCGAGTTGCAGAGCGGGGATCCGGTGCAAAGGGGCTTTGGCGAACGGATGGCGGTGAACAGCCCGATCCAGGGTTCAGCCGCGGATCTCATCAAAGTCGCGATGATCAATGTGAGCCGGTTGCTGCACCATGAGCTGCCCCATACCAAGATGATTCTTCAAGTCCATGACGAATTGATCTTCGAGGTGCCGGAGAAAGATTTGGAAGAGACGAAGCGGCTGGTGAAGCAGGAGATGGAAGGAACGGGAAAGAAGCTGGGGCTGTCTGTGCCGCTGAAAGTGGATATGGGGACAGGCCATAACTGGCGAGTGGCTCATCCGTAGCAGCCAAGGTTGCGAGGCTGGTGGATCTGTTACGGAGTCGGGTAGAGAGCCTGCGCAATTTCTGTCATGTTGAAGAGCATCGTGTTGCGGCGGGTATAGGCTGCGTGGCCGAAGTAGTGGTCTCGCACATTGGTTGATCCCGTGGAGTCTTTGTAGTCGACGAGCATGCCCAGCCCTTCGCTCGGGATACGGACGGCCCGGCGGGCGCATTCGAGCCAGCGCTCGAATCCGTCAAAGGGTTCGACGATTTCCCACACAGCCTTGTTCGCGGTTTTTGCTGCTTCGGCTTCCGGCACGGCATCGCTGCCTGCGACAGCCATTTCCTGAACATAATCTCCACCCCAAGCAATCGGCATTTCCATCGTGATCTGGGGTAATTCCATTTTCGCGAGCCAGGTCTTGCCATCGGTTCGAAGATTTCGATGGTTGACGATATGCAGTAGCTGGCCCAATCCCGATAGGTCCCATCCGTACCGGACCGGCATGCCGAAGGTGACGACGTCCAGTGCCGCGCTATTCAGGAGGGTGCCCTCCGACAGGAAGGGCGCGATCCGTTGGATGGTCGTGGCGATATCCGGTCGATTGGTTTGAGCAGCGAACGCCGATAGGAGGTCGAACAGTCTCGTCCTGCTGCTAGATGCGGATGGACATAAGAGGTTCGAGACGAGGGCGAGGACGAGGCCTGCCTGTCCATGGGCCTGCATAAGGATACGATCGCCCTGGGCCAGCTTGTGGGTTTCGGCCCAGTCTCGCAGCCCTCCGAGCAGTGCGATGGCTGCCAGGGCACGGCCCAGGTGATGGTGCTCGCAAGACCAGAGTTCGCGGAGGCAATGGATTGGACGGTCCAGGCCCTTGTTGAGGGACTGTTTCATCTGCTCCACGTAAACATTGGTGAAATTGCCTGCATCCCCGATCTGCTCGTCGAGTAGCCGCTTGGTGGCGTCATCGTTCGGGAGCGGTGGCTTTAGGCCTCCCGGAAGAGAGGAGATGCCATTGCTGCCGTCTCGTAGCAATGCTAAGAGGGCATCGAGTCCCGCCACGCCGCGCGAGTAGCCTCGTTTGAGCCCTCCCAGGTCATCCAGTCGCTGCGCCCCGAAGAGGTCGGTTCCCATGATGGAGCCATGCAGAAAAACGATCAGGCGGACTCCCGCTTGCGACAGGCGCTTGCCGGTTGCGGCCATAGTTTCGTGTCCGGACGGCGATTCTTCGAGCGTGGCCAGGGTGGCCTCGCGAATGGTGAGCCGCTCGCCGGGATTTTTCCGGGACATCTCGTCGTGCTGGAAATTATTTTCAATCGGCATGGTGAGTTACATACCCGATGTTATTCATCGATGTATAAGCGTGAAGCATTTCAATCATTTCTTCTTGCACGCAATCCTCCACCAGGTTTCCTGCACGCTGTCCGGGATAATAGGCGCCCACGTGCCCGGCGTTGTGCCTGAGTCAACGATGTCGCCTCTCCCCATTAGTCCTGCATACCAAAAGGATGCGAGGAGTCGGTGCTTCTCATCACGACAGTCAAACTCAAATCGCACCTTCTTTGATCGAAAGGGTTTTCCATTATTGGCCGAAGCCTGTGCAGCCGCAAAGTTCTGCAGTGCCCACATCTTTGTTAGATGTCCTGTGCGTCGTATTGTGCCACGGTCCACATAGTGGGTGAGGATGCCGCCTTCATTTTCTCCGCTCTGTGTCCATTTTGCGCATGCGTCGCTGGTCATTAATAATACACACAGAGTGAGTAGGATAAATCGTGTCATTGGAAAGACCTCCTGAACTGATTACAGTAGGGCGACTGTCGCTGGATTTGGGGCTTTTTTCAAGACGAAAATGCTCGACGGGCTGGTCTGTCTGGCGGAGCGGCGACGAGTGACGGTGCTGGGTTCGGTTGCAGGCAGGATGAGCAGGAGAGCGAAGAGGCTCAGGGAGGGTTGTCCGATGTGAGGAAGCGTCCAGCGAGCTGGCGCCTGGTGAGCACAGATATCCGGCATCTCCCTCTTCCTCGCTAGATTAGAACTGAGGCCTCAGGGCCGGCTCTTTGCCAGCCACGAGGCCCCTATAGCCATAGCACGGGCATCGACTCTTGACCCTTCTGCCGGAAGGTTCCCTGGCCGCATGAACCCTGATGAATCATGCCTGCGGAGCCCCTGCCTCCCTTGCCTTGGTGGAAAACGCCATGATAGCTTAAATGTCGTCTTGGAACAGGAAGGACTGGTCTGTGGATATGTTACGTCGCCTCCATCGCGGATGGTCATTTCGAATATTTGCCACATCGTGCCTGTCTCTCGGTTTGTTGCTCCAGAATGGCGCGGCGGTGGCCGCTCCTGTTTCAACGGTTCAGACCGAACATGTGATTCTTTTCGTCCTGGAAGGGTTTAGCCAGGACTCCCTGAAGGGCGGCACGATGCCGATCCTTAGCCAGTTGGTGAAGGACGGGTCTGTCACCTGGTCGGCTACGGGGGTGAAGCCAGCTTTGCGGCTCCCGACGATGGCGTCGTTGATTACGGGGATGCCGGTCGAAAAGCACGGCATTACCTGGAACGTCTTTGAATTCAGCCGCGGCTATCCACGCGCTCCGAGCGTGTTTGACTATCTCGATCTCAGCGGGGGCCGCGACAGCGCGATTTTCCTCATGGACGAATCGCTCTATCAGCTGGCGAGACCGGAGCCCTACACCGACTATCAGATGTGCGGGCCCCTGAAGCCTGAATGCAGCACGGACCGGATCGTGTCCTACATTCGTCAATATTTCAAAAAAGCGACCAGCGGTCATGGGTACGGCCATGCCATCTCGGCTTTGCCGCATTTCCTGGTTGTGCATCTTCCTGAGGCTGGCCGCGCTGGCACAGCTCGGGGTTGGACTTCGAAGGAATATCGCGAGGCCCTGCGCTCGGTGGATAAGGCGATCAATTCTGTGTTGGATCTCTATAAAGAAAAAAGGCTGATCAAGGGAACGACCCTGTTCGTCACCTCGCTCAGTGCTGAGGGCCGGGATCCTGGTCAGGAGCAGGCGGACGCAGCCGTCCCGATGGTGCCCTGGATTGCCTCGGGGGTGGGGATCAAGCATGGTTATGCGATCCACCAGCCTGTCTCTATTTTAGATACGGGCGCGACCGTGATGCGGACGCTGGGATTGCAGACCCATACAGAATGGGAAAGCCATGCCGTGGAAGAAATCTTTCAGGCGGACTTTGTCGCCGCTCCAAAAGTATCTCTGGAATAGGTCACAGAATGCAGACTGTGCAACGATACATGATGGGTTGTCTGGCGGGAGGGTTGCTGAGCTCCGCGACGCTCCTTTCGGCCATCGCGGCCGGTCCTCCTGCCGCCTATACGCAGGAACATGTCATCACCATCGACGCGACGAAGATTAATCCTCAGACTTGGTGGTATGTGCCAGGCGTCACTCCTCTCATCCAGGCCTCGGACCCCGAGTCCATGGATGCCCATAGAACGACCGAGTCCCGCGCGCTCAAATTGAAACCAGGCAAATATAAATTCATCAGTTTCACCTTTGATTTTCCCTTCGCGGTGAATCTGGAGGGAAAGTTGGATATTGCCCAGTCCCTCGACCAATGTGTGGAGGGACGAGGGACCCAGACCTTAACCATCCGTTGCAGCCGCACCTATCCGCACGGCGGCCAGCGCGATAACTACTATCCGTAGAGGAGCGGCACCTATGGGCCAGGCGCTTGATGATCTCTTAGAAGCACTCGAGGATGCCGACGATGCCACACGTGAAGAGGCGGCCAAGGCCCTCGCCGAACTTGCAAACCCCGCCACGTTGGACGCGCTGATTGGCGCGTGCGGGGATGAGTATTGGACCGTGCGGGCCCATGCGGGCCGTGGCGCGGCCAAGATCGGCGGGCCCAAAGCCGTGGAAGCGCTCATTGTTCTGTTCAACGACTCCACCATGGATGTGCGGAACGATGCCGTCGAGGCCATGGCCGCGATGGGAGCCGTGACGGTTGATCGCCTACTCGCCGCATTGAAGGACGAGCGGTGGCGCGTCCGTGAACATGCCGCGAAAACCTGCGGGGAAATCAAAGACCCGAAAGCCGTCGAGGCTCTCATGCTCGTCTGTCGTGATCGCGACGGCGCCGTGAAGAGCGCGGCAGCAGAGGCGTTGGGCAAGATCCGCGATCCCAAAGCGATCCCGGTCCTGACCAAACTATTCCGCGATCCCTCGAAAACGGTGCGAGAAACGGCCGGGACTGCCCTCATCTCGATTGGCCAGCCGTCCGTCGATCCGCTGATGGAATGTCTCACGGATAAAGATTTTATCGTCCGATGCCATGCCGCCCGCGCGCTCGGCGGGATGACCACTGACTATCAAATCGGCCGGACCTGGGTGCGAGACTCGAAGGTCGTCGACATTCTGATTGCCACGTTGAAAGATCCGGACCGGGCCGTCCGCGAAGATGCCACGATCGCGCTGGGCCAGATCGGCGATCCCCGGGCCATCGATGCCTTGATTGAAGCGATGAAAGACGGGGTCGTGAAGCGGCACGCCATTGCGTCGCTTGGCATGATCGGCGATCCTCGTGCCCTGCCGCCGGTGCTGGATGCGTTGAAGGGGAAGGGCATTCGCCAGGACGGAACCCCGACTCCCGGGTGTATCGTCAGCGAAGATGCCTTCATTAAGGAAGCGGCGGCCACGGCGCTGGGTCAGTTCCGCGATCCGCGCGTCATTCCCGATTTGATCATGCTCTTGAAGGATGGAGTCTTGCGTGAAAAGGCCAGCGCCGCCCTGGCAACCATCGGCGATACGGCGATTGAGCCGCTGATTGCCTTTTTGTATGATCCGAAAGCGTCTGAAGTGGTTAAAGAAGGGGAGCGAGTGCTGTCCTACGCGTCGGTTCGACTCACGGCGAAAGATGCCTTGCGGCAATTGACGCTGGAGACTCTTGAAAAATTGGGCTGGATGCCGGCGCCGGAAGACATCACCGTCAATTCGAGCGTGGTCGACAATGCCCGGGTGGACATGCCCCTGGGTGACACGGGCCGATTCGGTCCGTCGGGAGATTTTGCGCAACGGGGTTAGCAGGCTATGAACGATATGGCAGACGCAGTAGCCGAACAGATCGCGGCGCTCAAGGACGAAGATTGGGCGATTCGTGAAGAGGCCGCCACGATGCTGGGACGGCTGCGGGATCCGAGGGCGGTGGCGCCGTTGGTTTCTGTGTTGCGTGACGGTGACCGCGCAGTGCGCGATGCGGCGACTGGCGCTCTCTTGTCTATCGGCGAGCCGGCCGTGACGACGTTGGGGGCGTGCCTCTCCGATCCGGTGCTCACAGTTCAGGAGTTGGCCTCGTCGGTGCTAGCCGCTATTGCCGATGTGCGGGTGGTCGTGCCACTCATCAAGGCGCTCAAGAGCCCCGACTGGATCGTGCGAATGCATGCGGCTAAAGCGTTAGGGCGGATTCAAGATCCTGAATCGGTGGCGCCGCTGGTGCCGTTGTTACAGGACAAGGTGAAGGCCGTGCGAGAGGAGGCCTCAACGGCCCTTGCGGCGATTGGGGAGGCGGCCCTCTCGTCGCTGCTCGACGCGCTGACCCATACGGAATGGCTCGTGCGGCTGCATGCGGTTGAGGCCTTGGGGAAAACCAGGTCGCCAGAGGCGGTCGACCCTCTGCTATCGGTGCTCTTCAACGATCGGGATCGGGCGGTTCGCGAGGATGCAGTCCGCGCGCTGGGTCAGATTGGGGATGCGCGAGCCGTTGAGTTTCTAGTGACGGCGATGAACACTACTGGGCTGCGGCCTCTGGCGGTTGAGGCGTTGGGCCGGATCGGCCACCGTTCTGCGGTGCCAATGTTGATTGCGGTCATTGAGCGAGTGGATCAACCGGAGGCGGCGCGCCCGATTGATGGCTGCAGCGATCAGTGGGATGAAGAAATCCTGACGATGGGCGCGGCGGTCAGGGCTTTGGGTACGATCCGGGACGAAGCGGCCATCCCGTCGCTCATGAAGGCGCTCCGTTATACGGTGACGCGGGCGGAAGCAGCGGAGGCGCTGACCCGATTCGGAGATGCCGTGATTGCGCCGTTGCTGGCCGTGCTGACCCGTGAGTCGGATGAGAATATTCTCTATCATGTCAAAGATACCCTGGCCAGAGTGGGCTGGCGGGCTGGGCGGGTGTAACGGGCCGCGGAAATATTATGGCCAAAGAAACGATTGAAACGCTAGTATCCGAGCTCGTCCATGAAGAGGATTGGCGACGGATGAGAGCGACGGCGGCCTGCCTGTCCGGCGGCCCCCGCGCGGTGCAGGCGTTGGTCGAGGTGCTGGCGACCGGTGCGCCGGCGCTGAAAGCCGAGGGGGCCGCTATGTTGGCTCGCGTGAACGATCCGCAAGCCGGTGTGCCTCTGGTCGGTTTGCTGCGCGATGCAGATGCAGCGGTCCGTAAGGCCGGCGCATCGGCGCTGGAACATATGGCCGGTGTGCTGGACGAGACGACCGCCGCGGCGCTGACCTCCCTGTTCTATGAATCGAAGGATGAGGAGACTCGCCTGGTGGTCTCGCAGTTGTTAGGGGTGATTCCCAATGCCATCGGGCCTTTGAGCACGCTGCTGACCCATCAAGATCCGGAAGCCCAGATCATGGCCGCGACGATGTTGGAGCGTCTGCTCGACCCCCGGTCGTCGGATGCCTTTATCGCGGCCATGGGGCAGCCGGCCATTCGCGACATTGCCGTGCGGACGCTGAAGAAGTTGACCGCCATTCGTGAGCGCATCAACGAGGTCTTCGACAATCTTCGCGCGATTGAAGAGTTGAGCGAACGGGAAGAGGCTCGCATGAGCACCGTGATCAATCTCCTGGCCATCGGGCGTCCGAGCGTGGAGATCTTAATCGAGTATCTTGAGGACGATGATTGGGTCATCCGTGAAGCCGCGGCCGACTTGCTGGGTAAGATCGGCGATGTCCGCGCGGTAGAGCCTTTGATGGAGCGGCTACGGAGCGATAAGGATACGGGCGTGAAGGAACTGGCGATGAAGTCGCTGGGATTGATCGGCGATGCCAGGCCAGCGCAACTCTATATCGAGGCCATTCCCATTCGCCCGCTTAGGGTCTTTGCCATGGAAGCTTTAGCTAAAGTGAAGGATGTGGAAGTGCTGCGTCCGCACAAAGAATTATTCGACCGGTTGAGGACAGACCGGGATGGCCTTGTTGCGTACAATTCAGGCTTGATTGCCGATAAACTGGAAGCGCTCGACGGGACGCCTGTCGGGAGCCAGGGAGGGCAGGACGACGATGAGTGACAATGTGCAGGTGGAACGGATTGAACAACTGATCGGAGCTCTTCGAGACGACAACGAAACGCTTCGTGATCATGCGATTGCCAGTTTGAGTCAGGTGGGTGAGGACGCAGTGGGGCCGCTGATCGCGCTCATGGCGGACGAAGATGTGTTGATTAGGGAAGCGGCGACCAGCGCGATCGTGCGGATCGGTCCCACCGTCGTCGATCCCTTGATCGAGGCGCTGACGGACGATGAATGGGCGATTCGCGAACAGGCGGCAGCTGGGTTGGGGAAGCTGAAAGATCCGCGGGGCATTGATCCCTTGGTGAAGGCTCTCAAGGACAAAGACGGCGCGGTGCGGACCGCTGCCGTGTGGGCGTTGGAGCGTATTGGCGATGCTCGGGCGGTGCCGGGGTTGATCGAGGCACTGACCGATAATACGGTACGCGAGGACGTGGCGCGGGTGCTGAAAAAAATCGGCGACGCGCGGGCCGTGGATGCCTTGATCGAGGGACTTTTGGGTAATAATTGGATGGTGCGGCGCCATGCGGCCGAAGCCTTGGGCAAGATCGGCGATGCGCGCGGAGTCGCCTCGTTGATTGAATCGCTTAAGGATGAAGATTGGCTCGTGCGGCGGAATGCGGCGGAGTCGCTTGCGCGGCTCGGGGCGAAGGAAGCGATCGATCCCTTGCTCCCGCTGCTCGAAGATGAGAACACAATGGTGCAGGAAACGGTCGAGGGTGTCCTGGCAAGTTTCGGATGGAAAGCAAAGCCGTAATTTTTATTTCGAGGTAAAGGATATACATCATGGCGGATGAAGCTCCTGCAAAGTTGATTCAGATCGGTCCGAAGGGCGGCGTCAAGAAGGACGGGTTTAATCTCGTGACGGAACGGGTCGTTGCGGTGAACCCTGAGACGAAGCAGATCGAAGTCGAACTGTTGGCCTACGACGGCAAAACAGTCGTGCTGGATGTGGACGACGAGGCGCTTGAAGAGCTGAAGAAGCTCAAGGTCGGAGATGGCGCCACGATCCGTGTCGTTGAAGAAGGTGGCAAGCGGGTTGCCAAGAGCTTCCGAATTCGCGCGAAGGATCCCAATGCGGCGCGCGCTGACGCGATGCTGCTGGATCTGAAAGACACTCATTGGCTCAATCGGAAATATGCGGCGGAAGTGTTAGGTGAACTGAAAGAAGTGCGCGCCGTGCGCCCCCTGGTCGATGCCTTGGCGGATGAAGTCGGCGATGTCCGGCAGCGTGCCTACGATTCGTTGATCAAAATCGGCGGGCCAGCCGTGTCCTCGCTCGTGCCCCTACTGGTGTCGGAGGAAGATGAGATTCGGCAATCCGTGACGGAAATTATCCGGAAGATTGGCAAGCCTGCCGTCGAGCCCTTGGCCACCGCGCTGGCCGATGCAGACGATCGCTTGAAGACGCGGGTGATGAAGGTCTTGGACCGGATGGGCTATAAGCCGAAAACAAAAGAGGAAGCCAAGGACGCCGAAGTGCCGCGACTGACCTAACGCATTGCTACTTGGCCTGCGAAGGCGCCTTGCTGGGTCTCCCGACCGAAATATGCCGGAACCCGAAGCCCGCGATTCGGTCGGGATCATAGACATTGCGCAGGTCGAAGAAGAGGGCCTGCCGCAAGAGGTTCTTCAGTCTGTCGAAATCGAGGGTTCGGAACTCATTCCATTCGGTCATGAGAATCAAGGCATCCGCTCCCTCTGCTGTTTCGTACGCGTCTTTGCAGGGGACGAGGCCTTGCACGATTTGACAGGCTTCCTTCAGCGCGGCCGGATCGTAGGCGCGAACCGTGGCGCCCTGCGTGATGAGTTCCTGCGCAATGCCCAAGGCTGGTGCCTCCCGTAAATCATTCGTGTTGGGCTTGAAGGAGAGGCCCAGCATCGCGAACGTCTTGCCCTTGAGTCCCCCTGTTTCCTTCGTAATCTTTTCAATCATTCTGGCCCGCTGTTGCTCATTGACGAGGGCTGCAGCTCCTGCGATCTGCATGGGAGAGCCGACTCGTTCGCCGGTCTGGACGAGGGCGGCCAGATCTTTGGGAAAACAGGATCCACCGAATCCCGGTCCCGCATGGAGAAATTTCGATCCGATCCGGTTGTCGAGTCCCATCCCTTTCGCCACCATCTGCACGTCGGCGCCGACCCGTTCACAGACGGTCGCAATTTCGTTGATGAAGGAAATTTTGGTGGCGAGGAAGGCGTTAGAGGCGTATTTGATCATTTCGGCTGTCGGGATATCGGTCACGACGAAGGGCGTTTCGATGAGGTAGAGGGGGCGATAGAGATCTTTCATGATCGCAATGGCCTGCTCGCTGTCTGCGCCGATGACGACCCGGTTCGGCCTCATGAAGTCTTCGATGGCGGATCCTTCACGGAGGAACTCAGGATTGGAGACGATGTCGAAGCGGAACTTACCCGATTGGTTGGCATTGATCACTTCGCGCAGCTTTTCCCCTGTTCCCACCGGGACGGTTGACTTGGTAACGATGACTTTGTAGCCGGTCATGGTTCTGGCGATGCCGCGGCCCACTTCTTCGACATAGGAGAGGTCGGCCGACCCGTCGGCTCGCGGCGGCGTGCCGACTGCGATGAAGATGACGACGGCCTTGTCGACGGCCTTGGCAAGGTCGGTGGTAAAGCTGATGCGGTTCTCTCTGACGCCTTTGGCGACGAGCTCCGAGATTCCCGGTTCATAGAAGGGCACATCGCCCTTCTCCAGTCTGGCGATCCGCTTGGCATCTGTGTCCATACAGGTCACGGTCATGCCGAATTCCGAAAAACAGGCTCCTGTGACTAGTCCGACGTAGCCGGTTCCAATGACACTGATGTGCATGGGTTGCGGGCCTCCTGCAATAAAAACGGTCAGGGCGAGTATAGCAATGGAATCGGGGGCGAGCAACGACGTTATTGCCGCTCCCGCCTCTCGCGAGGAACCGTTCGTTGACAGCTGTTTGGGGGCTGAGTAGTATTTGCTGCCCCAATCGGCAGCACCAATCCGTATGGCGAATCAGAACGGACCGTTGCAGCGACCGCTTGCGGTGATGATGTGCCGGACATTGCGCACGATCGATCCTGATGCGACTCTGCTGGAAGCGGCCCGGGCGATGCGTGAGGCGAAGGTCGGCACCTGGCAGTTTCTGATGAGGGGCAGATCGTCGGGCTCATCTCGATTCGTGGTCGCCGCGATATTTTAAAAACTGGGGCGGTCTGTGACCGCGCTGGAGGATGTTTTTCTCACCTGTTGGTTGTATTTGAGGCCTATGAATAGACCCACGCACATTCCTCGCTGGTTTCTGTTGACGACGGCGCTGGTGACCGGCGCTGTCGTCATGGCGCTTGAAATTCTTGGTAGCCGTCTCTTGGCACCGGTTTTCGGAAACTCATTGTTCGTCTGGGGGGCGTTGATCGGAGTGATCCTTGCCGCTATGAGCGGCGGCTATGCCTTTGGCGGCTGGGTCTCCGATCGCTATCGCGGGCCGCAGGTGCTGGCAGGCTTGCTGTTATGCTCCGGATCCTGGACATTTTTAATCGCCTGGCTCGGCCAGCCTGTGCTTTTTTCTGTGGCGGCGGCCATTGAGGATCCCCGGTGGGGTCCCTGCGTGGCGGCGGCGCTGCTCCTGGGCCCGCCGGCCTTCGGTCTGAGCGGCGTGCTGCCGGCCATGTTGCGATTGGCCGTGTCGGATCTTGAATATTTCGGCCGGCACACAGGCCGAATGATCGCGCTCTCGACGATGGGGAGTTTGCTGGGAACCTGGGGAACGGCATTTTTATTTTTATCCTGGCTCGGCAGTCAGGTGCTTGTTGCCTGGCTTGGCGCCATTCAAGTGGGGCTGGGTCTTTGGTGGTTGATCTGGGGAACGACCGCCCGGCCCGTCGTGATCGGTCTACTCATTCTCTCTGTCGGAGGCTTGGGGGCCGGAGCCTTGTCGCCGATTCAGAAATTGACGCTGCCGGTCTATCAGGAAGACAGCCCCTACCAGCAAGTCAGAATCCGTGATGACGATCTGTTTCGTTATCTCGTCCTGGATCGGACGTTTCATGCGGTCATGTGGAAGGCGGACCCGGCCACATTGTTCCTCCCGTACAGTCAGTTGATGGTTGCGTCGCTGGCCTTGGTGCCGGAGCCGAAGCAGGGCTTGATCTTAGGCCATGGAGGGGGATCGCTGGCCAAGTGGCTTGCGCAGCGGTGGCCCGAACTTGAAATGGATATGGTCGAGTTCGATCCAGTGGTCGTCCGCATGGCTGAAGAGTATTTTTCCTATCAGCCCCCTCCACAGCATCATGTGCATGTCCGGGACGCCAGGGTCTTCCTCAATTCTACAGAGCGGAGGTACGATTTTATTTGGGTCGATGCCTTTGCGCGGCACATGATTCCTTTTCATCTAACGACCGTAGAGTTCTTCGCCGCGTTGCGCGCCCATCTGACGCCGAACGGAATCCTCGCGGTGAATCTCGCGTCATCCGGCGAGGGAGGCGATCTGTCGCGGGCCAATGCAGTTGTGCAGACGATGAAACGGTCGTTTCCTTCTATCGAGTCTTTTGCCGTCAAGGGGCCTTGGAAATCGGCTCAGACGAAATCGGAGAATCTAATTTTTTTCGCCGGGGCGCCGATCGAGCAGCACACCCTCACCACCATTGCGGATCAGGTGACCCGATTGGTTGAGCAACAGCGGCTTCCGTTCGAGGCCCTTGCTTTGCTGTCCGGCCATCGCGCGCAGCCCTGGGGGGCTGGCATCGTGCTCACTGACGACTATGCGCCGTATGATCTCTTGATGGGGTCCGCAGTTCACGAAGCGCCTCCTGAAGTAGGGGCCGCGCACTAAGCTATTGAAATTGCTCAGAGTGTTTATGCGTTCGACTGTCTCGATTGAGAAGCGACGACCTAGCTCGGGTAACCTTCTTGCTTCCGTTTTCGTCGTTGTGCTATACAAGTGCTTCTCCATGAGCGCAGAAGCGGGTACGCGAATGATTTATAGATGCAGATAATTCGTTGTCATCACGGTCAAGACTACGCGGGCTTGGCGGTAGGTATGTACCAAGCCTAATCACTTTCTTCTTCTTTTTTAAGGAGGTAGGTCATGGGTAAGACGATGTTAGGGCTCTTCTTGGGCCTCGTGATGGTTGCGACTGGGGTACCCACCGCCTTTGCGCTCCAGGCTGGTGGAGTTGAAGTCGGGGATCTGGAGAATGGCTCCGTGGTCGGGCTGGCGTTCAAGGAGCTGAACGTCGATGCCCAGCTGTTCGTAGTCGAGATCGGCACCTTGAAGACGTGGTATCCGCCCGTCACGATCATCGATTTCAAAGTTCGTCCCGGGAATCCAGTTTTGCTCAAGGTGACGAACAATGGCTCCGCTGACCATGGATTTCAGATGACCGATGCGGAGAACGCGGGTTCGCCGTTTGTCATGAAGGCAGAAGTGGTCTTGAAGCCTGGCGAAACGAAGTACATTGGTATTCCGACCAGCGACATGTTCTATGCGACGCGGGGCAACACGCTGACCTATCGTTGCCAGCTGCATGCCGGGCATCTTGGTGGCAAGATTTTGATGATCAAGTAAGAGTTTTCGAGCGCTGATTCATGAGCATCGCCCGCTCCGCGATAACGCGGAGCGGGCGATGACTTTCTGTGGTCCTTACACGTCTTCTTCCGCGCGACAGCCCGTGTTCGGTTCGAGTGGAAGATTCTGAATTCCCCTGATCTCTCCCGCCACGATCAATAGTAAGAAATGGGTTACGGTGGGTTCTGCTTCGCGAGGCCGGCTCACGATGGTATGCATGTCTACGAGCATCTCATCCCCCTCCCACTGGGTGTCGTTAATCACCCAATAGCGGCCTTGGGCATCGGGGAATTGGCGCACGGCAAACGCTTCAATAATAGTGCCCAGATCCCCAGGACTGGCCCGCGTGAGCGAGGGGAGGGTGAGGATGCCGCAGAGCAGGGCGACGATGATCCAGTGAGGCCGCATCTTGCACCTCCGCGCGAGGGAGCGAGAAGTAGGGGCGGCTCCATCGAGAAAAGAGAGAGCCGGACGGTCCGCCAACGATCAGTGTGACGGTACTCCGAAACGGGAAGGAAGTCGAGATGCGAGGGCGGGTTCGGCCGTGATCCCTTACAACAGAAGGGCCCTGCTTCTCAGGAGAAAAGCAGGGCCCTTGCGATTGAACGATGCGCGATGATTAGTTGCGCACACCACTCCAGATCTTCGTCGGATCGATCGTCTTGTCCGGATTCAGTGCGGTCACCTTTTCCAACAGGGCTTCCGTCGTTTCCGGATAGAGCGGATCGGCAATGCAGCAATTGTCGACGGGGCAAACAGCCGCGCATTGCGGTTCGTCGAAGTGGCCAACGCACTCGGTGCAGCGGTCGTGCGTAATGATATAAATACTATCGCCGACTCCCTGGCCGTCGCCGACATGATTGCCCTTCGCTTCCGCGTCGCTGCGAGTTTCGAAAATCGCCTCGTTCGGACATTCAGGGAGGCAAGCTCCACAAGAGATACATTCATCGGTAATCAGCAGCGCCATGACCCTCGCCTCCTTCTCACCACAATTGAGACACAGATGGTTGACAAGCCCGTCTCGCCACGACATAGTGCGTGACGCGACGTGAGACCCATTCTAGTCCGTCGTTCTTTTCTAAGTCAACCGAACGGTCCTTGCTCAGAAGGCCTAGACGACCTGTTTTATGGGCCGTTTTGTGGGCCTTTTGGCCCAGTGAACCATCACAAGTCGTGAGAGAGAATAGCTATGGCCATTCCACCGGTAAGCGATCGGGAGCAGAAAAAGAAGCGCATTATCACGCTCGTGCTGATGGCGATTTTTCTGATGAGCGCCTCGTTTTTTCTGATCGATCGCAAAGACGAGACCATCATTGTCGTGTCCTTTCCGAACGGCCGTACGCTTGAGACGGAGGTGGCGGATACGCCGGAGAAGCTGCTCTTCGGTCTCGCCTTTCGAGAGACGTTGCCGGCGAACAGTGGAATGCTTTATATCTTTGAGTCGACCGGCCAGAACCATATCTGGACGAGAGGCTATCGGTTTCCGGTGGACATGCTTTGGATCGACGAAAGCCATCATATCGTGGGGCTGAAAGAGCATGTCGTGCCCTGCGTGGAAGATGTCTGCCCGCAATATAGTTCCGCTCCGGATGCGGTCCGTTACGCGATTCAAGCGGAAGCCGGTTTCATCGAGCGGGAAGGGGTCACGGTCGGACTGGAATTAAAATATACGCTGCGGATGTAAGGTCTGCGGCGTGGAGAAGATCTGGGAAAAGGAGTCGATGCAGCATGCTAGAGGGATTTCAATCCGTCGCCCGCGTTGAAGAGCTGCAACCAGGGCAATCAAAAGTCGTAGCGGTACAGAATCGCGAGCTCGCGCTATTTAATATCCAGGGGACATATTTCGCAATTCATAACCTCTGCCCCCATGAGGGTGGCCCCTTGAGCGAAGGGCGCGTGAAGGGGTTTGTCGTGGCCTGTCCCTGGCACGATCTGGCGTTCGATATTCGAAACGGGCAAGGAACGGACGGGGGCGGGTATTGCGTGGGCAGTTATGACGTGCGGGTGGAAGGCGCGGAGATTTTCGTCGGGCCCAGGAAGAAAACATAGAAGATCAGGCGGAGAGGAAGCGGATCGCCGCGTAATTCACGATGAGTATGACGTCCAGCCAGGACCATGACGGCCGCAAGTTGTCAGACGGGGTCAAGGTAATTCAGGCGACCCTTGAACAGCCCATCCGGATTCATCTCTGGGAAGATCGGACGAGAGGGGAGCTCTGGGTTCCGATTTACGATCCGACGGGGCTGTCGATGCTGGCAGACGATTACCTGCAGATTGCCGGAAATAATGCCGTCGACAACGGACGGCGGACCTTTGAGTTTCAGGTGATCAAGTCGGGAACCCATCGGGTGCTGTTCGAGAAACGCATGGGGTGGAAATTCACCGCCGAAGACCGGCGCGTCTTTGAGGTAACCGTTCCCGATTCCTCGTCCTGCGGGAGTGTGTAGCCATGCCGGATGTGGCTTTCGTCAATGGAGCATTCGTGTCGCTAGCCGACGCCAAGGTTTCGATCGACGATCGAGGATTTCAGTTCGGCGATGGCATCTATGAAGTGATCCGCACCTACGGGGGGCGGCCCTTCGAGCTCGAAGCTCACCTGGCTCGCCTCGACCGTAGCGCGGCGGCGCTCGATCTGACTCAACCCTATTCCCTCGCCGAATGGACCAATCATATCCTGGAAGGGATCAGGCGGGCGGCCTATCCCGAGGCGAAAATTTACATTCAGCTGACCAGGGGCGTTGCGCCCCGTGACCATGCCTACGAGGCTGATCTGACGCCCACGGTCGTTCTGACGGTGCGTGAGCTTCATTCGCTCAGCCGATCGGTGCAGGCGGCCGGCGTGGAGGCGATGACGATTGAGGACATCAGGTGGGGCCGTTGCGATATTAAGAGCTTGAGTCTATTGGGTAATGTGCTCGCGCGTCAGCAGGCTAAACGGGCTCAGGTTTTCGAAGCCATTTTACTCAAAGAGGGCTCGATTACCGAGGGGGCCGTCAGCAACGTGATGGTAGTGCGTGGAGGCACGGTCATGACTGCTCCGGAAGGACCGCGGATTTTGTCCGGGGTCACGAGGGCCGTCGTGTTAGGGCTGGCCAGAAAAGAAGGGCTGCCGGTTCAGGAGCGGTGCATCGCTCAGGCGGACCTCTATGGCGCGGACGAGGTGTTTCTCACCGGGACCACGGTCGAGGTGTTAGCCGTCGTTCGGGTGGACGGCAAGGTCATTAAGGACGGGCGTCCCGGACCGATTACCCAACGACTTGCCGCAGGCTTTACGGGCCTGGTTGGGTAGCTCTCCCCTTGCTTTGGCCTAGGGGGCATGCTATGGTCCCGCTAGTGGAAGTGGGCTCAGGCCCACTTTTTTATTTGATCACTTGAATGTGTTATCTAAAGAAGCAGGGCTAGGGGTGCCGGTGAAGGAGTCCCGACCGGTCGTCGACCGCATCAGCGAGGTAGTATCGCCTATCCTGTGGGCTTTGGGCTTGGAATTGGTCGATGTCGTCTGTGTGGGGCAAGGTCCGCGGTCAGTCGTGCGGGTGTATATTGATAAGCCAGACGGCGTCACGGTAGAAGATTGCGGGCGTGCCCATCTCGCGATCAGTCCAGCCTTGGATGTGGCTGATCCCTTCCCCCATGCCTACACGCTGGAAGTCTCCTCGCCCGGTCTGGATCGGGCCTTCAGACGGATTCAGGATTATCGCCGGGCCATGGGAAAGCAAGTGAGCGTGAAGCTCCGGCAGCCGATTGACGGGCAGTGGCGTGTGGTCGGGCTGTTGACGGAAGTGAATGAGCAGGGAGTGACGGTCGTGGTAAGCGATTCGCCCCCTGAGCGGACGGTTATCCTGGGGTTCGACTCGATTGCTGAAGCGCGTCGCGTCGTCACGTTTTAGGCCGTACCGAAGTTGATCACCGCGGTAGCAGTCTGCCGCCGCATTGGAGGGTGGCTGCAGGGGCAGTCGCCGGAGAGTAAATTATGAATCGTGAATTAATTTCCGTCATCGACGAACTTGTCCGGTCAAAGGGCATCGAGAAGAGCCGCGTGATCGGCGCGATCGAAGCCGCCATGCTTATGGCCGCCAAGAAGCGTTTCGGGCAGGCTGAAAACATCCAGGTCGAGATTGACTCTAAGACCGGTGAAATTTCTGTCGTATCGAAGAAGACCATCGTCGACACGGTCACCAATCCGAAAACCGAGGTCGCCCTTCAGGAAGCGCGCCAGTTCGACAGCGAGGCGGAGGTCGGGGACGAAATCGGATCGTTGATCGAGATGAACGACTTGGGTCGGATTGCCGCTCAAACTGCCAAGCAAGTGATTTTCCAGAAGGTCCGCGAAGCCGAGTGGGAAGCGGTTCAAAAAGAGTATTCGACGAAACAGGGCGATTTGGTCAACGGCATCATTCTCGGAATGGAGCGTCGGAACTACCTGGTGGATCTAGGCAAGACCGAGGCGGTCCTGCCGGTTCAGGAGCAGATCCCGCGGGAAACCTATCGCCGGGGTGACCGGGTCAAGGCCATGCTCCTGGAAGTGCGCCGGACTCCGAAAGATGTACAGGTTATTTTGACGCGGAGCCACCCGCAGTTTGTCGCGAAGCTGTTCGAGTTGGAAGTGCCGGAAGTGCTCGAGAAGATCATCGAGATCAAGTCCATCGTCCGGGAGCCTGGCGATCGGACAAAGATTGCCGTGACGTCGCGCGAGAAGGCGGTCGATCCGGTCGGGGCCTGCGTGGGGATTAAGGGTTCACGGGTTCAGGCGGTTGTTCGTGAGCTGCGCGGCGAGAAAATCGATATCATTACCTGGACCTCCGACCCGCGCGTCTTCATCGCGCAAGCCTTGAATCCTGCGAGCATCGAGAAGGTCGGTGTTGACGAAGAGAAGAAGTCCGCGTTGGTCGTGGTGGCGGATTCCCAGCTGTCGCTCGCGATCGGGAAGAACGGTCAGAACGTGCGGTTGGCGGCCCGCCTGACCGGCTGGAAGATCGACATCATCAGCGCGACAGAATACGAAAAAGAAAAAGCCGAGCGGGATAAAGATATTAAGGCGGCGTTTGTAGAGGAAGCCGAGGCGCTGCACCAGCAACAAGAAACCCGGGAACAGGAATTACAGGCCCAGGCAGAGTCGGAGTCGGCTGCCGGGTAAAGAAGAACAGGTGTCAAATCCTCATGCGCGTTTACGAATTGGCTAAGCAGCTCGGAATGGAAAATCGCGAACTCATTCCGGAATTGAAGCGGATGGGTGTCGCCGTCACATCGCACAGCAGTGCGTTGGATGACGACGTGGTGCAAAAGGCGCTGGCCAAGCTCAGCGCGAAAGCGAAGGCTCTCCCGAAAGCGCCGGGTAAGGCCACGGCGGGAGGCAAGGCTGGGGCGACCCATGCCGCTCCGGTGGTTGAAGGTGCCAAGACTGATAAGCGCCGCATTCTGATCAAGCGTAAGCGCGACGATGAGGCTTCAGCCGAAGAGCCTGTATCCTTGGCAGCAGCGGAAACGACCGAGACGAGTAAAGCGGCTGTCGATGTTTTTCACGGCAGCGTCGGCGGCATCCACCTGCCGCATCCTGAACTGACGGTGATGTCGGAGCTGGCGCCTGTTGTCGGGGCTGCGACCGCTCCGCCTTCACTGACTGCCGTCAAGCCCGCCATTGTGCCCAGCATCGATCTGACCGCCGGAAAAAAGAAAGCGCTCTCCTTTGAAGAGATTCAAGCCGAGGGTTTGAAGGAAAAAGCGAAGAAGGCGAAGAAGTCAGGCCGCACGCGGGAAGAGGAAGAGCTTCGTCTTCGTGAGGATGCCGCTCGTTGGCAGGACCTGCGCGCGATTCCCTTACAGCAACGACGAGACGATCGCAGCAAGCATGTGCATCACGCCACGCCAGGGGAAGTGACGAAGCCGCGCCGGAAAGGCTTCAAGTTTGCCCCTGGTATGACGGTGAAGGAGTTTGCCGAGCTGATCGGCCAACGTCCGGCCGACATTATGCGCAAGTTGATGGATATGGGCCAGATGCTCACGTTCAATCAGACGATGAATGTGGACGCGGCTGTGATGATTGCAGAAGAGAACGGGATCAAGCTCGATCTCTCGACGGAGAAGATGGGGGAAGAGTTGTTGGAGTCCGTCGTGCAGACGGAGGAAGATGCCCAGCTTGAGTCGCGGCCTCCGGTCGTGACGATCATGGGCCACGTTGACCACGGCAAGACCTCGCTGCTTGATGCCATCAGGGAAACGAAGGTGGCGGAAGGCGAGGCCGGCGGAATTACGCAGCACATCGGCGCCTACACGGTGACGGTCCGCGGGAAGCAGGTCACGTTTCTGGACACGCCGGGCCACGAAGCCTTTACCGCCATGCGCGGTCGTGGCGCCAAGATTACCGACATCGTCATCTTGGTCGTGGCAGCGGATGACGGCGTGATGCCGCAAACGATTGAAGCAATCAACCACGCCAAGGCCGCATCTGTTCCGATGATTGTGGCCATCAATAAGATCGATAAGCCCGGCGCAAACGTTGACCGTGTGAAAAATGCTCTGTCCGAACATGGACTCATTTCCGAGTCCTGGGGGGGCGACACGATCATGGTTGAAGTGTCGGCCAAGGAAAAGACCGGCTTAGATACGTTGCTGGAAATGATTCTTTTACAGTCCGAAGTGCTGGAGCTTAAGGCGGACCCGCATCGGATGGCCAGGGGCGTTGTGGTGGAAGCCAAGCTGGAGCGCGGCCGTGGCCCGGTGGCGACGGTGCTGGTTCAGAGCGGGACCTTGCGCGTCGGCGATGTGTTCGTCGTTGGAGTATTTAGCGGAAAAGTGCGGGGGCTCATTACCCATACGGGCGCCAAGGTAATGGAGGGCGGTCCTTCCATTCCTGTCGAAGTGGCGGGGCTTCCCGGTGTGCCTTCTGCTGGCGACGTTTTCCAAGTTGTGAAGGATGAGCGGGTTGCGCGAGAGATTGCGGAAGATCGCGCCCATAAGCAGCGCACGACTGATTTGTCCGGGTCGGCGAAAGTCACTCTCGATGATTTGTTTGCCAAGATTAACGAAGGCTCCGTGAAGGAGCTGGCATTGGTGATCAAGTCCGATGTGCAGGGGTCAGCCGAAGCCTTGACTGCGAGCGTCGAAAAGCTTGCGACCCCCGCAGTCAAGCTACGCGTTATTCACAGCGGTGTGGGCGGGATCACGGAATCCGATGTGTTGCTCGCTTCCGCGTCGAACGCCATCGTGATCGGGTTCAATGTCAGGCCGGAGCCGAAGGCGTCCGCCTTGGCCGAACAGCAAGGCGTCGATGTCCGGCAGTACAGCATTATTTACGATGCGATGACCGAGATTAAGGCCGCGATGGAAGGGCTGCTTGAGCCGACGCTCAAGGAGCGGATTTTGGGACGGGCCGAGGTGCGGCAGGTCTTCACGGTGTCTAAGGCCGGCGTCATTGCCGGCGCCTATGTGGTGGACGGCACGATCAGCCGCGCGGCGGTCGGGGTTCGGGTGCTTCGCGACAGTGTGGTCGTCTACGAAGGCAAGCTCGGGTCGTTGCGCCGCTTCAAGGACGATGTCCGCGAAGTCCAGGAGGGCTACGAATGCGGAATCAGCGTTGAGAATTTTAACGACATTAAGGCCGGGGACAACATCGAGGCCTATGCGATCGATAAGATTGCCGCAAAGTTATAAGACGTAAGTTTGTCCTGTGGGTATCATTGTTGGGCTCTGTACGGTTGAGCTGTTTCTTCCAGAAAGTCAGTAACGCAAGGACAGGCGACAGGTGTTGTTAAGTCTGAGAGATCGCTTGCGGGAGAAGTTCAACCTGTCCGTGGCCGAAGTGGATGGCCAGGACCTGTGGCAGAAGGTGGTGCTAGGGCTCGCCTGTGTGGCCAACGACGGCCGATACGTCAATCAAGTCCGTGCCCAGGCGCTGAACCTGGTTCGGCGCGTCCCGCACGCGGAACTCGTTCAGTTGCGAGTGGAACTGTTGTGATGGTGGCATGTCTGGTGGAGTGCACGGTGGCCAAGACGGGATATAATCGGGCCGATCGTGTGGCGGATCAGGTTCGCATGGAAGTGGCCGACATTCTCATGCGGAAGATCAAGGATCCGCGCGTGCAGGCTGTGACCGTGACCGACGTCAAGTTGACGAGCGATCTGCGGATTGCCCGTGTGTACGTGACGACCATGGGTACGAAAGAAGAAGAGAAGCAGGTCCTCGTCGGGTTGGAGCAGGCCAGCGGGTTTATTCGCGGCGAGCTCGGTCGGCGGCTTTCGCTTCGGTATTTGCCGGAGATCGTGTTTACGATGGATGTCAGCGGGCCGAGGGGCGATCGCGTGTTGAAACTGTTGGACGAACTTCACGAGAAGACGGAGGCCGCGGGCGGCTCGTCCGACGAGCGGCCGGCTTCGTAGCGTCGGGGGCGTGATGATGGATCTCGCACAGAGCTGCGCCGTTGCCGATGGCGTGTTGATCATTAAGAAGGAAGCGGGTTGGACCTCCCACGATGTCGTGGCAAAGGTGCGGCATCTTCTCGGTGGGGTGAAGGTCGGTCATGCTGGGACCCTCGATCCTGCCGCAACGGGCGTGTTGCCTGTGCTCATCGGCAAGGGAACCCGCATTGCTGAATACCTGGTGGAGTGGGACAAGGAATATCGCGCGGTGCTGCGCCTCGGTGACACCACCGACACGCAGGATGCCACAGGGACGGTTCTGGCGAGTCATGCGACCGATCAGGTGACGGCGGCGGCGACCCATGAGGCGGTCGGCCGGTTCCGCGGGCCGATCGAGCAAATGCCTCCGATGTATTCCGCGGTGAAAATCGCCGGGGTTCCTTTATATAGGTCCGCTCGCGCGGGCAAAACGATTGCACGAGACGCGCGAACCATCGTCATTCATACCCTTGAGGTGATGGCGATCGAGGGGCGGGATGTGACGTTGCGCGTCGTCTGCTCCAAGGGAACCTATATTCGGACGCTCTGCGCGGACATCGGCGACGTGTTGGGTGTCGGCGGCCACATGTTGGCGTTGGAGCGAAGGCGCGTCGGTCCCTTCACGATCGAGCAGGCCATGACGGTGGATGAGGTGGTCACCCGTCATGCCCTCGGCCGGTTGGGAGACGATCTGTTGTCGATGGATCTGGCGCTAAGCCAGCTGCCGGTTGCGGTGGTGGATGAGCAGACTGTCGATCGTGTCGGGCATGGGGCCCCAGTGCCTCTTGCGAAAATTCTTCGATGGGAAGGGGCGGCCGCTGGCGAGCGTCGCTCACACGAGCCGGTCCGTATCCACGATAGCGCCGGACGGTTGGTCGCGATCGGGAAATATCCGGAAGTTTCGGGAGATGCGCTCAAGGTTGAGAAGGTGTTCAGCGATCAAGTTGGATGATCCTCCGTTGCGGATGAAGGAAAGGAATAGGAAGGAAGGAACCCATGGCATTACTTAAAGAAGCAAAGACTGAATTGATCAAGCAGTATCGGCAGCATGAGACGGATTCCGGTTCGCCGGAAGTCCAGATCGCGGTGCTTACCACCCGGATCACGTATTTGACGGAGCATTTCAAGCTCCACAAGAAAGATCACCATTCGCGACGTGGCCTCCTGCTATTGGTCGGCCGTCGTCGTCGGTTGCTCGACTATCTTCGTGGTGTGAGCGATGCCCGGTACCGTGCGGTGATCGAGCGATTGGGCATTAGAAAGTAGTATCCCGTCTCGCTGTCGCGCCAGGGGGCGCTACAGCGGGCAGTAGTCGTCAGTTGTCAGTCGCACAGGTGAACACGGACAGAGGCTTGGAGTGTCCCGTATCGCTCGAGCTTCTCTCTGTGGGCATCTGTGGGGCCTAACCAGAGGAGAGCAGATGGTACACACAGTTGAAATAGAGGTTGCCGGTCGCATCCTGCGGCTTGAGACCGGTCGTGTCGCGCGACAAGCAGACGGTTCGATTTGGGCTACGTACGGCGATACCGTGGTGTTGGCGACAGCCGTTGCCTCACAGGTCGCCAAGGCAGGCATCGATTTTCTTCCCCTCACCGTTGATTATCAGGAAAAATCCTTCGCAGCAGGAAAGATCCCCGGCGGATATTTTAAGCGGGAAGCGCGTCCGTCCGAAAAGGCGGTGCTGACCAGCCGGCAGATCGATCGGGGGCTCCGTCCGCTGTTCCCTGAAGGCTATTACTTTGAGACCCAAGTTATCGCGTCAGTCCTTTCAGCCGATCAGACCGGCTCGTCCGACATCCTTGCCATCATCGCAGCGTCCGCAGCCCTGACCGTTTCGAACATCCCTTTTGACAATCCAATCGCCGGCGTGAGGATCGGTCGGCTGGACGGCAAGTTCGTGGTCAATCCTGATCTCGAGACGGTGGCGAAGAGCGAGTTGCAGCTCGTCGTGGCGGGAACGGCCGATGCGGTCATGATGGTTGAAGCAGGGGCGAACGAATTGTCCGAAGCCATCATGCTGGAAGCGATCGAACTGGCTCATGCCGAGATCAAGAAGATTGTGGCCAAGATTCGCAAGCTGCAAACTCTCGCCGGCAAGCCCAAGCGGAAAGTGGTGAAGGAGCAGATCGATGAGGCCTTGGCCTCTCAGGTGAAGGCTTTGGTGGCGCAGGGGATCCGCGATGCCATCATGATCCCGAACAAATCTGCCCGGCAGGAGAAGTTGGACGAGGTCAAGAGCAACGCCGTTCAAAAATTGAAAAATGCGGAAGATCCCAATCGGGAGCGGCACGTCAAGCTGGTGTTCCATGAACTGGAATATACGGAAGTCCGGAACATGATCCTGGAGAAGGGGTCGCGAGCGGATGGACGAGGCCCTGCCGATATTCGTCAGATCACCTGCGAAGTCAGCGCGTTGCCACGGACCCATGGCTCTGCAATCTTCACCAGAGGGGAGACTCAGAGTTTAGCCGTGGTTACATTGGGAACCGCGGACGACGAGCAGCGGATCGATGCGTTAGAGGGGGAGTACATGAGGACGTTCATGCTCCATTACAACTTTCCGCCGTTCAGTGTCGGCGAGGCGCGTCCGCTTCGTTCGCCGGGACGTAGGGAAGTGGGGCATGGAGCCTTGGCGGAACGGGCATTGGCCCCGGTGATTCCGAGCAAGGACGCCTTCCCCTATACGCTTCGTATCGTGTCCGATATTCTTGAATCCAACGGGTCCTCATCGATGGCGACCGTCTGTGGTGGCAGTCTCGCATTGATGGACGCCGGCGTGCCGGTCAGCAAGGCCGTGGCCGGGATTGCGATGGGATTAATTAAGGAAGGTGACCGGGTTATGATCCTCTCCGATATTCTCGGACTGGAAGACCACCTGGGCGACATGGACTTCAAGGTTTGCGGCACTAGGCAGGGCGTGACCGCCTTGCAGATGGATATTAAAATAGGCGGCATTACGTCGGCCTTGATGCAGAAGGCATTGGAGCAGGCGAAGGCTGGGCGTTTGCATATTCTGGGTTGCATGGAGAAAGCGCTTCAAGCGCCGAGGACGACTCTGTCAGCCTATGCTCCTCGGATTTTCACGATGAAGGTGAAGCAGGACAAGATTCGCGAGATCATTGGGCCTGGCGGCAAAACGATCCGCGGCATCATTGCCGATTGCGGAGTCAAAATTAACGTCGATGACAGCGGCACCGTGACGATCGCGTCGGTCGATGGCGCTTCGGCCGAAAAAGCTAAGGGCATGATCAACCGGATTACCGAAGAAGTTGAGATCGGGAAGATCTACATGGGCACGGTGCGGAAGATCATGGACTTTGGCGCCTTTGTCGAAGTTCTCCCAGGCACCGATGGATTAGTGCATATCTCGCAGCTGGCGCATCATCGGGTCCAAGCGGTATCCGACGAGGTGAAGGAAGGGGATCAAATCCTTGTGAAGGTCATGGAAGTGGACCGCCAAGGGAAGATTCGCCTCAGCCGTAAGGAAGCCATGCCGGCTCCGGCCGAGGGCGCGACCCCTGGTCCGTCTGCCGGGTAACCCGTTTTGTATCGCAAGCTCGTCTTGGACAACGGGGTGCGGGTCGTCACTGAACGGATGCCGACGTTGAAGTCGGTCACCGTCGGTGTATGGGTCAACACCGGGTCGCGGGACGAGCAGCCCTCCCAAGCAGGCTATTCACACTTTATCGAGCACATGCTCTTTAAGGGAACGCGCAAACGCTCCTCTGCCGAGATCTCGCGAGAAATCGACGCGCTCGGCGGAGAGATGAATGCCTGCACGTCGCGGGAGACGACAACCTATTACGTGAAGGTGCTGGACCAGCAACTGCACCGTGCGCTCGAACTCCTCTCCGATCTGTTTCATTATTCCCGTTTTGCCCTCCAAGATATCGAAAAAGAAAAACAGGTTGTTCTGGAAGAGATCCGCATGGTCCAGGACGATCCCGAAGATCTCGTGCAAGAACTCCAGATAGGCCAAGTGCTGGGGCGTCATCCGCTCGGTCGGTCGATTCTCGGTCGCGAGAAGACGATCCGTGGGCTGCGCCGCCAGGATCTGCTGGACTATCGAGAGGCCTACTACGAGCCGGGCCAGACCGTGCTGGCG
>Ga0208942_1000059_pt1 | contig 49102 bp, 31 predicted proteins | sample GreLakmeSU08MSRF_FD_187704 | JGI IMG/M metagenome (GOLD analysis project Ga0208942, IMG submission 187704) | Freshwater lentic microbial communities from great Laurentian Lakes, MI, USA - Great Lakes metaG SU08MSRF (SPAdes) | ecosystem: Environmental > Aquatic > Freshwater > Lake | place: Great... | reverse complement strand
CCCAAAGAAAGATACTTGAATCGATTTAATAGTTTATGGGGTTTTCTGCTGCTTTGGACCATACGTACCTGGCGTTCTCAGAACTAATGGTGGGCCCTGTTTATATGGTATACCTTTAGTCTTAGCTGCTGTCTGTCTTTTATCTTCTCTGTCTTGATAATCAAGCTGTTGTTGATCGTGTGATAGGTTCTCTTTCCTTAGTTTCCTTGGTTTTGTTGCTTTTGGTGGTGCAGCTGTTGTACCTTTGTGTCCAGGAGAACGAAGCTTGATAATTGCGATCTGCAATTGTGAGACCAATGTTTCTGCATGATTTGTGTCGGCGTGTACGGGATGGCTAGTCGTATTATTCGTTGCTTTCGTTGCTTTCATTACTTTGATTTCCTCGATTAGTTTTTCCTTCTTTCTGATTCCCTGAAGTCTTTCATACGCGATCATCAATGCCATGTCAGCCTTCTCACATGGATCCCAATCGATACTGCCGTCTTGATTCAGGACAGGAACAGTAACCCACTTTTTGAATTGCTTGTTGCGTGCTTTGTCCACGTACAGGCCTTCTTCATATTTTGGAATGTGCATAGGTCTTGCTGATGTGTGCCCTGGCGGGTATGCTTTGTTTGTTTCACCTTGCGTTCCGTCTGCATGCCAATACGGTACACCAACAGTAGTATCATACGTGAAAGCATTAACATCATTAGCAGCATGGCAATATGGATCTTGGCGTTGCGCTTGCAGCTGTGACATGAGGCTTTGTAGTTCAGTACTAGACATCACAAGACACGAAAGGTGTGGCTTATATAATGGAGCTTCGCATTTCTTACTTTAGCGGACGCTAAAAAATACAAACAACGCAAGGCAACGTGTGAGGCTATGAGCTAAAATGTTGTTTTTCGACATAGAGACGACCGGCCTGACGGATAAGGACCAGGTCACCGTCGTGTGCACCGAGGATTACGAGAGCAGCACTCGAAAAGTCTTCAATTTCGCGAGGACCGTGTCGCAGGACGAGCGCGAGGCGCTCCGGCGCGATCTGATGCTGGATTTCGACAACGCCACCTCGTTGTGCGCGTACAACGGCGTGCGGTTCGACCTGCCGTTCATGCAGCGGGCGCTCGACATTCCGGTCGCGAACGTGACGGAGTGGGTGCTGAAGACGTCGGATATCCTGGAGCAGCTGCGTCTGCGCGAGAACGGCATGTGCAAGCTCGACTACATCTGCACCGTGAACAGCGTGCCGAGCAAGTCGTCGAGCGGCCTGGAGGCGGTGCGCATGGCTGCCGACGGGCGGTGGGACGAGCTCGAGCAGTACTGCGCGAACGACGTGCGCATTCTGTGCGACCTCTACCGCATGCGCCGGCTGAAGCACCCGCTGCGCGCGGACGTGGTCCTGGACCTGTGCGAGTACGTCCCGCCGCGCTTTTACAGCGACGATAGCGAATCTAGGGTTTAAAGTTTAGCGATTTAATAAAAAGCAGACAAGAATAGCGCGAACGTCACCTGAAACGCGACGGTCGCTGTGAGCAGCGTTGTCTGCACAGCGCCGAGCGCGAGCATGATGATCACGAAAAACAGCGCGGCGAATGGGATGAGTTTGTACAGGGAAACGATGGCACAGACGCGGTTGGTGTTAATGAGGTCAGCGTCTGGCGTGTGGAAGACGAGCGTGTGGAAGGCGACCGCTGCCTCTATGTCGTCCTGGGTCTGCTGGCTGACAAAAACAGAGAGCCACGGCTGGCGCACAAGCTGGACGAAGCGCGTCTCGAAGCCGATTTCGAGCAGCCACCACGACAGCACGTCGTACCACTCGATGTACGCAAACGGCTCGTCGGTGCACGTGCGCAGGCAGCGGGCCTCGAGGCGCGGCGCGGCCATGCACGGCGCGTTCTGGAATAGCGCGCTCGGCAGCTGGATGCTTTTCGGGACGACGAGCGTGAGAGAGTACACGAGGTCGTCGTATAGACACACCGGAACGGCAGGGAAACAGAGCGGTGCGTAGCCGTAGCTCATGTACAGCACGACGGACGGGAGCAGGACCGCAGCCAGGACGAGGGGCATGCCGAGGCCGACAGCCGCGAAGAGGAGGTATACGACGACGAAATACAGCGCGACGACGACGATCGACACAAGCACGTGCGCGCGCCACTTCGAGCACGTCTGCATCGCTTCGTAGTCGCACTTGATGAAATGGAAGAGCTCGTCTGCCGCTGCAGCGAATAGGTCGAAGATGTGACTCGGGGAGAGGCTGAATGCGGCGAGGCAGCGGTCGGCCGCAAATAAGGCCGCTGACGTGATCGGGTCGTGCGCGGCGCGCACTGCGCCGTAGTCTGCCCACGACACGTTGACGTCGCTGCGTCTGGTCACGTTCAGCCACGCCTGGTCGACAGACGCTGCAGGCACGGCCTGCTTCTGCATGCTGTAGGCCGAGTCGAGCGTGCCAAGCGCACGGCTAGTTGTGCGCAGCATGTTTGTGAGCGGTGGGCAGAGGTTGCCGACAAGCACGGCCGTGCCGAGCTTCGGCGGCCACGTCGTTGCCCACTCGCGCTGTGACGCCGGCGACTCGAAGGTGTAGTCCAGCGTCGACGCGAGCTGCGCCGCGAACGCCTGGCGTAAGGTGGACGACACGCGGAAGTTTTGCTGCACAGCCTCAGATATGTCCTCGACCGTAAGCAGGTTGCGGCCGTGGTGCAAGTGCTTGTTGTGCAAGTGCTTGCCGTTCATGTGCTCCATGTGTTTGGCGCTGTTGTTTGCGGGTGGCGGCACATATTGCATGACGACGCCGAGAACGCGAGCAAGTATAGCGACGTTCGGTATGTCCACGAGCACGCGCACGTGCCAGGTGCCGTTCACGTGCGCAACGTGCAGCGCTGGTTCTGCGCTCGCGATTTCGAGGGCAGTTTGCATGTCTCTGCGCAAGAGGCGAGCACTCTCGAAAAGCACGCGCATCGGGCTGTGTCTCACGAGCACGTGCGTAAGCCGCGATACGTTTGCCGCAAGCATGACCAGGTTTTGGGGCTGCAGCAGCAGGTTCTGCACGCCGTCCTCGACGCTGCAGAAGGTGCACGGCGGCAGCGGCCACGGCAGGTCGAGCAGCAGCAGCGTCTCTTTCGAGTAGCGAAAGGCTGCGCGGCATGCGCTGCGCTGTGCCGGCATGTAGTCCGAGGACAGGGCGTCCTTGCAGAGGCTGTTGTGCGTGTCGGCAGGCGCCATTTCCGCGGCGTCGTCTTCGACGCCCTCGACGCCGAGCAGATGTCGCCGGCGCGAGGTGTCGACGCCGACCGCGTACAGCTGCCCGTCGCTGCTCTCGCGCGCACAGAAAGTCGAGGACGGATTCAGCTGGTTACATGGGGCGGTGATGCTCGCGTAGAAGGAAAATACATAGTTCGTCGTCCTGAGGAAGCTGTAGTCTTGCGTATAGATGCACAGTTTGTCGAATGAGGTCATCGTTGGCTTACTCTGCGCGACGCAGCGCTGCAGCTCAATGTCGACGAGTCCACACGCGCAGTAGCCCTGCGAGCGCCCTGCTGTTAGCAGACACACACGCTTAGTCTGGCACGACGCACATAGCGTGAATCCCACAGACGGCTCAAGATCGCTATCGATGTATCTACAAGTGGCGTCGGATGCAGCGCAATCTTCGTTCGACAGGCAGCCCTGCTCGGCGAGCACCGGCAGGTTGCAGGTGCACGTTTTCGTGATGTCAGAGCATCCAAACGGCATGTAGTCAGCAAGGGATACGCATTTGACGCACGTGACAAGCGAAAAGTCGGTAAGGCCACCGCGGCACGTGTCGGCGGGCGTGCAGGACAGGCGCCCGCTGTCGCCATAGTATGTGTTGTATGTCGCCCAGCATTTCGTGGCGACCGGCAGGTGATCGTCGCCGACTGACAAAACATACGGATAGTCTTTTTCGCAGTCTTGTCGCATAGACAAGAGGTTGTCATATGTTTGTCCTAGCTCCTTTATCGAAATAGCGTGGCAATTACTACCGAAGGAAGTGACACATATGGCGCGGTTGAAGCCTTCGATGGCACTTATGAGTATTCGAATAAACGGCACGATCGTGTTCTCGATAATTGGTACAACGGCTTTTTGCATTATAATGCACGCGAATCGTGCCATGTTCTTAATAAACGAGAAATCGCCAAAGTCGAGCAACGTCCACGCGATCTTCCATATGGATTCCAGGGCGTCCTTGATCGTTGACAGCAAGAGATGCACAAAACGGTTCAGGCTGGCGATGAAGTAATCGGCTGTGCTGCCCGGGGTGTCGAGGAGGAAGCTCACGATAATGCCAAGGATCGAGAACATCACCTGGATGACGTAGTAACCGGCCATTGCTAGCTTGCGCACAACAAGCCGCACGAGCTTGACGATGGCAACGATTGGTTTGAATTGGTAGCTCGCACAGAGATGCACTTTCTCTTGATTCTCGTCGAGTTGCCCCTGTTGCGTTTCTAGTGGACACGCCGTGCTGTTCAGCTTCGTGTAGAGGCTAGCGACAGAGCGGTACACAAAGTCCTTGTTTGAGATGGAGTACTGCGACGGGTGGTAGTAGAACGCGCGCGGCGTGCACTTTGCGTTATTGCCCGCAGCGCAGAGGATGTGCGTTAGTTCCGAGTTCCAATCGACGACCTTGCTGCACAGCGCAGCGGTCTCGTCGCTGAGCAAGCAAAAGTCGAGGCTCGACCCGCTCCGCGACACTGCTGCGTTCGTTTCGCGTACACATGCGGCAAGACGTGTTGCCGGGTCGCGCCACTCGGCCTTCGAGATGCTGCCCGCACACGACGTCTCGTTGCGCACCTGCTGGCATAGCACCCACGGTGCGGCCCATAGGTCGTCGTCGTTCGGTGCCGGCGCTTCCTTTTGCTGGTGCTCTGTTGCGCGCGCAAGCATTTCGTCAAGTAAGCGGCCGCGGCGCCACGTGCTTTCGTTGAAGACGTCGTACAGCGCCGGGCATGGCGCCTTCGGGCCGTCTGGGCACGCGTGGCGGCGCAACGCCGCGGCAAGTAGGCGCTCGACCGCAACGGTTGTTGGCTGCCCGACGCTGAGCTGGCGCACCTTGTTCGACAAGGGTGTTTCACGTGCGCGGCGGTCGACAAACGAGGCGGTATCGTGTCTGTCGCACGTGGAGCATTTACGTTGGCGTGACGCCGCCCGCCTTTTCGCAGAGAACGCGGGCTCGAAGACGAATTCGCGCTCGTGCCAGCTGTGCTCGACGCCGCCGGCAGCTGTGTTGTTGCGATGCAGCATGCGACAGCGCGTGCTGGCGGTTTTCTTCGTGCAAAACTGCACCGTGTCCGTCTCAAGCAGAGATATCTTCGGCAGGCGACCCATCCGGCAGGCGTTGCCTGCGGCAGGCGTGGCCTGTGTTTTGTCTTGCAATATCTGCGCCGGTCCAGCGATATAGCGCAGTGCAAACGAAGGCAGCCTCCAGAAGATGTTGCAGTAAATCGACGCAGGTGTCTTGTCACCGTTGTGTCCGTCGACGGTGCGTGTATACTTGTGTGGCCAGTCTAGCTTGCTCTTGCAGTTCGGTGTATTGCCCATTACAAAGACGGCCGGACTCCACCGCCCTCTATGTATGTCGAGTGCGTCGAGCAGCAACGTCCTGCCTTTGCAGTGGAAGACAAGCTCACCGTTGGTCATTACGGCGTCTACACACGCGGTGCGGTCCGACATGAAGCGGGCGGGGTGCTGTGCAATCAGCAGTGCCTCGGTCACAGTCGCATGCGCATATTCTCTCTCGCCAGTAATGTGCCTGAAGCGGATGCGGTTGCGTTCGGCAAACGGCGAGCGTGCCGTGTACGTAGCATGTAAGTCCGAGTACGCGGTGAGCCACTGCAAAGGACATTGCCAGTGCAGGGCTGTGCTCACGGTGGTGGGTCTTGCTCCGAGCTTCATCCTTTTCTTGTTTGTGTTGTGCTGGAGCGACCACAAAAACTGGATATTTGATAACCACCTGCTAAACACCTGCTCGACGCAGCTTTTTCCAGCGGACACGCAAACCAAGTCGAGCATGGCAACCGGCGTGCTTCCGCTGCCGACCTCGCGCACGCTGAACTTGAGGGAGTGTCCGCCGATATCTGTTGGTAGCAGCCGCAGGGCGGTGACTGTCGTGCCATCGACTATGCCTTCGTATGCGCCTCGGAAGAGTGTGCTGTTCTTGGCAAAGAGGCCTACTTGTATGTAAGCAGTCGCAGATGCGCTGTGGAGGTCCGGTATTGCGCGGCCCTGCACGCGGCCCTGCGCGCCGAATGCAATGGTGCATGTTTCCGCCTGCGCAGGCAGTTTGTTACACAGGTTGCTGTCGTCCATTTGTTCGTGCTGCGCCACGCTAACGACGTCACCCTGCAACAGCCAGCATTTTTCATACATGTCGCGCTTCACGTCTCTGTAGAAAGTTGGGAAGTCGCTTTCGCAGCTGTGCATGTCCCGCGATTTGTCGCATGTGATGTCGACAAACGTATTCTGCTGCGACGCAGACAGCTGGCAGCCACAAGATTGGCCGCCGGGGCACGACTGCAAATCGAGCATACCAGACCACAGCGGCATAAGCGGCGCGGCGCCGTGTGGCGTTGCGAAGCATATTTTCTTGTGTCTGAGCACGTTCTTTTTGTGCCACTCTGTTTGCACCAGTTCGTCGAGGAATTGCATCCCGGGGGCCTCTGCGAACGTCACGTAGAACGCGCGCAGCAGAACGTCTGCGGCTGGGTTTAGGACGAGACTCTGGTCCTCGTCGACTGTCCACCCGACGTCCTCTTTGAGGTTATGTAGGCACGTTTTGAGTTGCTTCTGCACGTCGCTTTCTGCTGTCCCTGTGATTACCTTGTCGGGCGGACATTGGAAGTTTTGCCTCTTTACTATGGCGTCGTATTCCTGTACAACCTTGACGCGCGCCGCGAAATCCTGTGCCATCGCACGTTCGCGCTGCATGTGCGCGCGCACAGCAGGGATGTACCGCATCGTGCCGAATTTTTGTGACACACCGAGATACATGACCTCGCGCATGCGGTACAGTGCAAGGAGTAGCATTTGTTTCTGTGAGATGGCCACATGCTTTGTGGTGCTTGTTTCGAGCGCGATGTCGTAGTGCTCGTACACCTCTTCGTTGAGCCGTTGCTGTGCCTCGCGCATTTCCTTGAAGTTGTGGATGCGCCGATACATACGATACTCGCCAGAAACAGTGCCGTCGACGATGCGCGAAGGAAATTCGTACTCGGCAAGCCCGAGGACGTCTGTGCACGTTGCCGGAACGCTTGTGTGGTCGACCGAGTATTCGGCCGTTTTGTTGCTGTTGATAAGAGTTTCTGTCAGGTCCATTATTTTCGCGAATTCGATCTCGGGAATTATGTCGATATAACTAAAAACAGACGAAGTCACCGTGTCGAGGCTGATTTGCACGACGATTTTTGCATTGATCATCCACTGCACCGTGAGAACAGTGTTTTCGCGCAGGCGCTTGCTGCTGCGCCCGAAAAGGAAATGGAACATAACGTCGTAGAGCGTGCACTTCAAGTCGCTCTTCTCGTTATTGCAATACGTCAACGCGACTTGGTTGTAGGCGAGGCTTTTCATGTCGTTGTTCGCAAGACGGTCCCAGCATATGCGGTCTTCGCTAGAGTACTGTGCCACGGCGTTGCAGTCATCGAATTGCTGCGCTGGTTTCATTTGTCTGCACACCAGCGTCGGAATAGACGTGATGTCCCACTTGTCGATAGTGTCCTTCATTATTTCCAGTATCTCCTCGAAAACGTCGTCGGCGTTGGCTTCGTTATCTGTACTGTCGTATATGTCCGACTGTCTCTGCAAATGAGCGCGCAATTTTATGTTTTTCTCACTTTCTCGCATAATATTGGGACACTGCAGGCTCTCTTCTAAATTCGAGTTCGTGATCAATTCTACCCAGTTTGCCTGCGTGCCGCCCTCCGTCTGCGGAGCGAGCAGCACACACTTCCAAAACCACGACACCGGCACCTCGACAGGGAATGATCCGGCGAACATGTAGTACGCAAGGCCTGGCACCTGCGCTGCAGGTACGTTGAATGCGTCCATTCGTTTCGCGTTGTCGAGGTGTATGTCCTGCAGACGAGCGTAAACGTGTGTTGCACACCGCGCCCTAACCTTGTACTGTGGCATGTCCTTGATGCCGCGCGTCTCGTGCTGCAGGTCGAAAATGGATTCCATGAGTTTGTTGATGGTAAATGCAATGCACTCGACAGACGCGTCGGTCTTGCGTTCGCATGCGGCCAAGTCGAACGGAAGCGCGTTTGACGGGCTGTAGGGTTGCGATAGCAACCAGAATGTGTACTGGAAGCGGTCTAGGGCGTCAGCGTATTCTGCGCCGAACGCCGAAGGACACTCTAGTCGCAAAATATCGAACGGCTGTACGAGGGCCTCTGTGTCAGCCACGTCAGCGAACAAGACGCGCATGAGGGGCACCACCAACGTGTCGATGCGACAGCTCGTGCCGTCCCATATCCCAAAAGACATACATTGCGCTGCGTAACTTAACGGATACTTCAGAAGATTCCCGGCATCGTCCCACATGAACCGCTCTGTGCTGATACCGCCGACGGTGTAGACCTGCACCGGACAAAATTTGAAATCGTCGCATCGCCGGATTGTTGTTTCTGTGTGCAGTAAGTCGCCTGTCGGTACTCCGTTGTCGTCGTAGTTCATGTACGGACTCGTTAAGGTGTTGAAAACGCCGACGCCGACTCGCAAATTACAAAAGTCGACCTTTGTCGTACCGTCCTCTTTCCGCCAGGTGCGCGTGCTTGCAAAGGTTTGCGTAGCTGCAATGTTCGAGGCGGTGCTTACTTTGACGCCCTGTGGCAAGCATATTTTGTAGTCTGTGTGTTCGTAGTCGCGGTCGCACGGGTGTGCGTGCATCCGGAGTGCGTCGCGTGTCGCCGAGTCGGGAGTGCTTTCGGCGTCTTCAGAAATCGACAGCCACAGCAACGCGTCAGGGATAAACTGCGCGATCCGCGCGGCAATGCTGACGATGGTTTCCCGCCCCGGTAGAGGCCTCACGTCGTCGGTGAGGTTTCTGTAGTTGAAGAGGTTGTGGACGCTGCACAGTCCGTTGTCGCGTGCGAATGTCGGCACGCGCTGGAAGACACTGGAGCCAAACGGGCTGCCGGTGCATTGCGCGCTGTCTTTGGCGAATATGCGGACATTCGTCGGTATCGTCAGCGTATTTTGCACGATTATTTCTGGCAGCTCGCACCTGCCGGCCCCGGAACAAAGCGTGTCAGGTGCGCAGTGCGCGTGCTGGGAACACGTATCTTCGTCGACGCAAATGCCGAAGGTATCAGCGCTCTCTTCACCATAGTACTCATTTTTCTGGCACCGGAGCGTGCTGTCGCTCGAGCTGCAGTCGCTGTTTTCGTAGCACCGCAGGAGCAGCGGCAAGTAGCAGCCGTCCCGCAGCGCCGCTGCCGTTGGTGCAGCAAAGGTCTCGCGCTGTGCTGCGGCCGTGTCTAGCCAGTGTGGCCACAGGTCGTCGAGCGCCGCCTGCGCCTCGTCGCTGTCGTAGTCGCGCAGCCAATCACGCACGAGACCAACGCTGTGACGGAAGAGCGCGTCTGAGTCCGCGTCGGCTTGCAGCGGCGTGTCGAGCTGGCCGTCGGACTGTAACCCAACTTTATTCATGCTTTGTTCGGACGACATGTCTGCATACACGGGCATCGCCGGGTCGGCGCGAGCATTGTCGTTCCATTTGCTCTGCATCCGGAAGGAGTTCAGCTGTGCGCCACCGGCGCTGTACGCGCTTGCGTCGCACGCAAGGTGTGCTGCGCCGAAAGTGGTTGCGTACATCGACATGTTGCGGAGACGCACTGGGTCGATGCTGTATCCGTGCTGCGAGTCGGCTGCGACGCTCATCCACGAGTCGAAGCCGCGCATGTTCGTCTCGTCGCGCTCGCATGCACACGTCGGGTGGTACCCCACCGGGTGATGCGCGTGCTCGTCCATGTAATCGAGAAGCTCGTCGCAGAACGCGGTCGGCGGGACGCCCTCGTCGCGCGCCGCGTGTTTGCGCAGAAATTGCATGACTTCTGCCGGCAGGGTCAGGTGCTTCTCAAATGACGTGGCGTGAAACGCATCGAGCTTATTCTGCATCGCCTGGTTTGCGGGCCACGTCTTGTGCGCCCAGTGCAGACTGTTCATGGACATATCGCCCGTTAACGGTTTATAGCGCCGCCCGTCGAGACACGCTTGCTTCGTGAACACGACCGCGCACGATTGTGCGTTGTCGCACAAGCACGGGTCGTAGAGCTGGCCGTCGCACATGAGCAGACACGCGCCGGTGACGTAAAATTTGTCGCACGCCGTTGGCGCGACGGTGAACTTGCAGTGCGACGCGTTTTGTGTCCCGGGCGGCACGAGGCTGTACACGTTGCGTAGCTGGCAGAGGCCGACGATTTCGAGCTGGTACGTGCAGCGGGCGCGCCATATTTCCTCGACTATGCGCTGTTGTGCTGTGGCTGTGCTGGTGGCGCCAGACATGTCGAGGATCGATACGTACATTGCATACTCGAGAACCCAGCGGCCGCAAATGACTTGGCTTGGGGCCTCGTGCACGGCGTGCGCCATCGGGAAGAGCACGTCGCGGAAGTACTCCGCGAGGTCTTCTTTGAAGAGAGTATCTTGCGACGAATGGCAAACAGGCTGTGCGATGGTGTGTCCGAATTTTTCGTTGTACATGTTGTCGAGGTTCACACCTGGCGCCGTCGGCGGCTTCCACGTGGCGGTGTCGCCGTCGTGGTCGCGCACAAACATGCCGAGACGCACACCCGCGGGCCCGTGCGCGGCGATCTCTTGCAGGCTCATTTTCTGCGTCTCCGCCGAGCCGTTGTACCACTGCATATACTGTGCGCTGTCGAGTAGGCCCCACGACGTGCTTGCTTGTGTGTCTGCGCACGTGGCCATCAGGTCGTCTTGGCGGTACAGCGCAAGGCGCACGAGGAAAGCGTCGTTGGACGACGAGTACGTGCCCGTCGAGCAGATGCTTGCCCAGCGCGACGTGTTTTCTGGCACCCGCTGGCACAGTCCTGGTGGCACCATGCACGCTCCAGCAGGCGCGGAAAGACCACACACGCAGGTGCTGCCGAGGCGCGCGACATACAGCAGCTCGGCTGCGGTCGGCGCTGCCACCGTTTCGCGTCGGAACCGGAGGTCGTTCCACTCCTCCGGATACGTGGCGTTGCCTTTCTGCGTCGGCGCCCGCATCGTCGTCTCTTCACACCACACGCTGTCCGACGGCATGTAGCGGTGCACGTGCGACCAGTACGTCGGTGAGCGCAGCTTCGCTTTTTCGAGGATTGTCTCTATCGCTCGCTCCATGCCGTGCAGGTGCCTGCTCACGTCGGCGTCTGTCGCGCTGAGCGGGTCAAACGTTGTGTCGGCGTCGACCGTCGCGCTGCCGTCGACGTCGACACGCATCGGCATGGTAAAGAAGACGGCCTCGAGCGACTGCACGCAATACGCCCATAGCGTCTTGTTCATGCGCTGAGGCACTTCGTTTGCCGAGTACTCGCGCACAGGCTCGTCGTAGCCGAACGCATATAGATTCGCAAGAACGATCCGCTCGCTGTCGGAAAGAAGCACGTCGATCGCCGAGGACTGGTCGTACCAAATTTCTTCGAGCATCCGCGTCTGCGTGGCTTGGTCGACGACGCTTGCCGTAAACTCTGCGTGTATGTCCTGCAACTTTGGCAAAACGGTCTGTGCCGAAAACGTGGTTGCGAACTGAGCCAGGTCGCGGTGCATGCCCGTGTTTGTGATACAGCATGCGGCACTTGGAGCGGCCGTCCCTAGACACGTGCAGTACAGGTTTTGCGGCGTAGTGTAGGCTGTACGCAGCGCTTCAATAATATTGACAACAAGTTCGCGCAACGTTGTGTCTGTCTTGTCAGCAACGTTTTGGATAACGGCCTGCATGATTTTCTGGCGCGCCGCCGATCCCTGCGTCCGCAGGCCGTACATGATCTCGCGCGTGTCTGCGTTGCCGCGGTGGTACTGCTTTGTACTGAATTTGTTTGCAAACGTTTTGTGTGTCGGCAGCATATCTGCCGCGGCGTATGGCCCGAGTATGACGCAGTCGACTGCCTGGTGGATCGAGTCTCCCTCGAGCGACCAAAACTGCGTCTCAATATCAGATAGCGCCTTCTCCGTGAAAGCCGCAAACGCAGGCCGTATCTTGCTGCGAACGAGTTCTTCAACGGCGGCTTCTGCCTGTTGTATACGAGTCCTTTCATCGCCTTGCAGCTTGTTGTGAAGCTCGGCGACCGGCACACTGTTTTTGCTGTCACCGTCCCACGCCATGCGCGGGTACGCGACGCCTTTCTCGCTGCGCATTTTGAGGCCGCCTGAAAACGACTCGCACGCGTCGGCGTTTATGAAAAGCGCTGCGTCGCTACGCAGATGCCCGTCGACCTCGTATACCCCGTACTCAAAGTACGTCAAGAGCGAGTCGGCGTCGTCGAAAATGCCGTTTGCGAGCGCAAGCTCGGCACAATTGTGGTTCCACTCGTTCGTGAAGAGCGCCACACGCAGGCACGACCACGTACTCTCGTCAAGATCTACAACGCCGTCGACGGACAGGCTGATCTGTGCCAGGCGCTTACGCAGCGTCTGGAAAGAATCGCCAGCACGCCCGTACATCTGCACGAGCGCCGTGTCGTGCACCACAGCAGGCATCCAGTCAGCCGCCTGCTCGAGTAAACCCAGTGTAAGGGCGCCCTCGTCCCACCGCTTTTGCTGGTAATTGCTTCTGCAGCGGATGATAATCTGCAGAATGTCGACGCCCTGCGCCTCGAAGACCTCGTTTGTAGGCCTGCTGTCAGCACACGATGTTGTCGCGCCACTGGACGTGCCGAGACAATCGAAATACGCTTGTACCTTGTGCTGCGCTAGTAGCTCGGCGAGCGAATACGGATTCCACACAAGCACGTCGTTCCCGATGACGCTCTTCATCATGAGCGGCCCGCGGCACCACAGCGCGTCTATTCTTTTGGACGAACGCTGGCGCTCTGGGATGCGCGCCGGCGTATCGCCGCACACACACGTGCCGACCAGCAGCGTGTCTGTCACAGGCAATCTGCAGTGGTCCGAGTCTATGACTTGCAGCAGGTTCATCAAGCCTGTGAGTACACCGAGAGCCCAGGAGAATGCGGCATCGAGAGTGTATGCTGTGCTCCCGTAGTATGACGTCGTTATCAGGCCAGTCACGCCGTCGATAATGTCCTGTAGGCCCGAAGTCATAGTTTGCTCGCGCGCTGGGTCGGCGATGTCGCTCATTTCCTGCTTGGACTTGTCGGTAAGACATACGCCAACAGCATAATCGTTTATATTGTCGAACTTTACGTTGCCCATTCGAAACTTGACTATATCTTGTTTCGTTGTTGCCTCTGCAATCGTCGCAGCGACTCCTTCGACAATGAGGAACGCGTCGTTCAGTTGGCATTGCATCATCTTCGACGACACAAGCGGCACGTAGACGACGCCGAGGGCGATTTGGCTGAGAAACTCGACCACGGCCGTTGCGACCATGACGCGCTGTGTGTTGTAGCGGATCTCCTGCAGACTTATCGGCTGGCGCGACGCAATGTCGAGCGTCGCCGCCGGGATCTGCGCGTATAGTGCGCCGAAGAGACCGAGCGATTGCACGATGCCGTCTTTTGCACTGCACACAGTCGCCATTGTTGTCTCTTGTGGCGTTGTGATCTCGTAAAGCTTGCGCCGGCTCTGTGAAAGTTCGACAATAATGATGACCGAACGGCTGAAAAAATCCCAGAAGCTCTGCATGTTCACGCGCGCAAAGACCATCTGCAGGCCGAGCAGACTCGCCATTTGGCACATCGGCCGCTTCATGTTCACTGGCGTGCCGACGCACTTCGCTATTCCACAAGAGGCCGCCGCGAAACACTTGTTTTGCAAGTCCACCGCGAGCGGGTGCGTACCGTGGCACCCGACACACGATGTCATGCTGCAGTTGACGACTATCTGCACATTATGCGCTATAGTGAAAGACGCAGCAACCTTCACGTCGAGCGCGTCGGCCTTGATTTTCACGCGCACGTTTTGCAGCCACGTGTCTTGCTTCTGTCCGCGTCCCGTGAGAGGAATGTCGATGCTTAGCGCTTCTGCCGTGAACGAGCCACGCGTCACAGACCCAAACGGCGAGAGCGTGCGGCGTGTGTACTGCAAGGTGAGGTCCTGCGCCGGCGAAAGCAACACCGCCGTGTCGATGTCGAGCAGGTTTCGCTGGCCAATGGGCATGTGGTATGTGCGTGTCGATTTTACCGTCCAGTCAAATACAGGGCCGCCGGCCTCGTACGCACGGAGCGTCTGCAGGCGGACCTCTGTGTCGCCTGTGAGCGGGATGCGCACAACCTGCGTGCAGTCGTAGTCGACACAAACCGTTGCGTGCGTTGTACTGTGCACGGCCGTATGCGCGTCGCGGCATATGTACTTCGTCGTGTCGACGCGAGATTCCGTGTCTGTGTCAACCAGAAAGTATATGCAAAACGGAACTTCACCAAGGCCGTCGGTGGTTCGTGTGGAGCCGACAACAAAAACAGTGGCTCCTGGCCGCTGCTCGTGTGCCGGGATGACGTGCACATAATCGATTTTTTCGACAGTCCATGAGTCGTCTTGTATGTCTTGCGCGTTCTTCTTCTTCAGGAACGTCGCAGGGTTATACGCTTGTGTCTGCAGTAGTTGCCACGCAGCGTCGGACATGCCGCCTACCAGTAGCCACACGGCCGTTTCTTGCGAGACGTCGTCGCGTGTCATGACAACTACCCAGTCGTACGACAGTGACATGCGTTTGTGCACAGTCGTAAAGTGCACTTCGATAACGACGCGCCCGTCGAGTATGTCGCTGTTGTATAATGTTCCGTTGTCCGCGGTTGTCTGCAGCGCGACGCCTTCGTACACCGACATGATGATGCTCGCCGGCACGCAATAGTAGGCAACGGCAATATCGCCAAGACGCATGCCGCCAACGGCTACGCAGCGCGCTTGTTGCGTTGGACATACGCTCGAACAGACGCCTGGCGGAAGCTGCACGACGGCATAGACGGCAAATGGCTGTAGATGTCTGTCAAGCTCCATGTCTGCATAGCTAAAGTAGCGGCTTTCGATGTCTATGGAAGACAGCGTTACGTAGGCTGGCGGCGTTGCCGTGTATGCGGCATACGTGCGGAACGCGTCGTCGAACGCCTGCATCGTGTCGAGACAGCGCGCCCGGCAGTCGAAAGTTTCCATGCATCCCATGAAGTAGTCGACCGGCTCCGGCACAATACTAACTACAAAAGGCGAGTCGTACTGCATGCACTTCATGCTCATCGAGTCGGTGCCCATCGCTTGTGTCACAAGCAGGCCAAACGCGGACTCGATCGCGGCCTGTGTCTTTACCATGCGCGAGAAAACTGGGTCAAACGCGCGCAGGAACCTGTCGTTGACCGAGTCCATCACGGCAAAGCAGGCGGACGTGCTCTTGTCGGCGATTGCCTGCATCACAAAGGCCTTCCTCGCCATCGGCAGGATGCGCGGCAGGCACACGTCGTTGAGCACGTCCTCGACAACGAAGCTTTCAGTCTGCTTGCACACGCAGTCCATGACCTGGTAGTCGACGGTCAAGATGAGGACGACACGAATTACAGACTGTAATGACTCGGGCACGAGCATGCACGCGTGCCTCACAGACTGCCCCCATGAGTTCGTGCGGCCAACGACCTGTCCACTGGCGTCGCAAATCGTTTTCATGTTGTCGAATAGGCCGCGTGAGACCTCCGAGTCAGAGTCGTACACGGCCGTGATGATCATAGACGTCATGTCGCGCGCCACGAGTCGCACTAAACTGCGGCTGCGTATCGCCTTCACGAGAATCTTGCGCATTATTTTGACGGTAATGCGCGTCCACGACACAGACGGCCCGGCAATGCCCTGGAACATGGTTATCCACTTGGTCGAGCCTACGCTGCTCAGGGACGTAGGCGTGCCTGGCGACGACAGCGGCGCGGACTGCGTCATGCTCGACGCAAACCTAGAAGTCAGCCGGTCGTATGGCCCGGACACGGCCTTGACTGTCCCGCCAAACACGCGGTCCTCGACCATCGCTGCGGCCGTCGTGAGCTCGAACACGCGCGCTGTGCCAACAAGCACCGTCTCGAGCTCGGGCATGCCAAGCGTCTGCATCAGCGCGCCAGCGCGCGCGATTGTGTTCGCGGCGTGAAAGGCCGCGAGCTGCATCGCCTGCAGCGTGTCTTCCAGCTCGAAGAGGCCGTTGCCGCTGCTGTCGAGCATCGCGTGGAACGTGGGCCGCGGGTGCCGTTCGAATACGTCTGCCGCGTCCCCGCGAACAATGAGGGGCATGAGCAAGAGCGCGTCCAGCAGGACCTTCAGCAGGTACACCTGCGACACGACCATCTCAGTCAGCATCGAGCCCCACTTCGGCATGCGCTGCAGCATCGGGCACAGGGCGCCGCTCTCCGATACCGCCGACGGCGCCGCGGCGAACGGGCCGTCCTCTGCCTCGCGCCAGCACGTGTACAGCGTTTCCGGCGCGTCCGTGTCCGTGCAGTCGTGCCGGTTCGGATGCACAAAGTAAAAGCGGTACTGGAAGGGCCGCCCAGCGACGACGCGCTCTGCCCGCCAGTCCCAGTCGCCAGGCATCGCCGCGAGCACGGTCAGGAGAAGGTTATCGGCGTTGATGTACTCGAGGCCCGTCACCTTCATATTGTACATGCGCGAGCACTGCGTCTTTTCCAAGAAGTCGGCTATGCTGCACGAGAACCAGTCTGGAATGATCATGTAGCTCGCGAGGGCCTCCTCCGAGAACGGCATGCCCAGGCCGTTCGTGTGCCGCACCGTGCGCAGTGTCCATATGCGCGCCCGGTGTGCCGCGTACATGAGCGACTCGTCGCGCGTCGTGTGCGCGCAGAAGTCCATAACGAGGGCGCAGTGTGCGCTGCTAGGCGTTGCCGTCCAGTGCACAGCCCATTCTGAGGCCGTCGCGATGCTGGGGTTTTCGCGGATGAAATAGTCACCCGGAAGCACAATGCGGTTGTCGCGGAGTTGCTCCGTGTAGCACTGCTCGTTGAGGCATTGGTGGTACTGCATTGGAAGGCTGTTTGTGACGAGTGACAGCTTTTCCTGTTGCAGGGAAAAGTCGCCGCGCTTGTTGTCGTACAGCCGCGTAACGAGGATCTGTCCTGAGACGTCGTCAGTCGCGCTGGCGCTGCGGTACAGAAACACGTCGCCGGCGGCGACAAACGGCTGGAGGGCGCTGCGGACGAAGCCCCACTTCTGCTGCTCTGGCCACACGACCAGCGAGCGGTTCGTTGCGGGCTCGTTGGCGTTTTTGACGAAAGTCACGCTGGTCGTGTCGGGCGAGCACGCTGTCGCAGCACAGCCGCTGACGCGCACGCCAAGGTCTTCGTTAAGCATGAGCCTCGACTCGTCGGCGACGTCGCACTCGCGCGCAACCGCATTGCCGACGACGCAGTCTGTTTGGCCAAGGCTCGTCCACTCGTCCCACCGCGCCGCGTTCATGAGCGAGATATTCTGCGAGCGCTGCCCGGCCGCGTGCAGGCCCATGCAGAACGGAAAGCAGTTTTCGATTGACGGCACGCACAGCACCGACGCCTGCACGGCACAGAGCGGCGTGACGATGATTGCCGCGTCGACCGTGTTCGCGGCCGGCGTGCGCGCGCCGGTCTGCAGGCGCGTGTTGAACTGGTCATCCAGTGCAAACTCGACGCGGCCCACACCTGCGGCCGAGAAGCGCCGGCGCGAGAAGCGCAGCGGCACCACGCGAATGGACACCTGCGCGCAACGTAGGTCGAAGCTGGCAGAGTCTGGCACGAAGCGCACGCGGTGTACCGTGTAGTCGATGTGCTGGTTCTCGTCTTCGGCGAGGTGGTGTTGGTACGGCACGCTCGCGCACATCACCTGCATGCCCTCGTTTGGGATGTCCACGCAGCGACAGCCAAGCATGCCGGTACGCCCGTCGCCCTCGTCGTCGAGGTCTGGCACGGCGTTGTAGCTCACCGCCGCCACGCCGAAGCGCAGGTCGATCTTGAACGGCCACGCGTGTAGCGCGTACGCGACGCGCAGGCTCGCACCAACCATGGAGTGGTACACGACGGAGTCTGCATCGGTCATCGCGTACATGCTCGGCGTGAGGCCGACGACCTGCATTTCCGACGTCCCAAGCACGTCGCTGGCGTTTTTCCAGACGAGCGGCAGCGCCAGCGGCGCGCACGTGCGAACGACGCCGGTGACCGAATTCTCCGCCACAACCAGGATCGTGTCGAGCCAGTTGTCGATGAGCGCGCCAGCCGACCGGAACATGGACACCAGGATTGCCGTGAACGCAGTGACGTCGGGGGTGCACATGACCTGCTTTTCGAGGCCCGTGTAGGTATAGTCCGTCGTTTTTTGCCCGTACGAGCAGCGGTTATACGTTATCACCGGTAGTGAGACGAACGCATGCAGCACGGCGTTGACGAGCCCGTGCAGAACCTTGTACAGATTTATGTCGAGCAAGGGATACATGGCGAGCGTTAGCAGGTTGGTGACGGGCACACAGCTTGTCGTCAGAATTTCCTGCACCGTGACCGCGGTGCGCTGCGCGTAGAGCGACGGCGTCATGAGGTCGACGGTCAGATAGTGCGCATTCCCGACACACGACAGGTCGTTCACCCAGAAAGGGCTGCTGGCGTTGTCGCTGTACGAGTCGTGCTGTGTGCACGCGTTCACGCGCGTAACCCACTCGTACACGCTGCCGCCGAGGCTGCCAAGCAGCACTGTGAAGTTGAGAAAGAAGTCGGGCAGCAGCTTCGCGTTCACAAAAACGATCGGCATGAGCACGTCGACCCAGAAGCCCACGACAACGTACACGAGGGCATTCCACAGCGGCACGAGGGCGCGCCACAGCGGCGCAAACATCTCGAAAACGAAGACCACGATTTCGTTGAGTGCCTGGCCGACGCCCGAGTTATAAGCGTTCACATAAAGAACAATCAGCGCGCTGCTGGTCTCCGAAAGCACCGCAAGGACCGCGATCACGAGCAGCAAGCCTACCCAGAAGAAAAAATAGCTCACGAAGAGCTGTGCCGCCGCTGCGCCGACGCTTACCGGGATTGTCAGCACCGACATGACCAGTCCAATTAGACTGCCGCAGAAGGACCCGTCCGCCACTTTCCGCATCGGGTTCCGTTTCGCGTTGCACACAACAGATATGATTCGGTTGATGACCAGTTCCAGAATGACGATTGCTTGCAGAACAAGTGCAAAAGCCAAAAGCCACATGGTAACACTACACTGTTCCTAAATACGGCAGAGTGTCAAGTCAGTTTATTCAATGCTTGTCGATTTGATATAATCATAATTATGAGGTGTGCTTGGTCTACGGGACATTTTGATACGTGGTTCCATAGTTTTGTATTAAACACATATGAATATGTATGAATGTATTCGAAAGTTACATTCTGTATTTGCATCGTTCAGTTATTGGGTCTATTCGGTAATGCTTGTGCATGTGATGCAGGATACACCGCAAGGTGCACAAACAAACCATTACCAACTTCAGGTTACGGCGACTGCGACTCATATCATAAAGATGCGCTTTATACTAATTATCCACAGTGTAAGGTTGACGGAGTGTGCGGCGTTTGTTGCAATTGTGATATAAACGACGTTTGCGGCGGGGTGAAAACGCCCACAGAGTGTGTGCCGTGTAGCGCTGGAAAATATAAAGCAGGTGTCGGTAACGAATCATGCACGGATTGTCCGCCTGGACAAGATAGTTTCGCCGGTTCGAACAATTGTTTTCTCGCACCGCAAATATGGCTTTCGTGCTCCTTATGTCCTACTGGAACATATAAGAACACGACCGGTAACGAACAGTGTATTCGTGGTCTATCGACACAACAAACATCACAGATATCGACATTTACAACCACAGTGAAACATACAACCACAACAACAACGACGACAACAGTGAATACACAATCGACACCGGTACCGACAAGAATAACAACGACACCAATGGACATCAGTGAAAATATCAATAACAACAACAACACCAACACTAGCGATAACGGAAAAAATACCACCAATAGTAGCAACGACTGGAAAAATAACACCAATATTAGCAACAACTCAAAAGGCAACACCAACAGTAGCAACAACACCAACACTAGCGATAACGGAAAAAATACCACCAATAGTAGCAACGACTGGAAAAATAACACCAATATTAGCAACAACTCAAAAGGCAACACCAATAGTAGCAACAACACCAACAGTAGCAACAACTGGAAAAATACCACCAATAGTAGCAACCAGTCAAAAAGCAACAACAACAACACAAACAAAAGCAACAAGTCGATGAGCACATCGTGGCAATTGAAAACAACCACGGCTGCACAGGTTGTTGTGAAAATCACACCTGCACCGCCTGCGTCTGCAGCACCTGGCGCAAATATAGGCATCGTAATTGGTGCTATCGGTGCAATTATTTTTGTAGCTGTTGTTGTGACTGTGACTTGCATTTGTTGTAAACAAAACAATAGTCGAAAGAAACAAGGAGACACAAGCGACGCGGTTCCATAGTTTCATATTAAACATATATACATCCGTATGAATGTATTCCAAAGTTATAGTCTGCATTTGCATCATTCAGTTATTGGGTCTATTCGGTAATGCTTATGCATGTAGTGCAGGATATTTTGCGGAATATGTACAGCGCAATAACGTTTGGGGCTCTTACTGTACTGAATGTCCTGCAGGAAAGATCACCTCCACTTCAGGTCAAACTGCATGCACAGCGTGCACCTTAGGAAAAATCGCAGATAACACAGGTATGACGGCGTGTGTCGATATCTGTTTCGCAGGAACGTACGCACAGTGGGCGTCTACTTTTAATATCGCGACAATTTGGGGGGTATATTGTTATTTATGCATCCCAGGAAAATACACTAATGTAATGGGAAGTTCAAGCTGCAATAGATGTGATGCCGGCAAATATGCAGACACGTATAAGAGCACTGCGTGCAAATCGTGTGAACGTGGTCTGTATAGCAATGCTACCGCCGCAATAGCATGTACCAAATGTCCCAATGCTTTACAGTCTTCGCCGTTGGGTAGCTCATCGGTCTCTGCCTGTACTTGTGACGCAGGTAGTACACCAATCGCAGGTGCTGCATATTCGATAGGTGGGTTTATGAGCCCATATTGCAGTCGTTGTTCGCCAGGAACATACAAGAGTGAATTGGGAACCGGATACTGTGCAGTTTGCGGCATCGGTAAATACGCACCGACTACCGGAAGTTCCTCTTGTATTATTTGTGATAGTAATAGTTACGCCAAAGAATACGGCGCTACGACCTGTACCATTTGCGAACGTGGATTGACGTCGAATCTGGAGAGGACTACTTGTGTCGAATGCGCCGAAGGAACAGAATATAAGGACGGGATGTGTCGTGACTGCGTCGCAGGATCTTACTCGAATTCAGATACAAAATTAGTGTGCGTGCCGTGCAGGTTTGGCACGTACTCTGCCACAAACAAAACAGCGAACTGCGACAAGTGCCTTGCATGTCCTGATGGATATTACCGCTCAAATTGTTCCCCATTGAAAGGCGGAGGAATTTGCATCGCGTGTGACGTATGCCCTGAAGGGTATGTTAACGTGGGGTGCATGAACAGAGCAGGACACACAGAAGAACGCGGGACTTGTCGGTTGCGAAAATACACGGCACGCACTCCGCTGTGTGACCAAAAAAAATCGGGATATGGTCTTGGCGGATACACGTTCGCGAGTCTGTTTGGTGTTTCACAGGACGACAGCAGCTTCCAATGCCGTCGTCGTTGCGACAACGTGCAAAACGTGATGTCGGAAGATGTGTACCCACTCGTGCGGACAGCGTTGCTCTCACAATTTCCAGACGTCCTTGTGGATGGGAAGTGGACAGGAAGGGTATTTAACGGCGGATACTGCGGCGGGCCGTACGCATGTGATGTTTCGAATTGCAACATCGCCGGTAGTGACGACGACACACAGGACGAGTACCAACCAACGAATGCATGTCCCGTCTACATAGACAAGGACACTGCACAGAAGTTCTGGGCTGACACAGCGCTTGTGGACTCGCAGACACAGTCAAGCGTTTTCGCTGCTGTGCAAGCAATGCGTCAAACCAAATGCCAGACGTGCGCGGAATGCGGACAGGACAACATAGGCCTCCTTCCTAACTGGGGCCGCGGTTGCGCGTTGGACTGCACACACCTCACGTGCAACAGCGGACTCATATTCGACTGGACGGAAAAAGTCGCAGCAGACAAATGCAAAACGTGTGGTGAGCTCGACGACATACGCTTGTGTTTGTCGAGCGAACAACTGCCGTTCGATATGTACGATGTATCTGGTAGGCTGCCAAAGTTGTACATGCGAGACTGCAAGCCTCGAAACAGAATGGCCCCGCACGGATACGAAATCACGTACGGAAGCTGTGTAAAGTGCGCAGACTTTGCCGACTCCTGTATCTCAGAGGGCAGCAAGTACTATAAGACATGCGAACACGACGGCGCAGGTATTGTGCCGGTATGCGCCGCGTGTTCTGTGTCGAATGGCCGTGAACCGACGCGCAGCAAGTATTGGGACGGACAGACGTTGCGGAACCTGTACTGCCAACAAAAGAAATGCACGGTCGGTGTCGGTCTTACTTTCACCGGCATAAACAGAGCGACGACACCGCACAGCCTGTGCCATAAGCAGTGTACGCGGAAATCCTGTGCCGCTTCGCAGGCCCTCCTTCCGTGTGTATTGCCGCATGCCGCGCGCTGTATGGATACAATCAACATGGACGCCTTGGTCGTAGACACGCTGTATACTGTGCGACAATACGCGCCGGCACACGTCAACATGCTGGAGCCCGCCACCGACGCGCTGCATCTCTTCGCGAGCTTCGAGAACACGCTCGTGGACACACAGGCGTATCAGAATGACCTGCGCGCACAGTGTGTGTGGAACGCAGACTATATCATGGATAACAACATGAACCCTGCCGGCGTGTCAAGTACATTTCAGAGGGCATGCAGGCCGTGGCTGCGCAATCCACGTGCAGCATATCCACTGATGCCACTTCAAAACACAGTGGCACCCGACGACGACGATGCCGGTGTTTTCCCGCGGCGAGTCCTGCTAAACACGAGTGCATACGCGGTCGCGTACGGGTCGGACACCGTCAAGCGCCCTGCGGACGTATTTGCCGGCGACATCTACCTCAAGCTGGATTTGTCAAACACGAACAACGCAACGCTGGCGGTTTTCGTTCCCTCAGACCGCAACATCTCTGCGACGACGTGGGTACCGCGCTGGCGCGTGTCGGTGCACGCACAGCAAGTCGAAGGAGACATAACGAGCATTTCGTTGAGGACAACAAACGAGGACGTGTGCTGGTCATGTTTCTCCTTGGTGACATCGTAGGAGTAGCTTTCGACACACATAAAACTTCGTAACTTTTGTGTGAATGATATAAACCAGACAGTAACGAACGTGTATGTGTGTGACGAAGCGCGCGATGACTATATTTTTTGTGCAGTTCGTAAAGTGTGTCTGTGCTGTTTGCGACAAGATGAGTCCGTCGACGTCTTCCTTTGACACGAAAACGATCGGTGAAGCAACAGCTTCTTTTTGTGGAGACAAATTTTTGTTTAAACACGCGCAGGGTTTGCTCGTGTGTGAAAAGGCGGTGCAAGAACACGCGTATGCGACATTCACACAGAGCCCGTACGTAGACACGCTGTCCAATTTATTTGCCGGGACGCTCACAGAGGCCTGTGTGGCCGCGTTCGGCGTACAGACGACGCCAATGAACTTGACATCGGACATCGTGCGTGCCAGTCGTGTACTTCAATACGGGGAATGTATCTTTTACGCATATTCGTTACGAAATATTTACTGTGTACGCCGTGCCGGCGGCATCGAGCGCGCGAAAGCGACAGGAAGTGCAATGGTGTCTGAAGCAACGATCCTGGACGTCGCTGTGCACGACAGTTTGATGGTCCGGACAATGCACTTTTCTACGAGCGGTGGTCGTGGCGTCGTTTCTCTTCTGTCAAGTCTTGGCAATGCGTCCGAGTCTGTGCTTCTTGTTGCAGGTCTGCTTATGTTTGCTCGTGGCAAACCGAAGTTCTGGTTGCGACGAGCGCAGGACGACTGTCTGTACCTGAGCAAGTTCGAACTGAGCGCGAATGAGACCTTCAGCTTTAACTCGACGTCTGCGTATACATCAAACGACGTGCAGAAACTGTTTTCGAAACGCGTGCCACTCAGCAGCCAGAACACGTTGCTCGAGCACGCGCACAACTATGTTGTTTTTGTAACGGCAACATATCGCGTGGAGGATATTTTCGTGTACGTAAGCGTGTTCGACGAGACGCTCGCAGAAACGAATACGTATGGAATGCAATATGCCGTGTACAGTGTCGGAGTCGACAGGCAAGCAACGATAGTGACTGGCGCATACGAACACATGTCGTTGGGCGTAGAGGCCACTGTATCCGCGACATGCCTTGCGAACGGCATACTCGCGGTCAGCGCCTTCAGCTCGCAACGCACGGCGACGAAATACCAGACCGTTATGATCAATATGACGAATCTCGGACTTTTATCAACGGACGTGCACCCTGACTTTCTACAAATATTTTCAGCGCCGTTCGTAGGGGTCGCAAACGCGGTTGTGTCTCTCGGTGCTATAAGAACATGTACGCGGTGCCGAGCGACATCAGATGACAAAGACAGCGTAGGCTTCTTTGCCTACGGGGCGCCGTTCGTGACGTATCGCCGACTGTTAGCCTGCGACAAGGAAGACGAGTATGTCGAAGAAACCTTGGGACGCATGCCAATACAAACATGTGCTCGTGTGCGGCAGACCACAGACCAGCCGTACACTTACAGAGACAGTGTCACCGATGTGAAGTTGACATGTGCCACGCAAAACCCTCTTGAACTAATTTTTGTGCTCGAAAAAGAGACTGCGGTACGATTCGATATCGTTCTTGGGTACACCGGGTTATACAATGTCGAGCGCGATACGCGCGTGTTGCTTTATGCGCAGTGCGTGATAAACGAGCCTGTGCTGTACGCAGGCATATACGACAACAGCAGCTGCGTTGCCGGATGCCCTGTACGTCTTATAAGCAGTGGCTTTCGGGTTTATGGCGCCATGCGGCTCGAAAGCGTCCGACAGCGCCCTGCTTTGTCGCCCGCGGTAGGTTTGTGGAACCGTCGGGTGCTGCTGCGAGGTGACGATGTCGTCGGCCAGCGACCACCGCAACACGTCGCACGCGTGTGGAAAGAGCACAGCGTGATCACCAAAACAATTGTACCGACAGCGAAGATTGAGATACAGGTCCTTCGGCACATTTCCGTGGAAGAACTTGCGGCGAAGAATGGCAGAGACACGGAGCAAAGCCTCGCGCTTGACGCGGTGACGATTGTGCCTGTGCTTAGCCAGGACCTACTTCGTGTCGCGCGCGGCAACACGTCGCGTCTCATGACGATCGTGTACGTGCCGTCGAACTTGGACCTGCACACTATCGCCCTTGGTTCTCTTGCGTACGGCGACGACAACAGCGACTGGGCGCGCGTGCATGCCGCAGTGCGTGTCGTCTCCGCAGAAAGACCTGCCGCACAGTGCCTGTACGCGGCTAGGCTTGTGTCCGTCGACGACAACCTGCAGGTAATAGACGAGATGGGCGCGACTGGCACGCTCTACGCAAGGACCGGGTGCGTGTTCGATCTCGCGCGATCGCCGCTGTGCCACATCGAGCTGCCGCGCAGTCTCGTCAATAATGCGTCTATTGTCGGTTTGGAGATTGTGGCGTTAACGAGTACCTGCGACATATTGTCGGAACAGAGCGACGTCACGGTGGAGTTATCCCCGTTCATGAAAATATCGCAGTGCCCGGCCGAGCAGTTTCTCGACGCACACACGCTTGCGTGTACCGCCTGCGACGACGGCGAGCCGTACTGCCCCGCCGGGCGCCATGTCGAAGGGTGTGTGGCGATGATACACCCGTTGCGGGCCAAAACATGCCTGCGCTGCCTGTCGCCGAACGGTAGCTACTTTCCAAACTCGTCGCACGGCTGCGACAAGTGGCTGTGCCCGGACGGCTACTTTCGGTCGGACGGTCTGTGCGCACGATGCACGAGCGCGCTGGCAGTTGGCGCCACGGGCTGCTACAACGAGGCAGGCAAGTCGTGGCAGGCGTGCAGCGCCTTCACAAACGAGCAGTGTGTGGACTGCGTTACGAAGCCGCGGTACAGCCAGTGGACGGTATCCGGCACGAGAGAGTGTACGTGGCTGTGCAAGGATGCGTTTTTTGAAAGTAGTGGCATCTGCGAGGCGTGTTTGACGTTCGACGAAGTCGTCGCAACGTTGGCATTCGGCGCTCGCGCAGCTGGTGCTTTTTACCGTTTTCGGCCGTGCAACAGTACTACACAAGCCACAGCCGAAAAGTGCTCGGCGCGCGACTTTGCATTAGACCTGAACGGCACGTACTCGGCAGACGCGGCGACGTTCGGCAGCGATTGCATGCTCGACTGCGCACAGGACAGCAACACGCACAGTGTGCGCGCCAACGCCACACGCGGCGATTTCCAATGGAACATCGAGAGGTGCAAGAAATGCCCGCAAGAAAGCTGGCCTCTCTTTTTCAATGGCACGCTCTTGCCGCGGCAGGCTTTTCGCATGAGCGAGTCGTGCACGGCTACCTGTGTCAACAGCCGAGGCTTCGTCACTGCACTCAATTACACTGGCGTTTGTCTGTTTTGTCCGGCTGCAGCCTGTGGCAACGGCACATTCTGGTCGTCGGCCGACAACTGCTCCGTGTGCCATGCGTGCACGAAAAAATACGCCGGCAGCGTCTTCCACAGCGCTGGCGCTCTCGACGACGCGCTGTCGTGCGTCGAGCACTGCCCCTTGGGCTCGTATCGGCGTGAAGACAACACGTGCAGGACACACTCGCTGCTCGCGTGCACTCCCGGGCTCCAGTACGCGGTTGCTGGCACGCCGCTGCTCGACGCAGTGTGCGGCACGTGCGCAGACTGTAGCGGCGCTCGCGTGACTTTGGAGTGCACGCTGACGACCAACCGCCAGTGCGCGAGCTGCGGGGCGATCAACGCTTGGAGTAGCTTCTGGTCGCGCACTGGCTGCGAGGTCCTGTGCCGCACGGAAGACGGGTACACAAAACTGACGACCGCAGATGGCGTGACGTGTCGCAAGTGCAAAGTATGTGCTCTTGGATACGCACGGCCGCCGACGCCGTCAAACTGCACGTGCCAGCCGTGCGACGTGGGCATCCCGGCAAAGGCAATCTACACGAAAGGATGCACGTGGACGTGTCCGCTATACCACATCGCACGACTTGACGCAGCCTCCGGCAGCATGGTGTGCGAGTACACCGTCAAGCAGGCGTCCAACGAAAGATACAGCCTGCGCGCAGTGTCGCCGGTCACGTGCCCGAACGGACAGCGTCTGACACATGACGCGCGGCCAGGGGCGTACGCGAGCCTGCTCTGCGAGACGTGCGCGACGCCGGCCGGGCTTCATTTGGCACAGGTAAACGCAACGTGGATATGGGACCGCGGCTGCGCGTGGCGGTGCGCGTGGAACCTGCAAAAGCAGCAGACGCTCGGGCTGTGGAGGTGCGAGGCGCTCGTCTACACGCACAGCGGCATACCGGCCGTGCACATTCGAAAATACACGACGAGTTCTTTCACAGGCATGCACGCGCTCGCGCTCGCCCTGTCTGCGTTGGTCGTCGTCGTCTTTGCGTTCTGTTGCTTCCGGAAGATGCTGCATCGCGACAAGGAACTCTAACTTGTGCTTTATTATGGTGCACTTGTAGTAAAGTCGGTTACTCGCCGCACACAACGTTCGCCGCGCGTATGCGTGCGAGCGTTGGGAATCTTGGAGGACGATGTCGGACGCTTCTGTGGTGTTTATTAAGCCAGTCTCAACATTATGTTTCCAATAAACACTTGTCATCCTGGATCGCATAGATCTATTAGAAATAAAGTTTTTTTTTAAAAATGCGAAAGGTCATATGACCTTTCGCATTTTTTTTTTGTAAAATGCGAAAGGTCATATGACCTTTCGCATTTTTTTTTGCAAAATGCGAAAGGTCATATGACCTTTCGCACTTTTTTTGTACAAGCTGCACAATGCAGGCATCTTGCAGGTGAGCGCAAGATGAAACTAGTTGTGCATAGCGTGATCAACAGATATGTGCTTTGCGCAAGGGTGGTGCACAGCAACGCACTGCTGCGGTTCCGCTTCCAATGGCCACTCGACTTAGAACACGTAAAGCCAGGACGTGAGATAACGATCTTGCAGTATGACTTCTCGAGGCTGACGCATGCAGTGAACTGCCGCGCTGTGGTAGAGCCCGATGTGCTCCTGCGCAACAAGCCTGCACGTGCGCTGATGGTGTAATACGTTTTGCGCAGGCCCGCTCTGCCAGCACGGGCAGACAGCAAGGTGCTTCTGCTGCAGGAGCATATCGGCGTCTACACCACGGAGGACGTGCACACACTCAGCGCGGCTCTCGACGGTTATCCTCTGTGCGACCTTGAGCAAGCGTGCCGCGCGCGCATCGAGTCTGTTGGCACAAGCACAGACAAGCGCGTCTGCGCTGCTGACGTGCAGACAGACCGCGTCTCTTTTCTGCTCGTCGCGTATGCGTGCTGTGTGAACCACGGGCCGTGGTTTGTGGAGAAAGAGCTGCTGCGCTTCATGTGCAAGGTAGCCTCCATGCAGACACACGAAAAGGTTGCAGTCCTGCGCCTGCTGCACGTGCACGTGCAAGGCATGCATGCAGGCCTGCATGAACTCGAGGACATTGTCACCGAGTCGAAGAAGCTCAAGTCGAAGCACAAGGTGCTGTGCCAGGCCGATAAGGACCGCGGCGCGTTTCTGCAGCGCGTCGTGCGCGGCTTTTCGACGGCTGTTCTCGATACGGTATGTGCAGACATAACGCTTGCGCAGTGGAAGTCTTTCTACTTTGTGGACTTTGAGGATGCGTCTCGTCTTGTGGGCTTGCGCGCAGTGCGTGTGCACATGGGCACCGCGTACGTGGAGGACTGGCAGCTCGCGGTGCTACTGCGCAGTGCGTACAAGGACGCGCTGGCGACGTTCGTGCGAGCCTGCCGGAAGCGCTTCCACGAGCTCGGGCGCTGCAACACGAACTATTTTTTCCCGCAGTACGCGACGATTGTCAGTATCATGCACCTTATGCAGTTCGTCGTCTGTCCAATTGTTTCTCGCAACGGAGACCTCTCGGTCAGCACAGAGAACATACGACAGGTGATCGCTGAGTTTGCGCCGCTTTGTATTGTCAAGCTCGTACACAAGCTGCGGGAGGAGCACCACCTCGTGGACAAAGAGCGGGTGACTTTGCGGCTGTGGCTGCGCGCAATCAAAGTGAAGGTCGAGGTGGCCGTCGAGTGGTGGCAGCAGTACGTCAAGCCTGACGAGGACGTGCGGTACCCGATCACGCAGGCTTACGCGAAGCAGTACCAGTGTGTCGGCTGCGACAAAATCTGCTCGCACGGCCTTTGTCCTTTCCAGGACGCCGACAGCACCATCATAGCGTGGGGCCGGGCGAATGTGCCTAGCGCGGCCAAAGACATCGAGGACATTGTTGTGTCGACGAAGTGTGCACAGCAGCGCTGCGGGAAAATGTTTGAGCTGCGCTTCGGGGACGGGGTGTCACCGGCAATGCAAACCCCGCGTAATCCAGCGAGCTACTTCTCCAAGGCCTCATTGCTTCGGATTGGGGTTGCGGTAGTCGAAGGTGTCGGGTAGGTTCAAGGCCGCGTTCTTTCGCGTGCGCATAAAGTCTGCGTCCATAGGCCACTGGGAGAAGCGCGACTGCGCGTGCACGTCGAGAAGCGCGTTCGTCCACTGCTCTGGGTCGTCGTGGTACGCGAGCTGTACGGTGCTATTGCTCCAGTGCCACCAGCGCTTTGCTTCGGGGTCCCAGCGGGCCCCGCACTCTTTCGCATCGGCACTGCACGCGTAGGACACGCGCATGAAGATGCGGTCGCCTTCCGGCGACGGGTGTTCGATTATGTTATATATTTTTGTGCCCTTAAACTGGTCGTAGCATTTCGGTAGAAGCGGCTCGCGTGACGATGCTGGTCCATACTCGCGGGAAGCTGCTAGTTCGTCGTCGCGCGTCTTTGCGCGGGCGCGACGCACAAAAAACATGTCCTCCTTTTTACTGCGAATGATTACGACTGTGTGTTTTATGTTTTTGAAAATAAACGGAAATTCAAACACGAATATTGGCAAACGCGAATGCAGACCAACACAGACCCACATCCGTTTGCCTACGCGAAGCGGGACAGTGTGTCGACGTGGGAACTGATCGTGCTGCCTGCGAAGCCGTTCTGGCCGCGCGTGCCGGCGCGCGCTTGTTTCCTGTGCGGCGACTGCTGCGTCAACTTCCGCGACGTAGTGTGCGACGACGTGGACGAGTGGCTGTCACAGCAAACGTGCTTAAACGGCAGCGCGGTACACCAGGCGATGCTGAACATGGTCGTGCAGGTGCGGTCGGCGCAAGGCATCTACGACAACAGCATCGCGCCGTTTGTCGCGGTGTGTCTCAGCTGCGACAACTACCTTCGGACGCACAAGGACTGCCCGTTTTTCTCGGGGGTGCAGACGCTGCAGTGGCATATGAACACGCTGCAGGAGCCGCACGGCGTGAAGATCGACAAGCGCATGCTGTACGGCCTGTGTGTGCGCCTGTCGCGCGTGCACGCGGGCAAGCGCAACTACTATATGTCGCTGTTCTCGCAGGAGGAGCAAGACACGATAAAGATCGTCGCAGCCGAGCGGCACAACCCGGGCAAGCCGCAGCAGGCGCTGCTGCAGTACTTTAGGCGCACCAACAAAGAGTCGTTCCTGCTCACGTCTGCCGAAATCGCGCACAAGATGCGGCAGTGCAAGTTTGCGGCGGAGCACGCGCACGGCCCGAACGTATACACGTCTAGCATGTGGAAGCAGACGTGAAGTTTTTTTCGCCTTCTCTTATTCGTGTGTGCTTGAGGAATTCGTCGATGACCTGCATCGCCGCATCATTTATAGGATAGCGGCCAAGTTTCATTCTAGTTCTGCGTTTGTACTCCAATGTTTATTAAAGTGTGTGTGCGTGCACACATGAAGAATTTGGACGCTCTGTTTGACGACAAGCGCGTGCTATGCGCCCTGATCGCCGCCTGGACTGTTGCGGTAAGCGTCATCTTTGTGTGCATCATGATCGACGACAACAGCCCGTTCCTGTCGTTTGGCCCGAACCCTGGCACGGTGCTCTTCGGGTTCAAGCTCGACACGTGGACGAAGTGGGGCTGCATCGCGCTGTACACGTTCGTGAGCACGTGCATCGCAGACTTCACGTGCGACAGCGTCGGCCCGTTTGTCACGAACACGATCCAGGACCACAAGAACCTGTACATTCCGTACAGCAAGACCACGTGTGTCATCATCGTGCAGGTGTTCGCGGTGTACGCGATCGTGATGAACACGATCGGCCTGTTCGTTGCGCTGAGCCAGGTCGACTTCATGATGATCCGCATGTCGGCAGACCTCATGGTGAACTACTACACGTGCCACCGGTTCATGCGCTACAAGAGCGTGAACCCGACGTTCTACGCCGAGTACATGAAGAACCACTGCATCGAGAGCGCAAACAGGCCCAGCAGCTGCGGCGGGTACGCAAAACAAGACGACGACTGCGTGTTTGTGTCGGCGCGGACCCCGCCGCGCACGCCAGCGCCTGCGCACCTACCGCTGGCGCCTGCGGAAGTCAATACGCCGAAGCACCCGCCGCCGTCGGACCTCATGGACGATGCGCCGGAGCAGGTGCAGTGCGAGTCGTACGCGCACGCCGAAGCGTACGCGCTGTACTCGCCAGCACGGCGCCACGACGACCGCAGCCCGCTGTTTGGAGCCGAGCAGTATACGTAATGAAGCGTATATAAGACAGCGCGTGCTTAAGTACTTGCACGCGTGACAATAAGTACTTGCACGCGCTTCTCCGGCAGCTACGCCATCGCATATAATAAAAACAGAAATAAAAAAAGAAAGAAACGCGCTACGCGTGCGACTCGACGAGGGCGCGCGCGCGCTTGGCGCGGGCAGCGAGCGAATTGCGGCCGCTGTATGTGCTCGTCTGCGAGTGGCACAGCGGACAGAGCAGCTCGAGGTTCTCGATGCGGTTGTCGGTGCTGTTGCCGTTGCGGTGCTCGAGCTGGAGTGTGACGGGCTTGTCGAACCAAAACGGCTGCCCGTCGCGCGTCTCGAACATGACGTTGCTGCACGCGTTGCACGTGTATGGCCAGCGCAGGTCGCGCAGCAGGCGGCGCTTGACCTGCGAGCGGTCGGCGGTGCTGTTGCGCACGAACATGCGCTCGTTCGTCATTCTCTTTTGCGTCATCGCGTGGAGGTGCTTGGTGTCGAGCTGGAGAGCCACGGCGCGCGCCGTGAGGCGCGCGCGGATGTGCACGAGCTGCTGGTACCCGTACGTGCGCACGTCGTAACCGCAAAGGCGCGCGAGGTCTAGCCACGACCGTGCGCACGTGGCGTGCACGGCGAAGTCCGCGTCGCCGATCTTGGCGAGCTTGTCTCTGCGGCGGTTCAGGAAGTGGCTCGTGTCTATATTCAGCAGCAGAATGCGTGTCGCAAGCAAGGCCTTGGAGGCGCCAGAGATTTTGACGCCGACAAGGCGCGAAATTTCGGCATACGTTTTGTTGTCGCGCACGAGCGCGCGCACTTCGTCGTCGGACAGCGTGCGGAAGTCGGACATGCTGTGTGGCGCGCGGTCGTGTGTAGCGGTTGGTCTGAATACGAATTATTAGGCATGAAAAAAAAGTTAGGCGTTCGTGCATATATTGCAGGTATGCGGCTCTCAAATGGCGGTGCGCAAGGCTGGCGGCATCCTGATCAGTTCGCGTCAGTCGATCTCCATTTTCGGGCTGTGGGACCAGCCACGGCAGGTCCTTGAGTGGCAGGACGTTACGGCGCGCAACCTAACGTGGCGCATGCTGCGGGAATCGTTCGAACTAACGGCCGAGCAGCTGCGCAAGATGCAGCCGGACCCGATCGAGTGGGTGCACCGCGCGTCGATCACGCTTCAAGACCTGCCCGACATGGTCTGTTTCCCTGTGAATCCATTCGTGCACTTGCACGCAGACCTCGCCGAGGTCTGGAGCATGCGTTGGTCGGCGGACACGCTGAAGCAGCTTTCGGTGACCTTCGACCAGCTGCGCACAAAGGGCATGACGGTGCAGGTGATGCAGCACTTTAGCTTCACACTCGGGCAGTGGATGAACCTCGGGCTCATGGAGGAGCACGTACGCCTTATGGACGCCGATGGCGTCTCGCGCGTGTTTGACATGCCCAAGGACGAAATTATCGAGGTCATCGGAAACTACCGTTTCTAGCGGTGTCTCTCCGCGATGAATACGCTCATCGCAAAGCCGAGCAGCAGCGCGAGCGTGACGTTGCATACGACGACAAGTTGCGTCTCCACGTCCACGCACTCGACGAGGCTGTATGCGAGCAGCGTGCACCAGACGCCGAGGTCGACCAGCACGGACAACAGGTTGACGTCGCTGGTGTCGTAGAGCATGCACCTGTGCAGGTACTGCAGCAGCTTGCATACGGTGCGCGCGCCGAAGATGCCAAAAAGCACAAGGAAGAACGGCGTCGAAAACGTGTTGTGCAGGCGCAGCGTGACGAGCAGCAGCAGAACAGTCGAAATGCCGATCTGGTGGCCGAAATTGTTGTTCTTCTTTGGACTGTCCGTCGCCTTCACGAAGAGGAGCAGCACGTCGGCAACGAGGAAGCCGAAAAGCACATAGTACAGGGCGACGTCGTGCATAGAGGCGTACCAAGCGCGGTGCGCCTCGCACAGGAACACCAGCACGACGACGCAGATAAAGCAGACAACGACGTTGACGGTCGGGGACCACGCGGCCACTGTCGCGACGTTTGTCGATAGCAGCACCGCAATGTTCTGCGCCAGGTTGGTGGACGCGTAGAGGGCGACCATGCAGAGCACGACAATTTCTGTGATGTCCGTCGTGTCGCGAATCCAGTGCACCACGTCCCCGTCTTTCGTGCTTTGAAGCACGAAACGCAAGCCCCCCTCGACCAGGTCGCACATGGACACGGTGTAGACGTCGCTGTTGCCGGTGGAGCGCCCGGTCGCGTCCGAGCTGCACACGACGCCGCCGAATTCGCGCAGGAGCGCAGAGCGCGGCAGCAGCTGCTCCACGTCGCGCGGCGTGGTGACGTCGGCTGTGCCGAGCAGGGCGATGCCCGTTTTGATGGACGCACACAGCGCCGCGCTTGTTGGCGTGCAGTTAAAGACGCGCCATTCCGGGCCGAAGGATAGATAGTCCCCGGCGTAGAGCTGTAGCGCGCTCGAGCTGACCTGCATCGCGTTTGCGCGGAGACGGTACGAGAAGAGCACGCCCTCGTGCCACGGCTGCACGTCACTGCAGCCCTGCAGCAGCACAAACGGCGCCTTTGCGTCCTGGATATTATATATGCTCATGTGCAGCGCGCTATGCTCTTATAAGCCGCGCCAGTTTTTCTTTGGCATATAATACAACTGTGCGTCGGCGTGAGAACAGCACCGTGATGCTGCGACTGTACAAGTACGAGCGGGCCAAGTTCCAGCAGTTTGTGCCGTCTGCACAGACACACTGCGATCCAAACTCAGTCGAAGACTGGATCTTGAAGAACGCAGACGCGAGCGGACGCATCACCAACGTGTGTGTCGAGTTCCACGGAACAAACATCGCGGTGGCGCATGCAGCAGAGGCGCGTGTGTTGGCAGCGCTGTACGCCGCAGACCATAACGACTACGTCGCTCTGAACCATATGTATCGGATGGAAGTATCACCAACGACGGATGGCGGCATACACGATGACGACGAGCAGTCGGATAGTATGTCGGACGCAGAGCAGAGCATGGAGCAGGCGAAGCTCGACGACGAATACGAACAGAACGAAGAGTGTGTGGTGAACAACTTCGGGCCGGCACATGCGAACGAAACAGACTGGTGATGCTGGCAGTGCATCGTAAACGACGCACGTTATATAAAAGACGAGACGCGTGCGTCATAATGAAGCAGAGGAAGAAGAAGAAGAGTGGGTGGACGTTAAAGCCCGGAGAGTCCGTGCAGGATTGGCGTGACAGCAAACGCCTCGCGTGGCTGGCGGAGATGTCCGAGCAGGATTGGTCGCGTGTGCTCCTGATGGACATGGGATACGACGACGACATGGACGACGATGACGACTAACGACGCTGTATTAAAGACGAGGCGCACACCGTCATGTCGGTCGTGGAAGAACATGTGCTCGTAATCCTGGTGACCCTTCGCACTTTTTATTTTTTTGACCCTTGGGTTTTTTACACGAAATCAAAGTGTGTCTGAAACTGAAGGGCGAGCATGGCCAGCAGCAAGAAGAGGAAGGAAACGACAACAGCGACGGTCGCCGACGGCGGCTGGTACTTGAAGGCAATGCCGACGCTTGACCCGACGCTTCTACCGTACCGCTGGCCGTACGGGCGCGGTGCGCTGGTGGAGGAGCGCAAGACGGTGAAGAAAATATTGCAGACCGCACACAACATTAGGGTGCCACAGTTGCCTGCATGGCCGCATGTTCCTCTGCCGATAGTCCGCCACGGCGTCGGCTTCCTCGGCATGTACATGTCGACAGACGACGTCTTCGTGAGCTCCGACCACAACCGCAACATACTTGTCGACCGTGCGTACCAGTGCTTCAACGTCGACTGGAAGTTGGAGGTGCAGGTCCTCTCGGCAAACACCAACGACGGTCTCGACTCGGAACAGCGCAGCAGCATGCGTGTCATGTACTACCAGATGACAGAAGACCACCTGGACAAGGTCGTTGATCTCGTCGACACGTTGCAGAGCCTGTACGAGCAGCTCAAGCCGGAAACCGTCGACCTTATCGTCCGCTGCACGAACACTGCTGACGTGCACAAGTCCATGATCATGCCAAACGACGCGAGCACCTTCTGGCGCGTACCGCAAGGATGGTAGCCGTAGCATCCACCGCTTGCTTCGTATAAAACATTGTTTGTTTGTCAATATATGCACGAAATCAACTGGATTGCCTATATCTTGATTTTCCTTTGTCCGACGGGTATTGTTATCTATATGTTGTATTTGGAATCTATTGCATCAAAACACGTGATACCAACAGCGGTAAGCGAAGTGGTAGTAGAAGAGGCAAAAGGTGCACGTCCTCACCCCGTTGTGCCGTCGGAGGAAGATCATGCACCGACAGCGCCGGCATTGTCGGAAGCACGTCCTGCTCCGTTTAACCCTCACTCTGTATATCCTTATCCACACGCCGCAAGTGCGGCGAAAACACAAATGGCCCGTATATATATACACGCTCCGGGCCAGCGGTAGGGTGCTGGCAGCAAAGAAATTTGGTGGACTTCGGTCAAATCGTCCGGTGTTTGCGGCGTGGCCACGGGAGCGGTGCTGTAAAGTGAGAGGCACGAGTGGGCCGGTTGGGTCAACAGAAGCGGTTGGTCATCGAACGCCGAGTGCGGCCGAGCGCAACGCCGACGAAAGCAGACACAGGCATCCTCTTTTTCGCTTGTGTGGCCTAATCGGCGAAGGTGTCGCTCTTATGAGGCGAAGATTCTGGGTTCGAGTCCCAGCACAAGCTTTTTGGGAAACGCGGCTTTTCGGAATGCCGCAATCGCGGCCAGGAAAAAAAAACGCCGCAGAAATAGGTAGCCAGAAATACTGCGAGCAGGGTGCTTGCAGCAAAACCTAATCATTTAAATGCGACACGGGGTTACGCTCACGGTCAAAATCGTCGGGTGTCTGGGGCGTTACCAAGCAACATCAGGGTCACCGGCAACGCGCGCGGGGCAGAGCGCAACGCGATCAACGCTAAAACGCCCGCGCGGGAATCCGGAACCAGACACAAGGCACCCTGTTTTTGCCGATCAGAGCCGGGTCGGAATTTCGTACGTCATCTCGAGGCGCAGGCTGAGGCACGACTGGCGCAGACAGAGCTGCTTGATGTGCTGCGTGATTTCTTCGGCGTTGGCGCGCTCGAGCATCTCGGCCGGCACCGCGCGCAGCATCTCGTCGCTGACGCAGATGTTCTGCCAGTCTTTTTTCTGCAGCGGGAACATCTGCACGTTCAGGTTGTTGAGGTCGCGCGTCGCGACCTTTGTCAGGATCTTTGTGCGCAGCGCGCCGCAGCACGAGCTGAAAACCTGCCGCGTGATCTTGTAGTACTCGTTGTCGATGAGCGGGCACTTATCGATGTCTGCGTTAAGGATTTCCTTGTTCGTGCGCAGGATTTCGACGACCGGGTGGTTTTTGGACATGAAGAGGTAGTTCTGCTGCGTGCCGAGCTCGAGCACGCCTTCCTTCTCGAGGTTCGAGTTGTTGTAGGTGGGGTAGTTCTGGCGCCACGCGACGGCCTCTGTCGACGCGGCGTCGGCCTCGAAGAGCACGAGCGGGTTCGGGTTGTGCGAGTTCGCAAACGTGGTGAGACAGAAGCGGTTGCCGAGGCGCGTCGCCTCGTCGGAGGGTATGCACGACATCGTCACGCCGAGGTTGATTGGGAAGTCATTCTTGATCTCGAGCAGCGTGACCTTGTGCAGGATCGCGTTTTGCAGACAGCCCGCGGTCGTGCCAACGTCCGGGTTGTTATCGAAGACGTCGGACACGCCGAGGATCTCGCCGATCTTCGCGTTGTTTGGACACCAAGACGCAGCGTCCTGTCCAGATTTGGCAAACTGCTGCATGCTGCCGTTGATCTCGACACATAGTCGCCTTGTTTGTTTGTTGATTTTACTGCTTTCCAATATCGACGTGGCCATGCGAAACGTACTGTGTGCTTTTATACTACAAGTCCGCAAGTACACGCAGAAACGCAAAGGCTATGTCCGCGTAAATAAACTCACACAAGCCAATACAGGCCGCCGGCCGGCCGTCTGCAATGGCCTTCAAGTGGTACGGCCGACACGACGGCAGTCTGTCATTAAGCTCGACGCTGCACGCGATGCTCACGGAAACAGGCGAGCACTTGTTCAAGCTTGCGTTCGAAAAGGCGCCAGAAACTACGCGCAACTTCATCTTTGGTATACTCGTCACGCCCGCGGCACAGGTCCCGGTCGTCGACGAGTGGGCGGTCGACGCAAGCACGAAGCAGTGCGTGTGTCTGTGCTACGAGCTATGCGAGGCCTTTCCGCTCTTCGAAGGCAGCACCGAATTCGTGCGGCTGCGAAAGAAAATCGAGAGGATCTTGGATGCCGAGGTGCGTCTGCTGCCGGTGACTTACTTCGAGCGGTCGATCGGGCAGTACAAGACGCTGCACGCGATCTTCAACGACAGCTGGTACTCGGGCGTGTTCAGGCACGAGGCCGGCAGCCTGCTCGACAACAAGATGCACGTAGTGCTGAGTCGATGGCAGGGCGCGACGTTCGTGTGTACGCCCGAGTACCGTGCGCAGCCGTGCGACGACGCCGCGCAGAAGGCGCCGCCTGCGACCGTCGCAGGGCTGCAGAACGGCGAGTGGAACGCATGCTTCCGCTCGATCGCAAGCGTGCTGTGGTACCACGCGTACGTGTACGAGATCATCGGCGAGGAGGTACTCAACGGGTACAGCCTTTGCAATGTCATGCGCACACACGACGCCGTGTGTGCAAAGGGGGGCGATGGCGTCGACGGCAAGCTCGCGCTTTTGGACGTGCTCAAGCTCGTCTACCGCTACAACTACTCTACTGCTTGATTTTAATTTATTTTTTTGTGCTTTTTAGACATGTCCGGCCAGACGAACAAAAAAACGGGAAATGACGATCGACTCAGGATGGGTGCAGCACCTTAAGAGAGAGTGTCCGGGGGCGTTCCAGGCGACGCTACAGACACGCCCCACGACATGGTTCATCGACGGCCAAATCAAGCTTATGAAAGCCGAGTGGATCAACACGTGGGAACTGTTCCTGCAAAAGCAGTTTTACGACACGATCGACCGCGCCTTTGAGCTCAACGCGTCGGTCGTGGTGCTGGGCTTCGACGACTACACGCACGTCCCGCTGTGCAAGAGCATGACGCAGCGCGCGCGCAACGTGAAGCAGGCCCCGTTCACGTGGAACGAGAACAATCCGCTCCCGCACAAGCCGCCCGACGACTGGGCGGCGAGCATGCGCTGCCGCCCGTTCAAGTGCATGGTCATCGGCATGATTGTGCGCAACGCTGTCCGGATGTACAAAAACCACGAGAAGACGGTGATCATCGACTGGATGGGGGCGCCGGTCGTGCTCGGGCGCGCGCTGGAGCTCGACGGCCGCGCGTTACCGCCGGCCGTGCTCGACGCGGCAGCGCGGCGCGGCGAGTGCGACATTAAGGCACTGGCGTGGAGCACGTTTGGCGCCCTTGTCGTGCAGTCGACCGACGGAGATTTCGTGCCGCTGGCGCTATTGCACTGCGAGGCACACCCCGACAGGCACGTCTTCCTCGAGCGCATCGAGACGAAGATATCGACAGGCACGAAGCGCGCCGCGGGAGGCACACCAAAGCGCCAGATGGAATTCGTGTGCATGCGGCGGCTGTGCGCGCACGTGCAGGTCGCGATGAAGCAGCACGTAGCGCCGTGCCGCGCCTTCGCCGTGCTTGTTGCTCTGACTGGGTGCGACTTCAGCCAGTCGATGCCGGCGATCGGCCCGGCGAAAATGTGGACGGCACACAGCCTGATGCACAAGCTCGACCTTGACACGGAGCACGGCGTGTTGAACGCAATCAGCCTCGCGTACCAGACCAACTTCAGCAAGCACATACGCACGCTACCGTACACGCACATCCGAGACACAACGGACATTGACGCGTCGCAGGCTGTGTACGCCCGCGTGGCCGACGCCATCCGCAAGAACGACGCCGTTGCGCAAAAGACCAAGAACGCGATATGGCAGCCAAGCGAAGCGAGCAGGCACGCGCGCAACGTGCTATGGACGCTGCAGTACTGGTCGACGCTAGAGCGCTGGCCCGACCCGATGCAGCCCAAGTTCGGGTTTTCGGTCGACGCCGCGGGCCACTGTTCTTATGCGTAGAGCCTCTCTTTTTTCGCGAGTGTAAACGCTTGCAATATGTATAAAAGAGGATCGCGTCTTTGTGAATGTCTGAACCCGCGGAAACAATCTACGTCGATAATACAGATTACACGAAGGTCAAATACAGAATCCAAAACAACTTGGCCGTCATCTTTGACCTTAAGTCGCAGCTTCTGCACATCCTCTTGTTTGTGACCGCAGCGTTTGTGACTATTTATTATGCATTTGACATGAATGAATACGATTACAGGAAAGAAAACAAGGTGATATTGACAAACTTTCTCACGCTGGACACAACCGATTTTAAGGAGAAAACAGAAATAGTCACGCATAATAACTTGAATCAGAAATGGCTCTGTCAGAACGCGACCACGTCTACAGCGATGGCGCTTATGGGCGAGACGTGGGGTCCAGACAGTATGTGTCGTTGCTTTCAAAACCAAAAGAAACGTTGCACTACTCAGAAGGAATGTGTCGCACTGGAGAAGTCATGCTATAGGGACACAGTGCCACCATATCAACACGTGTTTGCTGGAATAGAAATGCCTTGGTATAGCATTCTGTGCGGTTTCTTCCTGCTTCACATCTCTGTTTTATTGAATATGACGACGGAAGTCATAGAAGAAAAAATAACTGATCCGCTACTCAGTAGTCTTGTATTGGGACAAAACGAGAATAATGAATACGAAAACCTCATCGCCCAACACAAGGAATCACACATAAAAAGTCGATTCAAATACTTCGGTATTGGCGATGAAAATAGCAACAATAACGCAAGCGATCCGAATGATATGGAATATAACACATTAATACACAATCCTGTTCCCATTCCTGCCAAGAAACAAGTTAATGTACGTAAAAACAATATTAATGCAGGCAAATACAGCATACGCCCAGAATGTGCAATGTCGATATTGTCTCGTCTGTTGACAAATGCTACCGCAATGAATGTAGTGTTGGTGCTATTATCAATAACGGTGATTGGCTTCAATGTCGCCGGATACCTTGCGAAAGAGGGTGCGCGTGGGAACAATCAAAAGTGTATTGGCAGTTTGTGCCTGATAGAGACACTAAGTTTCACAGTATTACTGGTGGTTTCTTTTGCGTGCTGCTTGTTTTCGTTCTGCAATATTGTCTGGCCTGATAAAAGATCCATAATGGAAATCTCAGTGGAAAGTATGCGAAGCGCGCTGGAGGAAATAACACTGATAAGCGGCTGCATGTCGCTCGTGGCAGCGTTCACCGCGATGAGCGGTGTGCACGATGACACTACAATATTATTCGACGTTATCGCAGTGCTCTTCATCGGGTTTGTGCAGGCCTTGCAGCACAAAATAATGGTAATGAGGGAAAAAATTATGACCGTATGCGCGGCGTCAAGCACGGAGTGCATAGACGGCCTTGGAAAGAAACACACGCTCAGCAGTGAGGTCCTCGGGTACTTTCTTCACACTCGCTTGTTTATTTTCGTGGTGATAATAACGAGCGTGTATGTTTTCTTCGAGCGCGTACAGCCGACCGCAGGGTCTGCAGACCCAGCCAGCACATGGAATTTGTATATGCGAAACGTGGCGCTGCTAGTGTCGCTCCTACCGAATATATTGAGCGACTTATACTATGAGTTACAGCACGGGATGACTTTGCAAACAACTGGCGACCACACGAAATACATCGGCCCGGCAAGATGGCGGCGGACGATCTACCTACTCTACATAATTGCCTTCGTATTTGCGGAAAAAGTGTGGTACTCCGAGAGGCCTCTTTCGCCGCCGCCGCCCTAAGCGATCGGCGTGTGCTACATAACGTCTAGCTCTGGCCGCTTGCGCTTCCGGTTCATACACGACTGGTCCGCCACTCTCATTTCGAGATCGACAATTTTCGACGCGACGTCGCGCCGCACGAGCGATATCGACAGCGTCTTGTATGTGCCGGCGAAGCCCTTGCTGAGCTGGCCACACCCAGCGCGCGGCGCGTCGGCCGGGCCGCAGTGATCTGCTGCGTGCAGCGTGAAGGCAATCTGCGCAGTGTCTGCGTCGGTCACGTACTTGTGCTTCGTGTTGTGCCAGTGGATATGGTCGTCGGTCTTGGAGACTACCACGTCGCATGCCTCAAAGACGCCGGGTGTCGCCGAGCGCAGAAAGGCTTTATGCTCACACGTGTCGAGGACGTCAAGACTGAGCAGTATGTTAACGTCGAGAACAAGCGCAAGCGCGACAAGCGGATGCACGTCGTCTGCGGACAGTAGGACGTTGCTTGCGCACGTCTTGATAATCCCGCCAAGAGCCTGCACGGCCAGCGCCATGTTCATGAACTTTACCGCGAGCGTCTCGTCGTCGACCTGCAGGCAGCGCCGCGCGACGCTTGTTGGCACAAAAATGTCGTCGCAGAAGCCCTCGCGGTTGTGCGTGCGCGCGTTGCTGATGAGGAAGCCGCCCTCATGCCCAAACGCACACGCGTCGGGGCCGAGGCTGTGCGCTGCAAAGACGCGCGTGTCGGTCGAAGAATCGAGGCTGCCCTTCATGGCAGGGTAGTCGGCGCGGTAGCGCGACGCATGGTTGTCGTACTCGTCCTCGCTTTGCGGTAGCTTGGCGAGCACCGCAAAGAGGTCGAGCGCGGAAGACAGCACCTTGAGTTTCTTGAGCTTGAGCAGGTACCCTTTGCCAGCAGCGTCGACGTTGCTGCTGGAGACCTGCATTGCAACAACGCTGCCGGCGGCGACGGCGTCCTCGCCCGACGCGGCAGGCATTATCTTCGGCGGGTCCCAGAACTCCTCACGCAGGAAGAAGCTCAGCACGAGACCGGGCTCAAGGAAGCCGCTGCTCTCGTCGGCCTCGACGCGGTCGCCCTTATCCTTATTTGTCTTGCCCTTCTCGAAGCTGAAGAAGCGCACGCGGCCGTCGTCTGTGCCCTCGTACAGTGGCTTGCCCTGTTCCTCCTTCACCCCGACACTACGCTTCGAGTTGTAGGGCACCTTGCCGAAGCCGGGCGGTCCAAGCGCCAGGACGACAAACTTGGCAATGACAAACTCGCGCGTGCCGCGTGCCGCCTCGAACTCGGCCTTGCTCGAGGGCACGTTCGCCAGCGCCATGGCGAAGACCTCGACGTCGGGTTGGTTCCGTGCAATTTCCTTACCACAACGCAGCGGCGCGTGCGTGCCCGCGAGGAGGTACTCGAGCATTTTGCAATAAAGAGCGTGTTTGTCCGTGTTTGCGTAACTTGCGTTTTTTTATTAAAGGAACACCCCTTCGCACTTTTTTTTTGCCGCGCCCGTTCACAACAAACACAAAAACGCATATTGCAGCCCCAGCGCAAACAGGAAGAGGATGACCTCGCCGCTGGCGACGCACATGCAGGTAGTGATCTTTGCCGGACACGACACGGCCTTCTCGCACGAGCAGTCGGAGCGGCACAAGTTCGGGCTAACGCTGCTGGACGTGCTCTGCACGGGCCTCCGCATCCACGACGCCTGCGGGCATCACGCCATGCTGCTGTGGACGATTTCCGTGTCGAAGAGCGGGCACATGTGCGTAAGGGGCGCTGACGTGGACGTGTGCGTGGCGTGCCTGATGGTCTGCTGCAAAATGCATAACCTGGGCCCGTCCTTCGGACTCAGCCACTTCGCGGTCGCGTGCACGCGCGTCTTTGAGTCGCGCAGTGGCACGACCGCAGCGCTGGAGTACGAGCTGTGCCACGACGCGTGCAAGGTGCGCGTGCACTTCCTGACGTCGATGCTGAAGCTTTTTGAGTATGCTATCCTGGCGCACGAGACTCGGAGCATGTCCGCGCAGCAGCTCAGACGCGCGGAGCAATTCCTCTTGTTCACCAGTTTCAACGGGACGTGGTATCGGTATTTAATCGACCTTTATGAGTACACCATGTCGAGGACACAAGGCCTGTCGAAGGACGAGCGCAAGTGCCTCATCGTGCAGATATGCGACGTGTACTAGGTACTAGTAAGCGAACAAACGAATAAACGAACAAAAGAACAAATATATAAACAGCACGCTACACCGGCGTGTCACAGGGCACATCCACGCGCGCGCTCAGCTCGTCCTCATGCACGACCAGCTTCTCTTTGAGCAGCGTGATTTTGCACTCGGCCGTGCGCACGCGCTTCTGGATCTCCACTAACCGCCCGTGCAAAACGGACAGCTCGAGACTCTTGAGCGGCCGGGCCTTGCGCATCTTGCCAATAGCCTTGCTGCGCGGGACGCCCTTCACGCGGGCGTTGTTGAGGATCGGTGTCGATGCAAGTGTCTCTGGGATGTCGGGCATTTTGCGCCTGTTCGTTGCCTGCGGCATTTGGATAGATTGCATTAAAAATAAGTGCTTTTTACATCATTTTCTGCTTTACTTGTCGTTGAGCCGCCCGGTCAGCATCGCCGCGAGCTCGACGGACTTGAAGAAAACCGCCGCGGTCCGCAAGTCGACGTCGACCGACTCGTCCTCGCGCTGCACGCGCGTCGAGCGCAGCAGGTCGCGGCTCAGCGCGCGCACGTCCCGCAGCAGCGTGCACAGCACGACGCTGTGCTCCTGCGAGTGCTCCTGGATGTGCTCGACAATCGCCGCGTGCGAGCAGCTCTCGTCGGCGGCGAGGTACTGCGGAAGCACGTCGTGCACCTGGTGCGCGATCTCGTCGACGCTGAGTTTACTGATGTTCTCGACAATGTACTTTTGCACGTCGTTGATTTCGCTGTTGCTGCCGCCCGCGTACTTGCACAGGACACACACCTCGCGCGCCTCCATGCCGTGCACGTGCGGCGCTTAAATACAGCCGTGATTTTTCTTGCATTTATACCATACGTGCCGGCCGTCGCTGTGCTAGCAGCATGTCCCAGAGACCGACGCGCCAGTGCTCGAGGGACGCCGTGCAGAAGATCAAGAACATCCTCGCGTGGGAAGAGTGTCCTGAATCCAGCGAAGTGTTCAAGGCCGCCGCCGCGCAGATCGAGCGCGAGTTCGCGCAGATGAAGCGTCGCCGCGTGTCGGCGCAGACAACGGACATCGATAGCGAGCACGACGACGAAATCGACGAGGACGAGGAGGACGACGAAAACGACGACGGCTCGGCGCCGGACGAGGAATATGTCGACAGCTTGTACTCGGATAACGCCAGCAGCGACGACAGCGGCGTTGAGGACGACGACGAGTGCCAGAGCAGCGACTGCGACAGCGCAGGCGAAGTCGCCTGCACCACCGACGTCGCGCCGACGGTGCATGTCGAGTGTCAGCCGGATGTGGAACCTGAAGGCCCGTGAGGTTTATTTTTGTGACATTACACCCAATTACGCTTGATGTGTCGTGGTCGGCATTGTATGCAGCGAGTAGCTGTGCGAGTGTCTACACGCGGTGCATCGAACTCGTGTAGACCCAAGCAAAAGCAGTTGCTGTTGGCGCTGCTGGCGCTTCTGTCTGTTGTGATTATATCTTCTTGGATTCCAGACATATTCTTTGCAGAACAAGTACAACTGCCTGTGCGAAAGGCTCCACGCACCGTCGTAAGTATCAGCAGCTTCAGTCAACGCGTGTTCCACATGCAAGCGTGTCTGGATACCGTCTTTGCACAGTCGCAACCACCGGACAGGGTCATTATAACTATCCCGAGAAAGTTCCGATTCCTCGAAAAGACCGCCACACCTTGGAAGTTCCTTTTCCTACATACGTATACAAACACATACCACAACGAAACTGAGGTCGACATGGTCAACTGGTTCTTAAAGTACACAGGCGCTGCGTCAATCAGTTATCGCGTCAATCTGGACGTGCATAAGACTTCTTACGTGTACGAAATCGGTATGTTGACTGTGCAGTTCGTCGACAGTGACTGGGGTCCGGCAACGAAACTCATCGGCGCATTGCTGTTGGAGAAAGATAACGACACTGTCGTTATCACACTCGACGACGACATGCAGTACCACAGAGATACAGTGCAGTGGCTTTCGACACACATACCACCTGGCACAGCTCTGTCTTTTGGCTGTGAGATGTTGACAGGCGACGGGCGTGCCACCATCGATTTTCACCAGTCGTCAATACATGATTTTTACATGTCGACGCCACGTGTGTGTCACGGCTGGCTTATCGGTTGGACAGCGGTGGCGTACCGTGTGTCGTCTTTCGGACCCGATATATATACGTTCCTTCAGTCGCTGCCCGTTGCCTGCTTCAACACCGACGACATATGGCTATCGGGGTATCTGGCCCAGCGAGGGGTTCCGAAGATATACGCGCCAATGGTTCTCTACCACGGCAAGCACACCCTAAATTTGGAATTGAGTCTCCAAACAGTAGTCGGCGTTTCTGATAAGGCTTTATCTTGTGCTCGACATTTATTCCATGAGCTCTAAGAGAACATAAACTTTACTTATTCTATATAAACACTGAACGTCCAACACTATGCATCTACAGATCCGACGCAAGCACGTGCTACTGACACTTCTGGCCGTGTTGGTGTTTACGTTGATGCTGTCCTTGGTCTTTATATCACGGATTTTATTCGTAGGACATACAGTGCTACATATACGCAAAGCCCCCAGAACCGTCGTGAGCATAAGCAGCTTCAGTCAACGCGTGTTCCACATGCGCGAGTGTCTGGACAGCATTTTCGCGCAGTCGCAGGCAGCGGACCGCGTGATCATAACGATTCCAAAGACTTTCCGAACGAAAGAGAAGACCGCGTGTTGGTTCTTTGACGAGCACTGCTCCGACGACATGCACGTGCAGCAGCACAACGAAAGCGTCGGCGACATGCTGCTGTGGTTCTCGGAATACACCGGAAGTCCTATAGTTCAAACGCAGAACAGCTCGCTGCACGAAATCGGCGCTCTGACGGTGCACTTCCTGGACAACGACTGGGGGCCGGCAACGAAGCTCATCGGGGCACTGCTGCTAGAGACGCAGCGAGATACGGTTATCATCACAGTCGACGACGACGTGGTATACCACAACGACACGGTGAAGTTTCTGACCACACACCTGCAAGAGAACATGGCGCTCTCGTTTGGATGCGAGGTGTGGTCTGTCGGTGCACTCGAGTTTATTCCTTTCGGTGGCATGTCCAACGTGTTTGATTACACTATTACACCGCGGTACTGTGAGGGGTGGTTGTACGGGTGGACAGGGACAGCATACCACGTTTCGTCTTTTGGAGACGACATCTGGACATTCTTATCATCGTTACCAGTCGGGTGCTTGTACAACGACGACATTTGGCTGTCGGGGTACTTAGCGCACCGCGGCGTACAGAAGGTGTATGTGCCAAACGAGCTGTACCATAAAAAACATACACGAGACAAGCTGTTCAGTCTGAGCACAATTGTCGATTCTCATTTGAAGTACAAGCATGTGTGTGCCCGGTATCTGTTTCCCGCTTAACGCAGTCTCGACTGTTGGTAGAAACAGCCTGCAATGAGACTGACAAGCAGCCCGATTGTGCTCGACCACATGGCGTGATCTTGCCACACGACGACGTTCACGAGCACAGTGAAAATTTTGTTGAGGACACCGACAACTGTGAAGGACGCCGCCGACATCATCACCCGCATTTTCCAGCCGAGGTAGCTTAATGCCGTGCCCATGACGCACGAGGTGCCGATAACACTCACTGCATACACCGAAAGCCAGCGGTGCTCGCGTATGATGAGGTGTTCCTTCTCGAGTATCGCAAGAGCGAGTATAGGTGCGATCGACGTCACGTTGCAGATGAAGACGGACGTTGTCAAGTTGACGTCGTGGGTATCCGTGACGTGCTTTCCCCACGTCATGAGTACGGCTGTGAGGACAAGGTTTACGGTGTTCACAAAAAGACCGTCGCGCATCATACTGGACGTGTGTGTCCGGAACTCGCTACACGCGAACCACGTACCGCCGAGCACGATGCAGAGCATAGCCAAGCACGACCTGCGCGACGGTATCTCGCGGCCGAGACAAAGCGTGTCTATGGCCGAAACGAGTATCGGGCTACACGAGCGGAACAGTAGCACCGTCTCGACGTTTGTACTCGCGAGCGCCCGCATAGTGAAATTGATGCCAAGGACAAAGACGAGCGAGTATAGGACGTAGTGCGACAGCGTCACGCGACTGACTGCCTGGATATCGACAACGGAACAGAACCACGCAGCGGCAAGCAGCAGTGTAGTAACAGACACCTGCAGAAGCGTGACCGTGCACGGAGCCGGTAGGACAATCATGCACGCCTTGTTGAACAGCATCATCGTCGATGATACGATAAAGTACGATGCGAAGATCGCTGTGGACGTGTAGGACTTGTGGAACGCTTGCTCTTGTCCGTCCTGCATCTCTTGCATGACCGTGTTGTTTAGCGTCTGCGCTGCTTCCATTTTTTTACACCCTCTGCATATGGTATGAGAAATACATTCTACACATACCGTTCCGCCTCGACTATTTCCACATGTCCAGATATTCACGCAGTATTTTTTTTGTAGCAGGCGTTGTCGTCGGGATTGTCCTCACGATTATCGTCAGCGCCAGCACCTCTTCTTATAACAACCAACACGTTTGGAGACGACATCTGGACATTTTGGAGACGACATCTGGACATTTTGGAGACGACATCTGTTGAAGCTGTCGCTGGAGCCAAAGACGGAGAAGTGGTCAAATTTAAGATGAAGAACTGGGGTCTCACAGGAATCGTCGGATTTGATAACACCGAGGACAGCGGCCCATTCGAAGTACCTGCCGTGACTCTTGAGACCATTTTGACAGGATGGATGTTCCCAGTGTCATTGACTATTTTCATTTTCGAAAAGTTCAGTTTTCATACTTTAGGATTTTCATAAAGTATGAAAAGACGCGTTTTCATTCGATGTGGGTTGCCCACCGAATGAAAAGACGCGTTTTCATACTTTAGGATTTTCATAAAGTATGAAAAGACGCGTTT
>Ga0208942_1000053_pt1 | contig 52639 bp, 60 predicted proteins | sample GreLakmeSU08MSRF_FD_187704 | JGI IMG/M metagenome (GOLD analysis project Ga0208942, IMG submission 187704) | Freshwater lentic microbial communities from great Laurentian Lakes, MI, USA - Great Lakes metaG SU08MSRF (SPAdes) | ecosystem: Environmental > Aquatic > Freshwater > Lake | place: Great... | reverse complement strand
CCTACTCAATTACTGTAAAATATCACTTTCTGGGGGATTAGCTCAGCTGGTAGAGCAGCGGACTCTTAAAATCCTGCTCCGAGAGTGGATTGATCCGGTAAGTCTTCCATCTAACACGTCAAGACAAAGTTTTTATTCAGCAAATTTCACCTAGCACACCTAAGCACACCACGCATAAAAAAAAGCCACTCCGAAAAGTGGCTTTTTATTTACTAAATTAAATTATTTTTTCGAAGCATTACTATGAATTTCTTTTAATTTACTTGTTAGTGATAAATGATCTAATTTATCGATGGGAAGTGATGTCAATAATTGAATGCGTCTCGTTAAACCCATCGCCACTTCGTTGAAAGCTTTTTCTTTTTCAGCTTCAGATCCTAAGGTTTCTGAAGGATCAGGAAATCCCCAATGCGCTGTGGCAGGATGCCCAACCCACACAGGACAAACTTCTTTCGCTGCGTTATCACATACGGTAATAATAAAATCCATTTGAGGTGATTCAGATTTAGCAAATTCATCCCAACTTTTTGAATATAATTTTTTAGCGTCATATCCAAGTTTAATTGCTATTTTTTTAGCAATGGGATTTACCGATGTCCCTGGTGTTGAGCCTGCTGAATAACCGATTAATTTACCACTCACATCTGTTGAAGCAATGGCTTCACCTAGAATAGAACGTGCAGAATTATGTGTGCATAAAAATAGAATATTATAAGTTTTCATGGCTATCCTTTATTTACAAGAAGACTTCTTAATAGAGTTAATAGAAATAGCGACAGGTGCTGGAACACAACAAGCATTGGATTCGGGCGGTTGATTATTAAATACTGGGATTGAATTAAGTGTATGAAAAGTTTCCCAAGGAATACCAGCAGGATCATTAACCCAATACTTATCTGATTCAGAGTAGCAGCAAGCTGTGCCTACTTCCTCAATCACTTCACCTTGAATTTGATCTAAACGAGATTTCATCTCGCCTAGCTCTGATGATTCATCCACTTGTATACCTAGATGATTAATACCGACAGCAGCTCCGCGTGCTGAAATCGCAAAATTGACTTTAGGGTCTTCTAATTGCCACTTCGCATAATCAGACTTTAATATCGTGGGATCTACGCCAAACATCTTGGTATAAAAAGGAATACTGGATGGGATGTTTTCAACAGCAACGTGTATATGCATTCTTTTCATTAAGACTTCACTTTCTTTTTAGGTTTTGTTTCGCACGATTTACCACCACAGCAATTCATTAGTAAGAAATCCGTTAATTCTTGAACAACATCAGCTTGTGGCTTGTAAATAAGATTACGGCTTTGTCGCTCAACCTTAATTAAGTTAGCCTGAATGAGTTCTTTTAGATGAAACGAGAGTGTTGCGGATGGAATCCCTAATAATTCTTTGACTTGTGTTGGCGTCATACCCTTGTCGCCTTTTTGCACAATCAATCTAAAAACATTAAGACGAGATTCCTGGCCTAAAGCGATAAATGATTTAATGGCATCTGTATTTTTCATATTTCCATAATAATGGAAATATAAGTTAAAATAAAGACAAATATGTGTAAAAAGTTTTGACGCTTAACTAACAAAATCTCCAGATTCCGGATGTTTTCTAGCACACCCCTATTCCAGCCCTGCAAAAAACCCCAGACCTATCCCCTCTACAACCTACTCAATTACTGTAAAATATCACTTTCTGGGGGATTAGCTCAGCTGGTAGAGCAGCGGACTCTTAATTGATTCCTTATTACTGATATCTCGTAACACACCCCAATTCTAGTCCTGGTAAAATTCCCTTGCCTGAACCTGCTCGAACGCAGTGTTTTCGAGTAAAATAAATTCATGAAATCCATCGCTTTAATTGACGTTAATAACTTTTATGTTAGTTGTGAAAGAGTATTTAATCCCAAGTTAGAAAATAAACCTGTAGTTGTATTAAGTAACAATGATGGGTGTGCCATCTCTCGCTCTAATGAGGCTAAAGAGCTTGGTATTAAAATGGGAACGCCTTGGTTTAAGCTTAAAGAGTTTGCCAAACAAGAGAATGTCACAGCTCTCTCCTCTAACTACACTTTATATTTAGATATGAGTCATCGCGTAATGACATTACTGTCAAAGTTTAGCCCTGACCAAGAAGTCTATTCAGTAGATGAGTCATTCTTAGACTTAACCACATTTAAATCAAAAGATTTGATTAAGTATGGTCAACAAATTAAAACTAAAATTAAACAATGGACAGGCTTGCCTGTGTCTGTTGGTATAGGCTCTACTAAAACCTTATCTAAGTTAGCTAATCATATTGCAAAGAAGAATCCATCATTTAAAGGTGTATGTAATCTAAATGTCATGGATCAAGACACCCTTGATACTTGGATGAGTCATTTTCCTGTTTCTGATGTATGGGGTATTGGTAGGTCATTAGCACCTAAACTTAATCAACTCGGCATCACATCTATCCTAGACTTAAAACATGCAGATCCTGACTATATTCGCCAACAGTTCAGTATCGTCCTTGAAAAGACTGTGCGTGAACTAAATGGAATAATGTGTATTGAATTAAAAGATGTGGAAGAGCCTAATAAGGAGATTATGGTATCCAGGTCATTTGGTAGCCGAGTCAAAAACAAAAAAGAACTTATAGAAGCTCTGACTTCATATACAAGTCGTGCCGCTGAAAGAATGAGAAAACAAGAGTCTGTGGCGACATCTTTATATGTCTATGTCAGAACAAGTCCCCATGACGATAAGAATCAATATGCTAATGGAGTTAATATTCCTTTATTCCAACCCAGTGATGACACCATGCTATTAACCAATGCTGCCTTATTAGGATTAAATTACATTTATCGTGATGGTTTTGATTATCAAAAAGCAGGCATTACTCTTTGTAATTTAACTTCCAAACATAAAGTGCAAGGAAATCTATTTAATAACACTATTTCAAATGCTCGTATGAAAGTCTTGGACACCATCAACCAAAGATGGAAAGGTAAACTAAAGTTAGGCAGCGAAGGTGTGACAAAAGAATGGGAAATGCGAGCTAACTTTAAATCAAAAAACTATACAACTAACTGGGATCAGTTAATCATCGCCCACTAAATCAAGATCATCAAAAGTTTTGATGGTTATATTCAATAAAACTTATTAAGAGCGTAGCTGTAAAAAGTAGCATCAAAAAAATAAGAATAAATCTGATATTTTCTATCGAGATTTTTAATGGTAAGTAATCAGAAAGAAATTTCTGAATTGTTTTAAGTGTTTTCATTTGTAATAATTAGAGAAGACATAGCCCCATTGAAGGGGCTATTAAATAAGTTCGCGAAAGTTATTTTAGGAGGTCTTAAGAATAAAAAAATTATACAGTGACTTTTAAAGGGTAAATGTATACCTTAAACAGCATTTAGTACTGTTCTGAAAATTATTAATCATTGTCTGCAATGGCAATATCAATCTTTAACTCATAAGCATATCGCTCACAAATCCCTCGCTCCTTGAGGCTACTAGAACATTATTGTATTGACTTATTAAATGAGAATGATTATCATTTAGATATGAGAGCTAACAAAAAATCAAAAATCCTCAATAAATCATTAACTTACCTATTAATTGCCAGTTTAATTCCCTGTATAGCAATTGCTGAAACTGTAAAAAAAAATAAATTAGAGACCGAAAACATTGAGCTTCATGAAATTGAAGTTAAAGACCATCTTGCAAAAACGTATCTTAAAAAAAGAACAAGCACAGCAACAAAAACAGATACGCGAATTCGCGATATCCCTCAATCAATTTCAGTAATTACTGACGAACAAATAAAAGATCAATCTCTTTTAGGTTTGTCGGATGCAATTAAATACTCTCCTGGTGTCATGGCAGGACAAGGGGAAGGTAATCGTGACAGTGTTTGGTTTAGAGGCAACCAAAGCTCATCCGATTTATTTGTTGATGGTGTAAGGGATGATGTTCAATATTACCGAGATCTTTACAACATAGATCGCGTTGAAGTATTGATGGGTCCTAATGGTATGATTTTCGGTCGTGGTGGGGTTGGCGGAGTAATTAATCGCGTTGTCAAAGAGGCTCATTGGGAAAGTAAAAATGAATTCAAGGCGCAAGGTGGCGCATATGACCATAAACGCTCATCAATAGATCTTAACAACAGGATTAATGAAGTACTTGCTGTAAGAATAAACGCTATGATTGAAGACTCAGGCAGCTTTAGACGGGGTGTTGAAAGCGAAAAAAAAGCCATAAATCCTACCTTTACATTTAAGCCTTCAGATAAAACAAAAATTATTGTAGGTATGGAATACTTTAACGATAAAAGAGTAAGCGATAGAGGCATTCCGTCTGTCAGCAGTGGACTTCAAAGCTACCCATATCCAACGAGTCGTTCAACTTTCTTTGGAAACGCTTCTCAAAGTCCAAATGAAGCCATAGTTAAAAATGGCTATGCAATTATTGATCACACTTTCGACAATGGTGTGAGTGTTAAAAACCACACACGATTTTCTGATTACGATAAATATTATCAAAACGTATATGCAAATAGTTCAGTTCAAACTAACGGCACAGTGACTATTGATGGTTATTACGACAACACACAAAGACAAAATTTTTTCAACCAAACTGATTTAACTTATACCTTCAAGACTGGATCAATTTCACATAAACTACTTACAGGCATAGAAATTGGATTTCAAGAAAATACAAATTATAGAATACCAAATGATGGTGTAGACCCAAATCCTCCAGCTTCAAATCCTTTTGCATTATTAACGTTTAATTCTCCCAGAAGTAGAAATACATCCACTGACGTCTCTAATCAAGCCATATATTTTCAGGATCAAATATATTTAAATGAAGAATTTCAAATCATTGCAGGCTTACGTTATGATCAATTTAAAACTAAGTTTAATGATAGTGTTACTGTTGCAAATAGTGCCACCATCAATGATCAATTTATTTCTCCTAGAGTTGGTTTAGTATATAAACCTATTGAGCCTGTTTCTTTATACACAAACTATAGCTTAAGTTATCTCCCAAGAACTGGGGAACAATTAACATCACTAACGTCTAGCATTAAATCATTTGATCCAGAAAAATTTACAAATATTGAGCTCGGACTTAAGTATGACTTTTTACAAAGCTTTTCAATTAGCTCTTCTATTTATCATTTAGAAAGATCGAAGATGGCAATTACAGATCCTCAAAGCCCTACAAATATTATTATTGTAGATGGTCAAGTTACAAAAGGTTTTGAATTGGGTCTTGCAGGTAAATTGTTTGATTCATACAGTATGTATGGAGGCTACACTTATCAAGATGCAGACATAACAAAAAATCAAGGCACTGGAAACACTCAAATTACTTCAGGCACACCTTTAGGTCATGTACCAGAACATACATTTTCATTATGGAATAAATATGAAATGGATGAAACATGGAGTGCGGCTTTAGGTGTTGTGAGTCGAAGTGACATGTTTGCTGCTACCCCAACGACATCAACCGCAGTAAAACTTCCTGGATATGCTCGATTAGACGCTGCTATATATGCAAATATAAATAAGCAAACTAAACTTCAATTGAATATTGAGAATTTACTTGATAAAACTTACTATCAGTCAGCTCATAACAACAACAATATTATGTATGGATACCCCTTAACCGCAAGGGCCACAGTAACTTATACATTTTAAAAAAAAATTAAGCAAATGCCAAAAAACATATGAATAATAAAAAACTTTTAACGGTTATCAATAGCCTTTAAGAGCAAACGATTGATTGAAGGCAAAAGCATATGGGCAATTGTAAGAGCCATTAAAATAGAAAAAATGATAGTTAAATAGTTAATTTTAAGACCCTCAAGAAGAATGTAGTAGGAAAAAAAAGTAACCGGCAAAGTAAAAAAAATTAGAAGTATAAAGTCACCTAAAGATTTAATTCCAATATTAATTAATGCTCTAAGGCCATGCAAAAAGCAGAAATAGAAGGTAAACCAATAAAGTGGCTGTAGAAGACCGGCAAGAATTAATGTTATTAAAAACTCCAGGGTAAGAAAGGATTTATCTTTTTTATTGATGTCCTTATTAATATAAACAAGGAATAAAAAACTCCCTATAAATATTATTGTAATTATTTTAAGGTTCGCAAAAACCTCAGCGTTTATATCAGAATCTACTAAAGCTTCAAAAATTGATTTCACATCGTTTTCAAAAAAAACAACGGGTAGTAATGACATCACAAAGCCCCATGAAATCTTAATGCCTTGGGTTACACCGCTTAAATATGAAAGGTCACTTTGTCCAAAATGGATTATGGACATTAAAAGTAAGGTAATTAACCCCAATATCGGGCTTAGAAACCATAGAAGTAACCCTAAAGATACAACCAATAAATAAATTAAAAATGCTATAGCTTTAATCTTGATTTTTGGAAAAATTTTCCAAATGACAATCGAGTCCGCAGCTCCATGTGAAATACCCAATGACATAATAACTAAGAATAAGATTGTTAAAGATGAATGAATATCAGTAATCTTTAGAAATGAATTTTGTTGAGTAATAAATATTAAAAAAAGACTTAATATCAAATAAAAGAGCTGGTGAATGCTGACCTTATTTAACATATAAGTTTATTAAACCTCTAAGCATTACTAATTTAGGTAATTTAAAAATGATAACTAAATAGTCAATTAGCCTCGATTGGTCAGATAAGAACCTTATAACGGATGAGATTGGAACTTTTGTAAAAAAAATCATAAATATTTCAGGTGCTTTTTGAGGATTAGATCTTAAAACGGAAAGAAAGATTTTATCTAGCCAATTTGTAAGGTAATTTTCTTTGTGATTAATCATTTCATAGGAAAATTCACTTTTTGTATCTATTTGATTAGCCCAGAGTGCAATGCGAGTAAAGGCATATCCTGAAGCAGGTCTTGAGGCTCCAGCAAAATTACCAATTTTAAAATATCGATTTTCTAGTTTTAAATTAGTATGTGGGGACATTGGAAGAACAGCTTTCTCAGTCCTTTTTATTTCTTTTATATCGAACTTTTTTAAAGTGAGCTTATGAAGCTTTTCTACTTTGTTAAAATTGATCTCATGAGAAAAAAAAGTGGTTTCGACCAATGCTGTAGTTTTTGAAAACGGAAGTATATAAGTAAAAATTACATTCTGCTTTGACTCAAAAAAATCCATTAATGTAACAACATTTTCATCAAATACTTTTTTATTAGAAATAATCTCAGAGCCTACAAAAACTTGCTTCAATGAGGGAAATTTATCATCGAATCTTATGCTTGGTCTGCTATCAATAATATTTTTGATTAATATTTTTTTGCTCTTTATTTTGACTTCCCAATCATCCTTATTTTTTTTAATATCTTTGATTAAAGATCCTCGCTTGACTTGCACCCCTTTTTCAATGAGTTTTTTGTTTAGCTCGCTAAGAACTGATTCTGAGCTGTAGCATGCATACCTAAAATCACCTAGATCAATCTTATAGGATTTACCTTTAACCTTAATTTCTATCTGTGACCATTCTTTTTTTGGTTTTACACTAAATGTTTTTTTAATATCAAACAATCCTGGCCCTGACCAAAAGCTGTATGTTTTATCATTTTTTGTTTTAATTTCTTTTTCAAATAAAATGAAATTTTTAATTTTTTTACTAAGAAGAGAGTTTGCAAGCGTTAATCCAGATAACCCCCCGCCAATAATTCCAATATCAAATTTTTGTTTCATATGTCAAAAGTGGCTACCTGGTAGATTGGTTATATATTTGTGCAGATTCTTATTATGAGGTTTTAATTTCACTTTAAAAGTAACAAAGAATTTAGTAATAATCTTTAATGTAATCAATACTTTAGAAAAAGTATTTACATAGCATCTTTTTTCTTTATATTGATATTGGGTATGGATTAATTGATTTCCAATTTGCTGGTATAGAGCTGACGCTAATTTGACTGCAAGACCAGCCCCCCGTGGTAAATAATCAATCGCTTGGCTAGCGCTATAAAAGTAAATATTTGCTAGATTAATAATTTTTTTCCGAGCTAAATCTATTTTTATAGTCACTTCTTTTTTTGGGTTAGCTATTTCCTTAGATGAATATTTACCAATGAGGTTTTCAGGCAAGTAAATCCTGTTTCGTAAACTGTCTTCATAAATATCTCTCGAAATATTTACTAATTGCATTGCAATGCCTAAATCAATTGCAAAATATCGCATTTTTTTATCTTTTACGCCAAAAATATCGCACACCATTAATCCTACGGTACCTGCAACTTGGTAACAATAAATAATTAAGGCTTTTTCTGATTTAAATGAGGTAAATTTAATATCAGACATTTGTCCATTCAGAAACATTTTTACAAGCTTTTGGTTCGGCCAATTTTCCTTCGGAATATTATTTAATACACTAATGACTGGATGAGACCTCTCTTTACTCCATGCATCCATAAATATTAGTAGCTTTTTTTTTGCAATTTTTAAGTTTTTAGCTTCGTCAACCATGTCATCTATTTTTCGACAAAAGCTATAGATAGAATAAATTGCTTGCATTTTTACGCTATCAAGAAAAAACGAGGCCCAGTAAAAAGTTTTACCATGCTTACGCATCAATAAATTATTCTTCATACTATAGAATCAGTTTATCTATCACTTTGGCTGAATTGAGAACGCCTGGAACACCAGCGCCTGGATGAGTCCCGGCACCTACATAAAAAAGATTCTGATATAAATCATCCTTATTGTGCGTCCTAAACCAAGCCGATTGTCTAAATAATGGGGCTATAGAAAATCCTGAACCAAAAGGCGTGTTGTAATCTTGCAGAAAATCTTCAGGGGTCATAACAAAGGATTCACAAATAGTTTCACTCAGTTTTGGCATCATAGTTTGCTCTAGAGCCTTAACAATTGATTGTGTAAAATTTGGCACCTCATCTTTCCAGCTAATATTTCCTTTTAAATTCGGTACTGGAACTAGAGCATAAAAACTATCGCAGCCTATAGGCGCAAAATCAGGATCAGTTGCTGTGGGTCTATGAAGATAAATTGAAAAATCTTCAGATAATTTATAGCGATCAAAGATATCACTGAGTAACTCTTTATATCGAGGTCCCATCCAAATGGTATGATGGGCAACATTCTCGTATTTAACTTTTGTTCCAAAGAAAAGCACAAATAAACCCATTGAGTGCTTTGCTGTTTTTTGCACAAATTTATTATGAAAAGAAATTTTCTTATGGCCTATTAAATGGCTGTTTGTGTAAATGGGATCTGCATTCGTAATCAAATAATCAGCTTTATAAAACTTTCCTTCTCCAGTTTCAACAGCTTCAACCATTTTGTCATTAGTAATAATTTTCTTAATTTCGCTATTTAGAAATATATTTATACCCTGACGCTCCATCAGCATCTTTAGTTGGGATATTATTTCTCCAGTTCCACCTTTCGCAAAAAACACTCCCCATTTTTTCTCAAGCGCATGAATAAGCGCATAAATTGAAGTTGTATTAAAAGGGTTGCCTCCAACAAGCAATGGCTGAATTGAGAATGCTTGCCTTAAATTTGGATGTTTTAGATAACTTGAAACAAACTGATAAACCGATTGGTAGCCTTTTAACTTAATAATATCGGGGGTATATCGGATTAAACTGCTAAATTTATGAAAAGGCTCATCAGCAAGTTTGAGGTAACCTAATTCAAATATCTTCTCTGCATGCTGAAGCATTTTAAGATAACCATTTACATCTCTGGGCTCAATAGCTTTTATTTGCTCTAATAGTTGCTCCTGATTTGGGCCATAATTAAAAAATGTACCATCATGAAACCTAAAGCGATACCAGGGATCTAGAGGTATGAATTTAATAAAATTATCAATATCCTCATCGAATAATTCAAATAATTCCCTAAAAAGATAGGGTGCGGTTATGACTGTGGGGCCGGCATCATAAACAAAGCCATTTTGATTAAACTGCCTTGCCCTTCCGCCAATTTGATCGAGCTTTTCATGCAAATCAACTTCATAACCCTTAGCTCTCATTCGCAAGGCTGCGGCTATGCCTCCAAAACCACTTCCAATTACAATTATTTTTTTATTTTGCATATATAAATTGGCTAGCTTTTTTTTCTAACTCTTCACAAAGAGAAGAAATAATAGGCCTAATGACTATTGGCATAAGATGTAAAGAATTTTTTATATTGTCTAATATCAATTGAATCCTATCAATTAAATCATCTTTAATATTTGAAGATAGTAAAAATTGTTTAAATTCATCTTTATTTTTTTTCAGAAAATTAATTTCATTTTCAGAAGACTTCTCTTTAATTAAAACCAACATTGCATTCATTCTTTCAAACTTAATATCTGTGGGCATTTCATTAGTTTGATTTAATAAAATATTTTCCAAGTCATTGCCAATTTGATAAGCGAGCCCTATTTCGTCTGTCATTTTTTTTAAATTAGTATAATAAGGTTCATTGAGTTCGGCACATTTAAACATTCCCATCATGGGCAAACAAATGAGTGGTGATGTTTTTGCCGTCGCAAGATTTTTATAGTCTTCCCAGTCGAGACTTAAGTAGTTTGTATTGACATCTCCTGATTGGCCAAAAACGATTTCTTTCACTGTGCCTGAAAGAAGCCCTAGCAAGATATTTTGATGCCAGCCCTGTTCAATTTCAGTAATTTTTTTAAAGGACTCTGCTATTAAATAGTCCCCGGTGCATATAGCAGCTGGTATACCAAAATTTTTCCATACACTCACCTTACCCCTTCTAATTTCATCGCTGTCACAAATGTCATCATGGAGAAGTGAGGCGCTATGAATTAACTCACAAACTACTGCCCAAATAATTGCAGTATGTTTTGAAAGCCCTAAGGCTTCCCCAGTAGAAAGTGCCAGGCGCGAGCGAATTAATTTCCCTTTTGACTCTCCATGCCAATTAAGCCATAGAGATAAATTTTTTTCATTCACCTCAAAAGACTTGGCTAGATGTTTTTTAACGCTCTCTAGTGAATCACTTTCATTTGAAATCATAATGAGTCTTATTTAAAAGAATATATGTAGAAAATATATCTGTTTGTCAAAGACTTAACTAAGCGCCAATTTCTGACTTTCTTTGCGCAATAATGTAAATCAAAATACCAAAAACCGATTTAGCAACTATATCAACAACAGTGAAGCCAACCTGGATACTCACGAATGCGGATAAGCCAAATAAAGGTAGGATATAAACAAGAGGATAAAATGACCATGACAGGATAATAAGTAATCTTGTTTTTTTAAATAGCGGCTGAACAACTTTTGGTTGAGTTTTGATTGACATACCCACCCCTTGAATCATTTCATACAATATATAAGAAAATGGAATCATTGCTAAAACCCACCAAATAACCTTAGCAAAACCAATTGCAAGGGTTTCACCTGGGTAACCCAATATCACCATAATCGCAGATGCTAAAATTAGTCCTAGCCCCTTTTTATATGTTTCTGCATGGGGCAATCTTAAGACTAAAACAAATTCTAGAAGCAAAAGGGGAACGGTTAATAGCCAATCAACATACCGATATGCATTATTAAATTGCATACCACTTTGTACCACTAAACCATCTTTCAACATATAAGCACTATTGAAGCTCTCAAAGATTCTGAAGTAATGGTAAGTTGTAATTAAACAAACAAGCCCTGAAAGCGTTAATGCAGTTTTGTATGCGGGAGAAACTTGTGATCTTTGTAGGAGGAAGAATATAGCTGAGGCTCCAAAAGCAGCGATTGCAAATGAGATTGCGTTATATACTAAATTAAACTCATCTATACTCATGGGATTAGTGTATCGATCTTATTGTCTTAAGCTATTGATATAATTCAATTTAATCAGTAAAAATAAAAAAACTGTACAGCCTAAGCTGCACAGTTTTTTAAAAAATTACATACTTATTTTGATTCTGAAACCGCTACAGACCAAATAATTACACCGAAAGCAATTTTGTTTAAAACGTCAGCTAAGTTATAGATGATATTTAAAGATGCCATGCTACTTGCAGGATCGGAACCAGTTAAATAACCAAAGTAATAACCTAATGGATAAATTGCCCAACCAAACGTGACAATTAAACGCATTGTATTAAAAGCACTCTGCACTGATGCTGGTGCTTTGTTTGCATTGATCTTACCTGCTTCACCAGCGAAAATTTCATAGAGGATATAAAACCATCCAAGCATACCAACAATGAATGATGTCGTAACATCTGCGTAACCAGTTTCACCGGCATACCCACCGCCAAGCATGACTAAAGTACCTATTAAAAGCCTCCAAAAAACGCCGTTGGAAACTTTAGTAATGGCTGAAAGAACTAAATAGAATTCAATCATTAATAAAGGCACTGTAATTAACCAGTCAATATATCTATAAACCGTAGGTGTTGATCCTGTGGCAACCCACACGTCACGCATATAGAAGTAGTGAACAGCTGCTACTAGTGTAACTAAACCAGATACAGTAAGAGAAGTTTTCCACTTACCTGCTACACGATCTCTTTCAAGGAAGAAAAAAGCAGTTGAAGCAACTAATGCCATTGAAATTAACCAAAAAGAAATGCCAACAAAATCATTGGATTGAAGAACTAGGGCTGCATGGTTCTCTGCAAAAGCAGATGTTGATAAGCCTACTAAAGACAATCCTAATAAGCATTTATTTTTTACGGTTTTAAAAAAATCTTGAATCATACAAATCTCCAAATAGTTGAAAAAAACTACTACAAAAAACTAACTATCTAAATAGTCATTACTGATTCTACACCTTAAATTTAAGGCTGTGATTTGTATATTTTAAAAAATTATGTCAATCATGATTGTCATTACCCATAATAAGATCATGGGAATAAATAAATGTGCTGTATTGTGTTGATTTTTCAAAGAATAAAGAATAGGTTAGCTCCTTCGGATTAATTCAGCTGGAATCTAAATGCTATTTAATCTTAACGTACCAATTCTTTTATTAGACCTCGAAAATGAAAATCGTTAGACTTATCCTGGGCGATCAACTCAACCCTAAACATTCTTGGTTTAAAAATACAGATGATGAAATCCTCTACGTTTTAATGGAGGTAAAACAAGAAACAAATTATGTTCTTCATCATGCACAGAAAATTTTAGCTATTTTTGCAGCAATGAGGGACTTTAAAAGCACGCTTGCGAAACACAATCATCAAGTCATTTATATCAAGATCAATGAGAAGTCCAATCAACAATCTTTTAAAGCGAATTTAAAAGCTTTATTTAGTCAATACAACATTCAAAAATTTGAGTATCAAGAACCCGACGAATACAGACTTGATCAAGATTTAATCGAGTTTTGTAGTGAAATTTCTATTCCGTCTAAGTGCTTTTCATCAGAGCACTTTTTTACTCATCGCCTCGAAGTAAAGGAAATATTCTCTGATAAAAAACAGTGGCTTATGGAGTCTTTTTATCGATATATGAGAAAAAAGCACCATGTCCTCATGTCTGAAGATGGTAAACCTGTTGGTTCAAAATGGAACTTTGATCACGAGAATAGAAAAGCCTGGAAGGGTGCCCCGAAAGCCTTCGAAGATTATAGGCCCATTCACGATCACAGTAAATTATGGGATGAAATTACAGAAGTTGAAATAAAGAGCTTTGGAAATCATAATGCATCTAAATTTCGCTGGCCCCTTAACAGAAAAGAAGCCTTACAACATCTAGATTTTTTTATTCAGCATATTTTAATTTACTTCGGTGATTATCAGGATGCTATGCATAAGGACGAAAGAAGAATGTTTCACTCCTTAATATCTTTTGCATTAAATACTAAAATGCTATCTCCTAGAGAGGTTGTATCAGCTGTCGAAAAATCATACCTTTCCAATCAATTATCCATTAATGCTGCTGAAGGCTTTATCAGGCAGATTATTGGCTGGAGAGAATATATTAGAGGATATTATTGGGCCCACATGCCAGCACTTAGTGATCAGAATTATTTTAACCATCAATTGCCAGTGCCTAATTGGTTTTGGAATGGCAAAACCAAAATGAATTGCCTTAAATATACAATCAACCAATCGCTTGATGAAGCTTATGCTCACCATATCCAAAGACTGATGATTGTTGGTAATTTCTCTCTGCTTGCGGGTATTCATCCTAAAAGCCTTCATGAGTGGTATTTGGGAATCTATATTGATGCATTTGAATGGGTTGAGATGCCAAATACACTTGGCATGAGTCAATTTGCTGATGGAGGCAAACTAGCAAGCAAGCCTTATGTTTCAACAGCAAACTATATAAACAAAATGAGTAACTATTGTGAAGAATGCCATTATTCAAAAAGTGAGAGGATTGGTGTCAAGGCATGCCCATTCAATAGCCTATACTGGAATTTTTTTATTGCAAACGCTGCAAAATTAAGCAAAAACCCAAGATTAGCTATTGTAAATAAACAAATAAGGGATATGGATCCCAATTTAATTAAAGACATTAAATTGCAAGCAGAAAAATTAATCAAAAATATTGAGGACATCTAAACTTTTAAAGGAGATATATGACTAAAAAAATTAAGCAAGAAGCATTGCTTGAAAAAATTCATCAAAAACTAACAGACATTAATTCTAATATGCTTAGAGTTTTTTGGATTGTGGCAATATTCGCTTTCTTATACTTTGGCCTAATGCTTCATCTGCTTCTTAAATAAGCAAGGATTAGGCTGCAAAATTAACATCTCTCATGAAATGACATGTATAGCCATCAGGATGCTTCTCTAAGTATTTCTGATGATTTTCTTCAGCCGGAAAAAATAAGTTGAATGAATGAACTTCGGTAGTAATTTTATTTTTAAATACCCCAGATGCATCAATTTTTTTAATCAAGTCCTCGGCTAAAAACACTTGTTCATTTGTTGTCGCAAAAATTGCCGATCGATATTGAGTTCCAATATCGTTACCTTGCTGATTGAATGTTGTGGGATCATGTATTTTGAAAAAAAACATAAGCAATTCTGTAAAACTTAGTATATCAATATCAAAAATAACTTTTACCGTCTCAGCATGACCTGTAGTTCCTGTTGATACCTCTCGATAACAAACATTCTTAACATGCCCACCAGAAAAACCAACGATTGTCTCGTTCACACCTGGTATTTTACTTAGGAGATCTTGAAGTCCCCAGTAGCAACCACCGGCCAAATATACTGTTTCAATGGTCATATAGCGCAAGCACAATCAGATTGTGATCCGAGCCAGCTTTGACTTTGAGTTTCAACTTCTTTTTGATTCATTGAGTACCTCGTTCATAGTAGATGCCTTAAAACTCTTCGATGAGTTAATAATTTATTAGTTCCCCTAATTAATTAATACTCCTTTTGCTACTTTGGGAATCTATGGAGTATTTGGGTTATCAAGTAACAAAAGGCTATGGCAGTAAATTAATATCCACTTCTTTATCCTAGGGCTTTAGAACTAAAATAAAAAATGAATTTTTATTTTAGTTCTATGTCTTTTAAATATTCAATAAGCTGAAACATTGCCCCATTGGCTCTAAATTTTCCCCTGAATGGTTTGGAGCCTTTCTCTTTTTAAGACTAACAAAATTATGATAAAAGTTCTTTACGACCAACATTGCAGTCTTTGTTCAAGAGAGATTAATTACTATAAATCAATCGCACCAAAAGGCATTTTCTTATGGTGCAATCTTCATACACATAATAAATTGCTACGTAAATATAAAATTACACATAAGGACGCTCTCTTAAGTCTTCATGTCATTGATGAAAAGGAAATGCTTTATAAGGGTATAGATGCATTTTGTCTCATATGGAAGAACTTAAAAGGATGGAGATTATTAAGCTTTATAATCAGAATGCCAATCATTTGCCCTTTGAGTAGAACTCTCTATTCATACTTCGCTTTATGGCGCTTTAAAAAAATGAAATATTGTGAGGTGAATTAGTTGTCTTTAGTTATCGGCATTGACGGATGTAAGTCTGGTTGGTTTACAGTTTGGCAAAACCACGATGAAACTATTGAAACCGCTATTTTTCAAAGTTTGAATAATCTCAAGGATTTTTTTACAGAGCCCAATCAATTAATTATTGGAATTGATATGCCTGTGATCTTATCTGAAGTTATGCCTCGAGAAGCAGATCAATTAGCTAGAAAACTTCTTAGCAAGAAAGCCTCTTCTATATTCACAGCACCAACACCAGAAATGTTATACCAGCCGAGTTATGAAAAAGCCTCCCTTATATCTAAAAAGCTTATTGGGAAATCAATGTCACTTCAATCTTGGTATTTATTTCCTAAAATAAAAGATGTCCAAACCATTCTTCATTATGAGAATATAAAAATATTCGAAATACATCCTGAGCTAAGCTTTAGAGCTATGAATAATGAAGAAGTAATCCTTGAAAGCAAAAAGACTGCTGAAGGCTTTGAAATAAGAAAATCTCTTCTTGATAAGCATTTTTTCAATTTTAATTTTGATGCAATAAGAAATAAATATCAAAAAAAAGATGTGATGAATAATGATATTTTAGATGCCCTCGTTGTTCTATGGAGCACCAAAAGAATAGTAAATAATCAAGCCTCATACTTGCCAAAATTACCAGAGAAACCAAATATGCAGATCGTTTACTAATGGTCTATTTAATTAAAATTATTATCGCAGTCTTAGTGATTGTGCTTGTAACTGAGGTAAGTAAAAAAGATACAAAAATTGCCGCACTTTTATTGGCGCTCCCAATTATTTCTTTTACTGCTTACACTATAATTTGGTTTGAGAGTAAGGATACTGAGAAAATTGCTAAATTAGCCAACGAAAATTTTATTTACGTATTACCAGTCTTGCCGGTGTTACCTTTATTTAGTTGGATGCTTAAAAATGGGTTTGGGTATTTCACTTCTATGATTATGGTAATTATTCTCATGATAATACTTTTTTATTTGTTACAAAAAATACTATGAATGATATGTGATCAACTAATATGTCACTTAAAGAAAATATCTAATTTACTTTTTTTGTTACGTAAACTTTTAGCAGCTCTCTCGTAAAAATTATCTGGCTTATTTTTCACCCAATTGATAAACGTTTGCATATCCGAATGATTTCTTAATAATTCTGCAGTATTCAAAATTTTAGCGAGTTCATTTTCATTAAATAATGCATGAATTTGTTTATGACAAATTTGGTGAAGATATTCAGTAGATTTTCCACCCTTAGATTTTGGTATCAAATGGTGGGCATCTTTTTGAGATTCTGGAATGCTCCTGCTGCATATTGGACATATTATAGGATCTAAAATAATCTCTGATAATACGGGTGGTAAAAGTTTTTTTTGATTTTTCCAATCATGCTTGATTTTTATGACGCTTACATCGCTCTGAACAGTACTTCACATCACTCCATACAAGCTGCCATTTCTTTCTCCAAGTAAAAGGCTTTTGACAAACCAAGCAATTTTTTGTCGGTAAGTTTTCCTTTTTTACCATTCTCATAATAAATTAGCGACTAATTTTATATTGAGTTACGCAGTGATCTCGCTTAATGTCAGGCGATCTAAGTTTTAAATGCTTGCTTGATCGTTCTTTAACACGTTTTCTCCATAGTCGATAAGACGAAGGCTTTAGTTGTGATTGCATGAACTTCATTAAGGAAGACTCATCTAGTTGGTAAGTCTTTAGAATAGCCTCAAAAGGTGTTTTATCTTCCCAAGCCATTTCAATGAGCCTAGAAATATCTCCGTCGGTCAATAAAATCTCTTTATTTGCCATCGAGCTTAATTGAATAGATATTTAAGAAAAGCAGCAATTCCTAGCACATAAAATGCTGTGCCAAGACCACATCTAAAAGCCATATGCCAATTATATTTACATTTCTTCTTAGCCATGAAAGCCCCCTTTATTTCTTTTTAGTGAAAAAAAGATACTTTATAAATGCTGCAATACCTAAACCAAAAAAAGCTGTCATGAGTAAGCACATAAAGATCATGTGCCAGCAATGCATTCCATTTGTTGAATATTCCATGAAAAATCACCTGTAAAAATGAAGTGTAATGTCTGTAAGAGTTAATTTAGCCCAGTGAGTTCAATCCAAAAATCTTGGGATTCCATATATTTTATATGATTCCCCCTTTAAATCTGCTTGACTTTCTTTGTGAACTTTTTATAAAAATATATGACAAATAACCATTAAATTTATAGGTACTTTATGAAAGTTCTTGTTTTCTTCCTTTTAGCCTTAAGCGCCCAGTTCAGCTGCTTAATAAGTTAAGGTAATATTTCAATATGTTATCTTTTAAGAACTTTAAGCTATTTTATGTCTTAGGCATTCTGCTTTTTTGCTTTACAACATATGCAAATGAGTCAGTAGAAAAACCATTAACTGGCAAATACACTGAAAAATATCACAATGGAAATCCAAAGTATGAAGTTAATTATATTGCTGGGAAAAAAGAAGGTGTAGAAATTTTCTGGTATATCAGTGGTGGAAAATATATACAAACAACTTACAAGAATGATATTGAGGATGGTATTTGGAATCAGTGGTTTGAAAATGGCCAACTTAAATTAGAAGCTCATTATAAAGATGGCAAAGAAGATGGGTTTTTTACTCTTTGGTATGACAACGGCATCAAGCGATCTGAATCTAATTTTGTCAATGGCGAAAAAGTCGGATACGAAACTTACTGGGAAAGAAATGGTGACGTAAAATCCAAAACATTATATAAAGACAATAAATCAGTTAACTAAATTGGCTATTTTAAGAGTTAAAACTTTTGACACTTTGTATTTACTCCTATTACAGCCAAGGCATAATCCCCGCCCCTGAATTAATCTTGACACTTTACAAATGATGTAAAATAAAAGGCTTCTGAGAGTTTAACTTTAGCTTTCTAAATATAAAATAATTAAAATGAACTGTGGCTAAAATTAAAAAAATACCATCATCAGAAATTACGCCCGAGCATATTTATAACGAACGTAGAAATTTTATAAAAAACTTAGGGCTAATTTTAAGCTCAACGGCATTATCGACATTTACAAACACAAGTTTTGCTGGTCTTAATACTCTTCCTTCATTTGTTCAATCAAAAGAGCATGGCAATGAAAAGCTATCTTCCCTTAAGGACATTACAAGCTATAACAATTATTATGAGTTTGGCACTTCAAAATCAGACCCATCTGATCATGCAGATTTATTAAAAATTGATCCGTGGTCTATTTCAATTGAAGGCTCTGTAACTAAACCATTAACTCTTGATATGGATGCCCTTATAAAACTTATGCCAATAGAAGAGCGCGTCTATAGACTTCGCTGTGTTGAAGGTTGGTCTATGGTCATTCCTTGGGTAGGTATTCCATTAAATTCATTACTTAAAAAAGTGTCCCCAACTGGAAATGCTAAATATGTTGAATTTGTATCTCTAAAGCGTCCAAGTGAAATGATAGGCCAAAAAGATGACATCCTAGACTGGCCATATACAGAGGCACTAAGATTAGATGAAGCTATGCATCCGTTAACTATTTTAGCAGTTGGGTTATATGGAAAAGTTTTACCAAAACAAAATGGTGCTCCTATTAGGTTGGTTGTTCCATGGAAGTATGGTTTTAAGAGCATTAAAGCAATTACTAAGATTAAGTTTGTTGAAAAAATGCCTATAACTTCGTGGATGAAAGCTAGCCCCAAGGAGTATGGATTTTATGCAAATGTTAATCCAGAAGTTGATCATCCTCGATGGACACAAGCCACAGAAAGAAGAATTGGTGAAAGTCTTTTGGCACCAAGGCTTAAAACAGAAATGTTTAATGGTTACCAAAAGGAAGTTGCTCACTTATACCAAGGCATGGATTTAAAAAGAAATTTCTAGGTCGCTTTGAAATTTAATCAAACATATATAAAACGCTTAATTTTTATCTTAGGCCTCTGGCCACTTCTTTCGATCAGCATTCATATCTTCCAAGACAGCCTCGGGGCTAATCCTGTTGAATTTATTGAGCGACATTTTGGTAAATGGGCGCTCATTTTTTTATGCTTAACATTAAGCATGACCCCTTTAAGAAGAATAACGAATATTAGCCAGTGGATTTTATATAGGAGAATGTTAGGGCTTTTTGTATTTTTTTATGCTTCAATTCATCTACTTTGTTATATAGGGCTTGATTATCATTTTGCATGGATTGATATCAAAAATGACATTATTAAGCATCGCTTTGTGCTCGTAGGTTTTTTAGGTTGGATTTTATTATTACCATTAGCTATAACTTCTTCAGATAAGATGATTCGAAAACTTAAGACTAATTGGAAACTATTGCATCGTCTTATCTATGTCGTAGCGATATTAGGCGTTCTTCATTTTATATGGCTTGTAAAAAAAGACTTAACTGAGCCACTTATTTACGCTGCAATAATTTCTATATTATTAATATTAAGATTAAATATTTTCAAACGTAAAAAGTTTTGATGGTTGATCTCAAAAATCTCCTGATTCCGGATATTCTTTAACACACCCCTATCACCCACCAATCAAAACCACTTTTATAAGTCCTTTTCTTGGGGCTTGATGGATTCTACCAATGATAAGAAATACTTATCACATACTTAAAAACAATCAATTGGATTTATCTAAACAAGAGACATAGTATTTAGTTCTAAAAACTATTTGTAAGGAAATGAAAATGAAATTAAAAAAAGAAATTAAAACATCTAAAATTATAGAGAAAAAGGCAACATTACAAAATGCAAAAAAGTTAAAAAACATAGATGAAAACAATTTCGTATGCAAACAAAATGATAAAGACTGTTGGCATAGATATTCATCAGCAATGGGTGATTGCGTATAATTTTTTGTGGGAAAACTATGGCATATAAAAATGAAGAAGGTAACTAAATCGGCTGAAATTTAATTCAACTCCTGTAGCCCAGCCATGACATTTTGGTATCCTAAAAAAATTAAAGAAATCATGGTGAACTAATGTAAAGAAAACTGTACCAATACTTGTCGATTAACAAATTGCAGGCTAAAAAAGCTTTTTGCTGTTATAAAGAAAGCTTTTAAAAATTTAAAGAAGCATAGCGAAACTAACCAGCTGGCAATTGCCAGCTTTGCTTTGTAATAAAACAGTGCATCAATTTAAGCCCATCAAAACCACTATTAACAAAGCCATACATTTAATGAGCACCTATTTAAATCGCAGCACACTCCTAAACACCAAAGAAGTAACGGCCTTGCGTGATCAAATTCGCCAGTATTTTCATCAAACTGCAGATTTATATGAGCGCTTGTTTCAGACACTAGTTAGTGATGAAGCCTATTATGTCAACCCTACTAGCTTGCGGCACCCGCTGATTTTTTATTATGGCCATACTAATACTTTTTTTATTAATAAATTAATTTTGGCAGGCTTAATAACCGAGCGCGTCCATCCTCAATTTGAGTCGATGTTTGCTGTGGGTGTAGATGAAATGGGCTGGGACGATATCAATGCGCAAAATTATAATTGGCCCACGCCTTTAGAGGTTAAAACTTACCGCGCCAGCGTGCGAAAGGTGGTTGATCAATTAATTTGTACATTGCCGCTTAACCTGCCGATGGATTGGGAGAATCAGTGGTGGCCTATTTTAATGGGCATAGAACATGAGCGTATTCATTTAGAAACCAGCTCAGTATTAATACGCCAACATGCTTTGCACCATGTGCAAAAATTAGATACTTGGCAGCCATGTCCAGCCATAGACGCCACTCCGCCTGCCAACAGTTTGGTGGATATAGCACCTAGACTAATTAAATTAAGTAAATCTCCCGAACATTACGGTTGGGATAACGAGTACGGTAATTTTGAAACTGAATGCCCAGCCTTTCAGGCAGCGAAATACTTAACCTCTAACGCGGAGTTTTTTGCTTTTGTCGAAGCCGGCGGTTACAAAGACGACTCGTACTGGGAAGAAGAAGGACTAGCTTGGCGGCATTTCACTCAAGCAATGCATCCAACTTTCTGGCTAAAACAAGGCGATATTTGGAAACTCAGATTAATGACGGAAGAAGTTGCTATGCCTTGGAGTTGGCCCGTCGAAGTTAACTACCACGAAGCAAAAGCCTTTTGCAATTGGCACTCTGCTAATACAGGAAAGCAAGTACGTATGCCATCGGAGCACGAGTGGTATAGCCTCTATGCCCATGCTGGCTTGTCAGATGAAAAAGTAAGAGGTAGTATGAATGCTAACCTTTTTTTAGATCATTATGCTTCCTCTTGCCCAGTGAATACATTTGCACACGGTGATTTGTATGATGCGGTTGGTAATGTTTGGCAATGGACAGAGACCCCTATTTTTCCGTTTGATGGGTTTAAGGTGCACCCCTTATACGATGATTTCTCCACACCCACATTTGATGGTCGTCATAACATCATTAAAGGGGGCTCGTGGATAGCCACTGGCAACGAAGCCGTAAAAGATGCCCGTTACGCGTTTCGCCGACATTTTTTTCAACACGCAGGATTCCGCTACATTGTGACTGATACCCCTCTACAAATTAATGCTTCGCATTACGAAACCGATAAACAACTTTCAGAATATGCGGAGTTTCATTATGGTGATACCTACTATGGTGTGCCTAATTTTCCTAAAGCGCTGAGTGATTTTGCAGTACAACACTTACACACACGACCCGCCAAAAAGGCCTTGGATTTGGGATGCGCCACTGGCCGCGCTTCGTTTGAGTTAGCAAAACATTTTGACCATGTCACTGGTATAGATTTTTCCGCACGGTTTATTGGTCTAGCGCTAAAACTAGTCCAACAAGGCATACTACGTTACACCATGGTGAACGAAGGGGATTTAGTCAGCTACCAGGAACGCAGTTTAGCTGAACTTAAATTAACGGATGTGGCCCACAAAGTCGAGTTTTGGCAAGGTGATGCCTGCAATCTTAAGTCACAATTTACTGGCTACGATTTTATACTAGCTGCCAATTTAATTGATCGCCTGTATAACCCGCGTGATTTTTTAAGCAATATTCACCATAGGTTAAATATAGGTGGTGTCTTAATGATAGCCTCACCCTACACTTGGCTAGAAGAACACACGCCACGTGACAAGTGGATAGGCGGCTACAAGCAAGACGGCGAAAATGTCAGCACCATAGATGGCCTCAAAGCAGTGCTTGGTAAGCACTTTAATCTTATGCAATCGCCCATTGAAATTCCTTTTGTGATTCGTGAAACACGCCATAAATTCCAACACAGCTTGTCCGAAGTGACCCTGTGGGAACGTATGCGCTGATGCAACGCTTTGACAAAACTATCCCACGTAAGGCTAGTGCATCGCTGAAATATGATGGCAGGCTTGAAACATTTGGCACGAATGATGTCTTGCCAATGTGGGTGGCGGACATGGATTTTGCGGTGCCCGATGCTGTTGCAGAAGCCTTACAAGCAAGAGCCAGCCATCCCATATACGGCTATTCAATTGCACCAGATAGCCTCTATCAAGCTCTAATCGATTGGTTACTTGCAAAGCATCAATGGCCAGTAAAACGCGAGTGGATAGTCCTGACGCCTGGCGTGGTGCCTTCCTTGAGCTTGGTTGTGGCGGCATTAACAGCAGAAAATGCAGGTGTGATAGTGCAGCCCCCGGTGTATTTCCCGTTTCTATCTGTAGTAGAGAATCAGCACCGTCGTTTGATAGAAAACCCCTTGATTTTAGAGGAAGATGGTTTGGGTAATTTGCATTACCAAATGGATCTTTTACAGTTAGATATCTGCGCTAAAGAAGCGAGCTTACTGATGCTTTGCTCACCTCACAACCCAGTCGGACGGGTTTGGTTAAAAGAGGAGTTACTGGCCCTATTGGCTGTCGCCAAAAAGCACAGTTTAATTATTCTAGCCGATGAAATTCATGCAGATTTGGTATATACCAACACACAACATCACACGCTAAGTCGCCTAGCTTTTGAGGACGCTCCAGCACCATCTAGCATAGATGCACCTCACGCTATCATCACAGCCGTTTCACCCAGCAAAACCTTTAATATCCCAGGCTTGGGACTTTCTGCATTAATCATACCCGATGCTACTTACCGTCAAACCATTCAATCACATCTTACTAAGCTCGCTGTTTCAGTGACCAACCCATTTAGTATGATTGCGTTTGAAGCCGCCTACCGTGGCGGGGCTGACTGGTTAAACGAATTATTGGCTTACCTTCAAACAACGCGTGATAAGGCTATTGCGTTTATTCATGCACATATACCAAAAATAAATGCGGTGTGTCCGCAAGGCACTTACCTTTTGTGGCTAGATTGTAGAAAATTAAACCTGGATGATGAGGCATTAGCCCTGTTTTTTGTGCAAGAAGCGCAATTAGGTTTATCCAGTGGCGCCATGTTTGGAAGGGGTGGCGAGGGTTTTATGCGCATGAACATAGGCACTCCCAGAGCCAATGTCATGGAAGCGCTTGATCGTTTGAAATCTGCCTTGTCGTGATTTGATGCTTTTACTGTTCACTCTTAAAACCAAGGGTTATACCACCCTTTTATCTCTAACCTATTTTATTGATACGAAGACTTGTTTTAACTTCTTTATTAACCCCTACTTACAACCTCTCAACCACGCCTATGCACCAATCTAAAATAGAAAACAGCGCTAAACAACAAAAACAGCGCCATCAGGACTGGAAAGTCATTAAGAACTTATTGCCTTACATAAAGGCTTACAAAGCACGCATTATTTTTACCCTATTTTGCTTAGTGTTGGCGAAAGTGGCTAACCTGGGTGTGCCTATTATGCTTAAGAATATAGTGGATGCGATGAGCATCACTTCAACGCCGAAAGCATTACTGGTGGTGCCCGTGAGTTTAATTGTGGCTTATGGTTTGTTGCGCCTTTCAGCCTCCATGTTTGCAGAGTTGCGAGAGTTAATTTTTTCTAAAGTCACTGAGCAAGCTGTGAGGCAAGTGGGTTTACAAGTTTTTAATCATCTCCATGCCTTATCTTTACGTTTTCACTTATCTCGTCAAACAGGCGGTATGACGCGAGATATTGAACGTGGCACACGCGGCATTCAATCGCTGATCTCATATTCTCTTTACAGTATTATTCCCACCTTAATCGAACTTGCTATGGTGTTAGGGTACCTTTTATTTGTTTATGATATTAGGTTTGTGTTGGTGACGTTTATTGCACTTATTTGTTATGTGGTATTTACAGTGCTAGTTACAGAATGGCGAACAAACTTTCGACGGGAAATGAATAGCCTTGACTCACAAGCCAACCAAAGTGCTGTTGATACTTTAATTAATTTTGAAACAGTTAAGTATTTTGGTAATGAACAGTTTGAATCTGCGCGTTATGATGTCAACTTAAAAAAGTATGCACACGCTGTTATTAAATCGCAAAAGTCATTAGCTTTTTTAAACTTTGGCCAGCAAATTATTATTGTTTTTGGGTTGGTATGTATTTTAGGTTTGGCTAGTCAAGGAGTTGCAAACCAAGAAATGACCATTGGTGATTTAGTATTGGTGAATGTGCTAATGATACAACTTTATATACCACTTAACTTTCTTGGTGTGCTCTACCGTGAAATGAAGCAATCGTTAACTGATATAGACCGAATGTTTAGTTTACTAGAAACGGATCAAGAAATTTCTGATCTACCAAACGCAACAGCATTGCAAATAAAATCCCCAAAGATAGGACCGCATGTTTGTTTTAAAGACGTTAGTTTTTATTACGAAAAAAACCGCGGCATATTAAATCAAGTATCGTTTGAAATATTGCCAGGCCAAACAACTGCCGTTGTTGGTCACAGCGGTGCCGGAAAAAGTACCTTAGGTCGACTGATATTTCGTTTTTATGACGTGCAATCGGGCGCCATTTACTTGGATGGCCAAGATATTAAAACGATTAAGCAAGCAGGTCTTAGACAGGCTATAGGTATAGTGCCGCAAGATACGGTGCTGTTTAACGACACCATAGGATTCAATATTGCCTACGGTAAGCCAGGTGCGAGTCAATCTGACATAGAAGCAGCAGCTCAATCCGCCCAAATCCATGATTTTATTTGTAATCTACCAAATGGCTACAACACCAATGTTGGTGAGCGGGGCCTCAAGCTTTCTGGTGGAGAAAAGCAGCGCGTAGCTATTGCAAGAACACTACTAAAAAATCCTTCCTTACTCGTCTTTGACGAAGCGACCTCGGCGTTGGATTCTGAAACGGAACGAAGCATTCAAAAGGAATTAAACGAGTTAGCCAAAAATCGCACGACATTAATTATTGCGCATCGCCTTTCAACCATCACTCATGCCCATCAAATTTTAGTCATGGAAGCAGGTAGTATTATTGAACGCGGTACCCATGAATCACTTCTAAAGGAAGGTCAGCGCTATGCGGAAATGTGGCGTGTGCAACAAAGCCAGATCCATTCATTAGTGCTGTGATTAAGATTTTGTATTGAACAAGCTTGGTCAGGCAATGCGTTTTAATGAGAGTGCATTCACGCAATAACGAAGCTTGCTGGGCGCTGGACCGTCTGGAAATATATGACCTAAGTGTGCATCGCAAGTGCTGCAGGTGATTTCAACCCGATCACTACTTAAACTGCCATCGCTAAAATAAGCCACCGCATTGGGCTCTAGGGGTTGTGTAAAAGAAGGCCAGCCTGTGCCGGAATCAAACTTTTGTGTTGCATCAAACAGCATGGTGTCGCAGCAGGCGCAAGCATAAAAGCCTGGTTCAAAGTGAGCACACATGGGTGAACTGAATGGGCGTTCTGTACCTGCCTGGCGTGTGACCTCATGAACATCATGAGGCAACACATTACGCCATTGATCGTCTGTTTTTTCTACGCGCTGATTCGCGGGTGGATTACCATGAAGTACGCGATTTTCAATATCTTGCCAAGTCAGCATAAAAATACCCTTAAGGTTATGAGTGAATAAATTGTACTAGTCAGATGTGGTTTCAAAAAATTAGTTCTCAATACGCTGTATCAAAATCTTGATTTTTTATTCGCATAACATTGAAACTTATACTGTAAAAAGTGTCAGTAGGAATTGATTTATTAATAATACTTTTTCAATTAGGCTAAGGATGCCCTCATGAATACTATGCCACTTAATAAAACTGACCGCATGCGTGGCGCGCTGTGGGGCATGTTTGTAGGTGATGCGCTGGCGATGCCAGTACATTGGTACTACAGTATTGCCACCCTTTGGCAAGATTTTGGTCAGATAAAAGATTACCAAGCGCCTAAAGCGCATCATCCTAACTCGATCATGTCTCTCGCCAACACCAGCAAAGCAGGACGTGGAACACAAGAAGGCGATATTGTTGGAAGCGTTATACTTAAAGGCAAAAAGCACCATTGGGGTCCAGCTAATCGTCATTACCATCAGGGAATGCAAGCAGGCGAAAATACACTTAATTTACTGTGTGCGAGGGTTTTGTTGCGCTCGCTTATTGCAACAGACGATTATGATCCCGCTGATTTTTTACGTGAGTATATTGGTTTTATGACAGAGCCTGACCGACATAACGATACGTACGCGGAATCTTACCATCGAGACTTTTTTGCTAACTACGCGCAAGGTATCCATCCTGAAAAGTGTGCCGGAGCTGAAGGCCATGACACAGCTTCCATAGGCGGCTTGGTTAGTCTCCCTATGCTTATCATAGCAAGCTTAAGCGAGGGTAACTTAACAACTACTACCGCTAAAGCCTTAAACCATCAACGCCTAACTCACCGCTCATCCTCACTGGAAATCTACTCTAGTGAACTTAGCGCATTATTATTTCATATTTTTCATGACACAAATCCAAATACCGAAGAACTCGCCTGCGCTGCAGCAAGTCGTCTTGGATTTCCTGCGGCGAAAGTAGTTGCTTCTGTGCGCAGTAAGCAAAGTTCAGATTGTGACGTCATTGGCGGCTTACTCAGTTCTGCTTGTTACATAGACCAGTCTTTTCCGTCCGTCCTTTATCTCGCCTCACGCTACTCCAATAATTTTGAAGCAGCACTGATCGCTAATACTAATGTTGGTGGCGACAACTGTCACCGTGGTGCTATCTTAGGCGCCATACTTGGCGCAAGTTTGGGATTTGAAGCCATACCTAAGCGCTGGATTGATGGCTTAATCGCCCATGATGAACTGAATAATGAAATAGAAACGTTTATCAAACGCTTTGAATAATGTTCTAACTTGTATCCATTTAAGATAAAATTTTTCTTCGGCAAATTTCAGAGTGCAAAACTAAACACCCTAAGAGTCAAAATTTTTGATGTTAGGTTAGTTGATTTTTAGTTGCAGTAAAAGCATTGATTGCTTTATCTAGATCTTCAAATGTATGAGCAGCAGAAATTTGGGTTCTAATTCTAGCTTTTCCTTGCGGTACCACTGGGTAAAAAAATCCAATCGCAAAAATACCTTTTTCTAATAATTTTTTACTCATTGATTGGGCAAGATTAGCATCGCCTAACATAATAGGAACAATAGGATGATCGCCATCTTTTACATCAAAACCAGCTTTTTGCATTCCAGCTCTAAAGTAATGAACATTTTTCTCTAATGTATCGCGAAGTGCAGTTGATTTTTCTAGCATCTCAAAAACTTTTAATGAAGCATTACAAATATTAGGCGCAAGTGTATTTGAAAATAAATAAGGTCGGGATCTTTGTCTTAACATATCAATAATTTCTCTACGGCCGGATGTAAAGCCACCAGTGGCACCACCTAAAGCCTTGCCAAATGTACTTGTGATGATATCAACCCGATCTATTACATTACAATATTCATGAATTCCACGGCCTGTTTTTCCCATGAATCCTGTTGCATGGCAATCATCATGATGCACCATGGCATCAAATTCATCTGCAAGATCACAAATCTTATCTAATTGTGCAATCGTACCATCCATAGAAAATACGCCATCGGTGGTAATTAGAATACGTCTCGCTTTATTTTTCTTGGCTTCTTCTAGTTTTGCACGTAAATCATTCATGTCATTATTTTTATAACGATAACGTTGTGCTTTACATAAACGAATACCATCAATAATCGACGCATGATTGAGTTCATCAGAGATAACAGCATCATCCGCTGTTAAGATGGTTTCAAATAAACCGCCATTCGCATCGAAGCAAGCCGCATAGAGAATCGTATCTTCCATGCCTAAATACTCACTCACTTTTTCTTCTAGCGTTTTATGTAATGTTTGTGTTCCGCATATAAATCTCACGGAGGCAAGACCAAAGCCCCATCGATCAAGACCATCTTTTGCGGCTTGAATGACTTCGGGATTATTAGCCAAACCCAAATAGTTATTCGCACACATATTAATAACTTCCTGATTATCAGAAAGCTGAATCTTACTTTTCTGATCAGAATTAATAATACGTTCAATTTTCCATAGTCCTGCTTTTTTAATTTCTTCTAAATCAGACGAAAAACTTTCTTTAGCTTTTTTAAAGCTCATTTAAAGATCCTTAATATTAATTTTCCCAATTTAAGATAATTTTGCCAGATTTGCCTGATCGCATAATATCAAAACCTTCTTTAAACTCAGTGTAAGGAAATCGATGTGTAATTATCTTTTCTAAAGGCAGCCCACTTTGAACCATCATCGTACCTTTATACCAAGTCTCAAAAATTTCACGACCGTAGACTCCTTTAATCGTTAGGCCTTTGAATACCACCATATCCCAATCTATTCCAGAACCTGCAGGCATGATAGCGAGCATCGCAATATGGCCACCATTAATCATAAGACTTAACATGCTGCTGAAGGCTTTGGGAGAGCCTGACATTTCTAGCCCCACATCGAAGCCTTCAAAAATACCCACAGACTTCATCATGTCACGGCTAATTGTTTCTTTTTCAACATTAATTGTAATCACACGCGGAAGAATTTTTTTGATAAAGTCTAAACGATATTGATTTACATCTGTGATCACAATATTTCTTGCGCCAGCATGATCTGAAACCATAGCGGCCATCATACCAATTGGGCCTGCTCCTGTAATAAGCACATCTTCACCCACCATATTAAAAGAGAGCGCTGTATGCACTGCATTTCCATAAGGGTCAAAAATGGCAAGTAAGTCAGTTGAAATTTCACGACTTGGTTTAAAGATATTCTTAGCTGGAACTGCCAAGAGTTCTGCAAAACATCCTGTTCGATTTACACCTACACCTATTGTATTAGGACATAAGTGTGTTCTGCCACCCAAGCAGTTTCTGCAGCGGCCACATGTTAAATGACCTTCTCCTGAGACGATATCGCCTACTTTTAAATCCGTAACATTAGAGCCTAGATCTATAATTTCTCCTGCATATTCATGCCCAGTAATCATAGGAACGGGGATGGTTTTTTGAGCCCATTCATCCCAATTGTAGATATGAATATCTGTGCCACAAATAGCAGTCTTTTTTATTTTAACGAGTACGTCGTTATTACCCATTTCAGGTTCTGGCATATCTTCGAGCCATAACCCCTCTTTAGCGTATTTTTTGACCAATGCTTTCATTCAGTATTCCTCGGCTATTCTTAAAGACAGTAAAAAAAGTCTTTTGATTATATTGAAAATTTATTTTTATAATACCGTTTTTTAGTATGAATAAGCCTTTTTTTGTGACACAAACCTATTCCAGTTCGGACAAAATCCCCATACCTAAACCTCCTTAAACAGATTAATTCAATAAAATGATGTTTATTGTTGACAACTCGATAACTCAAGCATACGATTATTTTCTAAAAGTCAAAAAAAACTTAAATTTTTTTGAAATTTAGATTGTGTGATTTCAAAAAATTACTGGAGTAAGCATTATGAAAAAAAAATTAGTTGTTGTTTTTTTACTTTCTTTCTTAAGCGTTCCTCTTCTCGCTGAAGAAGATTTAGGCTTTAAACCCTTTCATCCAACAGATGCCTTATTAATTGGTGGTAATGGTCCATTTAATCAAGGTGCTGAATATGGAAATGTTGTTGAAGCAGAACCAGACTTTAAACCCTTTCATCCAACAGATGCCTTGTTGATTGGTGGTAATGGTCCATTTAATCAAGGTGCTGAATATAGTGAAGGTAAGTAATATTAAGTTTTAATTAATAATTTTATAGTTACGCATTGAAGCCACTTTCGAGTGGCTTTATTTTTATCTATATCAAATGCCAACACTTAAAATCTCAGGATTCTGGATTTTTTATATATAACAAAAAAGTCGTTTTAAAAGACTTTTAGAAACTGCGTCAAAAGTTTCAACGACACTCAATAAACACTACTTCTGTTATGGTTTTAAAAACTTCAAAAATAGATGGAATATCACATTATTCAGAGTAGTCTATAGCTATCATGAAATTAAAAAATATAGACATGCTTAAAATTAAGCAGCCTCAGAATAATAGAATACTTTATAAATGCACAAGCTGTAACTGGGATGGTGGTATTGTCGAAACTTTTTATGATGAAATCATAGGATTACATCGATGTCCTAATTGCTCTAATTATGAATTAAAGAAAATTTTTTTGTGACTGTGATTTATATAAAAATTAAACGTCCCATTTTAAGACTCGCTTCAAACAAGAATGGGTGCGCGTCATCAGCCCCCAAAAAACATACTTGGAATAAGCCTCAAGTGACAGCCGAAATAAAATGCCAGGGTATCTCACCTACCCACATGTCAAACTTAAAGTAATTTGTGGAACCTAAATTCTGGATTAATTACCCTCAAGAACACTTAGAAGGCGAAATGCATAAGTATCGCTGCAGTTATTGTAAAGTTGAAACAACAGCTATCAACGGGCTTATTGAAAATCACAAAAAAGATTGCGCTTTTAGAAAAGAACAAGAAAAAACTTTTAAACAATCAATTTCGCAAAAGTCACATATTGATGTGAATCAAATTCGAGGAGCCGACGAAACCGACTAGGGGAATATCTTATGAGAACTATTATTGGTATGAGTCCAAGTTATTATGTTGTTATTTTTGAAAATCATCTTGAAATTATGCGTCTATACGCTGGCTCTGTTTTAGAAGCAACGAACTTAAAATCTCAGTATGAAGCATTAGGTTACGAAGTAAAATTATGGTAAATCATATTTATTAGGTTTAGGCTATAAGCATTGCGCGTTCAGTTAGATGCATGTTTTTTAACTACAGCTGTCAACAGGTTTGGCGCTGTCACATCGTAGCCTTTGAGTATTGACCAAGCTTTGCATAGATAACCCCAAGGTTATTTTTAATAATAGGATTCATTGGGTATTTTTGACTTAAATGTAAAAAAACTTTTCGGCTTTTCCTGTCTTACCAGCATGATCAAGAGTAGCAGCTAACTCAAAAGCTCTAACGATTAATTATCAAAAATTACCTTATATATAGATACAACTTCAGCTGGATGATTTGTAACTTTTGAATGCTTTATTTTTCCATCTAATTTAGCTTCAAGGCCTAATTGATGTTGTAGTTCTCTATATTGCCGATAAGCGCTAATAAGTTTTTTGGCTATAAGACCTTCCATTAAACCTTTTTTATTAAAAAGATTAAGTAATCCAATATTGCCTATATTGTGAGTAAGTTCCTTATTTGAAGAACTAAAAGCTAACACAAAATACTGCACAATAAATTCAATATCAATAATTCCTCCGCGATCTTGTTTTAAATCAAAATGCTCATGATCGACTTTGTGTTTTTCGAGCATTCTTTCGCGCATATCTACTACGTCTCTCTTTAACTGATTTATATCTCTTTGGGTTTCCAGAATCTCTAATCGAATCTTTTCAAATTGGTTGCCTATTTCTATATCGCCAGCACAAAAGCGTGCTCGTGTAATCGCTTGATGTTCCCATGTCCAAGCCCTTTTTGATTGATATTCTTTAAAAGCATCAATAGAGCTTACTAAAAGACCACTCGCACCGTCAGGTCTTAATGCAAGGTCAATTTCATAGAGAACACCTGAGGATGTGTAGGTGCTGAGCCAGCTATTAATGCGCTGCGCAAATCTTGCATATTTTTCAGCCATGCCATCTCGCGCATCATTATAGATAAAGACAATATCTAAATCCGAGGTGTAGCTCATTTCTTTACCGCCTAATTTTCCATAAGCAATGACAGCAAATTTAGGTGGATCATTTTGCTCTGGATACATATGACCCCATACCAATATGAGTGTTTCCTCTATAAGTAAGTCAGCAAGTTCAGTTAAGTAATCCGAAAGATTTTCTACTGACGCATCACCTATAACTTCTAATGCAGCCAACTTAAAAATAGTGGCATGTTTAATATTGCGCATGGCATTCATCTGCTGCTCAATATCATCTTTAGCTTCCAATAAATCTTTCTGAAGCTTTTCTTTTATTCCCATAAAATCAGGCTTTGTATAAAAATGATTAATATCAAGTAATTCATCAATCAATATCGGATGCTGAATAAGGTATTGTGTGAGCCATGGACCTGCTTCAGAAAGTTTAACAAGTATCTTTAATGCGCTTGGATTTTCAGTGAGCATAGCTAGATAACTTGCACGCCTGCATATACTCTCTAAAATTGAGATGATTCTAATGAGCGTTGAATTAGAATCATGAGCGAAAGAAACTTCATGGATAATTAAAGGCATTAAGAGATCAAATCGTTGTCGACTCAATTCAGGTAAATGAAGATAACGCGAGCTATGCTTTAATCCGTCAAGAACTTGATAGGTCTCATCAGGTAATTTAAAGCCTAAGCTCTCTAGATGCTTATGTGAATCTTCTAACTTTAAAGCGCTACTCCAAAGTGCTTTGGTTAAATTTAATTGAGGTGAATCTTCATCTTTAATGGTTTCTTTAAAAACTTCATCAAAATAAAATTCTACATTTGCTCTGTGAATTTCAAGATCTTGATAAAAAGTATTCCAGTCTCGGTATTGCATTGACTGCACTACCCTTAATTTACCTTCATCTGATTTTGGTAACTCTTGTGTTTGCATATCTTCCATATACTGAAGCCTATGCTCTAAATTTCTTAAAAATTCATAAGCCTCAGTTAATGCTTTAATGCCATCTTTAGATAATAATCTTTTAGTTTCGAGAAGTGCTAGCGTAGGTAAAAGAGATTTAAGTCTTAATGTCTTATCTTGGCCACCACGTATCAATTGATAAACTTGTGCAATAAACTCAATCTTCCGAATGCCGCCTCGACCAAGTTTGATGTTTTCTTGAATGCCTCTTTTATTTACATCATTTTGAATCTGGGCTTTTAAATCACGCATAGAATTTAATGCACCATAATCTAGATATTTACGATAAACAAAAGGATTGATGATGCTATGAAGTTCTTCGTGGGGTCCAACAATACCTCGACCCTTTACCCAGGCATATCTTTCCCATTCTCGTCCATATTTTTGATAGTAGTCTTCTAGCATCTGATAACTGCATGCAATCTGGCCTTCAGAACCAAAAGGTCTTAATTGCATGTCTACACGAAATACAAAACCATATTCTGTAACATCATTGAGACTCGATATAATTTTTTTACCAAGCTTAATAAAGAAGCTTTGATTACTGATAGATTCCTTACCTTCAGTATCTCCTTCTTCTGGATATGCAAAGATTAGGTCAATATCAGATGAAACATTAAGCTCTTCTCCGCCTAATTTTCCCATGCCAACAATACTTAATTGCTGTTCTTTACCGTTTAATCCTATAGGTGAACCATGAATGACCTTGAGGGCATTGAAATGAAATTGATGTGCATGAATTAGGCTAATTTCAGCAAGCGTAGTTACTGACTTTAAAACCTCATCTAAATCAGCTAATTTATTAAGATCGCGAAGAATAATATTGGCTATTACTTGTTGACGAAGTTTACGGAGAGATTTATTTAAACTTATCTCATCAGAAATTTGGCAGCTACCTAACCATAACTCGATTTCTTGACGACCAAATGGAAAGTTAATATGTTGAAGTGAATTTTGCTCGAGATTTTTATCTGCTTCAAAAAGCCTCTTTATAAAAGGTGAGCAGGCGTAAGTGTAATCAAGGTTATTACCAAATAATTTATCTAATGAGGCTTGATTATTCATTTAATATATATAGAAGATTGCATGTTTCAGAAATTAACACAAAATCTCTGGATTCCGGACGTTTTGTAACACGTTTCTATTCCATCCCGGCAAAACCCACACACCCAAAGCTCTGCCACCCCAACAAATACTGTAAAATATCTCTTTATGGGTGATTAACTTAGAAGTTATAGCAGCCGACTCCTAAGAAAGTTCTGGTAGCTTAGACAGTCAGTATATTCATTAGCTACATATATAAAAGACCGGCTATGTAATAGTGTTTGTCTCGAGAACCGGCAATTGAAATGCTCATATAATCCATTTAAAACCATTTTAGATACGATAGGCGAGAAATGCTTGAATTCATGCTTGACCCAAATACAATCATTGCATTTTTAACACTTGCAGCACTTGAAATTGTTTTAGGCATTGACAACATTATTTTTATAAGTGTTCTTGCCAATCGTCTGCCAATAGAAATACGTGCATCAGTCCGTCGATTTGGATTATTATTCGCGTTAGTTACGCGCGTTCTATTGCTGCTGAGTTTATCTTGGGTGATGGGTTTAACAGAAACAATTTTTGCTTTTTATAACCAAGAAATTAGTGGTAGAGATTTAATCTTGTTCTTTGGGGGCTTATTTCTTTTATGGAAAGCCAGCAAGGAAATTTATCTTGAGGTTGAGGCGGAAGAAGAAACTGCAAAAGAAATCAATACCTCGAATCTAAAATCAAAATCTATCCAGAAGGTTTTTTGGGGCGCTATCGTCCAAATTGGTATTCTAGATATGGTTTTCTCACTAGATAGTGTTATTACTGCAGTTGGCTTAGTCGATGAAATTTCAATCATGATTGCCGCTGTTTTGGCGTCTGTCTTTTTCATGCTTTGGGCTGCCAAACCTATTGGTGATTTTGTGCATCGCCATCCATCGATTAAAGTTTTGGCACTGTCTTTCTTGATGATTGTTGGTTTTGTTTTAATTGCTGAAAGTCTTGATATTCATATTCCAAAAGGATATGTTTATTTTGCAATGGCTTTTTCACTTGCGGTAGAGGTTCTAAATATCCGTGCTCGGCAAAAAAAAGGGTCATTTAAATAATACAATAAACTCATATTTTATTACGGCTCATTTAAATGAAATACTTTTTTAACTGTTTACTTCTCATATCGCTTTTTCAGCCGGTAAATTTAATTGCCGAATCAGCAAGAAGTGCGCAAAGAATTGCAGTTCTCTATGATGATGAATTTATCCTTCATAACACAGGACCTAATCATCCAGAAAACTCTGATCGAATCTCAAGCACAATCAACTTTCTTAAAAATGACTCTAAATTGAAGCAAAATTTAATTTGGCCAACTTTTGGTTATGCATCTATAGATGTCATAAGTCTTGTACATTCAAAAGCATATATTCATCTTGTTAAAGAAGAGTCTGAAAAACTTTCCGAATTTTCGGCGAAACTTAGCACAGGTGATACTGTGATATCAAAACAATCTTATCAAGTTGCCAGAAAATCTGTCGGGGCTGTGACTAAAGGGGTTGACCAAATCATGGAGGGTATAGTTTCAAGTGCCTTTGCATTCTCAAGACCACCTGGTCATCATGCCACTAAAGATAGAGGTATGGGATTTTGCATTTTTAATAATGTCGCAATTGCAGCAAAATACCTGCAAAAAAAATATGATTTAAACCGAATATTAATTGTTGATTTTGATGTTCATCACGGCAACGGAACGCAAGAGATTTTTTATAGTGATAATACTGTTTTCTATTTCAGTATCCATCAACATCCTTTTTATCCTGGCACAGGCCGTCCGAATGAAAAAGGGAGTGGTGAAGGTTATGGGTATACATTAAATGTAGACTTACCAAAAGGTGCTGGCGATAAAGAATTTATTCGGAGTTTAAAAAGCCAACTAATTCCTGCAATGGATAAATTCAAGCCAGAATTTATATTAGTCTCTGCAGGTTTTGATGCACATGAAAATGATTTACTAGGGCAATTAAAATATTCAAATAATGGTTACAAAGAAGCTACGGGTATTTTATCTACAATTGCACAAAAATATGCCTCTAATCGTATATTGTTCGTATTAGAAGGTGGTTATGACCCTACAAATATTAAAGAAGCTTCTGAAAGCATTCTAGATGCAATTATTTCTAAAAATAAGACTGACTAGAAGATATGAGTTTCTTTGGATATTTAACACACCACAACACACAAAGCGTCAAAAGTTTTGACGGTCAAAAAAGCTAATTATTTTTTCTTCTTTAATTTTTCTTTTAATTCCATATTTTTAAATTCTTGAGCTGTTAAAACGACACCAACAATTGCAAGAAAAAAACAGAATAAACCCGTACTAAATAATATTGTATTAGTCATTTTTATCCCTTTCTGGAAATAACTTTAAAGTATATTGCGAAAGTTAAAATAGAAGGAATCCATGTAGCAGTAAATAACCCTTCCTGCTGTTGGCCAGTAAACCACAAATAAGCTGTGGTAATAAAAGCCACAAGGACAGACAACAAAATACATATATCAGACATTTTAAGCATAGTTTTTCCTTATCATTAATAAATTATTACTATTTTTCATTCCAAAAAGCCCATGAAGCAAAAAGCAAGAATAAAAGAGTTATAGAGGCGTGGGTTCTTAGATTTGTTTCGCCAGGTATATGGAATATTAAGGGAGCTAATTCTAAAATCCCTAAAATTAACCATGCTAGTGAAATTAATGCTAGTAAAAATGTAACACGAGCAATACTTTTTCTATAACTCATAAAGCCATTTTCTAATAATTAAAACAATAATCTTAGCATGTATTTTTTAACTAGCTATTGTCAAGCTAAAAATCTTTAGTGAATTATATTGAAACTGCAAGTAATGTTAAAAGTTTTACACTTAAATTACTTGTCATTTTGAAGAAATTCTCCAAACGCGATTGCCCACATCATCTGCAATAAGAAGATTTCCTTTTTTATCAATAGCTAAACCCACCGGCCTTCCATAAGCTTCATCCTCAACTACAAAATCAGTGACGATATCAATGGGCAATCCTTGAGGTTCATTATTCTTAAAAGCTATAAAAACAATTTTATAGCCACTTCGTGGCTTTCTATTCCATGAGCCATGTTCACTTATAAATACTCCACTGTTATAGGGCACTTTAAATTTTGATGTATTAGAAAAAACTAGGCCTAAAGCTGCAACATGAGCCCCTAATGCATAATCTGGTGAACGAGGAATTAGGTTATCTGGCATAGACTCTTTGACGCGAGGGTCTTTATGGTCTTTAAAATACACATAAGGCCATCCAAAAAAATCACCGTCATTAACGGAAGTTAAATAATCAGGTACCAAATCATTACCTAATTCATCTCTTTCATTAACCACTACCCATAATTTACCTGAAGATGGTTGCCATGCAAGGCCATTTGGATTTCTCAGACCTGACGCAAAAATTCTTTTTTGTTTTGTTTTTAGATCAATTTCTAAAATTACAGCCCTATCTTTTTCTTGATCTAATCCATGCTCACCAATATTACTATTAGACCCAACTGTTACATAAAGCTTTGTACCATCGAGAGATGCAATAATATTTTTGGTCCAATGTCCATTAATCTCGCCCTCTGGTAAATCTACAATTTTTTCTGGCGGATATTTTTTAGTGTCAATTTTTATATCACCCAACTCATAATGAAAGCGCATAACTGCATCAGTATTCACTACATATAAATCATTACCAATCAACGTCATACCAAAGGGTGAATGTAAATTTGTTAAAAAATCATTGGCTAATTCAGCAACACCATCATCATTTCCATCTCGAAGCAACGTAATTTTGTCTGGGCTGCCAATCCCTGCCCCAGCGCGTTTCATGATGTATCCAGCTATAAGGTCTTTTAATCCTTGCGTTTTTTTAGAGGGTTGTTTATTGCTCTGTGCAACTAATACATCCCCATTAGGTAAAACATAAAGCCAGCGTGGATGAATTAATTCTTTAGAATAAAGGTTGATAGTCAAACCATCTTTTACATGGGGCATAACACCTTCTGGCCACTGTGATCCTTTAGCAATATTAACCGTAGGAATGATTGATGAACTAGGCTCAGGTAATTGAGGATTTTTTCCTAAACTTAAAATAGGCAAATCTGCAGAAGGTATTGTTTGGCAAGCAAAGAGGAAGCCCAAAACAAAAATACTTATAATTTTTTTCATATTCTTATTTTATAGAATTGTTAAGGTTTTAACGCACTCCTTTTTGAACCTGCTACTTTTACCCTGCTGGCATCTCTAAAAACCCAATAAATCTAGTAATATTCATAATCTTAACTCTGATGTATTTTTATGTATAAATCCATTAAAAAGCTAGAAAATAAGTGAAAAATATTACTATTTACTGTTTTAGGAATGACTTACGCTTATTTGATAATACAGCCTTTCTAAAAGCTTCTCTTGAAAGTGATGTTTTATTACCTTTGTTCTGTCATCCGAATGATCAGTTAGTTTATAAGGATATCCAAAGAATTGGTATTCATAGGCAAACTTTTTTAAGACAAACATTAAATCAATTAAAAGAAAATCTTAAATCTCTTAATTCAGATCTTCTTGAAGTGAATGGCAATATTTATGAGCAAGTAAAGAGAATATCAGAAGCAATAGGTGCAACTAAAATTATCTTAGAAGAAATTATAAGTCCTGAAGAGCTGGATCAAGAAACCTCTATAAGAAGTATAGGTATTCCTGTTGAAACATTTTGGCAATCTTCCATGATCGAGCCAACACAACTTCCATTTGGTCTAAAAAATATGCCAGATATTTTTACAGACTTCAGAAAATTAATTGAAGCAAAAGAAATTATAGTAAAAGCACCAACACTCCTCCCAAAAAAGCTTCCACCTCTTCCAGATAAAAATATTGAATATAATTCAAATATTAATTCCCCTTCAAGTATCAAATATAAACATGCTTCTTTTCCTTACCTAGAGAATCAATTCTATGGCGGGGAAAAAAATGCACTAGCTCATCTTGAAAATTATTTAATAAAAAAACTACCGCATACTTATAAAGAAACACGTAATCAACTTTATGGAGTCAATTTCTCAACAAAATTTTCACCATGGTTATCTTTAGGCTCAATTTCAGCAAGATATATTGCATTCAGAATAAAAGAATTTGAAAATCAGCATGGTGCAAACGAGAGCTCATATTGGATATGGTTTGAACTCTTATGGCGTGATTATTTTAGATTTATTCATTTTAAATTTGGGAAAAAGCTCTACTCTAAAAATGGTCTAAGCAATAATAACAATTTGATAAGCCATAATGATGAAAATTTTAATAGGTGGATACAAGGTGAAACAGGAAATAGTCTAATAGATGCAGGCATGAAAGAATTAAGATTTACTGGATATCTTTCCAACAGAATGAGACAAATTGTAGCAAGTTATTTAATTTATGATCTTGGTTGTGACTGGAGAAAAGGCGCCTTATGGTTCGAATCTCAGTTAATTGATTATGACGTATATAGCAATCAAGGAAATTGGCTATATATTGCTGGACTTGGAACAGATCCAAGAGGTGGAAGAAAATTTAACACAAACAAACAGAATCTTGAATACGACCCCAATAATACCTATAAAGAAATGTGGCTCAACTGATAGCGCGGTATTGTAGAAAATTGCTTAGATTTTCTTATGTTATTTAGAAGCTATTTTTTTGGTAAATCTTTTTTATCAAATTCTTCACTTCTTTTGATATCTGAATTTACTGAAACCATTTTTTCACCATCCCATCTTTGTCCGCACCAACAAATACCTTCAGCATTTATTATACAAACACCTCTACCACAACAACGCTTATCTTCCATAATTAGTCATCCTATAAATTTATTTTTAAAAAAATTAAAAAACTACTCAAAAGTTAATAACATTCGCATGGCCATTGGAAAGATGTCTTGACAACAAGTGATATGTGTCTAAATCGAATGCTAGTATTTGTTTTGATTCCTTAAAATCATACATATCAATTTCATTTTTAAGGGTATCAAGATGCCTCCATTGATCAAATATATGTAACTCTATTTTTTGATTCTCTAGATTAAACTCTTTTATTGCAATTCTGCCCTTAAAAGGCCAAGACTTTAATTTAAGAGAATGAAAGGCTTGTTTTGCCCGCAAGAAATGCAGTTCTTTATCTTCTTGACCAATGCAGGCACCTTTACAACGTTTAATTTGTGATCGAAAACATGAGCCCTTGCCAACTTCAATTCCCAGCACTTTTAAGCAAAGGGAGTATTCATCCGCAATTTTTAAAATAATGTCCATCGCTTGTTTTTTAGATCTAAATGTTCCAAATAGATTATTCATATTCTTAGGAAGTATTTGTTCTTCACTTACCAGAGATATTAACGGTAAAGTTTCTGGATTATTCGATAAAAGCCACGAACATAGTTGTCTTTCCCTTCTAAGTTTACGATTATGAATTGGCTGAAGCTCTTTAACCAATCTAGATTCAAGTAAAAGTGCACCAAATTCACCGGCGGTCTCCACCCATTCAATATGTTTGATTTGTTGACTAATCCTCATTTCTTTAGTCGAGCTGTGATCCGAACTAAAATGAGACATGATACGAGATCTTAAATTAACACTTTTACCAATATAAAGCGGTAAATTATTCTCCCCATAAAAAAGATAAACCCCGGAAGTTTCCGGCATATCATCAATTAAATGTCCATCTATTCCTGAAGGTAAAGTCGGCTTTTTGCAAAGCTCAGCTACAGCCATTTCTAAATTCTCTAATCCATGCTCCTTTTTTGCAAGGTCAATTAACTGGAACATCACTTCTACGTCCCCCATAGCTCGATGCCGATTTGTACAATTGAATTTATGTCGTTCCATGATGGCAGTTAAGCCATGGCTTTTATATTGTGGGTAGAGTTTTCTAGATAACTTTACGGTACAAAGTACCTTTTGTTTTAAATCAATACCAATACGTTTAAACTCAGCCTTAAGAAACCCATGATCAAATCTTACGTTATGTGCACACATAACAGCGCCATCCAAATAGCTCAACAATTTTCCTGAGGCCTGTTTAAACGTTGGGGAATCCTGGACCATTTGATTTGTAATACCTGTTAAAGATTGAATGAAATCAGGAATATTTATTTTAGGGTTAACTAGAGTTTGCCATCGATCTACTTCTATGCCGTTTTTGAAATGAATTAGCGCGATCTCCGTGATTCGGTCTCTAAGAGGTATCGCACCCGTTGTTTCGAGATCTAATAAAATATAGTTAGGTAACATTTATACGGTCAAGTTTTTTAATTTATTTGCTAAGTTTAAAGAAGACATGAAAGCACTTTCAATTCTTCCACTAATACACCAATCCCCACAAAAAGCCAATTTTAATGAATAATCGATTATCTCTAAAGCCTTTTCCTGTCTATGAGCATTGGCATACTTCCACCTTTTCAATCTAATAAAAGAAGCCTCATTTAAAGTTTTACTGCTGATTTTTGCTAGCTCATTAAGCATTTCTTTAATAATAATCGAGTCAGGCTTAAGTAAATTCTCATTAGCCCATTCGTTAGTGCTCATTGCTATAATCGCAAGAGGTTTTTCTCTGTTTGGTTTTGAGCTATTCACTGAAACCCAGCTCAAAATTGAATCTGAAACGAATGCTGCATCCCAATCAAAAAAATTTTCAATTTCATAGCCTAACATTAAAGTAAAGCAAGGCTGCATCTTCACCTCCTGTAAGCTTATCTTTGGCGACAAGTTTTTAGGCAAGAGATCATTTGCCTGTTCTGCTGGAATAGCAATTATCAGCCAATCAAAAGGGCCGAATTCAGAATTTGCTGTTTCTAAAAACCAATTAGATTTAATTTTTTTAATGACAGTAATCATTTGATTGAAGCGAATATCAATATTTTGAGCTAAATATTGAGCGATTGAATTCATTGCTGGCGATCCTACGTAATGAGGAAAATCTTTGTCCCATGTCCTCTCACTTTGAATCTCACCAAACTTAAGCTCAACAAATCTTGCATGCCATTGTTCTACAGTGTGATGTATCTCGAGCTCTTTAACAAAAGTCTGAAAAGCTGGATTCTTAGCAGTAAAAAACTGAGCTCCGTGATCAAAAGAAAACCCTTGTTCATTAAGAGTGGAAAGCCTGCCACCTAGCTTATTAGATTTTTCAAACACAATAACATCAGCCAATTCACCCAATAGTCTTGCTAAATTAAGTCCAGCAAGTCCTGCGCCGATAATAGCTATTTTTAGCTTACTTTTTTTGATCAAAATTTATTGCTGGTTTTATTAAATTATTTTCAGTTTGATAGACACTAAAAAGCTATTTTACTAAAGGTCTTATACATGAAAAGCCACCATCAATAGACCAAACTTGACCTGTGACTCTTTGGGCATTTTCAGACAACAACCAAGCCATTAAATCAGCAACTTCTTCGGCACTTCCAATACCCTTAATAGGATACTGTTTCGCAGCTATTTCTCTCATTAGATCACTAGTTAAAAGATTTGCCGATGCGGGAGTATCTAAAATTCCAGGGGAAACTGCATTAATGCGGATATTGGAAGCAGCGTATGTCGCAGCCGAACTCCTTACAAGCGCCTCAAGCCCTCCCTTTGCTGCTGATATTACTTCGTGATTGGAAATGCCTATACTGGCAGCTGCTGATGAAACAAAAACTGCTGATCCATGAGTAGATGCTTTTTTTAAATGATCTACAAAACCTGACAATGTGAAGAATGCACTAAATAGATTTGTTGAAATACAATCAAAGAAATCAGCTTCGGATGTTCTATGAAGAGCTCCAAGCCTGATATTGCCAACGCAATGCGCTAAGCTATCTAAGGTTATGTTTCTTTCTGCAATTTCATCAAATATTTGTTTAACTCCTTGGAAATTGGAGCAGTCTGCAATAATTTGAGTGTGTTTATCCCCGTATATCTCTTCAAGTTTTTCTGAATTTCTACTCACTAAAACTAGTTGCCAGTTATTTTTAGATAAGTTTTCAGCCAAGGATTGAGCTAGGCCACCAGTTGCACCAGTGATTAATACTTTTTTCATATTTGCACCTTTTAAGCTCTTAAGAATATTAACTTGTGGTGAATCTAATCAATATTAGCTATGAATTTGATAGCCTAAAAATAATCCATAAGCTCCACCGAGCCATAAACCAGCTACAACTAAGAGAGAAATTAAATGTCCCCATCGCTTCTGGCTCGGATATTTATTATGCGCATAAGAATCCCACGCACTAGCAACAATCCAAATAAGACCAGAATCGCCAGCGCCTTTGGTACTTAGGAATGATGCATAGATCCAAAGAGCTGGAATAAACATAGCAAAGTTGATTAATGCTGCGTTTTGGTGCCTTAATGAATTAAAAATAGTAACTGTGGCGTTGCTACTTAAATTTGCACTGATTGTTTGGCTAAGCAAAGTATTATTAACAAAAAGCCAAAAAACGGCTAAAAGAGTAATAGCAAATGGGTATAAACAGCTATTTAGAAACATAAAACTCCTTAATTAAATTTAACATTGCCTTTCATGACAGAAGAATGTCCTGGAAAGCTGCAAACAAATACATAAGGCTCATTGGTATTAAAAACGCTTGATTTAAATTTAACTGAAGTTGACTCACCGCCACCAATAACATTGGTTGCAACAACTACACGCATATCGTTTACTTTTACATAATTCTTATTTAATCCTGCTGCTATTCCATCTTTTAAAACAGCATCCATATCTGGTTTTTTTGTAATAACAACATTATGTCCCATCACAGCCTTGGCCAAAGTACCATTAACTTTGAAATTGAGCGTTACTTCCTCACAAGATTTTTTAACTGTAATTTCCTTTGTGTTGTAGGCCATAGCTGCTGTTGCTTCAAGATTAATATCGCATTCGCCTGCATAGACTGAAGTTGCAAATAACCCTAAAATAATAACTGACATTTTTTTCATGATTTTTCCTTAAATTATTAATGTTTATAAGACTTTTTCGACAAATTTTATTTATTTTAGTTCTTGGTAGTTCACTGAAATAAAAGCTATCTATAGCTTTCATAGCAATTAGTTCAATCTTTATTGTTGCTTAGTAGTTTTTTTCTTTACAGATTTTTATTCATGAATTTACTTAGTTAAGATTAAGTGAATTATTCCGAGAGTACCTTAGTCCTAAAGACAATCGTATAAAAACAATGTTATTTGTTTTTTAGTGAATAGAAAAAATAAATATTATTAATTTTTTTAAAACTTTAAAGGGGACAGTAATGCTTACAAAATCAAGACAATTAGTTAAAGCATCGCAGAGACTTAAAACACATAAAGCTTCCAAAAATACTCAACTAAAAGTTTTAAAAACGTCAGATGGAGATGTTTTCGTATGTAAACAGGGTGATACGGTATGTTGGCAAAGATATACATCCGCAATGACTGATTGTGTTTAATATAGCGATTAAATTAGTGGCACCCCGTGTTAAACCCTATACAACACAGACAAATACCCCAAAATACTTGTCTCTGGGTATTAGCTCAGCTATTAGAGCGGTGGACTTTTCAGCACTTAAAAAGCGAAGTATCTGTGACATAAAAATGACAATTTTCAAAATAAATTAATATTTTAGCGAACGTAAGTTGCATTGATAGCTCCAAGTGTTGTCTTCTGAAGTTGCAACATTGCTACTTCAGTGAAAGACTATTTTTTTGGAGTAAATTAATGAAACGTACTTTAGTATCAATTCTTGTAGGTTCAATCTTTGCTGTTTCATCACTATCAGCTTTTGCTAATAAGGATATTGTAGATACTGCAGTTGCAGCTGGTAATTTTAAAACATTAGCAGTAGCGCTAAAAGCTGCTGACTTAGTAAATACTTTAAAAGGTAAAGGTCCATATACTGTTTTTGCACCAACAGATGAAGCATTTGCAAAAATCCCAAAAGCTGACTTAGATGCGTTATTAGCTAACAAAGAAAAGTTATCAGCAGTGCTAACTTACCATGTAGTGCCAGGAAAAGTTATGGCTAAGGATGTAAAAGCTGGTGATGTGGCAACAGTGAATGGTAAAACAATCAAAATTACGACTGCTAATGGTGTTGTAGTTAATACATCAAAAGTTACGGCAACTGATATTGATGCTTCTAACGGTGTGATCCACGTTATTGACTCAGTTTTAATGCCTAAATAATAATTGACTTTGTCATAGTAAGAATTAAGTAGTAATACCCTAATAGGGCATGAAGTTAAGTGCCCTATTTTTATTTTTATCCCAAAATCTCCGGATTCCGGATGTTTTGAATTGCAAAAACTATATATAAATTTTTTTAAAGGAATCACATGCACGATATTATTGACACCGCAGTCGCGGCAGGCAAATTTAATACCCTAGCAGCAGCAGTAACGGCAGCGGGTTTAGTAGACACATTAAAGGGTGCAGGTCCGTTTACAGTTTTTGCACCTACGGATGAAGCATTTGCAAATCTCCCAGCTGGAACTGTTGAAGCGCTATTAGCAGATATTCCAAAATTAACAGCTATCCTAACTTATCACGTAGTTGCTGGTAAAGTAATGGCGAGTGATGTTGTTAGCTTAAATGGTAAAAATGCAACAACTGTTAATGGATCTGATATAGCTATTAGTACTGATGGTGGCGTTAAGCTTAATGGTTCTGCAAATGTAATCACAACAGATATTGAATGTACAAATGGCGTGATACATATTGTTGATGCTGTCATTTTACCAGCCTAATTTCTAGGCTTCTTGAATTAAAAAGCCCAGCAATTTTATTGGGCTTTTTAATTATTTCAAATTTAAAGTTACTTAGGTTGTGAAACGACTCTTAAATATGGCTTGATTGTTGTAAATCCGCTTGGGTATTTTTTTTGTGCATCTTCGTTAGAAACATTAGGAGGAATAATGACATCATCTCCATCTCTCCAATTTACTGGTGTGGCCACTTGATGTTTTGCATTAAGTTGTATCGCATCAAGTAATCTTAAAATTTCATCGAAGTTTCTACCTGCACTCATTGGATAAATAAGCATTGCTTTAATCTTTTTATCAGGCCCAATAATAAAAACAGATCTAATAGTCGCATTATCTTGCGCTGTTCTAGGCCCACCACTTGCGTTTGGATGAATCATGTCATACAGTTTTGCTACCACTAAATCATCGTCACCAATTAAAGGGTAGTTTACTGAATAACCTTGTGTCTCAGTAATGTCGCCAATCCATTTTTCGTGCTCACTTACGGGATCTATGCTTAACCCAATAGCTTTTGTATTTCTTTTATCGAATTCGGGTTTTAATTTTGCAACATAACCTAATTCCGTCGTACAAACTGGTGTGAAATCTTTAGGATGGGAAAATAGAATAGCCCAACAATCTCCAATCCATTGATGGAAATCAATAAGGCCCTCAGTAGTTTTTGCTTTAAAATTTGGCGCTTCATCACCTATACGTATAGACACAATAAATTCCTTTGTAAATTCTTTAGATTTTAATGTTAGCACAGGCTCAGCTGGCAGAGCAGCTGACTCTTAAGAGTATTGAACCTCAAGGAGTGCTATTATTTTGAAGCCTCAATTGCTTGTTCAACATCCCCAATGATGTCATCAATATGCTCAATACCCACTGAAATTCTTATCAAATCTTCACTAACACCAGCCAAAACTTTTTGTTCTGGGGTTAACTGTCTATGTAAGGTTGATGCTGGATGGCATGCGAGTGATTTAGCATCCCCCATACTAAGGACCCTCAAAATTATTTGAAGTGCGTCAATAAATCTAGCTGCTGCCTCACTTCCGCCCTTAATGCCAAAACTTATGATGCCTGAGGCCTGGCCATTGGTTATTTTTTTACAAACATCATGATACTTATCGTTAGGCAGAGCAGCATAATTTACCCATTCCACTCGTTCGTGGTTTTCGAGGTATGTGGCTAACGCAAGGGCATTTTGGCAATGTCGCTCCATCCTTACGCCCAATGATTCAAGCCCCAGCATGATTAAAAAAGCACTATGGGGTGACAAGCAGGCTCCTGATTCTCTTAAAGGAACAACCCGACAACAAGCAATAAACGCAGCAGGGCCAAAATGTTCCGTATATATAACTCCATGGTAAGAAGGGTCTGGTTCATTAAGCATTGGATATTTCTTTGCCTCTTTAACCCAATCAAATTTTCCCGAATCAACAATGATCCCTCCAATCGTCGCCCCATGACCATCTATATATTTTGTAAGGGAGTGAATAACAATGTCCGCTCCAAAATCAATAGGTCTGCATAGATAAGGTGTGGCTACCGTATTATCAACAATTAAAGGGATACCATGTTTATGCGCAATATCTGCAAACTTCTCTAGATCAATAATATTGCCTAAAGGATTGCCAATTGATTCGCAATAGATAGCCTTAGTATTTTCATCTATTGCTTCATCAAGACCCTTAAAATCTGCTCCATCAACCATTTTCACAGTAATGCCCTGCTTAGGGAAGCTATGCATAAAACAGTTATATGTCCCTCCGTATAACTGATTGGTACTCACAATATTATCCCCAGATCTTGCAATACACTGGATAGCATAAGTGATTGCCGCCATGCCAGAAGCAAGAGACAGCGCTCCAATACCCCCTTCCATTGCCGCGACTCTTTTTTCAAGTACATCGTTAGTAGGATTACCTATTCTTGAATAAATATTTCCTTCGACCTTAAGGGCAAACAAGTCTGAGCCATGCTGCGTGTCGTCAATGGTAAATCCTGAGGTTTGATAGATTGGTGTTGTTGCTGCTTTTTGGTCATTTTTATCTGAATCATAACCATGATGTAGCGCTATTGTTTCAAGTTTCATAAGTGTATCCATTTAACTATCATTTGAAATCTAGTGCTCCGTCATTAATTCTTGTCCATTTAAAAATTAGATAATCTATGTAGTAATTTGAGTTATAAAATTTATAAGTTCGATTAGGAAATTTGTCTAATGATCGTAATACATAATTTGCTTCTATTGATGGCTTTGATTTTTTACCCAAGTATTTAGGGGTGCAACTCGCTAATCTCTTTTTCTCCATATACTTGAGTGTTCGGCAAATACGCTGACTAACTATTTCGCATCGAGCAGTCCAGCTAAAATTGATATATCCAGTATGTGCAAAAAGATTCGGTATCCCACTAAACATCATCCCCCTATACCAACTCTTATCATTCATATGTATTTTTTTGTTGTTAACTAAGATATCAATGCCGCCTAGCAATTGCGCGTTAAGACCTGTGGCCATAATGGTAAGATCACATTCAATAACTTTTCCATTTTTTAACTTAATACCATTTTTTTCGAAATTACTAACCTCTTGGTGTTCTACAGATACTTTACTTAGCTCTACAGCATTAAAATAATCATTATCTAAGCTACAAGCAGGCCGTTGATCCCAGTAATCATAAGAAGGTACGTTAGTGTTATTGTAATAAGGGTAGCGAGCTATAATCATTTTTTTATATGATTTTTTAAAAAGCCTGCTATGAAAATAATCCATTAAGGTTTCAAATGTTTTATAGCGGCGTGTTGACTTTTCCTTACCATCTACATTTACAATCCACGCAGCACTTCGTTGTATCAATGTTACCTTCTTAGCTTCTTTTACAATTGCCGGTGTCATGGTAACAGCCGTGCACCCGCTTCCAATAATAGCTACACTCTTATCTTTAAACTCCACATCTCCCCAATCTTGGGTATGTACAATCTCTCCTTGGTATTTGTTTTCATCTTTAAACTTGGGAAAATTAGGGTTTGTATAATCACGCGAACCCGTGCAGCAAATAACATATTTACTGGTGAAATCTTTACGGCTGGTTCTTGCAGTCCATTGGGTATCACTCCAGGATAATGATGTGACCTTTGTATCAAATAATATGTGCTCTCTGATATTAAACTTTTTTGCAGTATCAGTTAAATAGGCTTTGATGTCTCTTCCCTGAGCTATTATTGATCCCTGCCAAGGATTAAAGCTGAACCCGTAGGTATACATATCAGTATCTGAACGAACCCCCGGGAAATTCATCTGATCCCAAGTACCTCCAAGATCACTTCTTGCCTCTATTATCACATAGGTAAGATTAGGGAAATTTTTTTGTAAGTAATATGCTGTTGTTATTCCAGCTATGCCAGAGCCAATAATAACTACGTCTATTTTATTCATCTTCAACCAATCAACTTTAACGGTGAATGCCAAATGGGCTAATACATATGTTATTTAATATATTTAATACCAATATCATATAACAACTATTGTTAACAAACATACTCAATTGCTTGATATAAATTGAACTAAAGTCACTGCTAATTCTGTTATACAATAAATCAGCTTTTTTATCATTAATTAGCCTACCCCACATATACGCTAAAATATTCCTTTCTGGGGGATTAGCAAAGTTAGAAAAGCAGCGGACATAAAAAAAGCCACTACGACGAGTGGCTTTTTACTATAAAGCAAATACTTAATAGCGGACTATTAATTAATTTTATACACAGAAAGAATAGCAGCTGGAACTAAAGGCATATTAGGTTGTGTTTGAGCCATTAAACCTAAACCTTTCGCAGTAGTAGAAAACATTATTTCTAATTTATCTCCCTTATTTACTTTGACTAAAGTCTGAGATACTAGAACTGAAGTAAACGATTTGTCTCTTACATATTGCGCTACGCCTGAGTTATCAACATCTTTACCATTAATTCTCATCCAACTATAAACATAACCTTTTTCTCCTTCAGAACCAACTTGTGCGCCTATCATTGCAAAATAAGTACCATTTTCCTTAAAAATAACTGAGTTATTTTTTATGGTTAAGTTTTCAGAAAGGTCTGTAGAGTTAAACGCTACAACATGAGGTTTGGTATCAGTTGAAATTTGAGACGCTGTTCCTGAAGCCTGAATAACATCTGCTGCAATTGCGCTAAATGAGATTAAAGCTGTGATTACTAATGCTAATATTTTTTTCATTGATGATCCTTGTAAATTAAAGTTAAGTTGAGGTGGCTAAGCGAAGCAAGGCTACACATATTATATTACAAACATATGACAGAAATTTATATGCTGTCAATAATGCACAGGAGACATAAAAAAGCCACTGCGAAAAAAACTAACTGATTAACAGTGGCGCTAGAAAAGCCATAAAGCCACCTATCAAAAATACACAAACTGAAAAAAAATAAACTCTCAACGAGTTTACTCTAGTTTTATTACAAAGTTCCGCTAACTCTTTATCACTTGGACAAGGCAAAGATCTCGCTTGCCACTGTAAAAAACCAGAGATTGATAACATCACCCCAGCAAATATAAACACACCTAATTTATGTTCTGAAAACCAAACAATTTGCGGCACAGAACTTACCACAGACGCCATCACAGCGCCTGCACCTAAACTTACTAATAAAGCTGGCAAGGCACAACAGATGAGTGTGCCTCCCGACGTAAATAAAGTTAGCAAAGATATATGCTTGGTTTTAATTAACTTTGGATCTAAATATTTTTTTGGCATCACTTATCCATACCTGATTTGATATGCTCAATAGGATGCTCGCTTACTTCAATACTTTTAACTTCATAGCCTGCATCCTTAATGATTTTTCTAATGACATCTTGAGATAAAGTTAAGCCTTCTTTTACTTCAACTACCACTAGACGATTCTTTAGTCCAACATATATGTCTTTTGTTTCGCTTAAGGCTTTCATTTTCTTTTCAATTCCTTGCGCACAAAAAGAACATACCATGCCATTCACAGTCACTTTGTAAGATGGTGTCGCAAAGCCACTCAAACTTGTTAAAGATAAGCCCAAACTGACTACTAATAATAAATGTTTCATAAAAACTCCTTAAAATGTATACATAAGATTTAAACGAGGTTGGCCACTATTGTTCACGCCCCCCTCAACAAAGATATTTTTATTAATAAGTCTTAACATAGGTATCACTTCAATCTTGTCAGATATTTGATTGGTATATTTAGTCTCTAAAATAAACCACGGTTGCGTCTCATTGTATTCGGCCTCATAAAAAGAAAAACCAGAACGAATTGATGTGGTGTCGTGATTCAAATTTGAAGCTCGGTAAAGTTTATGAGTCGTCGCAAAGTAAATGCGCGCCGTTTCATAATCAAACTGAAAGCCTGGTGAAGTAAGCAGTTTACTTTCTATACTTTGATTATCAGTACTTCCTCGTATCTCACCTAAGCCCATAAATAGCCAAAGATTACTTTGAGCATCAGTTGAATTCCAACGAGATAATAGACGTGTGTAATTAAGCGTATCGACTTCACGTTTATTTTTGTGATCATCTGAACGAAACTCAAGATGTGTTAATCCCAAAGCATCACGGGATGTAATTGCATAATTGAATCCCACTTCACGCCAATTTTGATTGAAGTCCACCATAGTCATCACAGAGCCCTCAAAACCCATAGGCGCTGCGAATACTAGATGACTTGATAATAAGATTAAGGGGATTACCCATAATCTAAAGTTACAAGTAAACATAGATTTCCTTAAATAATAAAAATAAGGCTTAAATTAAGCCCAACTCAA
>Ga0208942_1000050_pt1 | contig 53758 bp, 47 predicted proteins | sample GreLakmeSU08MSRF_FD_187704 | JGI IMG/M metagenome (GOLD analysis project Ga0208942, IMG submission 187704) | Freshwater lentic microbial communities from great Laurentian Lakes, MI, USA - Great Lakes metaG SU08MSRF (SPAdes) | ecosystem: Environmental > Aquatic > Freshwater > Lake | place: Great... | reverse complement strand
TCCCCCATCCGGAACCTCAGTAGGAATTAAATTGCCATCTGCATCTTTATTTTCCTTTAACTTATTCCCACCGGCATTTTGCAAGGCTGCGGCTTGATTTAAATCCCATTCTTGTTTAACCGCTTCCTCGTTGTCTTCACTTATGAATTCATCCTCTTTTTTCTTAGGGAGTAAAAAACTCAAATTAGGAACTTTGAAAATCGGATTAACCCGCCATATAAAATAACTAAACCCCGCAACGAATAATATAGCTCCTGTTCCTAAACTACCCACCCACTTAATTAACCAACTACTACTATATTCACCCAATGCTCCGCCCCATGAAAATGCAGCTTGTGCAGACACAAATGCAAAACAAGTGCTTAAAACCAATAAGCCAATAATTACATACCGAATATTACGCCATAAACTAAAAATGGGCTTTGTAAAAAACAAATTCACCCCTAACACAAAAAAGAAAGTGCAAAATAAATAGGCTGCTACCCCAAAACCATTAAACATGATTTGGTAAGCAATAAATGCACCCAGATACCCTAATAAATTATTTACCTTAACATCGTTTGTTGAAAATAATTGAGTTCGCCATAACTGCACCATATCTTGGTCCTCCTGCCAAGTAAATAAATAAGAAGTAAATGCTACAAATAGAAATAGGGCAATAAGTAAACATATGGCGCCTACTATTTTTGAAGTTCGCTCATCCTTTACTACTTCGGTAACTGTGACGGAGGTTTCCTTATCTGGATTTAAGATAGGTGAATTAACGTTGGGTTCTTTTTTGCTTTTAAGCGTATTTGCCATGATAACAAATATAAGTTATCTGTATAGCACGAAAAAGGAATTTGAAAAAATGTGTAAAATTGGAAATTGTAGTGCCTACTTATCCACTTTATTAAGAAAAACCACCCTCAGCCAAAGAAACCACCCTATCATAAAACACAAACCGCCTAGCGGTGTGATGGGGCCAATAAAAGGTATTAATGGATGATTCGAAGTAGCAATCAAAGTCAAAATGTACAAGGAACCGCTAAATAATAAAGTACCCAATACAAAAAAATGAGCAGCCCACCCAATCCTCTTTTGCTCCTTAACGCTAAGGTTATGTTGGTTGCTATAAATGGCTAAAGTAATCAATGCCATCGCATGCATGAATTGATACCTTACCCCTGTTTCAAATATTTGCAATTTATCAACGCTCACCATCGCTTTTAAAGCATGCGCGCCAAATGCCCCTAATAAAACAGACAAAGCTGCGAAAGCTAATCCCAAAATCAATATTTTACGATGCATGTTTTAATATTAATTTTTTCAATTCCGATTCTGTGATTTGTGCTGAGGTTAAGCGATAATTGGCTTGTTGATAAAATGAAACCCGATTTACTAATTGTGCTTCTAAAAAAGTAGTTATTTGCTGATCATTTAATTTAGCAATCAATGGGCGATGTTCTTTTTCTTTGATTAATCGTTGCACCAATACCTCCAAGGATTCATCCAACCAAATAACGATACCCTCTTTTTTCATCCACTGCATATTTTCATTAAAGCAAGGAGTACCGCCACCTGTTGCTAATACATATTTTTTCTTTTCCTTGAACCACTTTAATAGTTTCGTCTCCGTTTTTCTAAAATAGTCCTCCCCATCTTCTGCAAATATTTCTGCGATTGTCTTTTCCTCGTTCATTTCAATCAATGCATCCAAATCATACCCAGCCGACTTAATCCATTTGGAAACTTTTTTAGACCAATACGATTTTCCAGCACCCATCAACCCAATTAAAAAAATCTTCTCTGCCGCCATCTTTATTTTTTATAAATTATTTAAAAGCATTAAATCCTGTTATGTCCATTCCCGTAATTAATAAATGAATATCATGTGTGCCCTCGTAAGTAATGACACTTTCCAAATTCATCATATGTCGCATGATCGAAAATTCGCCAGTAATACCCATCCCACCTAAAATCTGCCTTGCATCACGCACAATATTTGTTGCCATCTCGCAACTATTTCGCTTGGCCATGCTAATTTGCTGAGGGGTTGCTCGATCTTCATTCATTAATACACCAATACGCCATACCATGAGTTGGGCCTTGGTGATTTCAGTAATCATTTCCGCTAATTTTTTTTGCTGTAATTGAAAAGCACCAATGGGTTTGCCAAATTGAATACGTTCCTGACTATATTTAAGTGCAGTAAAATAACAATCCATCGCAGCGCCTAATGCACCCCAAGCAATACCATAACGCGCTTTACTTAAACAACTTAATGGTCCTTTTAAGCCTTTGATATTAGGTAGTATATTTTGTTTAGGCACTCGCACATGATCAAAAACCAATTCGCCAGTTGCACTTGCACGCAAACTCCATTTATCATGTATGGTTGGCGTTGTAAACCCTGCCATTCCTCGCTCCACAATCAATCCCACTATTTCACCTGCTTCGTTTTTTGCCCATACCACTGCAATGTCTGCAATAGGCGCATTACTAATCCACATTTTTGCACCATTCAAAATCACATCATCTCCATCTTCTTTAATATTGGTAATCATGCTTAATGGATCAGACCCATAATCAGGCTCTGTTAATCCAAAACATCCCACCCACTCACCGGTCGCCAACTTTGGTAAATATTTTTTCTTTTGCGCGTCATCCCCAAAAGCATAAATCGGATGCATCACCAAGGAACCTTGCACACTTGCCGCACTCCGCACTCCGCTGTCTCCTCTTTCCAATTCTTGCATCATTAAACCATAACTGATATAATCCAAACCACCACCACCATATTGCGTTGGAATGGTCGGACCGAAGCAGCCAAGTGCTCCTAACTGTTTTACAATATGCGTAGGAAACTCAGCGCGTTGCGCGTAGTCCTCAATGATTGGAGAAATTTCTTTTTTGACAAAATCACGAACAGCTTTTCTGACCATGCGTTGTTCTTCATTTAACAACTCATCTAATTGAAAATAATCAGGTGATTCAAATAAATCAGCGCGGACTGCCATAATAAATAATTTACTAAGTGATTCTATTTTGTAAAGTTAATTTAAACTACTTAGGAAGCAGTTAATAAAGTTTTCATTTCGTTAGCATATTGATGAGCGGCAATGGCTGCTTTTTCTGCAAAATCACTTCCATTACTCGCAAAAATAACTGCCCTACTTGCATTGACCAATAAACCCACCGAATCATTGATCCCAAATTTTGTCACCTCGGCCAAACTACCTCCTTGTGCACCAATACCAGGCACCAGTAAAAAATGATTTGGAATTATTTTTCTGATGGTTGCTAAATCAGATGCCTTTGTTGCACCAACCACAAACATCATTTGTTCAGGATTCCCCCAGCTGGACACTTGTTCCAAAACTGATTCGTATAAAAATTGCCCATTCGCTAATTTTTGCTGTTGAAAATTTTGACTTCCGGCGTTAGAGGTTAATCCCAAAACAATCGTAAACTTATTGGTGTAGGCTAAAAAAGGATCCAAACTATCTCGTCCCATATAAGGAGCTACCGTAATGGCATCAAAAGGTAAAACTTCAAAAAATGTTTTTGCATATTGCGCAGAAGTGTTTCCAATATCTCCTCTTTTTGCATCTGCAATAGTGAAATGTGTTTTTGGAATATGTGCTAAACTTTCCTCCATGGCTTCCCAACCCTTCACCCCCTGAGATTCATAAAACGCAGTATTAATTTTATACCCAACACAATAAGGGGCCGTGGCATCAATAATGGCTTTATTAAAAGCAATCATCCCCTTTTCATTTTTAGGCAACCCTGCAGGTAATTTTTCAATATCTGTATCTAACCCAACACATAAATAAGAATTTTTTAATTTTATCTGTTCAACCAATTCTTTTTTAGTCATAAGTTTATTTTATCTATTAATTGCTTCATTCATTTTTACAAAAACCTGATAGCCCCAAGCCGGTAAAAGATGCTTTAATTATAATCAAAATTAATATAAACGCCCCAAGATGCCAATTAAACAAGTTAATCCACCCTCAAATTTTCCATAATTGGCTTACCTTTGCATATGATTAAAAAGCTATTCACCTTAATTTTTGCCAGTATATGCCTTTTGAGTTGCCGACAACAACCTGATTTTGAAATCGCTACCAGCCCCTTGGATGGTGGTCGTTATTTTATCGAAAGCTGCTTACAAGGCGAATTCAAGAAAGCAAAATTTTACCTTCTCTCCGATAGCACGAACCAAGGTCATTTTGATCAAATCACTAAAAACTATTATGAACTTGATAAGGAAGGCAGGCAACAACTCAGACAAGCCTCCATCCAAATCAACGAAATTAGCGCGATTGACAGTTCAAATTCGGTGATACACTATCAAAATTCCTTTGAAAAACTGGCACATAAATTAAAAGTGATTCAAACCAAAGATGGCTGGAAAGTAGATCTTAAATATACCTACACCCCAGAACTTTAATTAACTAGCAGTCTATTGCAATTGACATATAATTTCATTTAAGAAATTTTGTATATTTGCAAAATATAACAATAACACATTAAAATAAAATAAGTATGGAAGCGCAAAAAAGTACCAAAAAGTATTGGATTTATTTCTCTGTTTGGTTTATCATTTTGGTTGCATTAATCATTTTTAAAAGAGAATTCTTCTGGTTAGCACTTCCTGGCACCTTAACTTATTTTGCAAAAGGAATGGATTTATTTTAATTTAATTTATTTAGAAAATTTTATACCAAAAGGGTCCCGATACATCGGGACCCTTTTTTAATGCTTACTACTTTAAGAAAGCTGTATTATTTTAACAAAGCCAAAGCCGCAGCTGCAAAACTAAAATTTTCAGGCTGATGATGATGAATAGGTTTTGTCACTTTGGATTCTCCTAAACGAACCACGATCGCATTTTTATCTCTTATAATATATACGTATTGCCCAAACAATCCATTTTGTGCAACCACCTCATGTCCTTGTTCTTTAAATATCCAATATTGATAACCATAAAAATCAACTGGATTACCATTTTCATAAGGATCCTTTAAATAGGAAGCCGGTGTAGTGGCCGCCTTAATATAATTTTCAGAAACAATTTGCTTGCCATTCCATTGCCCATTGTTTAATACCAACTGACCAAATCTTGCATAGTCATGTGCTACCGCATTAAAACAACAAAACGCTTTTTCATGTTTTTTATTTCCATCCAATAACCACAAGGCATCTGCTTCAGCACCCATTGGTTTCATGAATCTTTCAGAAACCAGTTCAGAAATATTTTGACCAAATGCTTTTTCAACAATAAATCCAAGTACCTGCGTGTCTGCACTGCGATAATCCCAATTAACACCAGCTGGCTCTTTTGCTTTTAAATTTTCAATTAAATACCCGGCATCGTCGCCATAATATGCGTAAGCATTTAAACTAAAATAGCTTTTATCAAATTCATAATAATTGGTGCCAGAACTCATGGTTAACAAATCCTTGATGCGCACTTTATCCAATCCCTCCTTTTTAAAATGAGGTACATAATTTGATACCGGCTCATCTAAGGATTTAATTTTCCCTTCGTCAAGCGCGATACCAATTAATAAAGAGATGATGCTTTTTGCTGCCGAAAAAGAGCCACTTAATGTTTTGGGTGTATATCCATCCCAATATTTTTCATATAATAACTTCCCATTTTGTATGACAATAAATGCATGGGTATCATTTGAATCAATAACAGCCATTAAAGAATCCGGAATGACCCCTTTATTATAGTTTGAATCCAAGGGCCAATATTGAGGCGCACCACCACTTGCTACCAAGCGTGTAGGATGTGTTTTATAGTCATGGATAGTATGTTTTCCCCAGATAGCGAAGTTTTTTAAGTGTGAAAACTGAGGTGTAAAAGACAATCCCCCCAACAGGACAAGGATGACTAACAAGAAAATTATAATTCTTTTTAACATAGCTTCATAAAGTTTAATTTAATTTGCACCCGGATCAAACCGAATGACTAATCAGTTGTTATAGAATAACAACCATTTGGTTTTGTAAAATTAAATAAAATAAATAGCACTTCATGCTTTCTAACGAATTTCAAGAAATAATTAATCGTCGCCGTTCTAACCGAAAATTTGACCCACTAGTGGAAGTGCCTGATGATGTCATCAAAAGAAGCTTGGAAAGAGCCATACTATCCCCTAATAGCAGCAATATGCAATTATGGGAATTTTATTGGATCAAGAATAAGGAAGAAAGAGAAAAGTACACCGCTTTGTGCCTTGGACAATCTGCCGCTAAAACTGCCAAACAAATAGTGGTTTTTGTAACCAGAAAGGATTTATGGCCCCAACGTGCCAAATGGAATTACGACAGATTAAAAAATGCCATTAAAGGCGAACCTAATAAATTAGAAAAAAGAGGATTAGATTATTACGGAAAATTAATGCCCTTAGCTTATCGCAGTGATATTTTTGGTGTTTTCGCATTCATACGCCGATGCATGAGTTTTTTTATGGGTTTAAGGAAACCCTTTATTCGATTTGGCGGAAAAGCCGATCAAAGAATCACCGTGCATAAATCATGTGCATTAGCTGCACAAACATTTATGCTTTCCATTGCAGCGGAAGGTTTCGAATGCTGCCCTATGGAAGGATTTGATCAAGTACGCGTAAAAAAACAATTGAATTTACCCAGGGGTGCTGAAATTAATATGATCATTAGTGTGGGCAAAGGAACGAATGATGGTGTGTGGGGCCAACGTTTTAGAATACCCTATGAGGAAGTGGTATTTGAAAGATAATTTATAAAAAATTATTCAATAAAAAAAGAGTAACCTAATTTAAGTGTTACTCTTTTTTATTATACCTCAATATTGAATAAAACTTTTACAACTTCATATTTTAATATAAACTACTTCGCTGGCGTAATTACGATGTTACGATATTCAATAACCCCATGATCGCCTTGCATCATAATGGGCCCTGGTTCCCCTTCACGGCTATCTAATGCGCCTCCAGTGATACCTGGTATGATTTGGTTTTGAATAATAATTTTACCATTCGCAATCACAGTCACAATGCGACCCACCAATGTTATATCAAAGGATTGCCATACACCAGGATCCTTTGCCACCATTTCTAATGGATCAATAAAACCATATAACCCTCCTAAATGAATATTGGTAGCTTCCATACCCTTGCTATCTTCAACTTGCACTTCATAACGACCCCTTAAGTAAACACCGCTATTGCTTTCTTTGGGATAACGAAATTCAATATGTAATTTAAAATCATTAAAGGTTTGCGACGTTCTAATATTTGATCCAGGCCGAGGGCTTCTTAATATCCCGTTTTCCACCACCCATTGATTATCTTTCCCTAATGCTTGCCAACCATCTAAATTTTTTCCATTAAATAATTGCATTGGTTTTCCCCAAACAGGTGCCTTATCCCTTTTTAAACTTGGTGCAGGCACACCCACCCAAGTAAGTGTTTGTCCTTTTGGGGTAACCATGGTACCAGATAATTTTCCATCTTTTAAAACGCCTTCCACGATTAATTCTTTATCAGTTACTTCCCATTGTGCAGGAATATGAAACGAAACTTTATTGTCTTTAAAAATAACTTCTGATATAGGACGCGCACTTCCACCATCCGCTACAAAATGTCCCGTTAATGTTTGAATGCCCAACAAGCGCACTTCCAACCAGGATGCAGCTAAACGGTCCCCTAAATCAACCGTCAAATCCCACCTACCTTCAATGGGTTGTCGCTTTGGTGTTTCCCCGGAAGCAAATAAATGTATACTTCCAACAAATAAGAATATTAAAATGAAAATGGATTTAAGTTTTGGTGTCATTTTGAATAGAATTTTAATTTAAGATAAGATTTTAACTTTACGAGGTTTGAATTTACAAAATATTACAATATGAAATCAAAAATAGGCGAACTACACTATATATTATGATGTAGAATACCCACTTATGCTTTTGTCCATAAAAATGATTAATTTCAAAATAGCTACCCTATAAATACACAATAGTTATAAATAATTACACCCTAACAACCATGAAAAAGCAAATCATCCTACTGATATATATGCTCATTGGCATAACGATGATTACTGCAAATGCACAGATAAAAATTTACGTTTCAAATAAGGGTAATGATAACGCTACCGGTGATATCAATCATCCAGTGGCGAGCTTTGAACGTGCCCAAAATATTGCACAAAAAAGTGACCCCCATATTTCTGTGCAAGTCATATTTAAAAATGGCACTTATTATTTATCGAATACAATTCATTTTACACAAAAAGATAGCAAAATAGCCAAAGCGACTGTTACCTATCGTGCCGAAAACGAAGGGGGCGCAGTAATTAGTGGTGGCGCAGTATTAAAAGTGAATTGGACCATATATAAAAGCGGGATTTACGTAACCGATGTTTTACCAGGTACTAAAATTGATCAATTATATATTAATGGAGAAAGGCAACCCATGGCAAGATATCCTAATGCACAAATTGGGAAAACCGTATTTGACAGTTGGGATTTAAGTCACAATGCTATTTTTGATTCATTGGCCGATGTGCTATTGCCTTCACGCATTGCAAAATGGAAGCAACCTGAAGGAGGCTATGTACATGCAATGCATGAAAGCTTATGGGGCGATATGCATTGGCTGATTAAAGGGAAAGATAAAAATAATACACTCATCATGGAAGGGGGCTGGCAAAATAACAGGCCATCAAAAATGCACCCCGTGTTTAGAATGGTTGAAAATATTTTTGAGGAATTAGATGCCCCTGGAGAGTGGTATTTAAATGAAGCAACACATAAATTATATTACTACCCAAAAAATAAAAACATAAATGATGCAAAAGTAGAAATTGTACGACTACCCCATTTAATTGAAATCAATGGCAGCATTGAAAAACCGGTAAGGAATATTAATTTTAAAGGATTTGTATTTAGGCATACAGCGCGCACTTTTATGGAAAACAAGGATCCTTTATTACGTTCGGACTGGACGATATATAGAGGTGGCGCCATCATTTTTACAGGTGCGGAAAACTGTGAAATTAGCAACTGCGAATTTGATCAAGTGGGTGGTAATACCATCCTAGTAAATCATTACAACAAAAAAATCAACATCAAAAGTTGCTACATACACAATAGTGGCGCAAGTGGTATTGTATTTGTGGGCGATACCATGGCTGTTAGAAATAGAAAGATTGGATACGTAAGTCAAAATTACGAAACACTTGACACCACCAAGGGGCCATTAAATAATAACTACCCAAGTAATTGCTTAGTGGAGGATTGTTTAATCACTATGACGGGCAGGGTTGAAAAACAAACTGCCCCCATACAAATTTCAATCGCTTATAAAATACATGTTAATCATTGTTCTATTTATGATGTTCCAAGAGCAGGCATTAATATTAGTGAAGGTGCATTTGGCGGACATATAATTGAAAATTCAGACATATTTAATACGGTACTTGAAACTGGGGATCATGGAAGTTTTAATTCCTGGGGTAGAGATAGATACTGGAGTCCTAGTCAGCGCATAGTGCATGAGCAGGTTGCAAAAAACAAGCGCCTCCCCTTTTTGGATATGCTTGACAAAAATATCATTCGACATAATCGCTGGAGATGCGACCATGGTTGGGATATTGATTTAGATGATGGTTCAAGTCAATACGAAGTTTACGATAACTTATTGCTTAATGGGGGTTTGAAATTTAGAGAAGGTTATAACAGAACAGCCACTAATAATATTATCGTCAATAATAGTTTTCACCCACATGTATGGTATAAAGAAAGCGGTGATGTTTTTACAAAAAACATATTGTTTGGCACTTATAAGGAAATATTAATGAACAACACCATTGGAGAAAATAAAAAATGGGGTAAATTAATTGATGCTAACTTTTTTATGGGCGACACCTCCAACAATCATTTGTTTATTAATAATGGATGTGATTCAAATTCAATCCTTGGTGACCCCCAGTTTAAAAACCCTGCTATAGGCGATTATACTGTTTTAAACAAAGCTGCTTTATTGAAGTTGGGCTTTGTCAATTTTGACATGACACATTTTGGTGTTACCAATAGTAAATTAAAAAGCATAGCTAAAAAACCGATATTCCCCCCTTTACTTAATAAAGTAAATAAAACAAAAGCGATAGCAGCACTATGGATGGGCACAAAAATTACTGAACCCAAGGATGAATCCATGTCCGCATTTGGGGTAGGGTTTGAAGTATCGGGCGTTGCTATTGGTGAAATTAAAAATGAAAGCCCCCTTGATCAAATTGGTTTTAAAACGGGCGATTTAATTATTGGAATGAATGGTGAAAAAACAAATTCAATTAATAAGTTAATAGCAATACTAGCAACTAACAATAATAAAATACAAAAACACAACTTCATCCTTATTCGAGCGCAACAAAAAATCAATGTATATTATACGGGTAAAATAGATGCGAAAATCAGCATTGAATAAAGTAGCCATAAGGCAATGCCCTCCATTTTAATGGCTTTTGTCCATATTTATCCCAGAATTGGTTACCTGGTGAAGTATCTATCTAAAAAAAGCTATTTTTGCTATGTATTTTGATAACAGTTATGATAATTTAATTTCTCAAGAATGATTAACGGTAAAAAAGTAGTGGTGGTCATGCCTGCCTATAATGCAGAAAAAACATTAGAGCAAACTTATAATGAAATTCCATTTGATATTGTAGATGATGTTATTTTAGTGAACGACGCAAGTAAGGATCATACCGTCATTGAAGCGGAGCGCCTGGGGATTAAACATATCATTACCCATACCCAAAATAAAGGTTATGGCGGCAACCAAAAATCATGTTATAACAAAGCGCTTGAATTAAATGCAGATATCGTAGTCATGCTTCATCCCGACTACCAATATACCCCTAAACTTATCTTAGCAATGACTAGCATTATTGCGAATGACTTATACCCTGTTGTTTTTGGGTCAAGAATTTTAGGAAAAGGTGCCTTAAAAGGCGGCATGCCGATGTATAAATTTATTGCCAATCGTATATTAACTTTAACACAGAATATTTTAATGAACCAAAAGCTAAGTGAATATCATACTGGCTATCGTTCATTTAGCAAAGAAGTTTTGTTAAAAGTGAATTACGAAGCAAACAATGATGATTTTGTATTTGACAATGAAATGATTGCACAAATTTTTGATGCAGGATTTGACATTGGTGAAGTCACCTGCCCTACTAAATATTTTGACGATGCTTCCTCTATTAATTTAAAACGAAGTATCCAATATGGTATTGGCGTACTGGGTGTTTCCTTTGGCTATTTTTTCAAGCAATTAGGTTTGTACAATTCTCCAATATACAAACACAAGCACTAATTTTTTACCTGCTTACTTAGGAAGACGTTTGTAAAAAGCAAACCCATTTTTTTCGTATAGTTTATTTAAATCAGGCAGGGTGTCTAAGATTTGCTTATTTTGAATCTTAATTGAAAAATAAGCTGGCTTATCTATATTGCCATACAATACCCATTGACTAAAATTAAGCTCCTTTTGCTTTGTGGTTAGTGTATCTGGTTGAGAACTTCCGCCCATTAACACCGTATCAATTTTAATTTTCTGCGCCGATGTATAAGCCTGTTTTTTTGAATAAAAATATTGCGCGTAACTACGATAGCCCACTGTTTCAACATAACAATCCTCCCCTTGTCTTTTTTCAAAGAATTCAATATTAGCACGTTGGCTAATGCCTTCAATATTCGGCACAATCATTACCGAGGTGTATAAGCAGCATAATGTCACACTTAAAAAGAGTAAAATTGTTTTTAATTTATTTTGTTTGCTAAACAGGTAAAACAAAACACCTAATAATAAAATGCAGCCGCCAAAGCCATCCCACCAGTACCATTGCACATCCGCTTGCAAGTTGGCACGCGCGAATGGGTCCTCCAGCAAATGTACCCAAGCAGCTTTATTCATTAATGCATAGGGAATCACAATCAAAACTAAGGATAATAAAATTCCAATAATACCTATTAACATTTTGAAAACCATATGCATTCTTCTTACTTTATCGGTAAAAATTTCATACAGGTACATACTTGCAATCGCCGTTAAAGGAAACCAACATAGTGAGGAATAGTGAACAATTTTTGTTTTTACTATTGAGAATAGCAATAAGGTAACCCAAAATAAAACCACCATCCATTGTTTGAACATTTTTTGTTCATTACGCTCCATTTGAACAAATATCCCTTTCATAAAAAAAATAGATGCAGGAAAACATCCTAATAATAATACCCACCAATGGTAAAAAAAAGGCTCCCCATGATCCGCATCATTGGTACTAAATATGGCTATTTGTCGCTGCAAAAATTCAATTAAAAAACTGGGACCATTTTGAATTAAATCAACCCCAAACCAAGCAAAACAAACTATTAATGTAGTTGCAAAAATGGTGACAAACTCTTTGCCATTGATAAAAAATCGAAAGCGGTTCAATACAACAACAACCAGATAAGTTAATAGTGCAATTAAAATAGCCACAGGACCTTTTGTCAACACAGCCAAGCCTAAAAATACACCTGTTAAAACAAGGTGCTTCAATCGATTCACTTGAACGGATGTTGTTAAGGAATAGAAATGATAGATCGCTAAAAAAATAAATAAATTAAACCAAGGATCTATGATACCACTTTTGAAATATAAAAAAGTAACAAAAGTGCCCAAATAAACCATCACCCAGATACGCGCAAACTGTTCATTGAAAATTTGCTTTCCTATTCTAAATAAAACGACCAAGGTTACAATTCCACATATGGCATTGGGAAAACGTGCACTAAATTCATTAACACCAAAAACTTTCATACTCACAACCTGCATCCAGAAAAAAAGTGGGGGCTTCTCCGTAAAACGCGTGAAATTAATTTGCACCGAAAAATAATTGCCCGAGGCAATCATCTCTCTTGCACTTTCCGCAAAATTAATTTCATCCCAATCAAACAAATGCACATTCCCTAAAAAAGGAATGAATAATATGGCCGCAAACAATGCAATTGTAAATTCGTTTTTAAAAATATATTTCATCATATGCAAACTGGGTTAAAACAAATAACTCCTGAATTCATATTTAAAAATTCCAGGAGTTATTTGTAAAAAGTGGAGTCGAGGGGAGTCGAACCCCTGTCCAAACAATGTTACCATTGATCTTCTACATGCTTATTGTTTTATTACTTGTCGGTAAATAACAGGAAAAACACAAACCAATTATTCACTTAGCTGGATGGTACTTAAATAAAAGGCACAGCCTACTTTTATCGCATCCCGTTTTGTTTTGATTGGGCTGAGGAGCGGGTAACGGGCCTACCTTCTCGCTCGACCATAATGGAAGTTAATTCACTGAATTAAGCAGCCATGGCGTAATTTGCTTCGCCTTTTGATTGTTTGGTATTCAGATTAAAGTGCTAATTACCCAACGCACTGCATGCTTACCCCAACCGCTACAATTGCTGTCAAAACCATACGACCCCATTTCACTATTAAATGAGCAAATGATTATTTAAAGTGAACCTACAAATTTACCGCTTATTTAAACAATCTCCAAAAGTCCAAGCCTAATGCATAAAACATGAGCCCAAACAGGAGAATCATCCCTACTATTTGCGCATATTCCATGAATTTATCACTTGGTTTACGCCCAGTAATCATTTCAAAAAGAATAAACAATGCATGTCCACCATCCAATGCAGGAATCGGAAGTACATTCATAAAGGCTAATATGACCGAAAAAATAGCAGTTAAGGTCCAAAACTTTTCCCAATCCCAAATGGAAGGAAAAGTATTTCCAATACTAATTAAGCTACCCAAGGAATCATTCGGATTTACTTTACCTGTGAAAATTTGCTTGATGCCTTGTATATAATTGTCCAAGGTGGTAAAACATCTGCGCACCCCTTCAGGAAATGCATCTATAAAACCAAATTCTTTATGTACGGTTGTAAATAATGCATAAGGAAGTTTTACAAACAAACCTATTTGACCTGAACCATTGATTAATGTTTTTACCGCTACGGTATCTGTCCCTCTTTTCAACTGAACCACCACCAATGAATCTGCGTATTTATTTTTCACCTCCAAGAATTCATATTGGTATTTAATGGAATTACCATTCAATGTTATTAATGTATCTCCTTTTTGAAAACTGCCCGATGTTACTACTGAAGTTTTTCCAATAGAATCCACCACCACTGGTATACGTGGAATTACAAAGGGTGCTGTTTTTTTAAATTTCGCAATGGAAGTTGCTAAATTATCAGGTATCGGTAAACTAACCACCGTATCATTTCTTTTTACTTCTAATGTTTTAGGATTGGTTAAAATTAACTTTGCTTCTAATGCGTCAAAATTTTCTAACTCCTTCCCGTCAATGGAAACAATAATATCTCCTTCTTGAATACCCATTGCTTTTGCATTATCACTAGCATGAACCCCATAAGTAACATTTTTTGAAGGCAAATAATCCTCGCCCCAAAACCAAGCGATGCCTATAAAAATCACAATGGCTAAAATCACATTAACAAAAACACCGCCCAACATCACGATTAATCTTTGATAGGCTGGCTTTGATCTTAATTCCCAAGACTCAGGTTCTTTTTTCATTTGATCCTTATCCATACTTTCATCAATCATCCCTGAAATTTTCACATACCCGCCAAAAGGTATCCAGCCAATACCGTATTCCGTTTCTCCTATTTTCTTTTTCCAAAGACTAAATCCTGGATTAAAAAACAAGTAAAATTTTTCTACCCTTGTTTTAAATAAACGCGCAGGAATAAAATGCCCTAATTCATGCAATACGACCAATATGGAAAATGATAAAATAAATTGCGCTGTTTTCACACCAAACGACACAAAATCAAATGCTAAAATATACATAGTTTATAATTGTATTAAAGATGCAGCAAAGCTACGCGCTTCACCATCGGTTTCAAAATAATCATCTAAGGTAGGATGCGCAATAAAAGTTATTTTATTTAATGTGCGCTCTATTAATTCTGTCATATCCAAAAAGCCAATCCTATTTTTCAAAAATGCATACACGGCAATTTCGTTTGCTGCATTCAACACACAAGGCGCATTACCACCCCGGTTCATCGCGTCGATGGCTAATTGTAAGTTTCGAAAAGTTTTTACATCGGGTTCGTCAAATGACAACTGATTGGGTTTGTCAAAATGATACCTTGGAAATTTATTGGCTAATCGGATGGGATAAGCCATAGCATATTGAATAGGCAATTTCATATCCGGCAATCCCATTTGCGCTTTTATACTTCCATCTTCAAATTGCACCATACTATGAATAATACTTTGCGAATGGACCACCACTTTAATTTGATGCGGATCCAATCCAAACAACCATTTTGCTTCAATCATCTCCAGCCCCTTATTCATTAAGGTCGCAGAATCAATCGAAATTTTTGCACCCATACTCCAGTTGGGATGTTGCAATGCATGATCCCTTTTTACATTCACTAAAAAATTAGGCTTCTTGCCTAAAAATGGACCCCCACTTGCAGTTAATATAATTTTTTCAATTGGATTATGCGCTTCACCTACCAAGCATTGAAATATAGCAGAGTGCTCGCTATCCACCGGAATAATATTTGCTTTATTTTCTTTGGCCTCCCGCATTACAATATCCCCCGCCACCACTAAAGTTTCTTTATTCGCTAAACCAATTGTTTTTCCATTTCTTACCGCAGTTAATGTCGGCTTTAATCCTGCAAATCCAACAATACCCGCCATCATAAAATCATAACAATCCATCGCTGCCACTTGCTCCAAAGCTTCCTCCCCAGCGAACACTTTTATCGGTTTACCTTCTAATGCTTTTTTAACATTTGCATATTTAGTGATGTCACCAATCACAACAATATTGGGTATAAATTGTAAAGCTTGTTCAATCAACAACGCATCATTTGAAAATGCAGTTAATATTTCAGCTGTAAACAATTCCGGATGTGCTGAAATTACTTCTAATGTTTGTTTCCCGATGGAACCTGTAGAACCGTATATCGCAATTTTTTTTTGATGCATTCCGTTTGTTTGTAACGATATTAAAAATACACTATTATTTAATTAGTGTGAAATATATTGAATTAAGTCGTCAGCAATGACGCGATCATTACTTAATCTTGGTACTTTATTTTGTCCGCCCAGTTTTCCCTTGGAACGCATGTAATCAATAAATGCATTTTTTTGCAATACTGAAATACGCAAAGGCGCTAAAATTTTTCCATCAATTAAATCCTGATAATATACATTTTGCAAACACATATTTTCATTTAATTGCTGTGTAAATAAATCCATATCTGCTGGCGCTTTTTCAAATTCAATCAACCATTCGTGGTAACTTTGCCCCTGCCCTTGTTGAATATAGGGTGCTACCGTAAACTCTACAACACTTGCCTGCATAGCGTTTGCAACTTTCAACATTGCTTTTTCTACTTCCTCTCCAATCACATGTTCTCCAAAAGCAGAAATAAAATGCTTCACCCTGCCAGCGACAATAATACGGTAAGGAGCAGTGCTTACAAATTTTACAATATCGCCAATACTATAGCCCCATAATCCAGCATTACTATTGATGATTAATGCATATTGCTCCCCTAATTTCACTTCCCCTAAACTTAAACGAGTAGGGTTTTCAAGGTGAACTTCGGCGATAGGAATAAACTCATAAAAGATGCCGCTATTGGTATTGAGTAAAAGTCCAGATTCATTTCGATCATCTTGAAAAGCAAAAAATCCTTCGCTCGCTGGGAATAATTCAATGGTATCAATATTTTTTCCAATGGTTTCCCAGAGTTTGGCTTTATAGGGTTCAAAATTTACACCCCCCTGCACCAACACTTGTAAATTTGGGAAGGAAGCGATCACCGGTTTCCCGGTTCTTTCCACGATGCGGTCAAAATACATTTGCATCCAAGGAGGAATACCGCCAATCAAGGTCAGGTCCTTCCCCAAAGTTTCATCTACAATTTTATCTAATTTCGTTTCCCATTCCTCAATACAGTTGGTTTCAAAACTAGGAAGCTGGTTTCCTCTTAAATATTGTGGGATATGATGATTCACAATGCCACTTAAACGGCCCGTTGGAATACCACCCACTCGTTCAAGTTCAGGAGATCCGCTTAAAAATATCATCTTACCGCCTGCGAAATCCGTATTGCCTGAACCAGACATATAAGTAAGTATTGCATTTCGAGCGCCTGAAATATGGTTTCCAATGGAGTCCTTTGAAATGGGGATGTATTTTATCCCGCTGGTGGTCCCACTTGTTTTGGCTAAATACAAGGGAAGCCCCTTCCAAAGCACATTTTGGGTCCCTTTTTTGATTTGGTCAATATATTCCCTGAAACCCTCGTAGTCCCGGATAGGCACGGCCTTTTTAAAACTAGCATAGTCTGTGATTTGATCAAAATGGTGATCTTTTCCGAATTGTGTCCCCTTAGCTGCCTTAACTAATTGATTTAGAATAGAATGTTGATCAGCGACTGCCGTCAATTGCTCCTTTTTGATTTGCCGATGCACCACAGATGCAAAGGGCTTAGCGAGCAGTGATTTAATATTCATAGGTCAAATTAAGGGTATCCTTGTAAATTTGGGCAAAAATAGGCACATTTTCATGGAACGTCAAATGACTTTATCCCGGAAAAGCCTGTAATAATAGTGGAAAATGGTCAAATTCAAATTGTCTTATATTTTTTTTAGATTTAATTGCATTTTGGGATAATAATAATTACCTTTGCAATCCTAATTTTGGACATTTATGCTAGCAGTTGTAAAAATCTCAGGTCAGCAATTTAAAGTACAAGCCGGACAAAGCTTGTACGTGCCTCACCTGGAAGGTAAAACAGGAGATAAAGTTGAATTCATCGATGTAATTTTTGTTGATAACAACGGAAGTATCTCATTTACGAGTAAAGTAACAGTGAAAGCTGAAATCTTGAACGATTTAGTTCAAGGTGACAAAGTAATCGCTTTTAAGATGAAAAGACGTAAGGGTTTTCGTAAGAAGCACGGTCACAGAACTCATTATACTCAAATCAAAATTGAGAACATCGCTTAATTAGCGACTAGTTCTAGTAAATAACACTAGTAAAATCATAATAAGATGGCACACAAAAAAGGAGAAGGATCGGTAAAAAATGGCCGTGATTCGCATAGTAAGCGTTTAGGCGTTAAGATATATGGTGGTCAACCAGCTTTGTCTGGCAATATCCTAATTCGTCAAAGAGGTACGCAGTACCACCCTGGTAAGAATGTAGGTTTAGGTTCTGACTTCACTATTTTCGCTATGACCAACGGGGTTGTAGAGTTCAAAAAGGGTAAAAATAACAGAACCACCGTTTCTGTATTACCAGCACAAGAAATAGCCTAATAAAAATATTTTTTGTAGTTATAATAAAAGTTTTTAATTTTAGTGTATTATTTACTAACCATTAAATCTAAAAAACATGGCAACTGCAAAAAAAGCTGCTCCTAAAAAAGCTGCTAAAAAAGCTGCTCCTAAAAAAGCTGCTAAAAAAGCTGCTCCTAAAAAAGCTGCTAAAAAAGCTGCTCCTAAGAAGAAAGCTGCTAAGAAAGCTGCTCCTAAGAAAGCTGCTAAAAAAGCTGCTCCTAAGAAGAAAGCTGCTAAAAAGAAATAATTATCGCAAGATAATTAAATCGTCTTTTTTGCTTTCAGCAGAAATAGATTATAAGGTCCTCTCCGATTTTCGGGGAGGATTTTTTTTGTCTTATCTTTAATGCATTCATTTTAATATGCATAATTACGAAATCGCCGAATACTTTTCATTGCTCAGTAAGCTGATGGAAATACATGGAGAAAATCCATTTAAAATTAAATCCTATTCGAACGCAGCTTTTACTTTGGATAAGCTGAATGATCCAGTGATTGACATGGCGCCTCATCAACTATTTTCTATTCGTGGTATCGGTGAAGCCATTGGTCAAAAAGTGATCGAAATCATTGATTATAAACGACTTAGCGTACTTGACAGTTACATAGAAAAAACACCAACAGGCGTATTGGAATTTTTAAAAATTAAAGGATTAGGTCCTAAAAAAATTGTTACTATTTGGAAGGAATTGGAAATTGAAAGTATTGGAGAACTACTTTATGCATGCGAAGAAAATAGGTTAATAAAGTACAAAGGCTTTGGTGCAAAGACGCAACAAAATATTCAAGACGCACTTGTTTTTTATTTACAACATCAGGGAAGATATTTATTTCAACAAGTAGTTCCGCTTGTTGAAAATTTAAAAAATGCATTAGCAGAAAAAATAAATGGCACAGCCTTATTTTCAATTTCAGGTGACTACAAAAGACAATTAGAAATTATAGATCATCTTGAAATTGTAACTACATTTTCTGAAAAAGAATTAACTACTTGGTTAACTGAAAAAAGTTTTCAATGCACTAAAAATGAAAAATTTTTAAGTTGCATTGGTGCAGATAAATTTGAAATAAGATGTTATTTTACCGACATTTCTGATTTTTATTGGACCGATTTTAGCCTGTCGGCTTCCCCTGAATTTTTGGAGAAATGGGAATCTGACCCCCTATTTTCCAAAAAAATCCCATTTATTTCAGAAAAAAACATCTTTGACCAAATTAATTTACCCCTCATTCCAGCCCCTTTAAGGGAACTTCCGTCCACTATTGACCTTGCAAAAAATAATAAATTACCCAAACTTATACAACCAGAAGATATTAAAGGCATCATTCATTCCCATAGCACCTGGAGCGACGGTGTCCATACGATTGAACAAATGGCCCTAGCCGCCATCGCAAAAGGGTTTGAATATTTAATTATTAGTGATCATTCCAAATCAGCTTTTTATGCAGGTGGACTATCTATTGATAGTGTCAAAGCCCAACATAGGGAAATTGACGCCCTCAATAAAAAGCTAGCGCCCTTTGTTATATTTAAAAGTATTGAGTCAGATATATTAAATGATGGCAGCTTGGATTACCCAGAAGATATATTAGCTTGCTTTGATATTGTAATTGCCTCCATTCATTCTAATTTAAAAATGACTGAGGAAAAAGCAATGATGCGTTTATTAAATGCAGTGAACAATCCTTATACAAGTATTTTAGGCCACCCTACTGGTAGATTATTATTAAGCAGGAAAGGTTATCCTGTAAATCATGAAGTATTAATTGATGCCTGCGCAGATAATAATGTGGTATTAGAATTAAATGCCCATCCACGACGTTTAGATATGGATTGGCGTTTTATTCACTTAGCACTGCAGCAGGATGTGCTTATTTCCATTAATCCAGATGCCCATGCGATTGAAGGATATGATGATTGTAGATATGGCGTACTGGTTGCCCAAAAAGCTGGATTATCTGCTGCTCAAAATTTAAGCAGTTTTAATTTGGCTGAAATGATGGAGTTTGTAGAATTCCAACAATCAAAAAGGAATTAGTAATTCGGGCCGCTGGTGTAAATAGTGGATTAATTTACCCAAGAAGCTATATTAAAATGAGCCTCCATTTATTTTCAAATTTTTAGTCAATTTTTTATTATCTTGGCAAATACATGAGTAACGCAAAACCACATTTAGATCGCAAATTAAGTCTTTTACATGCAACTGCCATCAACATGATTGATATGGTAGGTATTGGCCCCTTTGTCGTATTAAGTGTAGTTGCACAAATTATGGCTGGCCCCTATTTTTTATATGCCTGGGTTGCAGGTGCTATCCTGTCCTACTTAGATGCCATGGTTTGGTCACAATTAGGTGCAGCTTTACCAAGAGCCGGTGGAAGTTTCCATTTTTTAAAAGAAGGTTACGGAAAAAAATTGGGTCCATTGATGAGCTTTTTGTTTGTATGGCAAACCATGATTCAAGCCCCATTAGTGATTGCATCCGCCTCCATTGGATTTGCACAATACGCGAGTTACTTTTTTAATTTCTCTTTTATTCAAGAAAAAATAGTGAGTGGCTCCGTAGTGATTTTAGTGATTAGTCTTTTATATAGAAAAATTGAATCCATTGGTAAAATTTCCGTGTTTTTATGGGTGGGCGTTATGGGCACCATGGCATGGATAATTTTTGGTGGCGTGATGCATGGACAATTTTTAGAACCCATCAAACATATCAATGACGGATTTTCGATGCAACATGGTTTTGTAGCCGCCTTGGGATTCGCAAGCGTTAAAACGATCTATAGTTATTTAGGATATTATAATGTTTGTCACTTAGGGGGTGAAATCAAAAACCCAAGTAAAAACATTCCGCGCAGTATGTTTATTTCAATTACTGGTATTGCTATTTTATATTTATCCATGAATATTAGTGTTGCTAGTGTATTGCCATTAGAAACCATCATGAGTAGTAAATATGTGGTGAGTGAATATATTAAAGCCTTGTATGGAGAAAAAGCGGGTGCATTGGTTACCGTATTAATTTTAATGGTGGCTTTTGCTTCTTTATTTTCAGCAACATTGGGCTACAGCAGAATCCCCTATGCAGCGGCGCAGGACAAATCCTTTTTTAGTTTTTTTGGTGAGCTTCACCCCAAACTACATTTTCCGCACCGTTCCTTATTAGTATTGGGTGGCATTGCTTTTGCTTTTAGTTTATTATTTAGATTAAAGGAAGTAATCGATGCCATTTTAGCCATGCGTATCTTAATCCAATTCATTGGTCAAGCTATTGGCTTAATGCTATTGGTCAACAGAAAAGGTAAAACTTATTTTCCTTGGAAAATGCCTTTATACCCACTTCCCTTATTGCTGGCCATTATTATTTGGGTAGGCATCTTTATTTCAACAGGTACAAAAATGATGATTAGCGGATTGGTGGTCATCAGCATAGGATTGATTGCCTATTTTATTGCGACAAAAATGAAGTGGATCGGAAACGAAAGCTCAGCAACAACTACAACTCCAACTACAGAATAAGGGCAGATTGGATTTATTTACTTCTTGTTCCAATGCCACTAATCAATAGGCCTAACACGAGACCAATAATTAATCCAATTTTTACATTCTTAATCATCCAACCAATACCAAGGCCAATCAGTAATAAAGTAAATAAGCTTACATTTCGTCGCATGGAATTATTTTTATTTGCTAATGTTTGGGTAATGCGATCAGGTTGGCTAATAACTTAAAAGCACCTGGATTACCTGCTGGAAGTTGTCTAAATAAAGTTAAACTAAGATATACAAAATTACCTTTCCCATAAGGTGCGATTAATAAACTTCCATTAGATGGCGCTTCTCCTTTGTCACTCATCCTGAATGGCATTTCAAAAAGAGCATCTGCATTTTCTGCTTGATAGGTACTGCGCTCTTGCACCCAATTTTCAAAATCGGTTGCAGTAATTTTATTGGGTGAATTTAATACCACATGTTGCGGTAAAGCAAATGTAACAGGAACATTTTCCTGCGTTACACGCCTTCCTGAATTTACAATAAACGGATAAGGACCAACCTTGATTTTTTGCAACCCTACTTGATTGCTTTTTATATATTGCACAATCACATTACCGCCTTGTTCAATATATTTATTTAGTTCCTCATTCTCCGTGGTTAAGTATTCATATAAATTATAAGCACGAATACCCACAATGATAGCATCAAATGATTTTAATTTATCCAATACAAAATCCGAAGGCTTTAAATAGGTCACCGAAAAACCCAACTCCACGAGCGCTTCAGGTATTTTATCGCCTGCCCCATCAATGTATCCAATTTTTTTACCCTTCGTGTTTACTTGTGTTTTTACTAAAGTAGTGGTCGCAGTTGGGAAATAAGTAATGGTAGAAATATGATCATATTGAATTGTTTTTTGAAACACTGCAGATACAGGTGTTGGCAATTGAACATTGGGGTCGCTTACTAAAAATGATTTAGATTCATTTTGTCCCAAATGATTGATGATTTGATAATTAACCGGAATGGACTTTTCGCCATTCATTAAATACAACTCCTTTTCATATTTTATTTCCTGTCCAGGCACCACCACGATGGGTTGATACACTTCCCCTTTGGTAGGATCTACATATTTGTATTGCACAGGAATTTGAAATTCAAATACTTGATTTTCGATGGTCACATTTAATTTGCAAGTGAAGGCGGGATCATTTTCGGGTTGGCCAATCAATTGTTGGTCGTTCACCACAAACATCCCTTCTGTTTTCGGAGACACTAACCAATAAGGTTGTGAAATAGATTGGGTCAATGGAATACTATAATTATGGTCCCAAAATAAATTCTGATTCACCCCCAAAGTTTTATTAAAAATAGAATCTCTACCAGGCAATTGCACTAAACCCAAATTAACTTGCACATTTGTACGGGGATTCATACTGAATTGCATAGGCAAATTTTTTCCAGGGAAAACCTGTTGCTGTGTACTAGTAGCGTCCATAAATAAGCCTGCGCAAGCCTGTACCAATGATTTAATTTCATCTAGTTTATAATTTTTCCAAACGGAGCTTGGCAAATTATTAACCAACTTGTATAATTGCACCAAATCCTTTACTGATTTTTCAGGATTTTCTACTTTGTAATCTTGCACGATATGCGAAACAGCATCATGAATTTCAGGGGCATTCAATCGCGTCCAACTCGTATTCACGCCATCCATAATATCCTTAGTCGCTTTATCACCCGCCACCCAATCAAAATATTCAGTAATACTTCCGCGTCGACGAGGCCTTCCCTCCCCTTGACTTTTATGCATGGAGCGCGCTTCCCCCCCAATTTCACCATAATTTTTTCCTATTAAAGCATTGTATCCACCTACTTCAATTTTAAGTTGCTGGTCATTGGTCGTATTCGCACCGCCAAAATTGAAAGTATTCCAAAGTATCCTTTTGGCTTGCCAAATGGTTACCCCATATTTAAATTGTTCTGGAAATTGCTTTGGATCAGCCGCAGCAATAAAAGCCTCCTTTGCTATGATAGCTGATGCCGCATGATGACCGTGCCCTGCGCGCGCATCCGGAGGAAAGCGCGCTATAATAATGTCAGGTTGAAATTTACGAATTACCCAAACAGCATCACTCAATACTTGTTGGTGATCCCAAATGGCTAAGGCCTCCTCCGCTGATTTACTAAAACCAAACTCATATGCCCTTGAAAAATATTGTTCCGCCCCGTCCTGCTGACGTGCCGCAAGTAATTCTTTGGTTCTTATTAATCCCAATTCAATGCCTTGTTCCTTCCCCAATAAATTTTGTCCACCATCCCCCCTAGTCAAACTTAAATAGGCAGTGCGGTACATACGATCGTTGGTCAAGAAAGGTAAAAAGCTGTTGTTTTCGTCATCCGGATGCGCTGCAATGTATAATACACTACCCACCACATCCAACTTTTTTAATTTTGAAAATATTTCAGCACTTGATTTTTGTGCATTGCTATTGGATATTTGCAACACCAAAAAAGCAAACAGTAAAAAAAGTAGCTTTTTAGACGATTGATACATTTATTGTAGATTAATTTTTTTAAAATTAGGTTATTCAACCGCCTCCACCCACCAGCAAATCAAATACATTTTATTGATATATTGCTGATACTTGTAATACACCCAGCCCCCCAATTGCGATGCTACTAAATTACGAGAAGTTTGGCTTTTTTACCGGTTATAAAACAAGTAGTTTTACACAATAAGGACCCCCTTTTTGAAGAACAATTAAATAGTAGTAAATTGTTGCATTAATTATAAGATATGTTAAAGAAAATACCAATGAATCATTTTAAACGCTTTATTATTTGTACCCTATTTTTTACAAGTTTTAATCATTCAAAAGCCCAAATTTTCTTTAAAACGCATCCCGGAATCAACCCATACCAATTTGAAACCATCAAAGAAAAGCTATTCACCCATGCTGCTGTAACATCGGCACATCCATTAGCAAGTATGGTGGGCGCAGCCATCATGCAAGATGGCGGAAATGCATTTGACGCGGCTATTGCAGTACATTTTGCATTAGCAGTAGTGCATCCGTCTGCAGGTAATATTGGCGGCGGTGGATTTTTATTAGCAAGAACAAATAAAGGTAAATTAATAGGACTTGACTTTAGAGAAGCAGCCCCTGCAATAGCAAGTAGAGATATGTATTTGGACGAAAAAGGGAATCCCATTACCTCAAAATCATTGGAAGGCCCATTGGCTTCTGGCATACCAGGAAGCGTATCAGGTATGTTTAATGCACATATATATGCAAAACTTCCCATGGCACAATTGATGGAACCCGCAATTGAATTAGCGCAATACGGATTTGTTTTAACTGAAAAAGAAGCAGGTAGTTTAAATAGTGTAAGGGATGAATTATTAAAATTAAGTAGTGCACCATCGGCCTATACAAAAAATACAAAATGGAAAAAGGGAGATACCATTTTCCAACCAGAATTAGCGGCCACATTAAGGCGCATTCAAATAAATGGATTGGCCGGTTTTTATGAAGGGGTCACTGCTGATTTGATTGTGAAAGAAATGGTCAATGGGTCAGGTATTATTTCAACTACTGATTTAAAAAATTACCAAACAAAGAAAAGAGCACCCATTGAGTTTGATTATAAAAAACATCATGTAATTAGTTTTGCACCTCCTTCGAGTGGTGGCATATTAATTGCTCAAATGATGAAAATGATTTCCCCGTATGATATTGCATCCATGGGATACCAATCGCCCGAAGCGGTTGGATTAATGGTAGAATCACAAAGACTAGCATACGCCGACCGTGCGGAACATATGGGCGATCCTGATTTTTGGAAAGTACCTACACGCACCTTAATTAGTGACGCTTATGCAAAACAAAGAATGCAAGATTATACACCTGGCGTTGCTGGCAATAGTAAAAATACCATTGCTGGACAAGCCAAGGAAAGCGAACAAACCACCCATTATAGTGTCATAGACAAGGAAGGAAATATGGTGGCCATTACCACCACATTAAATGGTTCCTATGGAAATAAAACCGTCGTCGCAGGTGCAGGATTTTTGTTAAATAATGAAATGGATGACTTTAGTGTAAAGCCAGGTGTTCCCAACATGTTTGGTGCACTCGGAGGCGAAGCCAATGCCATTGCTCCAGGAAAAAGAATGTTAAGTTCCATGACACCCACCTTAGTTACTGTAAATAACAAAGCTTACTTAACCATTGGCAGTCCAGGAGGCACTACCATCCCGAATCAAATTTATGAAGGCCTTATCAATATGATTGATTTTAAAATGAGTTTAAAACAATCCATCGATGCATCTCGCTTTCATCACCAATGGATACCTGATCAAATACAAGTGGAAGCCGATTTCCCCGATGCTACTATCCAAGCCTTGAAGAAACAAGGGTATAAAGTGAACCAAAGAGGCTATTTTGGTCGCATGGATGGCATCCGAATACTGCCTAATGGTAAAATTGAAGCCGCTGGCGATAAAAGAGGCGACGACAGTGTCGCAGGGTATTAGTGATCAGTACATTATACCCGTTTAATTAGTATTTTTACAAAAATCATTTTTTGCTAAAAAACAAGCTTACCATACTGAGAATTGTAATTGCTACAGTGGTAGGGCTACTCCTATTTTGCTATTTATTATTATTACTGCCTTGGGTACAAAATAAATTAATTAGCCGCGTAGCGAGCAGTTTATCAAAATCCATCGGTACGGAAGTCAAAATTGGGCATGTAGGGTTTTCACTATTCAATAGATTGGACCTTGAAAATATTCTGATCAAAGATGAGAAAAAAGACACTTTAGTTTATTCTAAAATAGGCAAGCTGCGATTAACCGACCTGTATTTTTCTAAAACATCCCCTATCATTCGATATGTTGGCTTAGAAGGTACCCGTATTTATTTAAACAGAAGTACACCCAAATGGAATTACCAGTTTTTATTAGACTACTTGAATAAAGACAGTTCCAATCAAAAATCAACCAGCTTAGATATTAAAAAAATTGATTTGAGTGATTTCCGTTTTATTTTAGATGACCAATGGAATGGTGAAAAAACAGAATTAGTAGTAAAAAACCTGTTGTTAAACATAAAATTGTTTAACCCTACGAATAAGCGCATTGTCATTGATCAACTGATCGTCAATAAGCCTTTCATCAACCTTCAATCCTATGAGGGTAAAAATACGACTGTACAAAAGGATACCAATCAACGTGATTTCAAACCCGCAAAATTAAACCCCAGTGATCTAAACATTGTAGCCAACGAAATACAAGTGATCAATGGAAAGTTTTTAATCGAATACGGATTTGAAAAACCAGTTCCCTATTTTGATGGCGCGCATATTCGCATGCATGACTTAAACGCAAAAATTTACAACGCAATATTATTAAAGGACACCATTACTGCAAAAGTAAACTTAAGCGTTAAGGAAAGATCAGGTATTGAAATAAAAAAATTAAATACCCAATTTAAGCTAACGCCTCAAATAATGGAGTTTGCACAATTGTCATTAAAAACGAACAACAGCAACATTGGTCCCTATTATGCAATGCAATACAAAAACTTTAAAAAAGATTTTAATAATTACATGCAAAATGTGACCATGAAAGCGAAGTTCGAAAATTCATTGGTTTCCATTAAAGATATTGCTTACTTCACTCCTGCTTTAAATAATATTGATCAAGTAATTAAACTAAGTTTTCATTTTAATGGCACCGTTGCAAATTTTCAAACCAAGGACTTAGTTGTAAACTATAATAGCTCCAAAGTCAAAGGCAGTTTTAGCATGAAAGGCTTGCCTAGCTTGAGAAATACGCAGATTGATTTTAACAATGTTATATCGTCAACCAATTATAAGGACTTATCCAACTGGCTTCCTACTTTAAAAAATGATAAAGAAATAAAATTTGAAAAATTAGGCAATGTTTTATTTGCTGGAAATTTCAAGGGAACTGTCTACGATTTTATTACCAAGGGTGAATTTAATACCGACTTAGGTTATGCGAATACAGAGATTCGATTACAATTCCCATTATATAAAGAGCCAAGTTATGAAGGCATATTAAAAACGAGCCAATTTAATGCTGGCAAACTACTTGACATAGCCAGTTTAGGTTTATTAAATTTTAACGGTAAAATTAAAGGCAGCTCCTTTGACCTCAATAAACAAAAAACCAATATACAAGGCAATATCGACTCCATTGCATGGAACAATTATAATTACACCAATATCACCACCAATGGCAATATTCAAAAAGGTGCTTATAATGGTAGCTTGCGGATAAAGGACCCCAATATTAATTTTATCAGCAATATTGAAGTGGACTTTAACCAAGCAAAGCCTAAAATAAACGCCGTGGGCGATTTGCAAAACACCAATTTAAAAGAATTAGGATTTTCTAAAAATAAAATTCAGCTTACTGGATTATTGGATATCAATTTTGATGGAGACAGTATTGACAACTTCATGGGTTATGCAAAATTTTATAATGGGCAATTAAAGGGGGAACAATCGGTGGTTCGTTTTGATTCCATCACCTTACAATCTAGTATTGAAAAAGGCATTAAAAATTTACGATTAGCGAGTGATGATATTAATGCTACTATATCAGGCAAATTCAATATCTCCCATTTACCTGCAAGTATTCAGTTTTTCATGCAACGCTATTTGCCAAGCTATATCCCTGCCCCATCCAATACCCCAGACAATCAATTATTTGACATTCAAATTAAAACGAATTATATCGAGCCATTTATTCGAATTTTTAATAGCTCCTTTTCTGGCTTCAATAATCTAAATTTAAAAGGCGCGATCAATACGGACAATAAAACGCTGAAGTTTAATGCCACAGTTCCATTTGCACAATGGCAGGATATGGCATTTAAAGGTGGTGTATTTACAGGCAATGGAAATAAGGATTCTATCCATTTACTTGTAAAAGCAAGCAGTTACCAATTAACGGACAGCTTTAACTTTGTTGACCCAATTATCAATATTCACACAGCGAAGGATAAATCCAATATCCAAATCACGGCTACTAGCAATAATGCATTACAGAATATAAGTTTAGCAGGAACTGTAAATACTTATTCGGATGGTTTGGCCATTCAATGGAAACCCTCCTATTTTTTATTAAATCAAAAAAGATGGGATATTAATAATGGCGGAGAAATTTCACTTCGAAAAAATAACATCTTTGCAAAAGGAGTAAAATTTTCACAAGGATTACAGGAGCTTTTATTAACGAGTGCAAAGGACAATAACCTGCAACTAGAACTCAATGATATTATTTTAGGCGATATTACTAAATTATTTTTCCGATATCCGCAACTGGAAGGTATTACCAATGGTACTGTTTATTTAAAAAATATCCTTGATAATTTCGAGCTTAGTTCCGATGTCAACATTGATCAATTTAGCTTTAACAATGAAGTGGTTGGATGGACCAATTTAAATGCTGCCTATAATAATAAAACGGGTATTATCCCTTTTTCATTTGACATCCCCAATAAAGCTTATAATATATCAGCGGAAGGAACCTATAACACCAAGGACAGTGCTAACCCATTAGATGCCACCCTGTATTTAAATCACTCTAAATTTAGTTTGGTGGAACAATTCATCGGCGGCGTACTCACTAACATTGAGGGAAAAGCCGATGGAAAAATTCATTTTGGCGGGCGCATTGAATACCCCGTTTTACTTGGTTCTGCGACCATTCAAGATGCCTCATTGAAAGTAGATTATACGAAGGTGCGCTATTTTATAAAAGAAGCCACCATTCAATTTACAAATCAAGGAATGGATTTTGGCAATATTCAACTGACCGATCAATTAAATCGTAAGGCTTTATTTAAAGGTAAAATACTAAATGAGGGATTTAAGCACTTGACCTATGACCTTGAAATGAGTAGTCCTAAAATTGAATTGCTAAATATGGGCTCCGCTGACAATAGCTATTTTTATGGCAATGCAGTTGGAAAAGCGGCTATGACCATCAAAGGACCAGAGGAAAATATTAAAATGACCATTACTGCAGATGTGAATGATAGCTCCCATTTATACATTCCAAATACAACCAGCAAGGAAGCCGGCAGCAATGACTTTATCTTATTTAAAAAATATGGGAAAACCGCTGTAAAAAGCGCAGATATCCCAACCTACAATTTATTAGTGGACTTGGACCTATCGGCCAACAACAAAACCAAAATAGACGTCATTTTAGACGAATTAACGGGCGATATCATTAAGGCGAAGGGCAATGGTCGTTTAAAAATTAGAGCGGGTAACATAGAGCCATTAAGCATCAGAGGAAAATATAATATTGAATCAGGTAATTACGACTTCAACTTTCAATCCTTTATTAAAAAACCATTTGAATTGATTCCTGAAATAGGCAACTATATTGAATGGACCGGCAATCCATACGATGCCGAAATTCATGTGGATGCACGTTACACCGCTGATCGTATTAGTTTAAATGAGTTAGTGGGGAGTGCTAATTTTAGCAATGCTGTAAAATCGTATCGTGGAAGTGTTTATGTCATTGCGGCATTAAGAAATAAATTATTCCAGCCTAGCATTAAATTCAGTATCGCATTTCCACAAGGAAATCCGATCAGCTCCGATAACGAATTTTCTCAATTCATTACCCGATTAGAAAGAGACGAAAATGAAATTTTAAAACAGGTTTCCTTCTTAATTGTATTTAACTCATTTGCACCCGTTGGATTTAGTACAGGGAATAGCAATAACGCCTACAGTATGACCTCTATTGGTATCAATACCATATCACAATTGTTGACCAAAGAAGTTAATAAATCAGTGACCAATTTATTGAATAAGGTAACCGGCGATAATAGCTTACGATTTGATATTGGATCATCGGTATACAATAGTGGAAATTTATTAGACCCTACAGGATCGGGCATTGCGATCAACGCAAATAAAATTGACCGTCAAAGAGTGAATTTAAAATTGGGCAGAAGCTTTTTAAATGACAAAGTAATAATTAATGTGGGCGGCGACTTGGATTTTAATGTACGCAGCAGTACCAATATTCAAAATGATAATTTGCAGTGGTTACCCGATTTAAATATTGAGTTTATACTGACGAGGGATCGAAAATTAAGAGCGATTGTATTTAACAGAAACAGCCTTGATATTAATGGAAGTAGTTTGGGTCGTCGTAATCGACAAGGAGTAAGTATCTCCTACCGAAAAGATTTTGAGAAATTCTTATTCTAGCCCCGCAACAAAAAGAAATTATTTATTTGCATTCGCAACAAACCACTCCGTAGCCAACGCGTAGCCTTTTAGTCCTAATCCCACAATGGAGCCTACTGACTTTGCAGTGACATGAGAAATTTTTCGAAAATCCTCCCTAGCATGTACATTACTGATATGCACTTCAATTACAGGTGTTTTAATTGCAGCAACTGCATCCCCAATGGCAATAGAAGTATGGGTGTAAGCAGCAGGGTTTAATATAATGCCATCTTGGTCAAAGCCATATTGCTGAATCGCATTCACCAATTCCCCTTCGACATTCGATTGGAAATAAGTGAAGTTGACTTGTGGAAAATCTTTTTTCAACTGCGCAAAAAAATCATCAAAAGTTTCATTGCCATAAACACCTGGTTCACGCTTTCCTAATAAATTTAAATTAGGCCCGTTAATGATCGTAATATTTGGCATAGTTGCAAATTGAAATGGTGCGTAATGAAAGGATTTACATTGTATCCATTATCCTTTTAATACTCCAATATTAATTAGTCTTCATTAAAGATACAAAATCGTCAAACAAATACCTGCTATCGTGCGGGCCTGGTGTTGCTTCAGGATGGTACTGAACACTAAATGCAGGACGATCATTTAACTTGATGCCTTCAATAGAATCATCATTTAAATTCACATGGGATATAGTCACATTTGGATGTTTGCGCACTGCTTCAGGATCCACACCGAAACCATGGTTTTGTGTAGTGATTTCACATAAGCCTGTGATTACATTTTTTACTGGGTGATTTAAACCACGATGACCATGATGCATTTTGAAAGTAGGTATATCATTCGCAAGTGCCAACAATTGATGCCCTAAGCAAATACCAAAAACTGGTTTTTTCTCATTCAATACTTCCTTAATGGTTTTAATGGCATAATCCATTGGTGCTGGATCACCAGGACCATTGGATAAAAAATAACCTGTAGGATTAAATGCTTTTAAGGTAGCAAAATCTGTTTTAGCAGGATGCACTCTTACATGCGCTCCTCTTTCCACCAAGCATTGTAAAATATGTTCTTTCACGCCAAAGTCTAAAACAGAAACTTTGATCGCTGAATTTTTATCTCCTAATTCATAAATTTCTTTCGTGCTCACCGTACTCGCTAGTTCAAGTCCATCCATACTAGGCACTTTAGCTAATTGCACTTTTAATGCAGCTACATCTAAGTTGTCGGAGGAGATAATACAATTCATAGCACCTTGTTGACGCACATGCGCCACCAATGCCCTCGTATCTAATCCTTCAATGGAAACAATATTATTATTGACCAAATACTCATTCAAATTACCATCTGCCATTAAACGGCTGTATTTTTCTTCTAAGTTGCGCCCAATTAATCCATGAATTTTTACAGATTTACTTTCAACATCCGTTGACTTCACACCATAATTACCCACATGTACATTATTCATGATAATGACTTGCCCCGTATAACTAGGATCGGTAAAAACTTCTTGATAGCCTGTCATCCCCGTATTAAAACAAATTTCACCAGTCGTGGTACCAATTTTACCAAAAGCTTGACCGTGAAATACATTACCATCAGCTAAAACTAAAATTGCAGGTTGTGTAGTCATTGTATTGGTGTTTTGTTATGCAAAAAAAGAAACTATTTTTTACTTTTCCATAATAACTTTTGAACATATTGTTTATTCCGCCTTTTAAGCCCATTTTAGGCAAAAAAAAGGCAAGACTGAAGTCTTGCCTTATATGTCAAATAATTATGATCATTATTCAGCAGGTGTTGCTTCATCTGTAGCAGCAGGTGCTTCAGTCGTTGGAGCTTCCGCCTCAGCTGCGGCTTTTTTAGGCGCTGCAGGTGCTTTGCTACGACGTGTTTTCTTAGCTGGTTCTGCTGCAGTCGCGATTGAATTACCGTAAATTTCATTGAAATCAACTAATTCGATCATTGCTTTTTCAGCGTTATCTCCTGGACGTATACCTAATTTGATAATTCTTGTATAGCCACCTGGACGTGTAGCAATTTTAGGCGCAACTACTGTAAATAATTCTTTAACAGCAATTTTGTCGTTTAAATAGCTAAACACCACTCTGTGGTTATGCATGATTTCTTCCTTGTTAGCCGATTTTTTAGTTTTAGTAATCAATGGCTCAACATATTTTCTTAAAGCTTTTGCTTTTGCTAATGTTGTTACAATACGCTTGTGCGTAATAATTTGACAAGCAAGGTTCATTAATAAGGCATCTCTGTGTGCCTTTTTACGACCTAAGTTGTTTTGTTTGTCTCCGTGACGCATGACTTTTAAATTTTATCCTCACACCGTGTCAGGAATTGCGAGGTTTGAGCTTTAGCTCGGTTATAAATAGTGACCTACCCTAGCCTTAACGACTATTGTAAATCTAATTTGTCTAATCCTAATTTACCTAAATCCATTCCAAAGCTTAATCCTCTTTCGATTAAAACTTGCTCAATTTCAGATAAAGATTTTTGACCAAAGTTTCTAAACTTCATCAAATCTTCTTGCTCATATTGAACTAGTTCACTTAAGCTATTAATTTTAGCAGCTTTCAAGCAATTGAATGCACGAACAGAAAGATCTAAATCTTCCAATGGCGTTTTCAATACTTTTCTTAATTGTAAAACTTGCTCATCCACCACATCTTCTTTCTTATCTTCTTTGTTATCAAAAGTGATATTCTCATCAGTGATAATCATTAAATGTTGAATTAGAATGCGAGAAGCTTGTTTCACCGCTTCTTCAGGATGAATGGTACCATCTGTAGCAACATCTAAAATTAATTTTTCATAATCCGTTCTTTGTTCAACACGATAGTTTTCGATAGCGTATTTAACATTTTTGATTGGGGTATGAATAGAATCAATAGCGATATAGCCAAATGGCATTTCCTTTAATTTATTTTCTTCAGAAGGAATATAACCACGGCCTTTGCTGATGGTTAATTCGATTTCTAATTTTGCAGTTGCATCCATTGTACAAATAACTAATTCAGGATTCATTACTTGAAATTGTTGCGAAGCATCACCAATATTTCCTGCTTTAAACTCACTGTTTCCTTTGATAGAAATAGTGATTTTTTCAGAAGAAACATCTTGGTCAGCTTTACGCTTAAAACGAACCTGCTTTAAGTTCAAAATGATTTCTGTAACATCTTCAGTAACGCCTTTCAAAGTAGCAAACTCATGGTCTACTCCTTCAATTTTGATACCTACTATTGCAAAGCCTTCTAATGAGCTTAATAAAACTCTTCTTAAAGCATTACCTAAAGTTAAACCAAAGCCAGGCTCTAATGGACGGAATTCGAATTGTCCTTCAAAGTCGTTTGCTTTTTGTAAAACAATTTTATCTGGTTTTTGAAAACTTAATATAGCCATGTCAATTTAATTTTTATTTGAATCTCCCTAACGGAAGAAATTTTGTTAATGCTTACTACTTAGAATATAATTCGACGATTAATTGCTCCTTAATATTTTCAGGAACAGATTCACGCTCAGGCATAGTGATGAAAGTACCCGTATTGGTATTTTCATTCCAATCCACCCAACTGAATTTTGTATTTTTTCCGCGTTGCTTGCTAACGATTGATGTGTTATGCGCACTCTTTGGACGATAAGCAATAACATCACCTGGGCGACAAGTATAAGAAGGTACGTTGGTCACTTCACCATTAACAGTGATGTGCTTGTGCGATACCAACTGACGTGCTTCAGGACGACTAGCTGTTAATCCCATTCTGTAAATGGTATTGTCCAAACGAGATTCTAATAATTTGATCAAGTTTTCACCTGTAACACCTTTAATACGAGAAGCTTCCTCAAATGTTTTACGGAATTGACGCTCTAACACACCATAGGTATATTTCGCTTTTTGCTTTTCTCTTAATTGTAATGCATACTCTCCTAATTGCTTACGCTTGCGTTGTGCACCGTGTTGGCCTGGAGGGTTGCTGTTTTTGCCTAACCATTTAGCGTTTCCTAAAATAGGTTCGCCGAAAATGCGACAAATTTTGGTTTTGGGTCCTGTGTAACGTGCCATAATTCTTGTTTGTGATTTTTTAGTGCCGGTATATCATCGGTAAAAATCTAAAATGAATGATATACCCTTTTTATAAAATATAAATAATTAAACTCTTCTTTGTTTTGGAGGACGACATCCGTTGTGTGGCATTGGCGTCACATCGCGAATACTTGTTACTTCGATTCCTGATTGTGAGATAGAACGAATCGCTCCTTCACGTCCAGATCCTGGGCCTTTCACAAATACATCTACTCTTTTAACACCAGCATCTAATGCAACTTTAGCTGCGTCAGCTGCTGCCATTTGCGCTGCGTATGGGGTATTCTTTTTAGATCCTCTGAAACCCATTTTACCAGCACTGCTCCAGCTAATTACTTGGCCTACTTTGTTGGTAAAAGAAATAATTAAATTGTTGAAAGTAGCATTGATACGAACTTCACCCGATGCATCAATTTTCACGACTCTTTTTTTAGAAGCCGCTTTTGCACTGTTTTGTGCTTTGATTGGTTTTGCCATTTTTTTGAGGTATGCTCTTTTTAAGGAGCGGTTATTTAAATTGAAATTCCGCCGAAGCGGAAACCAATAAAATCTCCCCTGTTACCAGGATCTAATTTGTATTGGATTTTTATAACAAAAGGAAGTAGGCTAATAAATCAGCGCACTTCCTTTAGGTATTATTATTTTTTAGCCACTTTCTTCTTACCAGCAACTGTCTTACGCTTACCCTTACGTGTACGCGCATTTGTTTTAGTTCTTTGTCCACGAACTGGCAAACCTTTTCTGTGACGCAATCCACGGTAACAGGCAATGTCCAACAAACGCTTGATGCTCATTGAAACTTCACTTCTTAACGCACCTTCCACTTTAAATTCAGCGTTGATGATATTACGAATAGCAGTTTGCTCATCATCATTCCACTGATTCACCTTTTTATCATAACTGATAGCAGCTTTGTCTAAAATGTATTGAGCAGTTGAACGTCCTATTCCAAAGATGTACGTTAACCCTATTTCTCCTCTTTTGTTTTTTGGTAAATCGATACCGGCGATACGAGCCATATTTTAAAACTTATTTTGTTTTTGTTAAAATGGATTTCTAATAATAAAAATTATCCTTGTCTTTGTTTAAAACGAGGATTCTTTTTGTTGATTACATATAAAACCCCTTTGCGCTTCACGATCTTGCAATCGGTACTTCTTTTTTTGATAGATGCTCTAACTTTCATCTTTTATTTTTTAATATTTATTTCCAACTTATTTTTTATCTCCCTTTTTACTTATGTCTGAAATTGATCCTTCCTCTTGTTAAATCGTAAGGACTCATTTCCAAACCCACTTTATCCCCAGGCAAAATTCTGATATAGTGCATCCGCATTTTACCAGAGATCGTTGCCAAAATTTCATGTCCATTTTCTAATTTCACTCTGAACATGGCATTGCTCATTGCTTCTATAATTACTCCATCTTGTTTAATCAGCGGTTGTTTTGACATACTTATTTTGGGGTTGCAAAGATATGGAAATGAATGGAATTATGAAAAATTCGCCCCGAAATATTGAAAAAAGCCCAAAATAAAAGGAGAAGCGAAACTTCTCCTTTTTAATATATTGATATTCAACACTTTACGTGTTACATGCCTGGGAACCAAGGACGACCCACTCCTGCCTTAAACGGCCAAGGTGTCATTAAAAGGATGAATACAAGGGCAAGGAGGTATAAAACCTTTGTTAAACCCGCCTTCCCCGACTTTTTATATCGAATATGTCCAATACTGATCAAAATGATCGCAATAATCATGGTTAAAGCATGCTCCATCCCCCAAAAACGACTTACCGAATCACCCATCACTGTTTTCATTCCAGCAGTTTGAATCGCCTTAAAACCCACTAAGCTACTTACGAAGTATTGGTACAAGCCAATTAAAAGTGTGGTATGCGATGCGATGAATAAAACTTTACTTGTTTTAAGGGCATCTTGTTTTACGAATAATTTGTAAATACTCAATAAAAGGGTGATCAAAATAACCCATCTTAAAATATTATGCAAGTGTAATAAACCAGTATTCATAGTGATTGATTTGATTGAGCCTGTAAAATACAACTTTATCTACAAACCGATTAATCTACCCAATCCGCTACAAATAAATTAGTATCTCTTGTTCCGCCATTATTTCTGTTAGAGGAGAACATGATTCTTTTGCCATCTGGGCTAAACATCGGAAAAGCATCAAAGCCTTTATCACGGCTAATTTTTTCAATATTATTGCCCTCCAGGTCCATTAAATACATATTGAAAGGGAATCCGTATTTGTACTCGTGGTTACTGCAAAAAATAATATGCTTCCCATCGGGGGTAAAGTTAGGTGCCCAATTGGCCTGCCCCAAATTAGTGATTTGTTTGGCGTTGGACCCATCTGCATCTGCAATAAACACTTCCATTTTAGTAGGTGCCACTAATCCCTCGGCCAATAATGATTTGTATTCCGCCACTTCCGCTGGCGTGGAAGGACGACTAGCACGCCAAACAATTTTTTTACCATCTGGGCTAAACCAAGCGCCCCCATCATAACCTAAGGTATTAGTGACTTTTTTTTCTTTCCCAGTAGCCAAGTTCATGACATATAAATCCAAGTCGCCATCTTTATCACTACAATAAATCATACGCTTGCCATCATAGGATAAAGTCGCTTCCGCATCATATCCTTTTGCATTGGTTAATTGCTTCACCACTACTCCATTGGTATCTGCCATGAAAATATCATAGGTATTATATAAGGGCCAAATGTATTTATTGCCATACTTAGCGCGATCCACTGTTGGTGGACATTCGTCTCCACCCCCTTTAGTTGATGCATATATAATGTGCGCGCCATCCTTAGTAAAATAACTACAAGTAGTTCGGCCCTTGCCGCCACTAATTGATTTATAAGTAAAAGGAGTTGTGCTTTCATTTGGCACTACCCCCATAAAAATTTGGTCACAGTTAATGCCTTCCTTTGGATTAGCTCTTTGGAATGTGATCCGCTTATTATCAAAACTCCAATACGCTTCGGCGTTATCTCCCCCATTGGTTAGTTGAATGACATTTTTAAAATGGGGTTCACCAGCAAATAAAATAGAATCATTTTGAGGGAAAGCAGTTATAAAACTAAATAATGCTAGTACAAAAAGGATTGACTTGTTCATATACATATATATTGACCGCAAAAGTAATTGCAAGTTTTTTAAAACAACTGACTTTGGTCAGTGAATTTAGTTTTATAAAAAAAATGACAAAAAAATGACAGAGTCTAAAAAAATAAGGAACTTTGCCTCAAACTGAACTATGACTATTATCGCACCTTCCTTACTAGCAGCTGATTTTTTGCATTTAGGTGCCACATGCGAAATGTTAAATAAGAGTGAAGCGGAATGGTATCATTTGGATGTAATGGATGGCAGCTTCGTTCCTAATATTAGTTTTGGTTTACCCATTATTGAACAAATCAGAAAAGCAACCACCAAGGTTTGCGATGTACATTTAATGATTGTACATCCTGAAAAATACATTGAAGCATTTAAAAAAGCAGGGGCAGATATTTTAACCGTGCATTACGAAGCCTGTCCGAATTTACTAGACACGCTTGCACAAATAAAAGCACAAGGCATGAAAGCAGGCGTTGCTATCAACCCGGATACAGATATTAATGTTTTGAAAGCATTCATTTCTGAAATTGACCTGGTTTGCGTGATGAGTGTATTCCCTGGTTTTGGTGGACAAAAATTTATTGAAGGCACTTATGAAAAAGTGACCACTTTAAAATCAATCATACAAACTGCAGGTGCAAAAACTTTAATTCAAATTGATGGTGGTGTTAGCGAAAGCAATGCCAAAGCCTTAGTGACTGCAGGTGCCGATGTGCTGGTTGCAGGCACTACAGTTTTTAAAGCAGCGGATCCAATAAAAACAATTTCCGCATTGCGCAATTGTTAATTCGCATCTCAGATGACTCCTTTTCTGTTGTAGTAATTAAGTGCATTCTTAGTTATAATTAAACGCTTTTTACTAATTCATTTAGCTCGGTAAGCTTCCCTTTTTAATATACTAAAATGAACAGAATATTATCATTTTAGTAATGCACATTTGTGCGTATTTTTTTATTGCTTTATATATGCCCTTTTTCTAAATTGTGTATAGCAGATTATTTTATATTATCAACCCTTTAAAACTAATCCCATTGAGCGAAGCAATCATCAACCTAGAAACCGTTAACCCTATTGAGTTTTTCGGCGTGAACAACAACAAGTTTGACATTTTAAAAAAGAAATTTCCATTATTAAAAATTTTATCAAGAGGCACCCAAATAAAATTAAGTGGTGCACCAGAACAAATTGATTTGGCAAAAGAAAAAATTGAACTCATCATTCAATATATGGAACGCAATGGTCATTTAAGTGAAAATTATTTTGAACAAATTTTAGGCGGAGATGACGCAGAAGTGATTGACAATTTTGTAGAGCAAAATCCCAATGAAGTATTGGTATTTGGGCCTAATGGAAAAACAGTACGCGCGCGCACAGCGAATCAAAAAAAGATGGTGCAAGCTGCTGATAAAAATGATATCGTATTTGCGATTGGACCCGCAGGTACAGGTAAAACCTATACTGCTGTTGCCCTTGCAGTGCGTGCATTGAAAAATAAATTGGTTAAAAAAATTATCTTGACAAGACCTGCAGTTGAAGCAGGAGAAAGTTTGGGTTTTCTACCTGGTGATTTAAAAGAAAAAATTGATCCTTATTTACGCCCTTTGTATGATGCATTGGATGATATGATCCCCGCAGATAAATTAGGTTACTACATGACCACGCGTACCATTGAAATTGCACCACTCGCTTACATGCGCGGAAGAACTTTGGATCATGCATTTATCATTTTAGATGAATCACAAAATGCCAATGATTTACAAATTAAAATGTTTTTAACGCGTATCGGTTCCAATGCAAAAGCAATTATCACTGGTGACCCCACCCAAGTGGATTTACCGCGCAATCAAAAAAGTGGTTTAGAAAAAGCATCTCGCATTTTACAAAATATTGATGGCATTGCACATATTCAACTAGATGAAGAGGATGTAGTGAGGCATAAATTGGTAAAAGCAATTATTAAGGCGTATGACAAGGAAAGAGAAAATGAAACCGAAAACTCCTACCACCGCTAATAATTGAAGAATTTAGGGAGATTTCTAACACGTATTATTTTATTTATAAATATGTAATTATCTTATTTTAAACAAATTAATAATTTGTTAACAAAAACATAAATTAAGTAATCAATTTATTTTGTTTCTTTGCATCACTTAAACAATCAATTATATGTCAAGTAAAAAATTACTACATTTTATCGTAGCAATGTTATTGTTACCTGTTTTGACTTTTGCGCAAAACACTACTGGTAGCTTAACTGGATCTGTAAAAGCCGATAATGGCGAAATTCTTGTAGGCGCAACTGTAACTGTATTACATGTACCTACTGGAACAGTATACAAAGTACAATCAAGAAAATCAGGTGCTTTTGATATTAGCAACATGCAACCTGGTGGACCTTACACGATTTCAGTATCTTATGTGAATTATCAAACTGAAAAAAGAGATGACATTTATATCAACTTAGGTGATGCATCACGCGTAGATGTTGTTTTATCTACCCAAGTTGCAAAATTAGCCGACGTTACTGTTAAAGGAACACGTAATGCTTCTGATTTATCAGTAAGAGGTGGCACACAAACTACCATTGGTCGTGATAAAGTTGAAAACTTACCAACTGTTGGCCGAAATTTACAAGATTTTTTACGCTTTACCCCTTCTGTTAAATTATTAGGTGGTACTGGTGGATTAACTGGTATTTCAATTGCTGGTCAAAACAACCGTTTCAACTCTTTCTATATTGATGGTGCTGTAAATAATGACCAATTCGGTTTAAGTGCAAGTGGTACGAACGGTGGTCAAACTTCAGTAGGTCCTATTTCTATGGATGCGGTTGATCAAATTCAAGTAATGGTTTCTCCATTTGACGCTTCTATTGGTAACTTCACTGGTGGTGGTATTAACGCTACAACAAAAGGTGGTACTAACAATTTAAGTGGAACTGTTTATAATTTCACTCAAAACCAAGACTTAACTGGTAAGACACCAACAGGTTTAAAATCTGCTGCAACTAAGTTAAATCCTTTTAGCGCTAAAACAATGGGTGCAAGTGTAGGTGGCGCCATTGTAAAAAATAAATTATTCTTCTTCGTTAACTACGAAAGCATTGAAAGTAATCGTCCACAACCTTTCGATATTGCTGGCTACAGAGGAGTTAGTAAGCAAGCCGATATTGACGCTTTAGTTTCCGCAGTTAAATCGAAATACGGCTATGATATGGGAGGTTATGCTGATAATGCTGAGACAGTAAGTTCAAAAAGATTAGCAACTAAATTGGATTGGAATATTAATTCAAATCATCGTTTAAGCATTTCTTATCGTCATACAGAATCACAAAATTATAATACTTCGGCTTCAAGTTCAACAAGAGTTAACTTTTATAACAATGGAGTTTTATATCCTAATAAAACAAATTCAATATCTGCCGAGTTAAGAAGTACTTTCAAAAAAGGCATTAGCAATAAAATGTTATTGACCCTTACCGATGTAACTGATGACAGAAGCCAAATTGGGGCAGCTTTCCCACGTGTTATTATTAATGATGGAAGTAGTGCAAACCAAATCACTTTCGGATCTGAAAACTTTTCAGCAGCCAACTTGTTGAAGCAAACCAATAAAAACTTTTTGGATTATATCAAATTCAATATCAATAAGCACAGTTTAACTTTAGGTATTGATTATGAATTGAGCAAATCATACAATGTATTTATTCGTGATAACTTTGGTACTTATACCTATAATTCTTTACCTGATTTCTTAAATGATAAAGCGCCATTCCAGTATGTAAGATCTTTTTCTTTGTTAGACAATACTTATGGTGATAATACCAAAGCGGCTGCAAGTTTTTACACAGGTCGTGGAAGTGCATTTATCAATGACGAAGTAAGAGTCACTGATAACTTAACCATCAACTATGGTATCAGAGGTGATTATACTAAGTTTTTATCTACTCCATTCCAAGATGATTATTTTAACAATAATGCCATCCCTACTATCCAACTTTACAACTATAATTTAGCTGGAGCTAGAAGTGGTCAAATTAGTGATCCAAAACTTTCTATCTCTCCTCGCTTAGGCTTTACTTATAAAGTTCCAACTGAGAGAATAACGATTCGTGGTGGTATCGGTATGTTTACTGGTCGCGTTCCTTTGGTATGGCCAGGTGGTGTATATAATAACACAGGTGGTAGCGTAGGTGGTGTATCCTTATTTTCACCAACATTTGCAACTACGTTAGCTGGTATGAAATTTAGACCAAATCCAACCCAACAATATACAGCAAATGAATTAGGTATCAACACTGCTTTTGCAAAAGGTCAGGTGGATTTAATCGCGAAGGATTTCCGTTTACCTAAATTATTACGTGCTTCATTAGCCGTGGACAAGAAATTTGATAACAACTGGTCTGTAACTGTTGAAGGAAGTGTAAGTAAAAATATCAACGAAATTTATTATACAAGAATTGATATTCAAAACCCTATTGGCAACATGGTGGGTCCTGATAATAGATATATTTATAATAATGGTGTTAGAATGAATTTCCCTGCTTATAATGGATTACCAGCAGGTAACCCTTATACAGGAATTTATTTGATGTCAAATCAACCTAAGAATAGTCAAAAAGGTTTTGCTGCGAACTTTACAGCATCTGTTGATAAATCATGGACTGATGGATTCTCATTCAATGCATTCTATACTTATGGAACTGCATTCGTAACCAACGAGCCTACTTCAAGCCAAAACAATAGCCAATGGAGATTTATGGAAACCGTAAATGGCCGTAATTTCGTAAACAGATCAAGATCTGATTTTGATTTAGGTCACAGAGTGAGCATGTTTGCTGCTAAGAAATTTACTTACTTGAAAGGTAATATGGCTACTACTGTAAGTGTGGTTTATAATGGTCAATCAGGAAGTGCATTTAGCTATGTTTATGGTAATGGCCCAATTAGAGATAATAGTGCTACTGAAACTGGTGATTTATTATTCATCCCTACAAAAGACCAATTAACTGCGATGACTTTTGTAACGCAATCAGGATTTAGCTTAAGCCCTGATGCACAAAAAGCTGCATTTGAAGCTTATATTAATCAAGATAGTTACTTAAGCAAACGCAGAGGTCAATATGCGGAAAGAAATGGTGGAAGATTACCATTCCAAAATATAGTTGACTTAAAAGTGATGCAAGATTTCTTCGTTAAAGTAAGTGGTAAAAAATACCAGTTCCAATTAACGTATGACATTTTCAACTTCACGAATATGTTGAACAGAGTTTGGGGTCGTACTTACTTCTTAAGTAATGATCAATTTGGTTTAGTAAGATATGCTAACCCAACTTCTGGTGCACCATCATTAATACCTACTTATAGCTTTAACCCAGTTTTCAACAATACGCCTTGGGGTATCAGTTCAAGTACTGCACCAAGTTACAGTGCTCGTTGGGTTAGCCAATTGGGTTTAAGATTTAAATTCTAATACTAATTAGGGTTTGCCCTAGTCGGATTTAATATAAAAAATTCCCGTCTTGATTCATCAAGTCGGGGATTTTTTTTTAAAGCAAACTTTGCTTAATTTCAATGTAATATGGTTACACCAAGTTTACAACAGTTTACCGTTGGCGTGGAGGAGGAATACATGGTATTAGACCCATCCACGAAGGAATTAAAAAGCCACCAACAGACTATTGTCAACGAAGGACAGAAACTATTCAAGGACAAAATTAAGGCTGAAATGCACCAGGCCGTGGTGGAAGTAGGCACTGGGATCTGTAAAAATGTAGAGGAAGCCTTTTCAGAAATTATTGAACTGCGTAATGGCGTACATAAAATTGCAGGGGACTTAGGCTATAGTATTGGGGCCTCAGGCACCCACCCTTTTAGTTTGTGGGAAACCCAATTGGTATCAGATCAAAGCAGGTACCAGGAACTTTTAAATGAATTACAGCAGGCTGCAAGGAGTAATTTGATTTTTGGACTACATGTACATGTTGGAATGGAAGATCGCCGTATGGCCATCCATATAGCCAATACAGCAAGGTATTTTTTGCCGCATATTTATGCATTAAGTACCAACTCCCCTTTTTGGGAAACCCGCAATACCGGTTACAAATCCTACCGATCAAAAGTGTTTGATAAATTTCCACGAACAGGCATCCCAGATACTTTTGAAAGCATTGAAGCCTACGATAGTTTTATTCAGCTACTCATAAAAACCAATTGCATTGATGATGCAAAAAAGATATGGTGGGATTTAAGGGTACACCCTGTTTTCAATACCATTGAATTTAGAATTTGCGATGTGCCCATGACCGTGCAAGAAACCATCACTATTACTGCATTGTTCCAAGCGATTTGCGCTAAAATTTATTCCCTACGTCGTCAAAATATAAATTTTATTAATTACCAACGCGCACTCATCAATGAAAACAAATGGCGCGCAAGCCGATATGGTATTGATGGAAAATTAATTGACTTTGGAAAGGAAAAAGAAATTCCGACCAAGGATTTAATCAATGAATTACTTGATTTTGTGGATGGTGTAGTGGATGAACTAGGCAGCCGCAAACATATTGAAAAAGTGCATCAAATTTTTGAAACAGGCACTGGCGCCGACAGGCAATTACGCATATTTAATGAAACGGGTAGCTTAGTAGAAGTAGTGAAATATATTGAACGGAGTTTTTTAGCAGTGTAAAATATCTCCTAATTTTTGCGATGAACTATTGCGCTAACTTAAAGTCAAACAAAGTAGCCGTAAAAAGGCCACGTTCTCTTTTCTTAAATATAACATCCCAGTTTCCTTTATACCTTAATATTTTAGGAACAAGTATTCCATTAAAATAAGTCATCTCTACTTCCATTTGTACATTAAAATCATACACACCTGCTTTGTAGCTTAAGGAATAGTTACGCCCCAACACTTCCAATGTTTTAGGATTAAACCAGGTAGTCATTTGATCAACGACTACCCTGTCCTTTGCAAAAAATCCCAAATCCGCTTTCGGCTGCACATCAAATACGTATACCAACTGTCCATGGTAATCCACGTAATCCAATTTGTAATCATACAGTTCATGTGCCGATGCATCATATAAGTCCAACTTATTTCCGATTAAGGGGATGCCTGCTATTTTTTTACCTGGATTAAAAAACAACATTTTTAATTGCTCCTTTGCTTTATCAATACCCGAGCCTGTTATTTTTCTGTTTTTGCCTGAAACAATATTGGTTTCCCCACAAATACTTCCTTTGGTAAAAAACAAGCTCGCGTACAAAGCAGGTGTGGTATAATTATACTCCCCTTTGTTATTGCGTAAATTGCCTGTTACCTTTTCCTCTAATACATCCATGGTACGACAACCTGCTATTTTATTTTGTCTTGTTTTGCTATTTAAAGAAGCCTGCATCTTATTCTTATCATCCATCATTTCGATATGATTATAAGAGCTATAACCAATGGTACGTAATGTTTTAAATGCTTTATAAAAACTACTGTCCTGTTTAATGCGATTCAAAATATCCTTATAATCAAAGTGATTGCGAACAATAGCATCGGTTAAAGTAAATTGTTGTCCGTCGGCATTAAACACCGTATCCTGCGCTGCTAATTGCATATTAAATGCCAAAACTAAAGAAACAAAAAATAGACCGTTTTTAAACATGTAATAATATTAGAATCAACTAGTTTTTGATACTATTTGATTTGAGTCATTTTGTAATCCACCCTTACTTTTCCCTTGGAAATATCATTCAATTTGCCTTGTAAAATTTTTCTGCGCAAAGGCTTTAAATAATCAATGAATAATTTTCCTTGAATATGATCATATTCATGCAATATGACCCTTGCAGATATCCCCTTAAAAGTTTCTGTATAAGTAGCAAAATTTTCATCCATATAACTTAAAGTAACCTCCGCTGGTCTTAATACATCTTCTCTGATTTTTGGGATACTCAAACAACCTTCATTATAAATCCATTCAACGCCACCTGTAGAGATTATTTGCGCATTAATGAACACTTTTTTAAATCCTGGAGCATCCACATAAGTTTCATCTTCTGGTTCCTTGCTTTCAAAAATTTGCGCGCTATCCATTACAAATAATCGAATATTTTTATTCACTTGTGGCGCAGCCAATCCTACCCCATTACTCTCATACATGGTTTCCCACATATCGGCAATGACTTTGATCAAATTAGGATAATCCGCATCAATCGGCTCACTCACTTTTCGAAGTATAGCTGCTCCATAAGCAACAATAGGTAAAATCATATTTTCATCTTTATTTAAAAAACTGGAATATCCCTTGCAGATATTGGGTGCAAAGTTATCAATAAATGGTGGTTTTAGGAGCGGTAAGACAGATATTCCTGTAATAACATGGTTGCTGCCACCAAATCAATATTTTTCTTATCTCTTCTGTCCACTTTTTTCATACCCATTTCCACCATCGCACGCACTGCATTTTTAGAACTGTATCTTTCATCCACCGTAACCACGGGTATGGTGGGGAATTTTTTTTCAAGTTCCACAATGGCTTTTTTTACCAAGGGTGTAGCGTGTGTTGGCGTATTATCCAAATTAAGGGGTTCCCCAATTAAAATAAGTTCCACTTCCTCCTTCTTAAAATAATCCGCTAAAAAAGTATATAGGTTTTTGGTTTCCACTGTTAATAATGCAGTCGCAATAATTTGAAGTGGATCAGTCACTGCTAATCCACATCTTTTTCCACCATAATCTATACAAATAATTCTAGGCAAGGTTAATTTATTATAATGGTTAAAGATACATTTGAATAAGCATGGCGCCAATAACAAAAACACTAAATACAATACTCGCTATTCCATTAGCAGTCATAAATGCGAGGTTTACTTTACTAAGGTCATAAGGCTTTACAATACTTTGTTGGTAAACCAACATTCCAATAAAAATAAGCAAGCCTAATAAATACAGATAATGAAATCCTCCTACAAAATAAGCAGCAATAACAAGTGATGCTGATAAAACATGTAGTACACGTGAAATACTTAATGATTGTTTTAAGCCCCACTGACTTGGTATGGAATACAAGGATTGTGATTGGTCAAAATCAATATCCTGTAAGGCATAAATAATATCAAAGCCACTTACCCAAAAAATAACGGCGAATGAAAATAATAATGGTAATACATCAAAGCTGCCCGTCACCGCTAAGTAAGCACCAATAGGCGCAAGGGACAAACCGATACCTAAAACCAAATGACATAAATAAGTAAAGCGTTTGGTATAACTATAAAATAAAATCACAAATAAAGCAACGGGTGACAAATAAAAACAAATGGTATTGATAAAAAAAGTAGCCGTAATGAAAATGGCCATATTAATACCAATAAACACCAAGGCTTTTTCTGCCTTAATAATACCTGCTGGGATTTCTCTGATGGCAGTACGCGGATTTAATTTATCAAAATGCCTATCTAAATACCGATTAAAGGCCATGGCAGTGGAACGTGCTGTTATCATACATACCAGTACTAAAATAAATTTTAACCACAACTGATCCACTGTAGTTTGATGTATAAAATGATAGCGCAGTCCCAACACAAATCCAATCAATGCAAAAGGCATTGCAAAAATGGTATGCGAAAATTTAATTAAACTTAAATAATTTTTTACTTGACTCATTGTTATTGTTTTACAAACGCACTAATTCCCAAAGCACCACCGCAGCGGCAACTGAAATATTTAAGGAATGTTTCATCCCCCATTGTGGGATTTCAATGACCCCATCACAAAGCGCGATTACTTCGGCATCCACCCCATCTACTTCATTCCCAAAAACCAATGCAATGGGTGTATCCGATTTTTCAAATTTATTTAATGGAATACTTCCTTCCGTTTGTTCAATGGCATACACTTTATATCCTTGTGCTTTTAACTCCTTTACTGCCTGAGTGGTTTGTTCATAATACAACCAATCCACCGAATCAGTGGCACCTAATGCTGTTTTATGAATATCCCGATGTGGGGGTTGCGGGGTAAACCCACACAAACAAATACCATTGATTAAAAAGGCGTCGGCGGTTCTAAAAACACTACCCACATTGTGCATGCTTCTGATTTGGTCCATCACCACTACAATTGGCTTTTTAGGCGCTTCTTTAAAGTCGGCAACTGATATCCTTCCAAGCTCATCCATGCTTAATTTACGCATACGCAAAAGTACGCTTTTTATGAAAAATTATGTAGGTTTGTCACCCATGGCAAAATCTAGTTCCGATACCCCGCTTATGCAGCAGCATAGGGCTATTAAGCAAAAATACCCTGATGCCATCTTGCTTTTTAGGGTAGGCGATTTTTATGAAACTTTTGGGGAGGATGCGGTGATATCCTCCAAGGTTTTGGGTATTACCTTAACCAAACGAAATAATGGAGCTGCCTCAAGTAGTGAATTAGCCGGATTTCCACACCACTCATTAGATACTTATTTACATAAGTTGGTAAAAGCCGGGCACCGAGTGGCCATATGCGATCAACTGGAAGATCCTAAAACCGTCAAAGGGATTGTTAAACGTGGTGTTACAGATATGCTCACCCCAGGCATTGCCACTAATGACAAATTGTTAGAGCATAAGAACAATAATTTCCTAGCCGCCATTTATGTTGAAAATGAAAAAGGAGGCGTTGCATTTTTAGATATCACGACTGGTGAATTTTTAATTGCCGAAGGCAATGTTGAATACTTGGATAAATTATTACAAAGCTTACAACCTGCTGAAATTTTATTCCCTAAAAATTATCAAGCTAATTTTAAAGAAATATTTGGGACCAGCTTTTATACGTACGGATTAGATAGTTGGATATTTGATGAACACTTTGCCACTGAACTATTGTTAAAACAATTTCAAACGCAAAACTTAAAAGGCTTTGGTATTGAAGATCAAAAATTAGGTATTATTGCCGCTGGTGCAATTTTGCATTATTTAAAAGAAACAGAACATCCCCACTTACAACATATTCATAAAATTCAGCGCATGGTGCGGGACGAAATTTTATGGATGGATAAATTTACCATTCGTAATTTAGAATTAATTGGTAATGGTGCCGATCGTAAAGGATTATTGGAGATTATGGATGCTACCAAAAGTCCCATGGGTGCGCGCTTATTAAAAAGATGGTTGGTATTCCCATTACAATCTATTGAACAAATTAACAATCGATTAAATACAGTTGCAAGTTTTTTAAAGGACGATGCTACTGCAACACAGCTTGGCGAACTGATTGAATCCTGCGGCGATTTAGAAAGATTAGCAAGTAAATTATCAACCAGAAAATTACAACCCCGTGAATTTTTACAATTAGGAAAATCATTGGAAGCTGTTCATGAAATAAAAAAAATATTACATCCGAATTCCAATAATTATTTACAACAAATCAGTGCCGATTTGGCTACCTGCGAAATCAGCAAAAACGCCATCTTCAATACCTTGTCCGAGCAAGCGCCTGCAACAGTAGTGAAAGGCGGCTTTATAAAAACTGGTGTTTCAGAAAGTTTGGATGAACTAAGAAATATTTCCAGTGGTGGTAAGGAATTTTTAACACAGATACAAAATAAGGAAGCAGAGATTACAGGAATTTCTTCCTTAAAAATTGGCTTTAATAATGTGTATGGTTATTATTTAGAAGTTACGCATGTTCATAAAAACAAAGTGCCTGCGGAATGGATACGCAAACAAACCCTAACAACGGCCGAAAGATATATTACCCCTGAATTAAAAATATACGAGGAAAAAATATTGGGTGCCGAAGATAAAATATTGACGCTTGAAAATGATTTGTACCAAAAATTATTGGATCAAGTCATCCAAGAGATGGGATTAATTCAAAAAAATGGCCAACTCATTGGGGTATTAGATTGTTTACTTTGCTTTGCGCAAATAGCGAAGGAAAATAAATACTGTAAGCCTACCCTAACAATGGATGCTATTTTAGATATCAAAGCAGGAAGACATCCGGTGATTGAAAAAAGTTTATCCATTGATCAGGCCTATATCCCCAATGATGTCATGTTGGATCCGGCCACACAACAAATTATTATTTTAACAGGACCGAATATGAGTGGTAAAAGTGCGGTGTTACGACAAACTGCCTTGATTACTTTAATGGCGCATATGGGCTCCTATGTTCCTGCTGATGCTGCCAATATTCCACTCACAGATAAAATATTTACGCGCGTGGGTGCAAATGATAATTTAAATGCAGGTGAATCTACTTTTATGGTGGAGATGTTAGAGACCGCAAGTATTTTAAATAATATCAGTGAACGTAGTTTAATATTGTTGGATGAAATTGGTCGAGGCACTTCTACCTACGATGGTATTTCCATTGCTTGGAGCATAGTTGAATATTTAAATCAGTCCAAGCAAAAGCCTAAAACCTTATTTGCCACCCATTATCATGAACTCAATGATTTGGAAGCGCAACTATCCACTGTTCATAACTATCATGTAAGTCATAAGGAAGTGGGTAATAAGATTATCTTTTTACGCAAATTAACCAAAGGTGGCAGCACGCATAGTTTTGGTATTCATGTAGCTAAAATGGCAGGCATGCCTAATATATTAGTTGACAGAGCGAACGCTATTTTATTGGAGATGGAATTAAAAAATAAAGGAAGTCAAAATTTAGCGACACCTTCCCTACAAGAACCAAATACAAAATATCAATTATCTATTTTTGATGCACACACGGAAACTTTTGAATCTATTCGTGAGGAATTGGATGCGATTGACATTAATAACCTAACCCCTGTGGAGGCATTAATGAAACTACAAGCCATCAAAAAGAAATTAAACTAAGCTGACATTTTTTTTAAGCAACTCTTTATCTTTTGTTGCAACGCATCACTTGCAGGAACCAATGGCAAGCGAAGTTCATTTTGTATTAACCCCTGCTCAAACATAAAACCTTTAATACCTGCAGGATTATTTTCAGCATACATATGTCTATAGGATTCAACCAATCCATCATTTATTTTTTTTGCCCCTGCAAAATCACCCGACATTGCAGCATTGATCATATCTGTAAATTGCTTTGGAAATGCATTGGCAGCAACACTTATCACACCATCCATACCGCAAGCAATTTGCGCCATTACAATTTCATCATCACCACTCACTACTAAAAAATCCGAAGGACGATCTTTTAAAATAGCAATAGTTTGCGCCATCTCAGGGCCCGCTTCTTTAATACCCGCAATGTTTTTATGTGCCGACAAACGAAGTGTGGTTTCAGCAGTCATATTACGACCCGTACGACCAGGAACATTATATAATAAAATAGGTTTAGGAGCCGCATCTGCTAATGCAATATAATGTTGGTACAAACCTTCTTGCGCAGGCTTGTTATAATACGGTGTTACACTTAATATCGCAACCACTTTACTTAAATCAAATTTCCCAAAGGACTTAATCACTTCGGCAGTATTATTACCACCAATACCTATCACAATGGGCACACGACCATTCACTTTATTCACCGTGCAATTAAATACTTCTATTTTTTCTTCTTCACTTAAAACAACGGACTCCCCAGTAGTGCCTAAAGTGACTATATAATTTAAGCCGCCAGCAATTTGAAGTTCAATGATATTTTCAAGCGCAGCAAAATCAATGGATTTGTCTTTCTTAAATGGTGTTACTACTGCAACGCCTGTTCCTTTTAAAGTTTGTCTTAACATAGTAGGTAAATATAAAAAAAATAATGTTACGCTTCCTCCCAAAATCCCATTTTGCTATACTTCTCAATTCTGTTTTCAGTTCGAGTCGCAGGAGCAATATCTTTTACCGATTGTAAAGCAGTAATAATGTTTTGTTTTAATATCGCAGCCGCTTCGGTATAACTCCAATGCGCACCACCTACTGGCTCAGGAACAATTTCATCAATCAAGCCAAATCCTTTCATATCATTGGCAGTCAACTTAAGCTGCTCCGCCGCCAACTCCTTTTTATCCCAGCTACGCCATAAAATGGAGCTACAGCTTTCAGGGGATATAACGGTATACCAGGTATTCTCCATCATCAATGTTTTATCGCCCACACCAATGCCCAACGCACCGCCACTCGCTCCTTCCCCAATAATGCATATGATAATGGGCACTTTTAAGCGAATCATCTCATATATATTCCTAGCAATGGCCTCACCTTGCCCCCTTTCCTCTGCTTCCAAGCCTGGGAACGCCCCTGGGGTATCAATCAAGCAAACCACCGGTTTATTGAACTTTTCAGCCAATTTCATGAGTCTAAGGGCTTTTCGGTAGCCTTCAGGGTTGGCCATCCCAAAATTGCGTAATTGACGCGCTTTGGTATTACTTCCCTTTTGTTGACCAATCATCATCACCGTTTGCCCCCCTAATTCAGCGAATCCACCCACCATGGCTTTATCATCTTTTACATTACGATCCCCATGTAATTCTATAAATTTATCGCACATTAAATTAATATACTTTAATGTATAGGGGCGATCTGGATGACGACTTAATTGTACCCTTTGCCAAGGCGAAAGGCTTTCTGTGATTGCTTTTCGCTTATCCAAGATTGATTTCTCTAACTGATTTACAGTAGCAGATAAATCAATTTTAGGATTTTTTTCAGCTAACTTTTTAGTCGCATCTATTTGTTCGTATAAATCTTTAATCGGTTGTTCAAAATCTAAAAACTGTCTATTTGGGTATTCAGGCATATGCTTATATTGGGATGTAAAAATAATAAAGGTTTTTTAATAAAAGTTTGTTTAAAAAAGCAGTTTCCCCTTATCTTTGCAGCCCTTAATAGTGGATTTATCCACGAATAAAGGATCGGTAGTTCAGTTGGTTAGAATGCCGCCCTGTCATCCCGAGTACTCGGGACGGGTTCGTAGGTTAACCAGGTTAACAAATTAGTTCTTAATGTTTTATGTATATTTAATCCAATCGGAAGTAGACTCCTCTTTTTATATAGGTTATACGTCTAACTTGGAACTTAGAATAAAGCAGCATAATAATGGTGAATCAATATACTCTAGACGAAAAAAACCATGGAAATTGGTTTATTCAGAAGAGTTTGAGAATAAAACATTTGCTTTAAAAAGAGAGCAATTTCTGAAAAAGCAAAAAAATAAAGAATTTTATTACAAGTTAATAAAAACTCTGGATCGGTAGTTCAGTTGGTTAGAATGCCGCCCTGTCACGGCGGAGGTCGCGGGTTCGAGTCCCGTCCGGTCCGCGTTAAAACACTTAACCCATTGATTTTCAATGGGTTATTTTGTATCTGTAGCAGAATGTGTAGCAAACGGGTTCTTTCTAGCCTATTTTA
>Ga0208942_1000048_pt1 | contig 54604 bp, 34 predicted proteins | sample GreLakmeSU08MSRF_FD_187704 | JGI IMG/M metagenome (GOLD analysis project Ga0208942, IMG submission 187704) | Freshwater lentic microbial communities from great Laurentian Lakes, MI, USA - Great Lakes metaG SU08MSRF (SPAdes) | ecosystem: Environmental > Aquatic > Freshwater > Lake | place: Great... | reverse complement strand
GTATATTCAACCTGGTGGAATGGTGGATTACGAACTACTGCTTACTATCATAATATCATTGGCTTATTAACTGAAATTATTGGAAGTCCAACACCTTCTAGTATTCCATTAGTGCCGCAAAGATTAATTCCGAATAGTGGATTACCTAATCCGATCCTTCCACAAAAATGGTATTTCAAAAATTCAATTGATTATTCTATTTCATTAAACTATGCAGTATTAAATTATGCCGCACGTTATAAAGATGAATTGCTTTATAATATATATACCATGGGGCGTCATAGTATTGAAGCAGGTAATAAAGATAGTTGGACCTTATATCCAAAAAGAGCAGATGCGCTTAGTGAATTATTAAAAACCGAAAAACCAACAGGCAAAATTGATTCATTTCAATTAGCTGTATTTAATAAGGTGTATAAAAATCCAGCAACACGTGATCCACGCGGGTATATTATTCCAATAAATCAATCTACTACAGCGATTCAATTCGTAAATATTTTAATTAAAAGTGGTATTAAAGTGCATCGCGCTAGTACAGATTTTATGGTGGGCACAAAAAAATATTTAGCAGGCGCCTATATTATAAAAACAAATCAAGCATTTCGTCCACATGTGTTAGATATGTTTGAACCACAGGATCATCCCAATGATTTTTTATATCCAGGTGGCCCACCCGTTCGTCCTTATGATGCAGCTGGCTGGACGCCTGCGTTTACCATGGGTATTGATTTTGATAGAATCCTAGAAGATTTCACAGGACCCTTTGATGCATTGGCTTATGGTGATATTCAAAAACCAGTGGGTAAAATAATTAATAGCCAATACAATAGTTATGGTTATACATTTTCTACCAAGGATAACGCCTCTTATATTGCTGTAAACGAATTATTAAATGCAGGCGAAATTGTTTATAAAAATAAGGAGCAATATTTTGTTCGACATTCTGATAAAATAAATAATTCAATTACAAAATTAAGCACAGATTATGGTATCCTGTTTACAAGTGTTACAACCCCACTATCAGATACTTTAAAAAAAATCCAACCCATTCGTATTGGTTTATGGGATAAGTATGGCGGTTCTATGTCATCGGGCTGGGTGCGATGGATTTTTGAACAATATCATTTTCCATTTAAACTTATTTATGCGAAGGAAATTGATTCCGTAAATTTAAATGCCAACTATGATGTTTTGGTTTTTGTAGAAGGCGCGATACCTGCATTAAAAAATGAAGGTTCATTTTCATATGAAGAAAGAGCACCTAAGTTAGAAGACGTTCCAAAAGAATTTCAACATACACTTGGAAATATCTCCGTAAATAAATCTATTCCGGCATTAAATAAATTTTTACAAAACGGCGGTAAAATTGTCACGATTGGATCAAGTGCAAATTTAGCGTATCATATTAATGCTCCAGTACGAAATGCGTTGGTTGAAATGGTAGCCGGAAAAGAAAAAGCATTGCCAGGTGAAAAGTTTTATATCCCTGGTAGTGTGCTGCAAGTAGCGCTCGATCATAATAATGAGTCCAATTGGGGAATGAATGGAACGGCTGATGTGTATTATAATGCAAGCCCTGTTTTTAAATTATTACCCGATGCGATTGCGCAAAGGCAAATCACCCCTTTAGCTTGGTATGCTTCTGCGAATACATTAAGAAGCGGATGGGCCTTTGGCCAAGCCTACTTACAGGATGGGGTAGCCGCCTTTGAAACCAATGTTGGTAAAGGCAAATTGACCGTTTTTGGTCCAGAAATCACTTTTAGGGCACAAACCCATGGAAATTTCAAATTATTATTCAATCAATTGTATAAATAGCCTTAGACCTACTTATCACCCATCTGAAAAGTTAAATACCTGTAAATCAATGATTTACAGGTATTTTTAATGCATGATTTTAGACCTAGTTGTATAAGTATGTATGAAATACACGAATCCACAGCTCAAAATCTGAGCATTTGGCCTACTAGACTAGCTTACACTCATTAATATTTAAGAAAATAGACATAATTTTAGACTGAAATTATAGCCAATTGCTATATTTTTTTAACAAAAGTTTACAATTTATGCAAAACAAAGGATTATGCACTTTACTTCTGTTGCTCTTTTTAGGAGTGTCAGTGGCAAATGCACAACAAAAATCAGTTTCTGGTAAGGTTATCAATTCAGATAACACGCCATTGTCAAATGTGTCGGTTGTTATTAAAGGAACAAGAACGGCAACAACCACTGATAACAATGGTGGCTTTTCAATCAGCGTTGCTTCAAACCAATCACTAAGCTTTAGCTTGGTTGGTTATGACACTAAAGACATCCGAGTGGGTAATTCAACTACGCTCAATGTAAAATTATCGGCAGTGGATAATACTTTAGAAGATGTAATAGTTACGGCAATGGATATTCGTCGTAATAAAAAAGAGTTAGGATATTCAGCTCAAAGTGTAAAAGGTCAGGAATTAGCAGAAACACAACGTAATAATATTGTAAATAGTTTACAAGGTCGTATTGCGGGTTTAACGATTAACCCAACTTCAGGTTTGGCAGGTGCTAGTTCTCAAATTGTATTAAGAGGGTTTAACTCATTAGCATTAGACAACTCGCCATTATTTGTTGTGGATGGTATCATTATTGATAATCAATCTGTACAAGAAAATAATAGAAACACAGGTTATGCGGTTAAGCCATCTGCTGCGAATGTGAGCACAGAAAATAGATCAAATGATTATACAAATCGTATTGCAGATATTAACCCGAATGATGTTGAGTCGGTAACAGTGTTAAAAGGACCAGAAGCAACCGCTTTATATGGTAGCCAAGCAAGTTCGGGTGCGATTGTGATTACCACCAAAAAAGGAACAAGTGTTGATGGTAAAATGAAGATTAGTTATGATAATAGTTTTAGAACTTCTGTCTATACAAGATATCCAAAAGTGATGACTGATTATGATGCAGGTCAGAATGGTATACCAAGTGATGTGTTTACTTACTTTGGACTTAAATATACATCTGATGTTCCCAAGTATGGTAACCTTAGGGCTTTTTTCCAACCTAGTAGTTCCATCACACATAATATTTCAGTAGAACAAGGAACTGCGAAAAACTCAGTGCGTTTATCTGGATCATTTTTGGATGAAAATTCACCAGTGCCCAATAACAATTATAAAAAATATAATTTAAGAGTGGTAACCAATCATAAAATTGGTAAAACATTAGAAATCTCTCCAAGCTTTAGCATTATTAAAAGTGGTAATGACAAACCTTTAAGAGGGGTGAGTGGTTACTTAATGAGTTTAATGGCATGGCCGGAAGATGATAATGCAAAAAACTATATTACTGCCGATGGTTTGAAAAAGCCTTTGTTTGCAAGTAACCCGAATGGCGAGTTAGATAATCCTTATTTCAATGTTAACAAAAACAGAAGTAGAGATGAATTAACGAGGAGCATTGCAACATTAGCTATTAACTATAATCCTACAAAGTGGTTATCAATTTCTGGTAGAATGGGATATGACACTTATGCGCAAGATGGTTACACGAAATGGGATTCCTCGTCTTACTTTTTAAGCAGGGCTCAAAAAGGAGCACAAGAAAACTATTATCGTAGATACTATGGCTATAACCATACTGTTACAGCAACCGCTAAAAAAAGCTTTGGTAAAATTAATACCCGCTTAATGATTGGTAATATGTGGCAGGATTATGAAACACAAACCAGGGCTATTTTTGGTAATGATATCAAAGATGCAAATGGCACAGATAGTACCAATACCAACCCATTAACGAGAATAAGAAATAGTAATGCAAATCGTTTTGGTTTACCTAACTATAACATTAGTCGTCAAGCTGCTTATTTTGGTGAAGCTTCCGTAAACTATGATAATAAAATATTTTTAACTTATTCTCACCGTTTTGAGGAATCTTCTATTTTCCCTGTTGCAAATCGTGCTTATGATTACCCAGCAGGAAGTATGAGTATCATTATGTCAGACATCTTCCCTGCAGTTAAAGACAAATTGAATTATTGGAAATTAAGAGGATCATTGGCGAGCACTGCGCGTTCAAGTTCACCTTATGCCAACCAAGCAATTTTGAACTTTAATACAGGAAATGGCGCCGGTTATTATTATGACTTTACCAATGCGAATCCTTATTTAACACCAGAGCGTCAAAAAACATTTGAGGTTGGTACTGAATTTAAATTCAAAGGGAATCGCTTAAGTGCTGAAATCACTTATTATAAAACCGTGAATACGGATTTGATTGCTGAAAACTTTAGAGCAAGTTATGCCACTGGTTATGTATTAAATACCTTAAACGTGGGTGCGAATGAAAATACCGGTATTGAAATGGTATTGGATTATCAAGTAATAAACAAAAAAGATTTCACTTGGAACACGCGCTTTAACTTTAATAGAATGCGTAATAAAGTAACAGAATTACCTTTAAATGTTCCTGAGTTTTATATTTCTGATACCTGGGTTTATGGTAATGCACGTGGTGGTTTAACAAGAGGCGGACCAACAACAACCATTACCTCATATGGTTACGCAAAAAATAATGCGGGCCAAATATTAATTGATCCTGCAACAGGGCTCCCTTTAATTGATGCTAACTTTAGAGTTAGAGGAGATCGTAATCCTGATTTCAGTTTGGGTTGGGTAAATAACATTACCTATAAAGATTTAAGAATTTCATTTTTATGGGATTTAAAAGTTGGTGGAGATGTGTTTAATGCAACTGAAATGTATTTAACAAGAATTGGTAAAAGCGAAAGAACTTCAGACAGACTAACGCCAAGAGTAGTGACTGGTATATTAAGAGATGGTTTAGAGAATTCTGCATTCCCTACTTCAAACAGTATTGCAATTGTTCCTTACTACCAACAAGCATATTACACCACAATGCCTGAAGAAGAGTTTATTCAAAAAGACGTGAATGCTTTTAGATTAAGAGATTTATCTTTTAATTATAATATTAAAAAATTCATGACAGAAGGTCTTGCTAAGTACACTAAAACTTTCTCCGTGTTTTTAACCATTAATGATTTAATTCTTATCACCAACTATAAAGGAGCAGATCCTGCAGTAGGTGCAACTTCAGCGGGAAGTCGCGGAGTGAGTGCCTTTGGATTTGATTATGCAAATATGGGGGCTCCTGTAAGTTTTAACATGGGAATTAGAACCACTTTTTAATCTTTAATATTAAAAAATATGAAATATAATATAAAATATCTATTAGTAATAAGTGCCTTGATTATCATGGGCGTTTCTTGTTCTAAAAAAATTGACGAAGCATATGCAAACCCTAACTATGATGTTAAGGTTGCACCCGAAGGATTACTTCCTCAAATCGTAGCTTCAATGGCAGGTAACTATGGCGCACATGGTCCAATGAATGATATAAGATACATTGGTGCTTATGTACAAAATTTTGCTTACGCTAACACTTTAAGCAATTTTGATCGTATGGGATATACCAATACGGATGTTGCACAATCTTTTTGGCGCTCACATTATTATGATATTGGACAAAACAATGTCAAAATGATTGCTTGGGCTATTGAAAACAAGCAATGGGATTATGCAGGTGTAGGTAAAGCCATTTTTGCATGGAGCTGGTTAAATTTAACCACCTATCATGGGGAGGTTGTATTAAAAGAAGCCTTTAATACAGATCAAATTACATTTCAATACGACAAACAAGAAGATGTTTACACTGAAGTAAGAAAATTAAGTCACGAGGCTTTATCTTATTTAAATAAAACTGGCGACAACGCAAGTCAAACAAGTTTAGCGAAAGGAGATGCCTTCTTTTACAAAGGAGATGTAAACAAATGGAAAAAATTTGTATATGGCGTATTAGCTAGATCTTTTAATCATTTGACCAATAAAGCAGATTACAAAGCGGACTCGGTTTTGTTTTACACAAATTTGGCGATGAAAGAAAGTACCGATGATGGCTTGGTTAAATACACAGCTTCATTAGTCAGTGCGACCAATAATATGTTTGGTCCATTTAGAGCAAACTTAGGCGGTGCCTCAACAACTTCTCCAACAGCGATCAGACAGGGTGCTTTTATTGCTAACTTAATGAGTGGTGCAAATAGTGCTTTTCCTGGTGTTATTGATCCTAGAGCAATTTATATTTTACGTTTAAATGCAAACAATACATTTAAAGGTGTTGAACCCAATAAAGGTCAAGCTGTTTTAGCTGCAAATGATCGTCCTGAGAACTTTTGGGGTGTGCCACAAATTTCAGCAAATAATACGGCTCCGGCAAATGACTTGAACTGTCGTTTTATTTTCCGCAACGATGCCCCTTTCCCTGTAATGACTGCAACTGAAATTTCATTTATGCGTGCAGAAGCTGCCTTTTTAAAAGGAGACAAGGCAACAGCTTTGGTTGCTTATAAGGATGGTATCGCAAAACACTTTGATTTATTAATGAATTATTATAATACCAATGTGCCTGCAGCTAGTGTATTAACTGCTACTATTAAAGCTAATTTTTTAGCGAATCCATTAGTAGTTCCAGCAAACGCAGCTAATTTAACATTGTCCATGATTATGTTGCAAAAATATATTGCCATGTTTGGCTATGGTACTTTTGAAACCTGGACGGATATGCGTCGTTACCATTATGTTGATTTGGATAAAACAACGGGCAAACAAGTATTTACTGATTTCGTGGCACCTACTGGAACTGGCTTGTTTGAAGACAATGGCGGTAAATTAGTATACAGAATGCGTCCAAGATTCAACTCGGAATATGTATGGAATATTAATGAATTGGGAAGAATTGGTGCAACGCAATTAGATTATCACACGAAAGAACAGTGGTTTTCTCAAAAATAATAAATGCTAATAAAAAATAAATTATGAAAAAATCATTACAACATATAATTTTTGGCGCCTTAGTCCTTTTCGTTGGATTGGTGGCTTGTAATAAAGATACTACCTATGTAGCCGATCCAGTTACGTTAAGTTCAAGTGCATACATCAAATTTTTGCATGTATCTCCATCATTAGCTACCATTACTGGGCAAGCGGATAACGTAACCTTGTTAAACTTGGATTTAAAGTCAAATACGTATAGTAAATTAACAGGTACCCCTTTGGCATATGAAAGATATTTTCCAACAACAACCAATGTTTATGCTGCTGTTACTGCAGGACTAAAAACTATTAAATTTAGTTTAGCAGCAATAAGTCAAAAAGATTCACTTGAATTATTTTTAAAACAAGTGCAAGCGGATGCTGGAAAGTATTACAGTTTCATTATAACTGACTCTATTAAATCAGCATCATTAAGTAAAGCAATGTTTTTACAAGATGATATATTAACACTGGGTTCATCTCAAATTGGGATGCGTTTTGTTCATGCTATTTGGAATGATACTGCTGCTAAAAATGTTGATATATTTTCAATTAGGAATAATGCAACTATTTTTTCTGGGCGTAGTGCAGGATCTGCTAGTACATTTACTCCGTTAAACTATTTCACAACGAGCGATACTTTAATTGTTAGACGCGCGGGTACTACCTTCGCACTAGCCAGCTTGAACGGGGTTGGTTTTACACCCGGCCGTAATTATACCTTAGTATATAAAGGAAACGGTGCTGTGACTACTGCTACAGCTAAGCCGCGTTCTTTGTTGATCTATGGTCACTAGGATGCAATAAAGTATTTATAAAATAACCCTCACGAATTCGCGAGGGTTATTTTTTTGTGCTACTTTTAAGCATAAGTGGGTGCTTAAAAAATAATAGAAAACTATATGAAATTTAAAATAGCGTTAAATAGTGGACTTTTCATTGTACTGATATTTGGTATCTCATCTGCATCCTTAGCACAAACCTCCATTTTAAAATGGAAAGAGGTAACGAGCCAGTTTGGCCCATTGCCAACTTCAGTAAAAGTTTTTGAATCAGAAAATACCTATCAAGACAGTGCATTTAAAGGATTTTATGTTGAAATTGATACCAAGGATAAAAATTTACACCTAGATACGGATACTACTTTATTTAGACGCTTAACGCCACAACAATTTTATACTAAATTAGAGCAGCCATTAGTTGTTGTGAATTCCTCGTTTTTTGAATTTAAAAGAAATACCAACGTTAATATAGTGGTGAAAAATGGCCTACCTGTTAGTTATAATATTCATGATATTCCAGGTAAAGGAAAGGACACACTTACCTATACACATGTATTGGGCGCAGCCTTAGGGATGGATAAAAAGGGTAGTATGGATATAGCATATACTTTTACGGATTCGGCTAGTAAAAATATCATGTACCAGCAATTACCTATGAATGCATTTAAGGATTCAAATTCAAAATTAGTTGCTACCGATCCGAACTTAACCAATTTGAGTGTTTGGAAATTGAAATGGGCTAACGGTGGCGGCCCGGTTTTAATGAGATCGGGGCGAATTAATATTTCAAATAACGAGGAAAGAAAATTTGCAGGTAAGGCCATCAATGACTATCATCCTCGAACAGCCATGGGTTATACGATGGAGGGAAAATTAATTATTATGGCTATTCAAGGTCGGATGAAAGGAATAGCGGTTGGTGCAACACTAAATCAAATGGCTGCTTTTTTTGAGCAATTAGATTGCTACGAAGCAATCAATTTAGATGGAGGCGGAAGCTCTTGTTTATTAGTGAATGGCAAAGAAACCATTAAGCCATCAGACCCTACAGGACAAAGACCAGTGCCTGCGGTATTTTATGTGAAATAAAATGATGGCTTCGACTTAGGGGACTTGCTTTATCTATTTGCCCAATTTCTTAATGCGTATATTTTTAAAACGCACCACATCACCATGTCCTAAAAATCCAATATGACCTGTGGTATTTTTTAATCCAGGATGTTCATTATGGTCCAAAGTGCCATTTTTGGTCGCCTCTTTTAAATCTGCTTCCGTAATTACAGTGCCATTTAAAGTGACTTTAATTTTTGAACCTTGAATCATAATTTCTTCCTGGTTCCATTCACCAATGGGCTTTAAAAAACCTCTTTTTGCAGGTAAAACTCCATAAACCGATCCATGGTATTGGTAGGGTTTTAAATTAGCATACATGGGATGTTCGCTATCTAATACTTGTATTTCCATACCTACATAAGCTGCATCACCTTCTAAGGGCGCATGAATACCAATACCATTGTTAGCACCGGGTGTAAGCTGAAACTCGAATCGATAAATAAAATCACTGTACTGTTCACTCGTATATAAATTTCCGCCACCTTTTGCTTCAGGATTTACCTCAATCACGCCATCTTTTAATAAGTAACCTGCCTTATTTCCTACCCAATTGTCAAAATCAGTGCCGTCAAATAATTGTACAAAGTCTTCTTGCTTTTCTGATTCAGTTAATGTGGTAGTGGTGGTTGATTCATTTGGAAGCTCTCTTAAATAGATATTTCGATAAGCCACATAAGTGCCATGTGCTTGTAATTCAATTTGCTCTTTAGAGAAAAGGGGTAGTTTACGATCCCAATAATTTTCAAGTGAAATATTATCGGTTACCAAAATACCATTTAAATACACAGTCACCCTATCCCCCTTCATAATAATATGAAAAGTATTCCATTCCCCTATTTTGTTATCAGCCACTAATAACGGCTTGCTTATATTTTTTTGATTATTGTATAAGCCGCCTGAACCTACTTGGGCACCTACTTCGCGACGGCTGGTATCCCAAATTTGTACCTGTGGTGTGCCTCTTAAATAAATACCTGCATCTCCCTTTTCTGTTATTTTCCAATCTACATACATTTCCATATCACCGTATTTCTTTTCCGTACATAAATTATCACCATGTCCAGTGAATACCAATAAGCCATCTTTGATGATCCAATCTTTTTGTATGGATTCATTTACTTTTTGTTGTGCAGTAGCTAATTCAGCTTCGCTCATTTTTCCTCTTGCAATTGGATTTGAAACCAGACCCTTCCATCCTGTTAAATCCTTACCATTAAACAAGGAAACAAATCCGTAATCATAAGGCATTTTTTTGAGGTGCTTTTTAAGCATAGGAACCAATAGGGCGCTATCCTCACCACGGATAAGTGGTAGGGCTTGTTCAAGTGCTTGACGAACTAAGGGGCCGCTAATTGTATGATTTGCTAACGCTAATCTTGTAACAATTAAAGCTGCTTCCTTTTGTACACCCGTTTCTGCTAAAAATTGGCTAACAAATACCAAAGCACCCAAGCTAGGTATTTTTGCAGCCTGTACTAATATACTTTTCTTCTGAAAATCATTCCCATTCACTTTTACTTTGTCCATTTGATCCTGAAGCGCTAATAATTGTTGTGCTGAATTTTGTTGCACTTGTTTTGTTGGTGCAAGCTTTGGAATGGAGGGTAAGCTTTGTAATTTTGCAGTCACTACAGTTTCTGCACTCAATAAACCGATTTGTGCATTGATAAATGTGGACGCATAATTGGTGCTTGCTTTTTTTAATTGTTTTTTAAGCAATTGAACGGTCTTTACTTTTTTTGCAGTTTCCAATGAAACAATGTTTACATATGCATTTAAAGCATAGGTGGCTTTTAATTTCAAGGAGTCGTCGTTCAGCATTTTAAAAAGAAGTTTCCACTCTGCACTTTTCCAAGTACCCATCGTTGTTAATGCATCTGTAACTTCGCTCGCATGCTGGTAAGGAAATACTGTTAACACTTGACTTACACTTTTTTCTCCCTTTTGTGCTTGTACCTGAAAGGAAATAATTAAGGTAAGTGCTAATAGATAAAAATATTTTTTCATAAAAGTAATTCTAAGTTTTTTCTAAAGTAATGGGTTCATTAAATACTCCAAGGGCCGCGCATGGGCGGATTAATTAAAAAATTAGCTTCTGTGTCATTTAAAAATTCTTGGGTATCTGGATCAAAATGTAAGGTTCTGCCTAATTGTAAAGCAATCTTACCCATATTAATCATAGTACATGACCTAAAGCCATTAGACTCATTTAAAGCAAATGGGGTACGATATTTTACGGCATCTAAAAAGTTTGTTACTTGTGGTGCAGGATCTGGCATCATGGCTATCTTCTCCTTTAAATTTGGAATGTCAGATTTGAATCCTGCAAATAACTTTCCTTTTGGCCCTTCGATATATGCTGCATTAGGATCAGTTGCTTCCCCATCTAAAATAATTTTACAACCATCCGCATAAGTGTAGGTGATTTTTCGGAAGGTACCACATGCATCAGGATGTTGTTGTTCAGCATCTACTTCAACTTTAACAGGACTGGTTTCATCCTTTCCTAAAAAATATTGGATTGGGTCCAAGTAGTGTTGTCCCATATCACCTAAACCACCGCCATCATAATCCCAGTAACCTCTGAAGGTACCATGAACGCGGTGAGAATTATATGACTTATAGGGCGCTGGTCCCAACCACCTGTCATAATCTAATTCAGCGGGGATGGCTTGTTCTTCTAATTTTGTTTTTCCGATCCAATAAAATTTCCAATCAAATCCGGTTGTTTTACTTACAGTAACAGTTAGTGGCCATCCTAATAATCCAGATTCCACTAATTTTTTAATTGGCTTTACTGTTGTGTTCATTCCATAAAAATTCTCTTCAAAACGGAACCAAGTATTTAAACGAAACATTCTTTTATATTCCTTTACGGCTTCTACTACTTTTTTTCCTTCACCAATAGTACGCGTCATTGGTTTTTCACACCAAATATCTTTTCCAGCTTTTGCAGCATCTACCGCCATGATGCCATGCCAATGGGGTGGAGTTGCAATGTGCACGATGTCTACTTCAGGAAGTGCGATTAACTCCTGGTGATTGTGAAATGTTTTCACACCACCCCCAATTAATTTTTCAGCACTTAGTAAATGATTTTTATCAACATCACAAATGGCTACGACCCTTGTTCCTGCATAACCAATATGGCCGCGGCCCATACCCCCTAAACCAATAATCCCTTTGGTAAGTTGATCACTAGGGGCTATGAATCCCTTTCCTAATACATGTCTTGGTACAATTGAAAATCCCGCAATGATGGTAGCTGTATTTTTTAAAAATTTCCTTCTGGTATTTTTTTCAATTTTCATTTTGAATATTTTTTACTAAAAATTAGTTTATAAATAAAATTATCCCTTAACTTAATTTGAACACTTTCACATTTCTAAAATAAATGGGTGCGCCTGCATGTTTTCCTTGTAATCCAATATGACCACGAAGCGCAAGCGTTGACATTGGGTTTTTCAACCAAGAAGGCACAGTGCTTCCATCTGGATTTACTTTACTAGAGGTGAAATCATCCATATTACATTCATTAACCAATGTCCCATTTAAAACAATTGAAATCATTTTTCCTTTACAAGTAATAGTGAAGTGATTCCACTCGCCAGCAGGCTTTAATGACTTGTTGGTCGCAGGCTTATGTCCAAAAATTGCGGCACATTGCCAACTGGGTGCAGCCTTGCTCCATTGCTTTGAATAATCATCTGCAATTTGTATTTCTACAGAATTAGGAATCCACTCTACAATATCTGTTGCGTGCACAATAACACCGCTATTGGTGCCATCTGCATTTTGAAAATCTAAATCCAAAATAAAATCATCGTATTCATCAAAGCTCCAAATAGCATCATCTTTACTTGCGGTAATCACCCCACTTGAATCCTTCCAAATTGATTTATTATAGATTGCTTTTGATAAATTATTTCCGAATAAATTTTTCCATCCTTTACCCATGGGCTGTCCTTGAACAACAATTGGTGTATTTTGTGCATTTGAATTAAAGTGGATACCAATGAATAGGAAGAATAAAATAAATTGAATTTTTTTCATGCGCTTAGTTGTTAATTTTCACCTTCCCTCGCTAATTATTTTATCATTACCTAGTTATTACACTAAGCGAGATTAAATTGCTTTAAAGGCGGGTATGCAAATATTTGCTTCTCTAAATTTATTGTTTTTTGCTTAAATTTGAGCAGTCGTTTCGTATTATAATACAGGAAGTTTGACTAGTTTTTTATATTGCGAATGGCGATTCCGTTTCTAGCCTTATTTTGTACCCCATTATCAATACTCATTGCGCCGTTTACCCATACATATTTTATGCCTTTACTATATTGATGTGGTTGATTGTATTCAGATGCATCTGAAATTTCATCTTCATCAAAAATGACGATATCAGCAAAATAACCTTCTTTAATTAACCCTCTATTTTTTAAATTAAACTTTTGGGCGGGCAAGCCAGTCATGCGTCTTATGGCTTCTTCTAAATTAATCACCCCTAACTCTTTAACATATCTTCCCAAAACCCTTGCATTGGTTCCATAAGCACGTGGATGCGGCATACCGGAACCAAAATTGACAATACCAGCATCACTTGCAAACATATTAAATGGGTACTTCATGATTGTTTTTACATCTTCCTCACTCATGCCATGATAGATCATTTGTGCACCGCCTTTTTCAATCATTTGAATAATGGTTTCCGCTTCCTGTTGGGCATTACTTTTATTACCTCTTGAAATATTTATTTCTTCAATACTTTTTCCATTATAACTTGAATCTGCGCCATAATTAGCAACAACAGCATAACTAAAATGTTTTAATCCTCTTTTTTTGATGATGCCCATACTGTGTGCTGCAACTTTTTTTCTGATCATCGGATTTTTTAACCTTGTCATGATTGAATCCTGCCCATCAGCTAAAACCCAATCAGGAAGTAACACACTAAGCTGTGTACTACTAGCTGTATAAGGGTATTGATCAATGGTAACATCAATCCCTTCCTTCCTTGCATTTACAATTAATGGAATTGTTTCCTTGCTTCTTCCCCAGTTATTTTGCCCGCTTACTTTAAAATGTGAAATTTCAACAGGAATATTTGCTTCACGACCAATGTTAATGGCTTCATTAATTGCATCTACCACTTTATCTTCTTCATATCTAATATGTGATGCATACACGCCTCCATTATTGGACACTACCTTCGCTAGCCTTACAATTTCCGAAGTAGGCGCATAAGTACCAGGAATATAAATCAAGCCTGTGGACATACCAACAGCCCCCTCATTCATAGCTTGCTGTGCTAGTTGTTCCATTTGAATCAATTCTTGTTCCGTAGCATTCCGATTCGCTGTTCCCATGACTTGCTTACGTATCGTATTGTGTCCAATTAAAGATCCAATATTGATTGCAACACCAACGGAATCAATACTATTAAAATATTTTTTTAAATCCTCCATCGATCCGCCACAATTTCCTGTAATCACCGTGGTTACACCATCATAAATAAAATTAGAAGCCAAAGGGTTTCTTATTGCTGCATTTTCAATATGCCCATGAACATCAATAAAACCCGGTGAAATAATCAATCCTTTTGCATCAATTTCTCGGACCCCTTTCCAGTTTTGTAAATTACCAATGGCTACAATTTTATCTTTTGTAATGGCCACATCCTTATACTGCCATTGATTCCCCATACCATCTATTAATTTACCATGTCGGATAATATAATCTGCTGTTTGCCCATGACTATTTAACGCATATAAAAAAGTTAAAGCGATTAGCGTGATTTTTTTCATTATAAGATTTGTTTATTTTTAATCGTATATTTTATTGATAAAACTAATTGATCCCTATTACTCGTTAGGATAGTTTTAACATTTTGTGTTTTAGCCCCCTATAAATCTATGAATAATTGTATTAAAAGGAGTTACATAGGTAAAAAATTAGCTCCCTTTTTTTGGAAAAAAGACGAAGATTATTTAGCTTGAGAGTACTTAAACCAAATCACTAAAACCATTTTACTTATGAGTCAACCTATTAATGCAAATCGGCTGTTTTATGCGAGCTGCTTTGCACTTATCACGACTGCTTTTTCATTCAGTATTCGAGCTGGAATTTTAACACAGTTGGGAACCGAAATGAATTTAGACACAGTACAATTGGGAACCATTAATTCCATGTGGTTTCTTGGATTTCCAATTTCCATGATCTTAGGCGGTATTTTTTATTCCTACATTGGACCAAAATTAATCATGCAAATAGCATTGGTCGCACATGCTGTTGGTATTTTAATGACTATTTATGCTGTTGATTACAACACCCTTTTAATCTCAACCCTATTGATTGGTCTGGGTAATGGGTGTACCGAAGCTGCTTGTAATCCAATGATTGCTGATTCCTATTCTGGCATTCAAATGAACAGCAAAATGAATCGTTTCCATATGTGGTTCCCTGGTGGAATTGTATTGGGCGCCTTGGTTTCAAAATTCATGACAGATGCGAATATGCAGTGGCAAGCACAAATCTGGGTTATTTTAATTCCTACTATTATTTATGCAGTCTTGTTTTATGGTCAAAGTTTTCCTAAACCAAGAATTGGAGACAATTCAGCATTGGCGAATTTTAAAGCCATGTTGAATCCTTTATATTTATTTATGGCTGCATGTATGGCTTTAACTGCGATTTCTGAATTTGGTCCACAACAATGGGTTGGACCCATTTTAGCAAAAGCGGGTGCTAGTCCAATGTTAATTTTAGCATTGGTGACTGGTTTAATGGCGGTAGGCAGATATTTTGCTGGACCATTAATTAAGAAATTAAATACAGTGGGCGTATTACTTGGCTCGGCTGTGTTTGGCGTTATTGGCTTATATATGATGAGTACCATGCAAGGATCTATGCTTTATGTAGCTGCAGTATTTTATGCTTTAGGTATTTGTTATTTTTGGCCTAATATGCTTGGTTATATCGCCGAAAACCTTCCTCAGACTGGCGCACTAGGGCTTTCTATATTAGGAGGCATTGGAATGTTCTCCTCCTCTATGTTCCAACCGGTAATTGGTGCTTGGATCAGAGACAACAAAGTAGTCGCTGAAGCGAAAGGTTTAGTAGGCGATGCTGCTGACTTAGCAGCTGGACAATCTACTTTATCAAACATGCTTATTTTTCCAGGAATTTTAATTGTGGCGTTTACTGCTTTATATTTTTTCGGAAAAAAGAAACAAGTAGCTTAAGTCATTAGGTGTTTTATAAAAAAGGGTCCCCTCCGATATATCGGAGGGGACCCTTTTTTTAATAGAAGTATTGCTTTAACTGCACTAGTTGATTGGGGATAGGTTGCGTGTTCCAATCGCTATGTATTGCCATCGCTGCACCCAAACTTGAAGCCTGTGATAAGGTTGCGGCAAACACTTTTTTATTAGGATATGCTGCAGCTAAAAAATGCATGAATACCGGATTATTGCTAAATCCGCCATCTACAAATATTTGGCCGACATCTGCATTATGCAAAACTAAATTAGTGCTGGTTACTTGCTTTTGAATAATATTAAATATTACTTGGTGATAAGCTTCCTCATAAGTATCCGTATTAAAAAGCGTACCAGATTCAATTAAGTTTTTATAGATCACCAAATTAAACTCGACGGTTTTATAATAATCTGCCGGTTGATTAAACTGTTGCGCTAATTTTTTTACTTCTTGCTCATGTTCATTGCCCGCAAATAAGCGAGAAGCTTTTATTGGATTTCCGGTGTAGGAAATATAGCATAAACAATCTTGCTTTAATTCTGCATCGGTAAGGACGCTTTGATTAAATGGATTCAGGCTAATACTCCATGTGCCTGTTGAAATTAACACATAGGGCGTTTGAAAGGAATGTATATAAGGCACTAGGGCTGCTGAACTATCATGAAGGCCAATGCCCACTTTTAAGGGTTGGGGAAGCAATGGAAAATTTACTTCAATGACTTCATCACTTTTTTTGATGGGCGCTAGTTTATCAATCATGCCTTCCTGAAGCACCCATGCATGGTACTGCTTTGTATTAAAATTCCATAAGTGCGTATGACAGCCAATACTAGTGATATCGGAAAAAACTTGTTGCGTAAACAAAAAACTTAAATATTGGGGCAAATGCAATGCCGTTTTAAGTGCTTCGAACTTGATAGGCAGTTCATTTTTTATTCGATAAAGTTGCATGCCTGAATTTAAGTTTCCTAAGATAGGAGAGGCGGTTACTTTTGCCAGTTCTTGTTCGCCACCATAGTCAGCATAAAATTTTTCCTGTAGTGCTTTATCAAAAGGCTTTAGATAATTATATAAAGGGGTGATTTCTTTATTATTATCGTCCAACAAAACAAAGCTTGCCCCATAGCCCGAAAAATTAATTGCTTTAATTTCAAAAGCCTTGTTTTGCATCATTTCCGTAAAGGAATTAAGCATCCACTCTTTTAATTTAATAATATCTTCTCCATCAAAGCCATCCTCATCTTTTATTTCTTGAAACTGTTCAATAGATTCATAAACCATATTATAAGCTTCGTCAAAAAGTAATAACTTTTTGTTGGTTTTACCAATATCAAAAATTAATATGACAGGCGTTGCTTTCATTATAAGCCAGAGGCAATGGCATTTCCTCTTTGATTTATTAATTGATTTCGAACTTGTTCTGTTCTGTAAAATTGTAAAGGATTTATAGCAGCACCAGCCCTTAATCTCGCTTCGGCAACAATGGCCCTAACATCGGTTCGAAATGCATTTTGTAATATTTCCTGTGCTACAACTACATCGTTATTTTGTTGCGCTTCGTTTAAAGCAACTCTATCCACTAATAAAGCCTGCGCATATGAAATCATTATTGCTTCCACGGATTGTAATAAATCTTCTAAAGGATCTTTAACATTGTGGCTTGCATCAATCATCCATCCCAAATCAGTCGCATGATTCATTCCCCTTGCATCCATTCCTTCCACGAGTTCATTAAAAATTAAAAATAATTGGTAAGGTTTTATACTTCCAACCGTTAAGTCATCATCCCCATATTTGCTATCGTTGAAATGAAAACCAGCTAGTTTTTCTTCCATCATTAACAATGCAACAATTTGTTCAATATTCGCATTGGGTAAGTGATGTCCTAAATCAACTAATGTGAAAGCTTTAGGGCCTAGTTTATTTGCATATAATAAGGATTGACCCCAATCACCCACCGTCGTAGAATAAAAATTAGGCTCAAATGCTTTGTATTCAATATATACTTTCCAGTCGGAAGGCAGGGTTGCATAAATTTGCTGCAAACCATCCAATGTATTTTGAAATGCCTTTCTAAAATTAAGTTGACCAGGAAAACAGCTTCCATCACTTAACCATACGGTAAGCGCTTTTGATCCCAATGTAACACCATGTTCAATAACTTCAATATTGTGTTCAATCGCTTGTTGTCTTACCGCCTTGTTGGTATGCTGTAGTGATCCAAATTTATAACTATGTGCTTGCCCTTTTTGGTCTTGGAATGTATTTGAGTTAACGGCATCAAATTTTAAATTTAAATCAGATGCCAATTGTTTAATCGCATTATAATCGGAAGGGATATCCCAAGGAATATGTAATGATATAGCGCCACTTGAATTATTAAGCGCATGAATTAAACCTACATCTTCCATTTTATCTTGTAAGGTAGCAGGTTCACCTGCGCCAGAAAAGCGCGCAAACCTGGTGCCACCGGTACCTAAAGCCCAACTTGGAATAGCCACATTAAAATCAATCAACTTTTGAATCAGTCCTTCTGTATCCAATTGCCCATTGATAAAATCAAATTTTTGACGATGCAATTTATGGCTAGCTTCGTTATGTTGGTCAATGGTTACTTTATTAATTCTCATAACTCAAATTTGTTAGGGTAATATAAAAACATTTTTTAAAGGAATAGATACAGGCGAATGATCGGAATTTGTTTCCATAATATCTTTCATATAAGTCCACCACTTTTTCATAACAGGATGTTGCGGTAATTCATCAAGTTGGATAGCGTCAGAAATTTTTAGCACTCCAAATAAACTTAAACTTTCTTCATTTAAGTATATGTGATATTCACTTATTCCATTTGCCTTAAGTAAATCGACTAGTTCTGGCCATATTTCAGCATGTCTTTTTTGGTATTCTATTTCATACCCTTTCATTAATTTCATTTCAAATGCCAATTGTTGCATAGGTTGTGTGTAATGAAAATGTTAACGAACAAATGAAACTGCAATTCCTCCATCCACATTAATCACATTACCGGTTGTTTTATTTAATAGTCCTCCTACATAGGCAAAACAAGCATTGGCAATATCTTCAGGTAAAATTATTTCATTCAATAACGTACGACCTGCATAATAAGCTGGTAATTCTGCAATAGTAATACCATAGGCTTTTGCACGGCCTTCGGCCCAACCGCCACTCCATATATTACTACCGGCAATCACGGCATCTGGATTGATTACGTTCACTCTTATTTTATCCTTACCTAATTCAGCGGCGTTTAATCTACTTAAGTGAAGTTGTGCTGCTTTAGCGGAACCATAGCCTGCATTATTAGGCCCACTCACCAATGCATTTTTACTGACAATGTTTAAAATGTCCCCACCCACCGCTTGTTTGCGCATAATATCAATCGCATTTTGCGTAACTAAAAACTGCCCTTTTACTAATACATCATACAAGATATCCCAATCCTGTTCCGTGTGATCTTCGATGGTTTTTGAAATAGATAATCCAGCATTGTTGACAATAATATCCAATCCGCCAAATTGTAAACAAGCGGTTTGCATAGTTTTCTTGATACTACTTGCATCTGTTACATCTAAAACATCAGATGCCACTGCGTCTTTACCATAGGCTTTAATAAATTCATCCTTAGCCGCCTGTAATCTTTCTAAATTATTATCAGATAAAATTACACAAGCACCCTCGCTTGCAAATTTATGTGCAATAGCTTTTCCAATACCACCACCGCTTCCTGTAACTAATGCAATTTTTCCTTTTAAAGCTTTTGGCTTAGGCATTCTTTGCAATTTGGCCTCCTCTAATAACCAATACTCAATATTAAATGCTTCCTGTAATGGAAGTGAAGTGTAACTTGAAATTGCTTCAGCACCTTTCATTACATTAATTGCATTAATATAAAACTCAGCGGCGACCCTTGCCGTTTGTTTGTCCTTTGCAAAAGTAAACATGCCCACACCAGGATATAAAATCACTACTGGATTTGCATCACGAATTGCTGGACTATTATCTCTTTTACATTTCTCATAGTATTCTGCATACATTTTTCGATAAGCAACAAACTCAGGTTCTATTTGCTTTTTAATTTCTGCACTATTTTTTATATCAGCATCTGCAGGAATAGCTAAAACCAAAGGGGCTATTTTTGTTCTCAAAAAATGATCTGGGCAACTTGTACCCATGGGCGCTAATCTGGCAAGGTCATTGGAATTGATAAATTCTAATACACGATCATCATCCGTAAAATTTCCCACCATTTTGGTTTCCGATGAGCATAAGCCTCTTAGTATGGGCGCTATTGCTGCAGCTTGATTGGTTCTTGCTTCCTTGGATAATGCTTGAATTTTTTGTCCTTTGAATGCAGCACCTTTTTTTACATAGCTATCTTCAAGATATTGCGCGCAAATTTCAATGACTTCCAAAGTGTTCATATAACTTTCATACGCCGTATCTCCCCAAGTAAATAAACCATGTGATCCTAACATGATACCTCTTATTCCAGGATTATCTTCCAAACATTTTTTTAATTGTAATCCTAAATCAAAACCCGGTCTTTGCCAAGGCACCCAACCAATGGCCCCTTTAAAAAGTTCTTTGGTAATTTTTTCCCCATCTTTTGCTGCAGCAATTGCAATCGCTGCATCAGGATGTAAATGATCAATATGCTTAAAAGGAAGTAGTCCATGTAATGCAGTATCAATAGACGGCGCTTTAGAATCAAAATCATAAATACAATGATTATATAAACCAACAATTTCATCCTCGTAAGCTAAGCCTTTATATATATTTTGTAAATCATGTAAGCGATCTAAATATAATGCAGCGAGTCCTTCTTTTTTCATTGTACCCAAATCACCCCCACTTCCTTTCACCCACATTACCTCTACGGTTTTTTTTGTAAGCGGATCAACACTTGCCACTTTACAAGAAGTGTTCCCACCGCCATAATTGGTCAACCTTAAATCGGCGCCTAATAAATTGGAGCGATACACTAATAAGCCTACCTCATCACCTGCAAGTGCTTTTGCTTTTTCTTCGTCCCATAAATAACTTACGAATTTGAAATCTTTGTTCGACATATTTTATATTTTATATTAATTGTGCAAATTATTTCCATACCCAACCACCATGACTGAAACAATAATAACTATTATTCCTGCGATGATTGTGGCATTAGTTTTTTTACTCACGCCCTTCCATTCTTTTAATACCAAGCCCCACATATTAGCTACTAAGATGATAAATGCCATATGTAAAATCCAAGAGCTAGGACCATTGCCTAATTTACTTTCGCCCATACCATAAAAGAAAAATTGTAAAAACCAAGTGGTGCCAGCTAAAGCTGAAAAAATATAATTTTTTAATAGGGGTGTTTTCTTATTTGAATAATCATTAAAAGATTTGTTGCGCGCATTTAAAATCATACACCAAATAAAATTAGTGGTTAATCCTCCCCATAATATCACGATATAAATAACATTGTTTCGATATAAAAACTCACCTTGATCTGGGTTGGCTAGTTTCCAATTTTCATTTGCAATAGTTGCCATACTTTGACCAGCCTCTAATCCAAAATTAAAACAAGCACTGAGTACACCTGATACAATAGCCACAAACATGCCTAATGCAAATTTGTATTCTGAATTTGATTCGCTGGCCACATCTTTCGATAATTCTCTTTCCTTCATTACCCCCGCTTTACCACTTATGATAATACCAACAATACATATAAGTAGTCCAAGGATTACAGTTAACCCCCAGCTATTTGAGATCATCCCTGAAAAAGTATCTTTTCCAATTACTGGGTTAAAATCATAATATATTGCTGGAATGACAGCGCCAAAAACCATACATAAACCTAAAATCACACTACTGCCCAACGAAACGCCTAGATACCTTACCCCCAATCCATACGTTAATCCGCCAATGCCCCATAATACACCAAAAATATAAGTGATTAATAAGCCGGAACTTGCCGTTGCATTAATTATATCCATAAAACCAGGAATCGTTAAATAAGCAGCAATAGGTGGGACAATGAGCCAAGAGAATAGACCACCCACAATCCAAAAGGACTCCCAATTCCAGCCTTTTACTTTTTTATAGGGGATATAAAAGCTTCCAGATGCAAAGCCACCAATAAAATGGAATAATACGCCTAGAAGTGCATTCATGCTTATTCATTAATTATCATAAATATAAGAATATAAAAAGTAAAAAATCAAAAATTTACCTTCTCAATAAAAGGGTCATCTGGACCTATTTTTTGGGATTGGTATTTTAAAATTACTGCATCACATTGTTTGCGTAATTTGGCAAGTTGCTTTGCATATTTTGGGTTTGCTGCAAGATTATTTTTTTCGAGCGGATCATTTTTTAAATCATATAATTCTTCTGGCGCAGTGATTAAACGATAGCGAAAATATTTCCAGTTTGCAGTCCGGATCCCTTCACTGGAAGGTATCTCAGGCAACTTCCATAAATGTTCTATTAATATTTTATTCCTATTGGAATGTATATTGCCTTTTTCAACAAAAGGCATTAAGTTTTGTCCTTGGTAATTTTTAGGCGCCGTAATTCCAGCAATACCCAACATTGTTTTTGTAATATCAATATTTAATACCATCGCATCAATGGCAGCGGGCTTATGGATCCTAGGATCATAAATAATTAAAGGGACTCTAATGGAAACATCATACATCAACCATTTGTCGGCTAACTGGCGATCACCTAAAAAATATCCATTATCCCCCATTACAATAATGATGGTATTATCTTCTATTCCTTGCGCTTTTAGTTGTTTTCGTATAAGGCCAATTTCATCATCTATTTCAGTAATCATACGATAATACCCTTTGACCATATTTTGATACTTTTCGGGGGTATCAAAACGCCATTTCCACCTTGTTCTATTGAATCCTTCTTGCACGGGAATAGGCAGTTTATTAAAAAATGAATCATTGCCTAAAATAGGATCAGGGATGACTATGTTTTTATAAAGACTATCCGATTTTTCTTGCCAAAAATATTGTGCTTTTGAATCATCGTGTCCATGTGGTGCGCTAAATGAAATGGAAAGACAAAATGGTTGATCTGTGGGCGCGTTTTTAATAAAATTTTGCGCTTGATATCCCGAATACCTGGTAAGATGCACCGTATCATTACCGATTTTTTTATAAAAATAACCCGGCTTTTCTGCTTGCCCTCCTCGGTCGTAAAAATCGCTTTCGTCAAAATATTGACTAGGCTTATTTATGTTAACGCCTAATTTGCCAAAAAATCCTACATGATAGCCATTGTCCTTAAATATTTTAGGATAAATCATTTCAGCATAAGGTTCTCTTAGGTTTGGTTTTTGAAAAGTATAACCATGTGTACGTTCATATAATCCCGTTAATATGGAGGCGCGGCTTGCAGCGCAAATAGGTGTAGTGGAAAATGCATTTTTAAAATAAGTACCGGATACCGCTAGGGCGTCCATTTGTGGTGTTTGAATAATTGTATTACCAGCAATACCCAATGCATCCCAACGTTGGTCATCAGTTAAAATAAAAATAATATTTGGCTTTTTGGTTTGCGCAAAAAGTAATGTTGGGATCAAATAAAAAATGATGAACCAATTTCGATTTAAAATAAAACGCATAAGATTATTTTAATTTTAGTATTTCACTTCCAGCCATTAAAAATGCCCCTGTTCCAAAATTTTGCCAGCTGTTTGCACTTGCTGGCATTGGATTTGCACCAATATTTTGTACCCAACCTACTTTGCCATTTTCTTGTTGACAAGCTAAAATTGTTTCCCATGCCTTTAATACTACAGGCGTATAAGATGCTTTATTTAAAATTCCATTATTAATACCCCAAGCCAATGCAAAGGTGAAAAAACCACTACCACTCACTTCGCCATGATCAAATGATTCAGGTGATAATAGACTAGTTCTCCAAAGTCCATCTGCAGGTTGTAATGTTTTTATTTTTTCCGCCATTTCAATAAATAAATTTTCATAAAATTTTCGAGTTGGATAATCTTTTGGTAAATCTGTTAACATTAGTGCTAAACCTGCCAATACCCATCCATTTCCTCTAGACCAAAAAACTTTTTCGCCATTTTTTTCTTTAATATCATTTGCTTTTCCCGTTAATAAAAATCGCGCATCTCTTGAAAATAAATGGGCTTTTTTGTCATACAATAATTCATAAGCTTCTGCATAATATTTGTCCATATCCTTGAGGTAGGATGGATCCTTCATTTGTTTTGAATAATTTATGATCACCGGAGGCGCCATAAATAAAGCGTCACACCACCACCATAATATCTTTTCTTTAATTTCAGTTTCTTTGTTCCCTTTCAAATTTGCATTTTCACCATTTTTCCAAGCATACGGCTTATACAAATGGTCTTTAATTATGGAACTGGTGGGGCCTAAATCAACATTAGATTCTCCTAAAGTGTTGATGTACAGGTAACTATAACATATATTCATGTCGTCCGCATGATAAAATCGCTCCCATGGCTTCCAGCTATTACGAATAGCCATTGATTTTAAAGCCCCTAGATATTCCCTGTTTTTCGTGGCTTCATGTGCTTTAACTACTCCAACATAATAAGCGCCATTGGTCCAGTCGGTGGGTGCTTTTGTAAATATGGGGTTAGCTTCCTGCCATTGCATTGCCTTTAACATTGCCTGTTGCGTTGTCGCACTTTTAGTCATTGCTACTTTTTGAAATATTTTGCAACCTTGAAATGAAGCAGTTGCCAATAAAAAACTTAAAATTTGAAATCCTATTTTCATGCGTGTGATTATTATATGTTAAATTAAGATATTTATTAAACAATTTGGATTGGCCTTTAAAAAGATATGGGCACTAATTTTTTTATTATATATTAACAACATATGAACGTATAAATTATAAATATATGTTAAAATGAAATTATTTTCGATATTTTCGTCTTCGATATTGCTACTGCTTTACGATTTCTATAAGAAACACACATAATACAATTGCTTATGCACATGTTTAGTTGTCTTCGGACTGGGCTGAAACGAATCTTCCCGTCCGCATTATTTTTATGCTTGCTTATTCCAACATTGTCCTTTGGGCAACAAAAATCCATCACAGGTGTGGTTAAGGACGATGCAGGGGAATTGCTTTCCAATATTTCGGTAGTGATCAAAAAAACTTCAGTAGGAACAAGCACAGATGCGAAAGGAAGTTTTAAAATCAATGCAGCTATTGGAGATGAAATCCTTTTCACAGCAACTGGACGTGAGGATTACACTTTAAAAGTGGATGCAAAGAACGAATATGTAATTGTACTTAAGTCTAAAACAGCTGATCTTAACGAGGTAGTGGTCGTAGGGTATGGTCGCCAAAGAAAAGTAAATTTAGTGGGCGCCGTTTCACAAGTAAATGTGGATGAAAAATTAACGAGTCGTGCATTACCCAATGTTTCCGCTGCATTATCTGGACTAGTTCCGGGTTTACAAGCAATTCAGTCATCAGGTATGGCGGGTAATAACGAAGCAAGTTTAATTATCAGAGGTTTGGGTACGGTTAACAATGCGAGCCCATTGATTGTGGTGGATGGAATGCCAGATGTCGACATCAATAGAGTTAATATCAATGATGTTGAAACTATATCAGTATTAAAAGATGCCACTTCGGCTTCTGTATATGGATCAAGAGCTGCGAATGGTGTTATTCTTATTACCACGCGTACTGGAAAAGGCGCTAAAAAAACTTCATTAAATTTTACGAGTAATAATTCAGTCGTAGCGCCTACCAAAGGATTGGACTTTATGAATGATTATTCTAGGGCCTTAACTGTGCAACAGCAAAGGACCGCAGTAAATACATTACAAGGAAACCAACTTTTCAAATTAGGAACTGTGGATGAATGGATGGCAAAAAGCATGATTGATCCTGTGCGGTTTCCTAATACGGATATTTGGGACATTATATTACGTCCAGGCATGTTTAATAACTATAACCTTTCTGCAACGGGCGGTGGTGAAAGTTCAAATTTTTATATTTCAGCTGGTTTAAAAGATGAAAAAGGATTACAGATTAATAATGACTACAAACAATATAACGCGCGTTTTAATTTTGATGCGAAGGTCAAAAGTAATATGAATGTAGGATTTCGTTTTAACGGAAACTGGTCAAATTTCAGGTATGGCTTATCAGAAGGATTTAATGATCCGGATGCATCTAATACCGCTGGTAATGATATGCAATATGCCATTTCCGGTATATTACCTTACGATCCAAAAACAGGATATTATGGTGGTGTAATGGCTTATGGTGAAGATCCGCAAGCGTATAACCCTTACACATTATACATCAACAGCCCATCTCAAAATAACAGACAAGAGGTGAATACGCAAATGTTTTATGACTGGTCACCTATCAAAGGATTAACTGCAACAATTGATTATGCATTGAATTACTATAACCAATTTTCTTGGAGTGCACCCATGCCAAATCAAGCGTATAATTTTCAAACAGCATCATTTGGAAGTAGAACTTATGTTGGAAATAATGCCGGCATTTCAAATTCTACAAGTACAGGTTACAAAACAATGTTAAATGGTCGCTTGAACTATGCAACAAAGATTAGAACGAATCATGACATTTCTGCGTTATTTGTTTATAGTGAGGAGTATTGGTTCGCGCGCTCTCAAGGAAGTTCAAGAAACGACCGATTACATCCAAGTTTAACAGAGGTGAATGCTGCCCTTACCGATATTCAATCAACAAGCGGTAACTCCAACAAAGAGGGTTTACAATCTTATATTGGTCGTTTTAATTATACAGGCTACAATAAATACCTGTTTGAAGCAAATGTAAGGGTGGATGGTTCTTCTAAGTTTCTTCCTGAAAGTCGCTTTGGATTTTTTCCTTCCGTTGCTTTGGGTTGGAAATTCACAGAAGAAGCATTTGTTCAAAAATATACCAACAAGTTTCTTACGAGTGGTAAGCTTAGAACTTCCTATGGAAGTTTAGGTAACAATAGTGGTGTAGGAAAATATGAGCAATTGGAAACGCTTACCAACTTGAATTATGTCACTGGTGGCGCTGTTCAAAAAGGTTTTGCAAATAGCAAAATGATCAACGAAGATCTTACTTGGGAAGCGACCACAGTTTTTAATATTGGACTTGATCTTGGGTTTATGCAAAATCGATTAACCGCAGCGATTGACTTTTATGATCGTTTGACAAAAGGAATGAATAGGCCTTCGGAATTTTCTACCTTCTTAACGTATGCCTACAATCCGCCACCAAGAACCAATATCGGAAATTTAAGAAACAGAGGAATTGAAATGGATTTGACATGGAAAGATAGAATTGGGAAATTACAATATTCATTTAATTTCAATGGTGCGTATAATAATACGAATCTTGAAAGCTGGAATACTTTATTATTAAGAGGTAATGTATTCCTTGACATGCCTTATCAGTTTGTATATTCTTATGTAGATAAAGGTATCGCACAATCATGGTCTGATGTATATAGTAATACACCACAAGGTATTGCGCCCGGGGATTTAATTACTATGGATTTAAATGGAGATGGAAGAATTACCGCAGACGATAGAAAAGCGTATGCCAATTTACAAAATGAAAGACCTACCACTACTTTTTCATTTAACACCTTCCTTGCATACAAAGCATTAGATTTTACGATCTTCTTACAAGGATCAACGGGTAGAAAAGATTATTGGCAAACCATCTACAATAATACCAATTTTAGTGCATCTCGTTACGCTGCTTCATGGGAGCACATTACCAATCCATGGTCATGGGATAATAGAGGAGGGAGTTGGCCAAGATTAGGCGGGAGCGGAAATAATAGAAATAGTACAACGTATTGGTTGGATGACATGAGTTTCGTACGTATAAAAAATATACAACTTGGTTACACAGTGCCTTCTAAATTATTAAATAGAATGGGCGTAACGAAGTTGAGAATTGTAGGCTCTGCCGAAAATATTGGGACCCTTACTTCCTTTAGAGGATTGGATCCTGAAAAGTTAGGCGATGACAACAATGTCTATCCAATCAATAAATCTTATTCATTGGCCATTAACTTAAGTTTCTAAAATATTATTATGATGAAAATTCTAACTAATACTACAAAAATAACAATGGCAATCCTCTTAATGGGGGTGCTCATATTACCAACTTCTTGTAAAAAGGAGCTGCTTGATCTAACGCCAACTGATTTATTAGCCTCAGAAAACTTTTGGAAAACAGATGAAGATGCAACTATTGCACTTATGGCTGCTTATGCTTCTGCTAGAGCGGTATTTGATCGTGATTATTATTTTGACGGTCAAACTGGTGAATTTACAAGAGTAAGGGGAAACAGTGGAACTTCTGGTCAAATTTTAAGAGGTGATGCCTATCAGGCAGGATCTTATGGTCCTAGTGGCTATGGCGCAAGTTTTGATAAATATTTCAGTTATTTATATGGCAGTGTTAATAGATCAAACTATGTAATTGAAAACATTACTAATAAAATGTTACCTACTGCAACTGGTGCTAAATTGGCATCCTTAGAAAGTATTATTGCTGAAGCAAGATTACTTAGAGGTATGACTTATTTCAGATTGATCTCAATGTGGGGGGATGTTCCTTATATAAGTAAAATTATTTATGATAATAGTGAGGTTACTGCTTTAGCAAGAATGCCAATTGGGCAAGTGAAGGATTCTATAATGGCCGATTTCAACTATGCTATAGCCAAGTTACCAAATAAAGCTGCTGCACTTGGTCGCGCTGGGAAACCAGCTGCATTAGCCTTCCGTGGCAAACTAAATTTATATTGGGGAAGTTGGAAGAAAAATGGTTGGCCAGAATTAGAAGGCTTTACGCAAAACGCAGGGGAAGCAACAACTGCTTTTGCTGCTGCAGCAGCTGATTTTAAATCAGTCATCAATGATTTTGGTTTAACACTTTATAAAAATGGAGACCCAGGACAAATTGATGCATTAGGTAAAGCGGATATACTGCCAAACTATTTTGAATTATTTACGCCTAAAGCAAATGGTAATCCAGAAATGCTAATGGTTTTCACACATTCTGGAACGCCAACAAATCCATCACAAGGCGAGGAGTTGATGCGTGATTTTTCTGGACGTACCATTGAAGGTTCGCAATGTTGGGTTTCGCCAAGATATGAAATCGCCAATAGATATCAATTGACAACCACTGGTGACTTTGCACCTAAGTTGGTTCAAATGAATCCAACAACAAGTACTACAGCAAGAACCACTTTAAATTCAGCAGTGAATCCTACTTCCTATGCAAATAGAGATTACAGAATGAAATCAACCATTATGTGGGATTATGAAATGTGTATTGGTTTAACTGCATTAAAGTCGACTGGATTCTCTCCATATATTTATAATACTTGGGCGGCAAACATTACCCTTGGTGGCGTAAATTATATAACCTATAATACAGATGGTACTAACTCGGGTTATATATTCAGAAAGTTTGTAAGAAATTATGAAGGACTGGGAAGAAGTGAGGGTGATTATGCATATCCTGTAATGCGATTAGCGGATGTTTATTTAATGTATGCTGAAGCAAGTAATGAGGTGAGTGGTCCACTAGCTGACGCGGTTGCTGTAGTAAATAAAGTTCGTGCGCGCGGGGCGCTTCCTGCTTTAAAAGCAGCAAAATATGCAAACAAACAATTATTTTTTGATGCCATTGAGCAAGAAAGAATTATTGAATTAGTGGCTGAAGGTTTTCGTGGGTTTGATCTTAGACGCTGGAGAGCAATTGAAAGAGTATGGGGTGCACCAGGTGGCATTGGGGTATGGAGACAAGACACTTATGGCGCTGACAGAGAAAGATTTTATTTAAACGCTAACGATTTAACTTACAAACAAGCTTATATCTTTAGAATACCACCAGGAGAACGCGACCGTAATCCTAATTTAACTCAAAATATACCTTGGAGATAAAATTCAAGTTCTATTATTAATAAAACAATAAGTAATGGCAAAATTTTTAAAAATAACCCTTTCAATTTTGATGATGTCGGTCATCATTATTTCATGTAAAAAGGATAGCCCAGTAGATGAAGACGGACTTTTAATTACATTTAGACAAGAATGTTTTGTGAGTAATTTTGAGTTGCTAGGTTCCGACTTTGTAACCGTAAGAGCGGCGACTGCAGTGATTGATACAATTGCTCAAACCATTAATGTTACCGTAAATCCAGGAACTGATCTTAAGAATGTGTATCCGCAGTTTTCGTTGGCGACAGATTGTAAATTGGACCCGAAAATTATTGGTAAAACAGACCTGTCTAATTTGACTAGCCCTAAAATTTATACCGTTGTTTCAGGGAACAGAAAAATAAGAAAACCCTATACACTCAATATTAAGTTTTAATAAAATCTCCAATAAAAATATTTGCGATGCGTAATAAAAAAATTCAATTTCCTGTACTGATTTTAATAGTGTTAACATCCTTGTTGGCATGTACAAAACAGGAGTATACCATACCAGATCCAGTAGCTCAATTGACCAATGATTGTATCAAAAGAACCATTGGGCCTAGTATTGTTGGCTTGCCATTGGAGTTTGCTTATGCAATGGCTTTGCCAAAATTAAATGGCAAATTGGTTTCGGCACAAGTGGAAGCAAATTATGCAGGCGCTACAGGCACTTACTTAGAGCATAGATCATTTTATACAAATACAAGTGGTGTTGATGTGCCAATTGTAGTGGGTTCACCATCATCGAATGCGGATAAACTAACTAAAATGAATTTTACTGTTGATACAAGTGCTGCTACACTTAGATATTATTATGTAATTCCTGAGGAAGCACGCGGAAAATCAGTTTCATTTACTTTTACAGTAAATAGTAGTGATGGTAAAACAGCCTCTTATAAAATGGGCCCTTATACTATTTCTAAGATGAATATTGTGAAAAATTTAGCGGTATCCAACGGTGCGAACGCCTATATTTCAATTGAGGATATGAAGGTGTATAATGCAGCTGCAGCTGCTACGAATGCCGGAAAGATTGATTTGGTTTATTTGTATAGAGCGGCGCCTACCACTTTTACGCATGCATTAGTATCACCAGCATCGGATGCTGCATATCTTCCTGGGGTGACACTTCCAACAGGTGTCAACAGAAGTACAAAATTGAGAAAGGTATTTGGTTTACAGGATCGTAATTTAGCAAATCTTCAGTTTGGTATTTATATTGATGATATTGATTTTCAGCAATTAGATATGGTAGATATGCCTAATTACGCGCTAGGACTTAGAGCCGAATCGGGTGTTTGGGTTGAAACAACAGATAAAAAGTACAGAGCATATATTTTTGTTAATTCAATTAATGCTGCTGGAACTGCTGTTATAAGCATATTGCGTTATACCCTATAAAATTTAAAGTACTTAAACAACACTTTACCTAACAATTGCTTTTATTGATTTATAAAGCTTTGTATGGCATTTGCGACCTTTACATAGGATTCCTCCATAGGAATGTGGCCAACATTAGGTAAAATAAACAATTGACTGTTTTTTATATCCTGTTTGAATAAATAAGCATTGTCCACTGAAATTAATTGGTCCTGCTCCCCCCAAATAATAAGGGTAGGTTGTTGAATTGATTTTATTTCATTCGCATTTAATGGCCTTCTGCTTTTAAATAGGGATAAGGTGGCGCGTCGATTGCCAGCGCTTAACAAAAGCTCATGGTACCTAGTAATAGTTTCTTCAGTTACAAATGCCTTATCGTAAAATACGGTTTCCAAACTTTTTTTAACCAAGGATTTTGGTGTAATAAATAAAAGCAAATTATTAATGATGGGCAAGCTGGCAATTTTAAAACCCAAGCTTCCCTTTTCATTTTTTTGAGGATAACCAGTGGCGTCTAATAAAATTATTTTATTTACTTTTTCGGGATGCGCTAACGCATATTGCCAAGCGATACCGCCACCCAGTGAATTTCCAGAAATCGTACACTTGTTTATTTGTAATACATTCAACAATGAATCCACAAAATTTATAAAATAAGGACCCCCATAATCATTCTCCGGATTAGGCCCAGTTAAACCAAAAGCAGGTAAGTCAAAACGTATGATGCGCTTTTTGTTTTTAGGATTGGATACCATTATTTTAACAACACTGTCCCAAGTATTCAATGAGGAGGAAGTGCCATGTATCAAAATTAATGGTGTAGGATCATTGGGATTACCTTCGTCACGATAATGTACCTGCATGCCCATCAATGGTAAAAATTTGGAGGGACTTTGGGCGTACTTAAGTTTTAATTTTTCAACAGGGATATCCCTTTGTGCATACACGGAAAATAATATTATTAATACCAATAAAAAACTTGATAATGTATAAAGTAGCGGGCGCATCATTTTTTTCATATTACTTTTTTTCTGGTGCCTTTACCAATTGCGTATCGGTGATTAATTTTTCCAACTGATAATTTCCAAAATCAACTTTAGCATTTGGAAATACATTTTTTATTTTATTAAGGTCATTGGCTGTAATGCTTGTTTGTCCTAGGTATAGCTGATTTAGTTTTTTTAAGTTGGATATTTTTAATAATCCCGCTAAGGTTATTTTTGTATTCACTATGTTTAAATACTGTAATTCATTCAAGCTGTTTAATTTGGCTAATTGCATATCACTAATAGTCGTGTTATTAATGCTTAATTTAGTTAAGGAAGTACATGCCGCAATTGACGCGGCCAATGCATCTGTAAATTGCATCCCCGGCATTTTTATCCAAACTAAATTTTCCTTTATATCCTCTATTAAATCATGAATAGTATCATTAGTGTGCGATAAGGTAATAAAATTGGCATTTAGGTAATTACTATTTAAAGCCACTTTCACAATGGTGACGCCTTTGTTTTTTAATCCATTGATTGCTTTTTCATCTGCTGCTGCAACTTCTTTTTCGGGAATGGATAGGACCTCTACCTTTTTGGCGTTGTTATTTTGTAATGCTAATAAAATATTTGGTATGGAATTGGTTTGAGGCAACTCCTTTACTTTTTTATCAAAGCTTGCACCCGTATTAATCCACCACTCCAATAATATTCGCTCTTGGTCTGTGATTTGTGGCTTACCCTTCGGTGGCATATGTTTTTCATCTACCGGATCTAATAGTATGTTTTTATACATGACGCTATTCATTGCTTCGCCAGCATGAATAATGATTCCATCTTCACCTCCTTTTAAGATCCACTCTTTTTCATCTAACCGCAATTTCCCCTTTTGCTTAATTGCCGAGTGACAACCATAACATTTGTCTTTTAATATTGGCTGGATGATATCTTTATATACCAAGGCCTCTTGCGCATTTGTGATAATAGGTTTATTGCTTTTTTCAATACCATCTTCTTCTTTAGATACCCCTGTTGTTAAATATCCTTCGCCATGGGTAAGAGTGCCGCCCAAATGCCCCGTTAAAATAATGAGTAACAATAGTAAATAGCTTAGCCACTTTACATACGCCGTTTTATTTTTTTTAATAAAATAATAGCCTGTCAATGAAAATACTGCTACACTGATGCCTAACCATTGGTGATTAAAAACCAGGTCTGCATCGTAGTCGCCGTTATTTGCTAAAGCCAATCCAGTTAAGCAGGAAAACACCGCACTTATCGCGCCTAACAAATAAGCAAAGGGTAATGCGTTGGTTAACTGATCAAATTTTTTCCATTTTGAAATTATTTGCATTAAAATAGCAAACAGTAAAATACCAATGGGTAAGTGAACGATCAAAGGATGAAAATGACCAATAAAATTTATAATTGTTCCCAAGTGAATTTAATTTTTTTGAGCAGCTCGCTATTGTAATTTTTTTGCTACATTATTTTTTATAACAGTTCATTGTAATTTGTTATGCAACAATTTCATTAATGACACGACCATGCACATCGGTTAGCCTAAAGGACCTTCCTTGAAATGGGTACACTAATTTTTCGTGATCAAAACCTAATTGATTTAAAATGGTTGCTTGCATATCATGTGCTGTCACTTTTCCGTTAATGGCACTGTATCCAATTTCATCTGTTTCCCCAAAGCTGGTTCCTTTTTTAATGCCACCGCCTGCCATCCAAGTGGTGAAGGCTTCGGTATGATGATCCCTGCCTTTAAATGGCAAGGTTTTACCATCTCTATTTTCTTGCATCGGTGTGCGGCCAAATTCACCACCCCATACGATTAATGTTTCATCAAGTAATCCTCTTTGTTTTAAATCAAGCAATAATGCCGTGATTGGTTTATCAATACTGCGACACTTGTTTACCAATCCAATATCTACTGCATTTTTTACATCTGTTCCGTGACTATCCCAACCCCAATCAAATAACTGAACAAATCGTACGCCCTTCTCCACTAATTTACGCGCCAATAAAACATTGTTGGCAAAACTGGTGGTTCCTGGTTGGGTTCCATACATTTCATGAATATAGGCTGGCTCATCATTAATATTCATGACATCAGGCACTGAAATTTGCATTTTAAATGCCATTTCATATTGTGCCATCCGCGCAATGGTTTCAGGATCTTTAAATTCATTGTAGGTTAATTGATTCGCTTCATTGATCGCATCAATAGATGCTTTTCGTAAGTCTCGATCAATTCCTGCAGGGTCTTTTAAAAACAATACCGGATCTCCTTCGCTACGACACTGCACGCCTTGGTATACCGAGGGTAAAAATCCATTGCCCCAAACACTTTTTCCTGCATCCGGATTGTTACCACCTGATGTTAATACCACAAAACCTGGCAGATTGCTATTCTCGCTTCCAAGTCCATAAGTTGCCCATGCGCCAATACTAGGCCTACCCAAACGCGCTGATCCGGTATGCATTAATAATTGTGCAGGACCATGATTGAATTGATCTGTTTGTACTGCTTTTAAAAAACTTATTTCATCTGCAACCGTTGCTAAATGAGGAAGATTATCCGAAATCCATGCACCGCTTTGCCCTCTTTGTTTAAAGATGGCTTGTGGCCCTAACATTTTAGGAACACCACGTATGAATGCGAATTTTTTTCCTTCTAATAAACTTTGCGGACATTCCTGTCCATCTAATTTTAATAATTCAGGCTTGTAATCAAATAGTTCCAATTGTGAAGGCGCACCTGCCATATGTAAATAAATAACCGATTTTGCTTTGCCTATAAAATGAGGCGCTTGCGCCATGAGCGGATTGGTATTGGCGAATTGATCAAAACGATCTTTCTCTCCTAACCAATCACATCCACCCACCATGGAGCCTAATGCCATGGCGCCGATGCCTGAAAAACATTCTTTGAAAAAATATTTTCTAGTGATTTGATGTGATGTTTGAAGGTTGGCTTCCTGTATAATATTTTTATTACTTCGCTTACTCATGTCAATTTAATTTTTTGTCAAAAATTCATCGGTATTAATTATTGCCGTGGTGACCATTATTAATGCAGCCGAATTTGCATCCGCATTTTTATCACCCGTAATTTGTTCAATGTTGAAACTGTCTTGTTTGTATTTCATCAAGGCAGTTTGATATAATTTTTCAAATACTTTTTGTTGATCGGCGCTAATCGTTTTATTAAATGCCAATTCATAGGCCTTGCTAATTTGTTTGCTTGCGTTTTGGGGAACCATTTTTATAACGCGTTTTGCAAAGTGTTGCGCAGCTTCAATATATACGGAATCATTTAATGAATTAAGTGCTTGTAATGGCGTGTTGGTTCTGATACGGCGCGCAGAGCAAACTTCTCTACTCGTACCATCAAAACTTAACATAGATGGATAAGGCGCTGACCGTTTCCAAAAAGTGTATAAGGCGCGCCTATATTGATCTCCATCCGTACTTAAAATCCATTTATCTCCATTGTAGGGCGATCTCCAAATACCTTCTGGTTGGTACGGATACACACTCGGGCCATTCATTTTATTACTTAATAGGCCACTTACCGTTAATGCCTGATCTCGTATTTGCTCCGCTGATAATCGAACTCTTGGCCCCCTTGCGTATAATTTATTAAATGGATCCTTAGTTAAGGCGTCATTGTTAAATTTTGAATCCTGTTGATAGGTGGCACTCATTACCATTTCCTTGATCATCTTTTTTAAACTCCATTGGTGTGTATTCATTAACTGCCAGGATAAATAATTCAGCAAGGCTTCGTGTGTTGGTGCAATACCCTGTGTTCCAAAATCTTCCAATGTTTCAGTAATCCCCTGACCAAACAATTGCTCCCATATTCTATTAACAATCGTTCGAGCAGTCAATGGATTTTTTTTATCTGTCAACCACATGGCCATACCCAATCTATTTTTGGGCGCCCCTGCAGGCAAGCCGCCTAGGGATGCGGGTACATCTGGAACAACCACATCGCCCTTTACCAACCAGTTCCCTCTTTCAAATACTTGCGTGGTTCGAGACATATTGCTTGGATTATCAAGCATGATAGGTGTTGCAGTGTAATTAGTTGAATGCAATAAAGTATCAAAATTATTATAGGCCAATTCACCTTCCGGTGTTCCATTTTTTGGAAAAGGATTATCTAAACGTAACCAATCATATTGTATCCCATTTTCTTCTGGGTTGTTTATTTGACGATTATTATAGCTAAAAACTAAATGATGTTTTCCTAACGTTGTAGGAATATTGGTGGTAGCAATTTTCCAATTACCTTTTGAATTTTCAACAACAATATTTTTAAGTAAGGGTCCTGTCACTGAATCTAAATGGATTTCCCATTTACCACCCACCTTCCATGATTTGTATTTGTAATACAATAAAGTACTGCCCGTTAAATCAATATTTTTTATACGGGCTTCTCCATTATTTCTTAGCATCAAATATTTGGTATCTGCTAATGCGCCATTGCTAATTTGATCTGCAACCAATGAATTAATAGCCGTTTGCCCTGTTTTAATAAATCGCATTAAGTCCTTTTCTCTCGACGGTGCATTTTTATGCAACCAATCTTGCAATTGAAATAACCGGACACTGTCGGCACTATGAAATTCTTTTAAAAAAGGATATTCTGCATAGGTATCCTCATCCCTTGTATTATTAAATAAGGCTAAAAATTTATAATATTCTTCATGTTTAAAAGGATCGTAGGGATGGCTATGACATTGTACACATGCAAAAGTAGTACCCATTAATGTTACCCATGTTGTATTCACACGATCAATCACAGCAGCAGTTCTAAATTCTTCATTATCGGTGCCTCCTTCATCATTGGTTAAAGTATTGCGATGAAATGCGGTCGCTATGTATTGCGCATCTGTAGGGTTAGGTAATAAATCGCCCGCTAATTGTTCTGTTAAAAAAACATTGTAGGGTTTGTCTATATTAAATGCATTAATTAACCAATCACGATATCGCCAAATAGTACGAGAATCATCTTTCTCAAAACCCTTGGTATCAGCGTATCTAGCCATGTCCATCCAAAGGCCTGCCCACTTTTCACCATATTGGGGCGTAGCTAATAATTCATTGACTAAAATTTCATACGCATCCTCATTATTATTTTGAAGATATTTTTTTGCAATGGCTTCTGGCGCGGGCATACCAATAATATCAAAACTTACGCGTCGAAGTAATGTTGGTTTATCAGCAATTGCTGCAGGCGTTAATCCCTCGGCTTTTATTTTCTTATAAATAAATGGATCAATATTATTTTTTATCCAACTCGGTTTCCCGAATAAACCAAATGGTCCAACACCTACTGAAGGAATGGGTGTTTCTTCTACAGCAACATAAGCCCAATGATCGCCCCATTTTGCGCCTTCATTAATCCATTTTTTTAATATACTAATTTCATCCTTACTTAATGGAGGATGCTTATAAGGCATGCGTTCCTCAGGATCGGTCAAATAAAGCCGTTTGATCATTTCACTGTTTTCGGCATCCCCAGGTATGATCGCCACCTTCCCAGATTTATTAACTGCAAGTGCTTCTTGTCTAAATAATAAACTAAACCCACTTTGTCTTTTTACGCCCCCGTGACAACTGATACATTTTTTGTTGATTAATGGTTTTACGTCAGCATTAAAGTCAACGGCTTTATTATTAATAAAGTAGCGTGTACCTATCAATACGGGCACTAAAAAAAGTAGAATGACTATATAAATTTTCGGAACTCTTTTTAATATCATTTGCGCATCATTTTCAGTATTTAAGATAGGTTATTTTTAAACACAGGCAAAAGCGATAAACTACGAAATCCTTACTAGTAAAGTAATAGGTCCATTTTAGTGTTAATGAAACTATAAATTTCAAAATGGGGCTTACTCGGAATATAAAATAAAGGTTTGATTACTAACTGTTTACCTTTTTAGACTAATATTATTAAAATAGCTTAACATTTCATTACCATCAAAGCTTAAAAAAGGGTGGTAAATTTTATATACGATAATTACATTTTTCTAACCAAACCAAACCAAAAATGAAAAAAATCTATCAGCAAATCCTTGATTTCCCCCAGATGGTTAATCAAAAGGTGTTAAATGCCCAGTTAAATACGGCAGTTGACAAATTCGATTCTCAAGATGGCGTAAGGAGCTACACAAAGTCCATTTACCAAATTTTGTCCCTCATCGTTCTTGTTACAATGGAAGTAGCTGTAATTAAAGGGGCCATGGCTTATTTTACCGATGCGGCTAGTACCGGTTTAGGTAAGGCAGGAAGCGTTTTAACTACTTTAGTATTACTTTATTCTGCTTTCCCAATTGCACACATTATTAGATCAAGAGGCGAAAGCTTAGGTGGTTCACACAATGGTATTGTAACCTTTATTTTTAAAGATTTTGTTACAACCAATATCAAAATACTAGGTGAGGTAGCTGCAGTGGGTGCTTTCATCGGCGCTACTTGTTTTACTTTATCTTTTGTATTTGATACCAACTTATTTACGGTAACCAGCTCAAATTCTTTAAGTGCATTAGCCGGCTTAGCTACCTTACCAATGGAAGGTTTGACCAATTTGTTTGCTGCTTTAAAATTAGAATACCTAACATCAGTTTTAGCTTCATTTGGCAGCTTTAATATGGCGGGCACGCAAACTTTTACTGGTGATATGTTATGGAATGCAAATGACTTATTATTAGTTGCAGGTGCATTTATTAATGTTGCAGCTGGTTTAGCAGGTTTATATGTTAACCTTGCTATATATCATTTCTTATATACGATTGTATCTAATTTTATCAAATGGATTCAAAGCCCTTCTATTCCAATTTCAATGAAAAGCAAATAGTAGGTCGATATGAATCAATAACTTTTTACTAATTCATGAAAGCCCCGCCTCGAGTAATCGACGCGGGGCTTTTTATTGCTATTTTTTTTGAGAATAAAACATTATTTTCATTGTGCCGAATTTTGATAAGCCCTTGTTTCATTTTGGATTAAAAATTAAAATATTGATTGATGAAAAAACTTTGTTTACTCTTATTTGTATCTACTGTAACAACTTTTACATTAGCACAACAAACGCAAAAGCCACCATTGCATGGTAAAAATTGGATGGCGATAACAGGTAAGCCATTAGCTGCAACTGCAGGATCCATTGTTTTTGAACGAGGAGGCAATGCAGTAGATGCTGCATGTGCAATGTTAGCAGCCACGTGTACCATGTGGGATGTATTGAGTTGGGGAGGCGAAACACAGGCTTTAATATACAATCCCAAAACAAAACAAGTGCTTGCGATTAATGCAATGGGTGTCGCGCCAACAGGTGCTACACCAGAATTTTTTAAAAGTAAAGGATATGGATTTCCACCAGAATATGGTCCATTGGCTGCTACCACACCAGGAACCCCTGGCGGTATTTGTTATATGTTATCCAATTATGGAACGATGAGTTTAAAGGAAGTGTTAGCACCTGCCATGCAATTAGCTGCTGGATACCCGATAGATGCACAAACCGCCAATAGTATTGAAAGAGGAAAAGATAAAATTAAACAATGGCCGTATAGCACTAAAGTTTTATTAACGCATCCAGGAGAGAAAAGAGAAGCGCCAGAAGCGGGAGAAATTTTTGTACAAAAAGATTTATTAGCCACACTTCAAAAAATGGTGGATGCAGAACAGGCTGCATTAAAAAAAGGGAAATCAAGAAAAGAAGCAATTCAAGCAGCCTACGATCGTTTTTATAAAGGTGATATTGCAGATGAATTTGTGCGTGGCGTAAAAGAACAAGGCGGCTTAATCACCAAACAAGATTTAGCCAATTGGAAACCTATTGAAGAAGCCCCTACACATATTAATTATAAAGGCATTGATGTTTATAAATTACAGCAATGGACACAAGGCCCTGCTTTATTACAAGCTTTAAATATTTTAGAAAATTTTGATTTAAAATCAATGGGCTATAATTCAACAAAATATATTCATACTATTTATCAAGCAATGAATTTAAGTTTTGCTGATCGTGATTTTTATTATGGTGATCCAAAATTTTCGACACAACAACCCATGACAGGTTTATTGAGTAAAGGATATGCAAAGCAAAGAGCAGGGGAAATTAATGCACTGCAAAATAATCCCAACACTGCTCCTGGCGATCCTTATCCATTTGAAGGAAAACAAAATCCATTTTTAAATTTATTAAAACAGCGTGCAATAGCTACAGGCACTGATACGACTAAATCAAACAGCAGTGCGATACCAGTGCATGATGCTGTCGTAATGGAGCAAGTATTGAATCCAAAAATAGATCCCGAATATATGGATAGATTATGGCGTGGTACCACTTCAGTAGAAGCCGCTGATAAAGAAGGCTGGGTCGTTTCCATTACACCTAGTGGTGGTTGGTTGCCAGCCGTAATTGCTGGTAATACAGGAGTAGGAATGAGTCAGCGGATGCAAAGTTTTGTTTTAGATTCAATGATTAATCCTTTTAATGTAGTGGCACCAGGCAAAAGACCAAGGGTGACTTTAACACCAAGTTTGGCTATGAAGGAGGGTAAACCATTTTTAGCATTTGCTGTACAAGGGGGCGATACGCAGGATCAAAATTTATTACAGTTTTTTTTAAACATGGTTGAATTTGGGATGACTGTGCAGCAAGCAACTGAAGCGGCAAATATAAACTCAAATCAATTGTGGTTATCACTTGGAGGGGCAACAATGGCTGACCGAAAACCAAAGCCAGGGAATTTATTATTAGGCAAAACGGTTTCTGAATTAATAAAAAAAGATTTAAAAGGAATGGGGTATAGTATCAGTGTTGGTGATCGAACAAGTGGCCCCATTAATGCCATTTATTTTGATTGGAAGCATGGAAGTTTGTGGGGCGGAAGTTCCAATAATGGCGAGGACTATGGAATTGGGTGGTAATATAATAATGTGAACTATTCGATTATCGATTCAAAAATTTCTATATTAAAACGCTTTAGTAATAAATAATGCACCGTAAACATAAATATTTTTCAATCTTCATTTCCATTACTATTTGTTGTTTGGTTTTCTGTATCCAATCACAAGCGAATTGGAAAGCAATGGAGGATACCACTTCTATAAAATCTTATTCGGTAAATTATACAACTCGCACTTTAAAAATAGATGGTAAACTCAATGATAAAGCATGGCAAAAAGCAGTGTGGACTGATCTATTTATTGATATTGAAGGAACTATAAAACCCAAGCCTTTATTTGATACCCGGGTTAAAATGTTATGGGATAGTCAGTATTTATATATTGCTGCAAATTTAAAAGAGCCTCATTTATGGGCAACTTTATTAAATCATGATGATATTATATTTAGAGACCACGACTTTGAAGTGTTTATAGATCCCAATGATGACGAAAATCAGTATTTCGAAATTGAGATAAATGCATTGGGGACCGTGATGGATTTATTTATGTTTAAAACCTATAAGCGAGGTGGTCCAATGGATATGTCCTGGAATAGCGATGGAATGAAGTCGGCTATTCAACTAAAAGGGACCCTAAACGATAATCGGGATAAAGACAAAGGATGGACGATAGAAATGGCTATACCCTATTCCTGCCTCAAAAAGCCAGGTAGAAATTACCTACCCAAACTAGATCAGCCATGGCGTATCAATTTTTCAAGAGTAGCATGGACTATGCAAAACGAAGGAATAAGCTATGTAAAAAAATTGAACCCGAATGGCAAGCCCATTCCTGAATTCAATTGGGTTTGGTCGCCCATTGGTATTGTTAATATGCATGTTCCAAATCTTTGGGGTTATTTGTATTTTAAGCAATAGCTTCCGCCCGCTTTTATTGCACCTGGTATTTCATTGCTATATTCAACTACTTATAGAAATAACTTTCTTTTATTAAATTTCAAACATGAAAAATTTTTCTGCCCTATTTTTAATTTTTGTTGTTTCATTTGGATTTGCGCAATCCAGTAAATTGGATAATCAAAAAACTAGCAATGTGGATTGGTTGGTAAGTTCTTTTGAACAAAAAGCAACCATTACCAATGAAGGACAAAATATTGTTCTGAATAACGGTTTGGTAAAAAGGAGTTTCGTTATTGCCCCCAATGTAGCTTGCTTTGATTATACGAATTTAACCAATGGACAACAATTAATTCGCAGTATTGAACCAGAAGCCAAAGTGGTGATTGATCAAATTACTTATAAAGTAGGTGGTTTGTCAGGGCAAAAAGAAAAAGCCTATTTACAAATTGATCAAATTAAAAATTTACAAAAAGCCGATTCCGATTTTGTTTTTTTAAAATATACGATTGGTAAAATTGAACCCTTTATTAAATGGAAGCCGACCACCTGGCTTGGAAATGCAAAACTGCCAACAGGTGCTCGTATTGATTTTGAATATGTTTCGCCCATTGCAGCGCTTAAAAATATTATTATTAAAGTGCATTATGAAATATATGATGGCATACCCTTAATTACAAAATGGATTTCCATTCAAAACAATTCAAATAAGTCAATAAAAATTAATCGGGTTGTCAATGAAGTGCTTGGATTGGTGGAAGAAGAAAGTGCAGTGGTGGGCAAGCCCGAAGAAATGAAAAAACAACATGGTATTTATGTGGAAACAAATTATGCATTTAACAATGCAATGCGTTATGATATCAGTGATCAAACCACCCATTGGAAAGTTGACTTAGCCTATACTTCGCAAGTAAATTATAATTACGAAACCCCTTGTTTATTGGAAGTGTATCCTGAAAAAGCCCCTGGTATTGATTTAGCGTCCAATGAATATTTTAAATCGGTCCGAACCAATGAACTATTGATGGATAGCTATGATCGTCAAAGAAGGGGCTTGATGATTAAAAAAATGTATCGCACCCTCGCACCATGGACGACACAAAATCCAATTTTTATGCATTTGGTCAGTAAGAATGACCAAGAAGTTAAAAATGCAATTGATCAGTGTGTTGCTACGGGGTATGAAGCTGTTATTTTAAGTTTTGGGAGTCATTTGAATATGGAAGACAGTTCCATAGCAAATATTAAAAAATGGAAGACCTTAACCGATTATGCACACCAACATAAAATTTTATTAGGTGGGTATTCCTTATTTAGTAGCCGACGCATCAGTGATGATGATGATGTAGTAGATATTAAGACCGGTAAACCCGGTGGTGCATTTTTTGGTAATGCACCTTGTTTCGGAAGTAATTGGGGCTTAGCGTATCGTGATAAAATAAAATATTTTTTCAAATCTACCGGTTTTGATATTTGGGAAAATGACGGTCCTTATCCTGGCGATGTATGTGCGTCAACCACACATCCTGGTCATAAAGGATATGATGATTCGCAATGGAGACAAATGGAAATTCAAAAGGAATTATATCATTGGTTAAATGAATCTGGTGTATATATCAATGCACCAGATTGGTATTTTTTAGATGGTACCCATAAAATTGCATTGGGTTATAGGGAGGTAAATTTTTCTTTATCTCGTGAACAGCAAAAATTATTAAATCGACAAAATATTCATGATGGTACTTTAGAAAAAACACCCTCCATGTCTTGGGGCTTTGTACCATTGACCAAGTATCAAGGCGGTAATGAGGATGCTATATTAGAGCCATTAAGTGAACATTTAAAGGACTATGAGCAATTAATGATGCAATACTATGGCGCAGGGGTGCAGGCTTGTTACCGAGGCCCACGCTTATATGACACCGAATCAACTAGGTTAGTCGTTGCTAAAACAATTGATTGGTATAAAAAATATAGAAATATTTTAAATGCAGATATTGTACAATTACGACGTGCAGATGGGCGTGATTGGGATGGCTGGATGCATGTAAGTCCTTTTACGGGGCAAAAAGGTTTTATGATGCTATTTAATCCTACAAAGGATGTAATGACTAAAACAATTAAGCTGCCGCTTTATTATACCGGGTTAACGCAAAAAGTTAAAATTACAGATCCCAATGGTCTAAGTAAGCAATATAACTTAAGTCGTGATTACAGCATTGATTTCACTTTCGCCATACCACCAGATACCTATAAGTGGTTTGTGATAGAATAAAAAAACGCCCCAATCATTCGGGGCGTTTTTTTTGCGGTATTTTTAATTGGGCTAGTTCAAGAATAACTCATCCATAAATATCCAGGCAGTTGTTCCTTTGCCAGGATGCCATACGGGTAATTTTTTTACATTTAATACTGTAAATCTATAATGCTTGTAGGATGTGTTGTTTGGAAAGTCAACCGTAAATGTTTTAATATCCTTCATCACATCTTTTTGTGTCAATTCATAAGGGAACTTGGTTTCTGTAATCTTTGTAAACTTAATCCCATCATTACTACCTTCTACTGAAATAGAAACAATAGGGAAAATGTAGGAGCCTACATCAATCAAGCTATTTAAAAAAGCTTGATGTAAAACGCGCGGTTGATTAAAATTAACCATGAATTTCATCGTAGTATCCTTGTAGCCCAACCATTTTTTATTTGTAAAATTGGAGCCACCTAGTTCTAGGTCAACCAATGTTTTAGCACCATTACCCAAATACTTTTGATCTGGTGATGAAATCAAGTAAATTGAATCAGGGCGAATTTCTGACTTATAAAAGTTGCGTTGAATAATATCACTACCAATCCAGCCTGGCTTAAATACTTTAATTTTTAAATTGGCATTTCGAGTAAGGCGTAAGGTATTTTTATAAATAGGACTTGTTAAGCTATCTGGATCAACCCCATTTAAGGTGTAACGAATCGTAACGCCATTCAACGGATGCTTCATTTTTACATCTAAAAATTTTGTAATAATAGAAGAATCTTGGTCAATAGTAGGCGGGTTTATTTTTAAAACCTCGGATTCCATATTATCTCCAATAGTAAATTTAGTTTTTGGATAACGCGCAACTAGCTTCTCTAACTGTGTTTTATCAATAACGCTTGACCAAATATTAATATTTGCAATAGTACTGCCCTTTAAAAAATTGGTTAATTCACTTTCGGTAAATTTCAAACCACAAATAGATAGTAATTTTAATTTTTTTAATTGTTTTAACGGTTCTAATGTTTTTAAATCAAGCTTTGTATAATTTAAATTAATACTTTCAACATTATTAAATTGACTAATAATGTTCACATCCTCATTGGTTAAAGGCATACCCTGCATATTTAAACGCAGTACTTGATCCTGTAGTTTTTCTAATTTTTTTAATACATCTCTACTGTAAAAAGTACCTTGAAAAAAGTTAACATCAATCGCATCACTACCATAGTATAAGTAATTTACAGTGCAATAATTAGAATTGTACTCTGCTAAATCAGGCAAACCTGTTTTTACTTCCACTTTTGTGTTATCTGCTGGCGTATATTTATTAGCCAATAAAAACAAAGTATCTGTTTTGGCTAATTCATTCATTTTTGTCTTAAAGTCACCTCCCGCTTTTATCCATCTACTTAAAATAGCCACTTCCTCCCTAGTTAATTGTGCTTTACCATCCGGCGGCATGTGTTTTTTATGCGTGATATCTAAATGAATCCTTTCAAATAACATGGCTTCCTTATCCTTGTTAGCAGTAAGAATGTCTCCATCTTTACCGCCCTTTAAAATATTTTCAGGTGTATTTAATAATAATTCTCCTTTTACTTTATCTGTACCATGACAGCTCACACATTTTTGTTGCAATATAGGCGCCACCGCTCTTGCATATAAGGTTGCATTAGAATCAGTGACTACTTTAATTATTTGCGTATTTTCGGCAGTTTCCTTTTGTGGGAAACTAATAACACTTGTGCCATGCGTAAGTTGGGCTCCTTTGTGCGTGAAAATAATGATCACTAATAAGTAAACCATTGAAAATTCAACGCGTAAAATATAATTGCTTTTAAAGCGCTGATTGTATTGTTGTAAGTAAATTAATCCCCAACCAATCATTGCTATAGCAATGCCACCCCATTGATGCGCAAAAATTAGTGAATCATCATAACTATCTTGTTTGGATATAAAAATACCTAAGATGGCAACGATGCTTGCTAAAAATGCATTCCCTACTAAAATTGGATATAGTTTATTACTATCTACACTACCTTTTTTATCAACTAGGTAATAGATACCAATAAGGATGCCTAGTACAATTGGAAAATGTAAAAACAAGGGGTGCATTTTCCCCAACCATTCCAAATACATGCCCAATTTTAATTTTTCACTAAAAAATGCAATTAACAATAAAAAGGGATTGAGTACCCAAAGTGCATTATTTACAAAAGCCGTCCATTTTTTCAAATTCATTACTAACTAATTAAATCATTGATCACATTTCCAGAAACATCGGTTAAGCGATATCTTCTTCCCAAATGTTTGTAGGTAAATTCTTCATGTTTAACGCCCATTAAATGCATAATGGTTGCATGGAAGTCATGTACATGCACTGGTAAGGAATTAATATTATATCCAAATTCGTCTGTTTCACCGTGCACGCCAGGTTTAACACCGCCACCTGCCATCCAAATAGTAAAACATTTTGGATGATGATCACGACCGTAGTTATCCTTGGTTAGTGCACCTTGGCAATAGTTGGTTCTTCCAAACTCTCCACCCCATATTACCAATGTTTCATCTAATAAGCCTCTTTGTTTTAAATCCTGAATCAATGCTGCTGATGATTGGTCTATATCCTTACATTGCCCTACTATTTCTGATGGAAGGTTGCCATGGGTATCCCATCCTTGGTGATATAATTGTACAAAGCGTACCCCATTTTCTGAAAGCTTTCTTGCTAATAAACAGTTTGCTGCATAAGTACCTGGCACCAAACATTCAGGTCCATACATTTTTACAATGGACTCTGGTTCATTTTGCAATGAAGTAATTTCTGGTACCGCCATTTGCATACGGTAGGATAATTCGTATTGCTGAATTTTAGTTACAATTTCTGGGTCACCAATTTCTTTATAAGATTCTTGGTTTAGCGCAGATATCTCATCTAAAATTTCACGCTTATCTCCACGTTTGATAAATTCAGGATCAGTTAAATATTTAACGGGTTCTTCGCCACTGCTAAATTGAACACCTTGATGTATGGAATCTAAAAATCCGTTGTTCCATAATTTTGAATATACGCCTTGTCCATTTCCCTTGCCTTTACTTAATAATACACAAAACGCTGGCAAGTTTTTATTTTCACTTCCCAAACCATAACTAATCCAGGACCCCATACTTGGTCTGTTACCTACCTGCGAACCTGTTTGAAAAAAAGTAAGCGCTGGATCGTGGTTAATTGCTTCGGTATAGATGGTTTTAACAATACACATATCATCCGCCATTTTCGCAAGATGTGGTAATGTTTCACTAAACCAGGCACCATTGCTACCATGTTGCGAAAATTTAAACTTAGTTCCTGCTAATGGAAATTTTGCTTGATTAGCAGTCATACCTGTTAAGCGTTGGCCCTTTCTAATACTTGCTGGTAATTCCTCGCCATGCATAGTTTGCAATAATGGCTTGTAATCAAATAAATCTAATTGTGAAGGCGCTCCATTTTGAAACAAATAAATAATTCGTTTTGCTTTGGGTGCAAAATGGGGTAATACATTCGCAAATAGCTCATCTTCATTGCTCGCATTAAATAATCCAGGAGCCATTAATGAGCCTAAAGCCAATCCGCCCAAACCCAAACTCATTTTGGATAAAAATTTACGCCTATTTTGATTTAAGCCATGTTCTAAAAATTCGTTCATAATGATTTATGATTTTGTGATTGTTTCTTCTAAATTATACATAATTAAAATAGTCTTCATTAAAGCCGCAGCTTCTGATGAATTATATTTTTGTTTTGGGTGTTCAAATTCGCCCACCTTTAAAGCCGCATCTGCAACGGCAGGTTTTGTATTAAAAAATGCAACCTGCTTTTGACAATAAGCAATTAATTTTTCACGCTCAAACTTAGTTGGCTTTCTGATTACAATAGTTTCAAATGCTTGCTCAATTTTTTCATCCAATGACTTTTTACTTAAAGATGTATTTTCACCCAACACCCTAGCCGCTTCTAATATGGTAGGATCATTAAGCATGGTTAATGCCTGTAGGGGTGTATTAGTACTTGATCTTGTTGCCTCGCATTGGTCCCTATTACTTGCATCAAATATCATCATGCTTGGTGGCGGTGCAGTCAACTTAATAAAAGTATATAAGCCTCTTCTATAAATATCGGAACCATGATCCTGCTTGTAACTCGCTAAACTACCCCGACCCGAAGTGGAACTTTCCCAAACGCCCTTAGGTTGGTAGGGTTTAACACTTGGTCCACCAATAGTTGTATTTAATAAACCACTTGTGCTTAAAATATAATCACGTACAATTTCTGCCTTAAATCTTAATCGTGGTGAACGAGAATAAGTTAAATTTTCTGGGTCCTGTTCCAACTGCTTTTTACTTATTAGGTTGGATTGTTTGTAGGTGTTGCTACTCAATATTTTTTTAACTAAATATTTAATATCCCAATTATGCTCCATGAAATCGACTGCTAACCAGTCTAATAATTCTGGATGAGAAGGCAACTCTCCTTGTAAACCAAAATCGCCCGAAGTTTTTACAAGTCCTCTTCCAAACATATCCTGCCAAATAAAATTTACAAACACACGTGCTGTTAGTGGATTTTTTTTATTGCTTGTCCACTTGGCTAAACCCAAACGATTGCTGCCATACTTTGTACTATCATAAGGCATAATGGATTCTAATGCGGTTGGCTTTACTAAAATATTTGTTGGCGCATCATAACTACCACGGCTTAAAATATAAGTAGGTCTTGGTTTTACCGTATCACCTGCTTTCCAATCGCCCATGACTGAAACTTCAATCATACCTGTATCTACTGTGTTTACAAAATTCAAAAAACTACTACGCTCTTCCTTGCTAATATATAATTTTGGAGTTTTTGCCTTGGTAGATGACCCTACATCTCCTTCAAATCCTTTTTCCTTACTCTCATTAAAGAAAGCATATAACTGGTAATAATCTTTATTGGAGAAGGGATCGTACTTGTGATCATGACATTGTGCACACTCAATGGTAACGCCTAAAACGGCTTTCCCATAAGTTCTGGTTTTATCAATATTATAGGATACACGATATTCCTCTTCAATAATGCCACCTTCCTCCGTGTATTTATGATTTCTAAAAAATGCCGTAGCTAAAATATTTGCCTTACTTGCATTGGGTAATAAATCACCAGCAATTTGATTGGTTATAAATTCATCATAATGCATATTTTTATTAAATGAATTAATGACCCAATCGCGCCATGGCCATTGTGAACGAATTTCATCATCCTGAAATCCATAGGAATCAGAATATCTTGCTAAGTCCAACCATTGTATGGCCATTTTTTCACCATAGGCAGGTTTTTGTAATAATTCATCTAACATTTTAGCATACCAATACTCGTCCGTATTATTTCTCCATTTATTCAACGCTTCATAACTAGGAGGAAGACCAACTACATCTGAATAAGCTCTTTTGATTAATGCATCACGCGGCGCTTCCTCATTTGGATCAAATCCTTTCGCTTCCATTTTTTCTAAAATGAAATTATCAATTTCATTACGGACCCACTTCGTATGATCTACTTCAGGTAATGCTGATTTGACCGGTGCAACAAAAGCCCAATGCTTTTCATATTTTGCGCCTTCTTGAATCCATCTTTTAAATAATGCAATTTCCTCCTTTGTTAATTTTGTAAGATGGCTTTCGGGAAGCGGCATCATTATTGCTGGATCATTAGATTCTATTCTTGTTATCAAATCACTTTTTTCAGGAAAGCCAGGAACAATGGCGTAGTGGCCTTTATTTTTTTCAAGTTCTGCAAATGCTCTTGAAGGGATATCTAATCTTAATCCAGCTTTTACTTTATTTGCATCGGGGCCATGGCAAGAAAAACATTTGTCAGATAAAATAGGACGAATATCTTGGTTGTAGGATATTGCTTTTGAGCGCCCTCCTTTTTTACCATCGGCAATATATGCAATACCATAAATAAGCCCGATGACCACTAAAACGATTGCCCCTAAACTGATGTATTTTTTCATATTCAATATCAAAATTATTTCAACAAATTATTTATAAAACTAAACACGTGTTAATTTATAAGGGTATACTTTTCCAGAAGCCCATTGTGCAACATAAATGCTTCCATCATCATCAACACATACATCGTGTGGGTGTGCAAATATTTTATCCGCTTGCGCCATGGTTTTTAATTTACCATTTTCATAAATAGGTGCTGTACCACCAATGTTAGACACCACTTTGTTTTCTTTATTTAAAATGGTAACAAATCCTGATTTTTCTACAGACATTGGTGATCTTAATACTGCAGCATATAAATAATCACCTTTGATTACTGGTCTACACACACCCGCACCTGGTAACTGAATAATCTCCATTAATTTTCCATCTAATGAAAATCTTTTGAAACAATTTTTATTTCTATCAGTAACAATTAATGTGGTGGTGCCTGTTCTAGTATCAACACAAATTCCATGTGCGTTATCTAAATTTTCATCTTTTGTTCCTTTGCCACCAAATGCATTTTTCAATTTACCATTTTCATCGTAATGTAAAACATGTTGTGCACCATAGCCATCTGCAATATAAAAATCACCATTCGGTAAAACGGTTGTTTCTGTTGGAACAAATGCCTTGTTTTTATTTGTGTAAGCTGGTAAATCCTGAGGAGGATCAATCGTCAATAAAATTTTACCATCCATCGTTGTCTTATATACTTGATGTTTATTGGTGTCGGTAATAAATAAAAAATCTTCCTTACCGTTTTGTTGTAATGTTAAACCGTGTGCGCCAGGAAATTCGCTTCCCCAACTGTCAATTAAGCGACCACTTTTATTATAAATAATTATATTATTTTTTGTTTCATTCGTTAATAACACAATACGACCTTTGGAGTCTTGTATCATTTCATGACAATCATTCACGGGTGTTTTTTCGGTATTAAGTGTACCCCATGTGGTATCCAAACGGAATGTCATTTCATTGTGACCATACACAGGTCCTTTTTTGTTACTAAACATATCTTTGGTGATGAATAAACCTGCAGTGGAAATCACTGAATTTTTTACAAAAGATCTTCTTTTCATATTTAAAAATTTTTTATGGTAAGATTCCTTCACTTATCGTTTTGATAAATGTGCTCCTTGTTTGAAAGCGAAAACTCACTGAAATTTGTGACTGGCAATACCGTGTTTTAAAGATAGGGATTTTGCTTAAAAAAAGAAAGCAGAACTATTCCGTGACGGGCTTGAATTGAATTTTTTTGGTGGCATCTATTTTTAGCCAGATAAAGGACCCCAATAAAACCATAATACCTATATAAAGTACAGGTAAATAATAGCCATATGATGAAGCGAGATATCCAAAAAATACGGTACTTATATATGCACCCGTTAAGCCTGCGGTATTCATGGTGCCTGAGATGGCTCCACTTTTGGTACCTCCCATATCCATGGCAACCGCCCAAGCCACGGGAGCTGTTACATCCATAAATGCCATGCCAATACCTAAATAAATGATTGCCAGTAAGTTATCACTCACTAAGGAGGCACTAATGATACAGATCCCGGCTACAAACAAACCTACCATCGGAACAATGCGACGCCCCCATTTTTTACCCCATCTTAAGCAAGCTTTGTCGCTGATCCAACCCCCTGTAAAACAACCCATTGCAGCCAATAAATAGGGCACCGATGATGCCCAAATAAGCGCATCTTTTGGAATGAGTCGCCCCTTTTCCAGGTAGGTATGGAACCAACTTTGAAAAAAGTAAGCGCCAATCGCATAACAAAAGTACATGGCCAATAAATACCACAAATTTTTTGACTTAAACCCACTCCAGTAAGAGGTTTTAGGGTCTTCACCTTGCATAGGAAGGTCGCGGTTATCGATGATGAATTTTAGCTCTTCTTTGGACATATCCTTACAATCTTTCGGATCTTCCTTATGCCAAAATATCCAAAACAGGGTCCAAACGATGCCAACGGCTCCCAAAATGTAAAAGGACATATTCCAGCTATACTTTTGCTGTATTGGAAGTACAATAAATGGGGTTAAAGCCGCCCCCAAACGGGAAGCCCCCCAAATAGTTGCTTGGGCTCGACCCCGTTCCAAAACCGGAAAATATTTTGCCAAAACGATCGATGTATTGGGGTAAGCCCCAGCTTCACCCATCCCAAATAGGAAACGAACCAAAAGTAACATCATAAATCCATTCGCAAAACCAGTTAAAATGGTGAAAAGGGACCACCACAAAACCACCCTGATGAGTATCTTTTTGCCACCAAATTTATCACCTAGCCATCCCGTGGGGATTTCAAATGCTGCATATGCAATCGTAAACATACCCAAAATCCACCCCCATTGCACGGTGGAAATATTTAATTCACTCATGATACTCGAGCTTGCCGATGACAAGGCAATTCTGTCCAAAAAAGTAATCATGGATAAAATTGACAAAACAGTAAGTACTTGGTATCTTTTTTTCATAAGGAGCCAGCGTGTATTGCAATATAATCAATTAGAAATTAACGCCTTGTATCACCTTTTTTAACAATTATAGAGATATTTGTTCCCTATTAGCAAGAGGGAACAATCATTGTACAGTTTGGTTATGTATCTTTTGTTACCTAGCCTATTTTTGAAAGTCGGAAAAAGTTATATTCTGGTAACACATTATTAAAAAAAACAAAGTAATTTAATGACTCAAATTAACAACGTTAAAATTTATTCATTCATTAAAATTATGCATCCATTGAAAAAGCTATTTTTATCCCTGTTCTTATTTTTGTTTTTATCAAATATCGTTAATGCCCAAAAGGACTATTTAGGCAAATGGTTGTCACCCAGTAAAAAAGGAGTGGTTGAAACCTATGTACAAGGAAACAAGTTGTTTGGGAAATTGATATGGGTACAAACGGAACGCAAAGATATTTACAATAAAAATGAAAGCCTGAGAAATAGGGAAGTGAAGGGGTTAAATTTATTTTCCAATTTCTCTTGGTCTGATAATCAATACATTGATGGTAAAATTTATGATCCAGAAGGAGGCTCTACCTATAGTTGTAAAATGTGGTTAAGCGACGACAAGCAAACGCTTAACGTGCGCGGTTACATTGGGATATCAATCATTGGGCGTACCGAAAAATTTACTAAGTATAATAAGTAGCAAAATGATACCAATGTAAATTTTTACTTTACAAAGTATATTAAAATTAAATAACATTTACCGATAATTAAAACTATCTTTTGTTTATGAAATTACAAAATGCACTTATTCTACCTAGCATTAAAAAGTCGAGCATATTCAAATTTATATTAGTGCTGAATTGTATATTACTGTTTAATTTTTTCGCAGCAGCGCAAAAAATTGAAACGGGCAATTTTTTTGTAACAAATTATAGTAGGTCGTTTTTAAATACAGTATCGGGTAATTGGGCAATATTACAGGATCCGGATGGTGTAATATATATTGGTAACACTTATGGTGGGGTGTTGGTGTATGATGGACAAAAAATTAGAAGAGTGTTAAATAAGGAGGGCTTGCCTCAAATGGGTTTGACCAGATCCTTATTAATGGACGCTGAAAAAACAATTTATACCATTATTGGAAACGAATTTGGATACATTGAAAAGAATGAATTTGGCGAAAGTATTTTTAAATCGCTGTCTGCAAATTTGCCAACTAAGGATCAAGTAAATTCAACACTTTGGTCCGCAGGAATTATTAATGACACGGTTGTATTTCAGTCTGAAAAATCAGTGTACTTATATAAGTATAAAAAATTAATAAGTGTTCAAAATTTTAGTGCAATTCTTCATACAGTTAATATCAATAAAAACGGCGCCTATCTTCGTATTTGGGGCGAAGGTCTTTTTAAATTATCAGATGGCGTGTTTAAACTAATTCCGTCTACCAAAGAAATTTTTGCACAAAACAGAATTGATGAACAATACAATTTGAACAATGGGGATAATTTAATCGTTTCAAGAACGAATGGTATTTGGTATTTGAAAAAAGATGGCACATTGATTAAAGCAAAGTCGGATCAGCTTGATAATTTTTTGAAAGTCAATGA
>Ga0208942_1000047_pt1 | contig 55074 bp, 55 predicted proteins | sample GreLakmeSU08MSRF_FD_187704 | JGI IMG/M metagenome (GOLD analysis project Ga0208942, IMG submission 187704) | Freshwater lentic microbial communities from great Laurentian Lakes, MI, USA - Great Lakes metaG SU08MSRF (SPAdes) | ecosystem: Environmental > Aquatic > Freshwater > Lake | place: Great... | reverse complement strand
ATTAGTAAAAATAAACGGGTAGCAGAGCCAAGACGCCAAATTCTTGAAGTCACTTGGTTGCCTAAACTGCTTAAAGTTTTAAAAATTGGGTTCATAATTAAACAGGCTCGTAAATATCTTTTTTGTAGCTAGGCGCATTGTAATGGAATGGGACGGGACCATCTTTTTCGCCATGAACAAATTGGTGCACAAAAGGGAGTCTAGATTTTGATAGTTCTTTTGGTGTGCCTTCTGCGGCCACGATTCCATCTGCAATAAAATAAATGTAGTCTGCAAAAGAAAAAGCTTCTTCCACATCATGCGTCACAATGATTGAAGTTGCTCCTAGCGCATCATTGAGCGTTCGAATGAGATCACAAATCACAGCCATAGAAATAGGATCTAATCCTGCAAAAGGCTCGTCGTACATAATAATATCGGGGTCCAAAGCAATAGCTCTTGCAAGTGCAACGCGTCTTGCCATACCCCCTGAAAGTTCAGTTGACATAAGCTTATGAGCGCCTCGAAGGCCTACAGCGTTAAGTTTCATAAGCACTAAATCGCGAATCATACTTTCAGGTAATTTTGTATGTTCGCGTATTGGAAATGCCACATTGTCAAATACAGACAGGTCAGTAAAAAGTGCACCATGCTGGAAAAGCATGCCCATTTTTCTGCGCAATTCATAAATGCCTTGTCTATCTTGCTTATGAACAATCTTGCCGTCCACGCTAATCTGGCCAGCTTTAGGTTTGATTTGGCCACCAATCAAACGAAGAATAGTCGTTTTGCCACAACCACTTCCACCCATAATAGCTGTGACTTTGCCGCGAGGAAAAACTATATTGATATCTTTATGAAGCATACGATTATCGTAGCCAAAAGATAAGTTTTCAATTTCAACTATATTTTCTTGGGTCATATTTATATATAGATTTTAGATATAGTAATATTACATGGAATTAAAGCTCTCCGTATGAATGCAGTCCTGACAAAAACATATTGACACCTAAAAAAGCGAAGGTAGTTATAATGAGCCCGATCAGTGCCCACCATGCTAAGACAGTGCCTCTTAACCCTTTAACAATTCTATAATGAAGCCAAGCTGCATAATTTAACCATACTATTAAAGCCCAAGTTTCTTTAGGATCCCATGACCAATAACCGCCCCAAGCTTCTGCTGCCCATATAGCACCTAATATAGTTGCGACGGTAAAAAATATAAAGCCAATTGCAATCGATTTATAAATAAGATCATCAAGAACAGCTAGCTTTGGTAGATAAGAGGCTAATATTTTTTTAGCTGAAAGTAAGTAGGCTATAGATACCATTGCTGCTATGGAGAAAGCGCCATACCCAATAAAATTAGCAGGGACGTGTATTTTCATCCAGTAAGATTGAAGGGCTGGGACTAAGGGCTGAACACCATCAGCATGCCTATCAAACGTGTACCATAAGATAAATCCTACAGCAGCGTTTATTACAATCAATACGAATGCACCTAATTTTTTAGTATTAAATTTTTCTTCATAAAATAGATAAAGAAGTGATGTGATTAAGCAAAATAAAATAAATACCTCATATAGGTTACTAATTGGGATATGGCCAATATCTAACCCTATTAAATAAGACTCGTACCATCTGACCAAAAGTCCTGTGAATCCAAATAAAACTGCTGTAGATGTAAAGGAGGATGCAATATCATCGAGTAAATTATTTTTTGCAAGTAATCCTAGCCAATAAAGCACCAGTGCCAAAACAAAAAAAACATTCATCCACATAATGGCTGATTGACTCGACAAAAGATATTTTAATAAAAAGACATGCTCATTATTTGTTAGCACTCCTAAATAGAGTTGGATTGCAAAAAGGCTCAGTGCAAATACTAGTATGATAATTTTCTTAAAATGATTCCAATTCCAGCCAAGCCAGCTAAAAAATCCAACACTACTCAGTAAAATTGCCTTTTCGTAAATATCCATATAGCTACTAAATGTCTTTAATGCATATAAAGCGCCGCCCAATAACAAGGAAAGATATAAAACATTTAATATTACAAATGATATTTTTGATGATTTAAATAATTTAGTGAACATGGCTAACCTTTTATTGAATAATTTTCTTAATTGCTTGACTAACTTTTTTGTAATCAAGTTCAAAATCTATATTTTTTCTATTGGAACTGACTGCAATTATAGCCCCTCCTTTGGCTTTGATTAGGAGCCATAATTTTCTTTCATGCAAATAGATCATTGAGAAAATACCAAGCACTAAACTTAGGGAGCCAAGATAAACCCAAAACTGCCCAGGAGATTTTGTAAGCTGGAGTCCACTTGCCTCTTTTTGCTCATAATTTGTGAGCTCAAAATAATAGGGTGAACCAAATAGAAACATATCACTATAAGCATTTAAAGCCTCTTGAATAAACCTAATTGCAGACTGGTCTATCTCTTTATCTGAAAGATTAAAATGATTTTTATAAAGTTCTATTGATACAATATCTATAATCTTTAAATAAGCCTGCACTGCTTTTTCTTTTTCATTGGCAGGAATATTGTTATCGATATTTTGAGCAATATTCGAAAAACCTCCCTCAACAAATAGAGTCATGATTTTATTAACACTATCTTCGAAAGATTGCTTAACAGACGAATTGTTATCTGATTTTACAGATCGATTTGCCATCTTTTTTGCAACCATTTCAATCAAAATTTTATTTTGAAGGGCTTCTTTGAATGAGATAAATTCTGCAATAGAACCTTTTTTATCTGCGGGTATCTTTAAATATTTAAATTCTTCTTGAGGCGTCTCTCTCATCCCACTAATAAAAAATGATCTGTCATCGATGAGCATAGGAAACTGATAAGAAATATACTCACGGGCCTGACCTGAATTATTTCTGATTTTATAGGTAACGCTCGGCCCGACGTTTCTTGGCTTTTCTTTTACGCCCTCCTTTAAATTTAAGATATTAAATTTCCTAAAATCATTAAATTCATAGGTAAGTTGATCTTTATCTAATTTAATTTTCTCAAAAATCTTTGCATTTATTTTTTGCGGGGCATTTGAATTTAATAAATTCCACAATTTAATATCAAGATTTGTCCCTCCATCTTGAAAATCTGATTGATATATAGAAATCCCCTTATAGGTAAAAGGATGATTAACAGTGATTGTCTTTGGTATGTCTTGAGAAAGTTCGGGATCAGAAATAATCAAATCACTTTCAAATGACTTTGGCATACCTGTCGAATAATGTTCAATTCTAAAATCTTTTAGAGTTATCTTAAAAGGCAAGTCTTGGACTAGATAACCATCCTTCTTTCTTACAAAAGCTACGTTATCCGAAGATCCTTCGGCTAGAGTCATATTTGCTCTAAAAGAGGGGTTGGTAATACTTAGTCTACTTACTTCCAGGACTTTTGAAGCAGGAATATCAAGCGTTTCAATCTTTTTATAGCCTAATAACTCTTGGGCTTTAAAGAATAAATTACCATCCAATAAGCCACCCAAACAGATTACAACTACACCAACATGAGTAAAAATATAGCCGAGACGCTGAAAGTCTCCTTTTTTAGCAACAATCAAAATATCGCCGTTGTCTTTTGATTTTTCTCTAACTTTAAATTTCTCTAGTTTTAAGTAATTAATGACCCGAGAAAGATTGACCTTCTTTGTATTTTTTAAAACAAGGTGATGTGTAAACGATAAAAGTGATTTTTCCTCTAAAGAATCTTTAAATAATAAAAAATCTTTAAAAATAATAGGGGTATTTTTAGTGACACAAAGGGTTGTGGATATGACCAAAAAAAGAAGGATCGTTAAAAACCAAATGCTTTGGTAAACATCGTAGAGACCAATTTTTTCAAAAAAAACAAACCAAAATTGGCCGAATTTAATAATATAATTTTCATAAGGCTCATTCTGTTTAAGAATTGTGCCTATGATTGATGCGATGCCCAAAAATACAAGCATCGAGACTGCAAAGCTCATTGAGCTCAGCAATTGGTTTATTTTTCTGGAATTTAATGCTGTAGATTTCAAAATGACTTATTTTTAAAAAATGAAGAATTATGACTGCGAAAACTGGGGAGAAGTTGCAGTAATTAAATAAGGAAAAGAAGGGTTTATCTTAAGCCCTGAATATAATCAGCTACTGCTTCCATTTCTTGATCAGTTAACTTTGCTGCAATAGTTCGCATCACTTTTACTTCATCGTTTGCCCGAGCACCTAACCTAAACTGTCTTAATTGATTTAAAACATATTCTGTATGTTGCCCGCCTAAACGTGGATATTTTACAGGGAGCCCATCGCCAGTTGGGCCATGACATGAGGCGCATGCTGGGACAGCATTAGCTTGAATACCAGCTCGGTAGATTTTTTCTCCTAAAGATCCTGAACCATTTGTTTTAGCTTGGCCCAAGTTTAAGGTTTGTTTTGAATAATATTCTGCCACTAAATGCATATCAGCATCTGATAGCATCCCTGCCATACCAGACATGACAGCATTTGCGCGCGCGCCTGATTTAAAATTAGTTAGCTGTTTATAAAGATATTCCGGATGCTGTCCAGATAATTTTGGGTTAGCTGAAATTGCACTATTTCCGTCGACCCCATGACACGCCGCACATACATTTGCAACTGCTTTCGGTGGAGTTTTCTGAGCAATTGTTTCTGAAAACGCAGTACTTGAAATTAAAAAAGACAAGATGATGATGATAAAAGCATTTCGACCACTCATTGCGTAAAGCTCCGTATTTAAAGTAGATTCAAGACCTTCATTTTATCTAAAATCCCATTCTCGTGATAGCATTTTGATTGGATTGAACAGGTTAGGTAAAGCGCATGGCTATTTTTCAAAACGCATCATATTATATATCTGCTCACCATTTAAGTGATTTGCCTCCCCCTACTGGCATTGAGGTTGCTTTTGCTGGAAGATCAAATGCAGGAAAATCTAGTGCTATTAATACGCTTGCCAATCATAATCGTCTTGCTTTTGTAAGTAAGCAGCCAGGGCGAACACAACTTATTAATTTCTTTTCTCTGGGTGAAAATCGTTTTCTAGTCGACTTGCCGGGTTATGGTTATGCCAAAGTACCTCACGCTATCAAAGATCATTGGCAAAAAATTCTAGCAACTTATCTGTCTGAACGATCTTGTCTTTTTGGCCTTGTTTTAGTTATGGACATAAGGCATCCTCTTACACCTCTTGACCAACAAATGTTAGAGTGGTTTTCGTTAAATAAAAAACCTATTCATATTTTATTAACTAAAGCAGACAAACTTTCTCGTGAAGCCTCACATAAAATACTTCGTAGCGTTCAAAAAGAAATTGATGAAAAGTGGGGGGCGTCCGTTGGTATTGAATGCACGGTTCAGCTTTTTTCCAGCTTAAAAAAACAAGGCGTTGATGAGGTTGAAACGATCGTTGGGAAATGGTTAAATACGCCTGTAAATCATGTCCCAAACTTTGTAGCCTAGTTTAATGCCTCGATTTTCATATTTCGTTAAAGGACGGTAATCAGGTTTTTTGAAAAAATCATCAGACGTCTTTTGCAATAATTCTTCTTTATCCAAAAGATCAATAATCCAAAAAGCATAATCTTCCCAGTCTGTTGCGATATGCAAATAACCGTCTTTCTTAATCTTTTGTGCAATAAGTTTCAGTAAATTTAATTGTATAAGCCTTCTTTTCTGGTGTCTTTTTTTAGGCCATGGATCAGGAAAGAAAATATGAATGCCATCCAAGGAATCATTCTTAATCATTGAATTAAGAACTTCTACCGCATCATGTTGAATAATTTTTAAATTAGAAATATTATTTTCTTGAATTAGCTTAAGCAAATTGCCTACGCCTGGCGAGTGGACTTCAATCGCAATATAATTTTTATTCAAATTAGACCTTGCAATCTCAGCAGTAGAAGTGCCCATACCGAAACCGATTTCTAATATCAGATCCCCACTTTTATTTTTAAATATATCATTGAAATCGATCAGTTTATTCTCAAAAATCACAGCATGTTTTTGAAAGCTTTCATGAATAGCATTTGTCTGAGCCTTAGTAATTCTTCCTTGCCTTAGAATATAACTTCTAATAGGCCGTCTCTTAATATCCTCTTTATCCTGATTAATCATAACTTTGTGACTTTATTATTATTTTTAAGCCCTATAAAATTTATATCCATATTCTTTTCCATTGTCATGACTTTAAATAAATCACCCATTTCTGAAGGGGATAGTAATTTTTGAATTTCCGATACTGATTTCATATATAAAGCGCTATCTTCTATATTTACTTTTTCAAGCAACTCTAATATGCCGCAATTAATAAGAAAATTTGCTTGAGAAATAAAGCCATTAATATGGAGCCCTAAGTTAGAAGCCTCTCTTGCAACATAACTAAAATTAACATGACTTGTAATATCCTGGATTCCAACCTGAATAAGAGGATTATCGTGAGCATGATGCTTAAAATGGCACATGAGTGTTCCTTGAGATCTTTGTTCGTGAAAATATTCACTGTGATTGAAGCCATAGTCAATAATTATTACAACGCCTTTGGCAATAGATTCGCTGATTTTATTAATCCAACTTTTAATATGAATTGCATCTTCTATAAGATAATCGTCTGGAAGACTTTCTAGATTGATGTGGTCATAAATAGAGAGGTCTATGATGGGCTTATCTTTCCAAACAAATAGATCATTTTCTAGACCAACCCCTTTTTGATAATAAATACCTGAAACTTTTTTTATCAAATCTACTGGCAATGCATCTAAAAGTTCATTACAGAAAACAATTCCTTTATATTCTTTGGGAATTTCATCAATCCAAAGCACCTTGCTAAACAAATGTGGAGACAAATGTTTTATTAAAAGGTCGTATTGGTGTTTTCTCAATGAATGACTTATTTCCAAAATAAAATAATGGTCAATATTTTCGCTATCCAAGGACTGGATCACTTCAAGAGCAAACTTGCCTGATCCAGCTCCAATTTCAATTATATTTTTATCTAATGAACGAAAAATTTCTTTAAACTGAATAGATATTGTTTTCGCAAAAAAACTTGATATTTCAGATGCTGTAACGAAGTCACCTTTTTCACCAAACTTTCTTAAACTTCCAGTGTAGTAACCGAATTCAGGGTCATAAAGTGCAAGCTCCATAAAGCGATCAAAGCTTATCCATCCATCATTAGAATGAATAGATTGAATGATTTTTGTTTTTAATTGCTCGCTTAATTGAATCTCAATTTCCGAGGCTATAGGCATGGATGGCATAGGTTTAGATTATAATAGAGTGAAATCATTTATACATAAACCTATGAAATCTAATAGAAAAATTGCTCTAGTTACTGGCGGCGCCAAAAGAATTGGGCAGGCAATTTGCAAAATACTTCATGAATCGGATATCGATTTAATGATTCACTATCGTCATTCAGCTGATGAAGCAAAAAAGCTGAAAGAAGACCTTAATAAAATCCGCAAGGATTCCGCAAGTATTGTTCAAGCTGATCTTGTGAATATGAATGTATTGCCAAGTCTAATCGAGCAAACAATCAATACATACGGCAGATTAGATATCCTCATAAATAATGCCTCAAGTTATTACCCCACCGAAATTGGTCAAATAAATGAAAAAAATTGGAATGATCTTATTGGCAGCAATTTGAAGGCGCCTTTATTTCTATCTCAACTTGCAGCAGATCACCTTATTAAAACTAAGGGCTGCATTATAAATATTACAGATACCCATATAGATAAACCAAAGAAAAATTATATTATTTATAGCATTGCCAAATCAGGCCTTAGTACATTAACAAAATCCTTGGCTCAAGAATTAAGTCCAGATGTAAGGGTTAATGCTGTTGCTCCGGGTCCAGTTTTGTGGCCTGAAAATAATGAAGAATTTAACGATATTTATAAACAAAGAGTTATTTCTCAAACGCTATTAAAAAAAATGGGTACGCCGGAAGATGTTGCAATGGCAGTTAAATTTTTAGTACTGGACGCTCCATTTATTACAGGACATATTTTAGCTGTCGATGGCGGAAGATCTATTTCGCTATGATTATGCAAGTTCCAATTGATGCAACCAATAACTTTCTCAAATTGCGCAATAAACTTATTGGCTTAACTGGCAAAGCAATAACTGATTTTAATATGATTGAAAATAATGATCGAGTCCTCGTATGTATGAGCGGTGGAAAAGATTCATATTCATTGCTGATGTTTTTATTAGCTCTAAAAGAGAGAGCGCCTATTCATTTTGATATTATTGCGATGAATTTAGATCAAAAACAACCAGGATTTCCAGCAGACGTATTGCCTAATTTTTTAAAAAATTTAGGCATTGAACATCTTATTATTACTGAAGACACCTATTCAATCGTTAAAGAAAAAATACCAAGTGGAAAAACTACCTGCTCTTTATGTTCTCGTTTAAGACGCGGAATTATTTATAGGACAGCAAAAGAACTTAATATTAATAAAATTGCTTTGGGCCATCATCGTGATGATATTGTTGAGACACTTTTTCTTAATATGTTTTTTGGTTCTAAATTAAAAGCTATGCCACCTAAGCTAATCTCCAATGATAGTAAAAATATTATTATTAGGCCTTTAGCCTACTGCTCCGAAAAAGAGATCTCAAGCTATGCGTCTCGAATGAATTTCCCTATTATTCCTTGTAATTTATGTGGTTCACAAGAAAATCTTCAGAGAAAAAAAATAAAAGGAATGTTGACGGAATGGGAGAAAGAGCAACCGGGGCGTGTTAACAATATATATAAAGCCATATCTAATGTAGAACCCTCGCACTTAGGAGACCGGCGACTATATGACTTCGAAAATCTTAATCAATCCAACAAAGAAGAAAATGATGACCTTCTTTTTACGGAAGACTTAATCAGAAATCTTAATGCCGACTTAAATAATATTGCTTTTTTTAAAGAAAATATTGCTTCTTAAAATCATTATTTAAATTTAATTAACGTAATTTATTTAACTAAGTTAGTATAGTCACCTTGTATATATCAAGATTTAAATTTATTATTCACCCAAATTTTTGATCTAGAAAACCCTAATGTCTAAACTTTTAATTGTTGAATCACCATCTAAAGCCAAAACTCTTCAAAAGTATCTTGGCAATAAATTCGAAGTTTTAGCATCTTATGGCCATGTGCGTGACCTTATTCCAAAAACAGGTGCCGTTGAAACAGATAATAATTTCAAAATGAATTATGCAATTATTGAAAGAAACTCCAGGCATGTTGATGAAATCGCAAGGGCCGTAAAAAAATCTGATGAAGTCTATCTAGCTACGGATCCTGACCGAGAAGGAGAAGCTATTTCATGGCATATCCTGGAGATACTCAATGAAAAAAAATTAACTAAAGATAAGTTAATTAAAAGAGTCATTTTTCAGGAAATTACAAAATCAGCTATTGAGTATGCCATTGAACATCCTCGAGATATATCAATGCCTCTTGTCAACGCTCAGCAAGCTAGAAGAGCGCTCGACTATCTTGTAGGTTTCAATTTATCGCCTCTACTTTGGAAGAAAATCAGAAGAGGATTATCGGCGGGAAGAGTTCAGAGCCCAGCATTAAGGCTTATTATTGAAAGAGAAATTGAAATCGAAAAATTTATCAGCCAAGAATATTGGACGATTCATTTAGATTCTATTAAGTCTAAAAATAAATTTCAAGCAAAACTCGTTCAGCTCGACAATAAAAAAGTAGAGCAATTTACTATTACTTCAAAAGAAGATCACGAAAATATTGTTGGTAAATTACTTCTTGAAAGTGCTGGAAAAACAAAAGTAACGCGCGTTGAAAAAAAACAAAGAACGCGCAACCCTGCGCCCCCATTCTCCACATCAACGCTTCAACAAGAGTCAGTTCGCAAACTGGGTTTTACAACGAGCCGAGCCATGAGAATTGCCCAGCAGCTTTATGAAGGCCTTGATACTGGCAGCGGTGCCGTAGGCTTAATTACTTACATGCGGACTGATTCACTTTCGCTCTCAAATGAAGCGATGAATCAAATTAGAGGATACATTCAGTCAAATTTTGAAGCAGATTATTTACCTAAAGCGCCTATTTTTTACAAAACAAAATCAAAAAATGCGCAAGAGGCACATGAAGCTATTAGACCAACAGATATTAGCCGAACACCCCAGAGCCTTATTGGTAAATTGTCTCCTGAACAATTTAAGTTATACGAAATGATATGGAAGCGATCTTTAGCTAGCCAAATGACGCCAGCAAAGTTTGATGCAGTGAGTGTTGATCTTGCAATTGGCTCTGAGGCAAATTTATTCAGGGCGACGGGGCAAACACTTATATTCCCAGGATTTATTGCTATCTACACTGAAAGCTTAGATGACGCTTCAAATGAAGATGAAGACTCTCTTAAATTACCTCCACTTGAAACTGGCGAAATTCTAACTATTGATAAAATTTATGGGGATCAACATTTCACTGAGCCACCGCCCAGATACTCTGAAGCCAGCCTAGTCAAATCATTGGAAGAGTATGGTATTGGAAGACCCTCTACCTATGCAAGTATTATTTCAACGCTTCAAGATCGTGAATATGTCATTCTCGATAAAAAAAGATTTATGCCTACTGATGTAGGTCGTGTAGTTAATAAATTTTTAACTGAGCATTTTACCCGGTATGTAGATTATGATTTTACTGCTGGTCTTGAAAGCTCTTTAGACGAAATTGCAGAGAATAATAAAGAATGGATTCCGCTTCTTAAAAGCTTTTGGGATGACTTCAATAAAACAATTATTGAAAAATCAAATATCGATCGAGCTGAAATTACACAAGAAGCTATTAGTGAAGACTGCCCTAAATGCGGCAAACCTTTATTCTCTAGACTTGGCAGGAGAGGTAAGTTCATTGGATGCTCAGGCTACCCAGATTGTGATTACACAAGAAATGTAAATGGTGATTCAAGCGCTCCGAATGAGCCTGTTCTTGTTTGCAAAGATCCTGAAACCGGAAAAGATGTTCTTCTGTTAGTAGGTCCTTATGGGCCTTATCTTCAAGTAGGTGTTCAAGAAGAAGACAGCAAAAAGAAACCTAAGCGCGTTAGCGTTCCTAAAGAAATTTCATTGAGTGATTTAAATGAAGATATAGCATTAAATCTTCTATCCCTTCCTAAAGAGTTAGGCCTCCACCCTGAAACTACCAAAAAAGTGATTGTAAATATTGGACGTTTTGGACCTTATGTAAATTATGATGGCAAATTTAAATCTATTCCAAGATCCGAATCTATTTTTGATATCACACTGGATCGAGCCCTTGAGCTTATAGCAGAAGCTATTGCTAAAAATGCTCCCTTAAGAATTTTGGGTAACGATCCCGAAGCAAACCTTTCGGTTGAAATTTTTAATGGTCGCTATGGCATATACCTTCAAAAAGGCTCTACTAAAGTTACCTTGTCAAAAGATCAGGATATCGAAAAAATTACTTTGGAAGAGGCTCTAATATTAATTACTCATAAAGAAGCTTTGAGCAAGGGCAAAAAGAAAACAGTAGCTAAAAAAACAACTGTTAAGAAAACATCTGAGAAAAAAGCAGCTATTAAAAAACCTGCAGCAAAGAAGAAAGCTGTAAAAGCTAAAAAAGTTTAGCTGTCTTGTTTAGATTGATTTAAATGAGAAATTGAAGAGGTTTTTTCGATCCACTTACGAATTCTATTTGCATCTGCAGTTCGAGTAGCACTTCCATAAGATTTAAGTAATACTATAATCATAGGCTGTCCACTTATCATGGCTTGCATGACTAAGCATCTTCCAGCTTCTTGGATAAAGCCAGTTTTTGATAAGCCAATAATCCAGTCACTCTTTCTTATCAGTCCATTAGTATTATTAAAATTTACTGGCGCACGATGCCCTTTAACGTAAGCTTCGTATGAAGCTGTCGTTGTAATTTCTCGAATTTCAGGGTATTGGTATGCGGCTTTTACCATCTTTACAAGATCTTCAGCTGTCGACATATTATGATTATTAAGCCCTGTAGGGTCTGCAAATTCACTGCGCGTCATGTCAAGTTGTAATGCTTTAATATTCATGGCATTTACGAAACCAGCTTTTCCTGTTGGATAATTTCTACCCAAAGCGGATGCTGCACGATTATCAGAAGCAATCAAAGCAATTTTAAGCAATTCTGAGCGGGGCAAGACTGTTCCCACTGGCAATTTTGAACTTGAATTTTTAACCGTATCTACATCTTCATTCGTGATGGCAATCTTTTCATCCATAGAAAGATTTGCATCTAAAGTTACCATAGCAGTCATAAGCTTAGTAACTGAAGCAATAGAAGTTAAAGCGTCAGTATCTTTAGCAAATAATACTTCGCCAGTATTTTGATTTACAATAAGAGCGTTTGAAGAGGCTACCCTTAAAAGGCCGTCTTTATTGGTCTTGGTATCTGCTCGAGATATGCGAGCTATCTCTGCTTTTGATGGTTTTGCTTGGACTGTGATTGCAGGTAATGCAAGAAAAAAAGTAATGCTTAGGATGAAAAAAAGTCTGATACGTTCTCTCATTCGGTAATCTCCTATTCATACTTAATTTACGCGATAATAAACAAAAAAAACATATTTGTCATTAACTTAATGTATTTAAAGATAAAATTGCCTTTAACTAATTTATTATGAATATTCCAAATACACTTATCTATACACGTGAGCACCTCTGGATTAAATCCATTGGGGATGCTACTTATGAAATTGGTATTACCGATTTCGCACAAAATCTTTTAGGTGATGTCGTTTTTGTAGAGCTACCCAAATTACAAAGTCAGATCTCAAGAGATATTGCCTTTGGTACGATTGAGTCAGTCAAAACAGCTTCTGATTTAATAGGCCCGCTCAATGGTGTGATGATGGAAATTAACCCTAATATACAAAAATCCCCAGAGTCAATTAACGACAAGCCCTATGAAACTTGGATTTGTAAAATGTCATCTCAAGATGACATAAATAACAAAGCGCTTTTTTTAGACGCTTCTCAATACTCCGAACTTACTCGCTAATTAAATTTCTTTTGTAACATCAATCAGCTTAATCTCATAACCGCGATCACGATAAAACTTTAGACGATCTCTTGCTTTTTTCTTGTCTTCGTCGTCGTTGGATACAATCTCAATAAGCCTCAGGTACCTTGAAAAAGAAGGTGGAATATCTGACTTTAAATTAACCATAAAGTCATCACTTACAGATTTATGTTCCCAATCGATATGAACAGGCGCTCTCTCTTCATAACTGCCTATCATATGCGGTAGGAATGAGCTGACTGTAGCTGAATACAGAAAGTCGCTTAATAGCTCAGCGCCATTTAAATCAGTTACTGATATATATATTTTTCTTTTTCGAAAAATTTCTTTTTCTAAGATTTCATGAATTTTATTAAATTTATTTTCTACATTAAAATAAAAATCTATATAGGTCATGAAAGTTTAATATATTTTATTTAAAATATATTGCGTTAATAATCCAACCGGCCTTCCCGTGGCTCCTTTAGCTTTTCCGGATTTCCATGCAGTTCCTGCAATATCCAAATGAGCCCATTTATATTTTTTTGCAAATCTAGACAAGAAGCAAGCCGCAGTAATACTGCCTCCTGCTCTTCCGCCAATATTAGCCATATCTGCAAAGTTGCTATCGAGTTGTGATTGATAGTCTTCCCACAACGGCATACGCCATACGCGATCCATAGATATTTGACCTGCTGACTCAAGATCTTTAGCTAACTTATCGTCATTGCTATACAAGGCTGAAGCGTGATGCCCAAGAGCAATCACACATGCCCCTGTGAGAGTTGCAATATCAATTACGACCTCTGGATTAAATCTCTCTGCGTAAGTTAATGCATCGCATAAGATTAATCTTCCTTCAGCGTCAGTATTTAATACTTCAATTGTTTGGCCTGACATACTGGTTAAAATATCTCCGGGTTTCAAAGCTAACCCATCAGGCAAATTCTCACATGTTGGAATTATTCCAATGACATTCATGGGGAGATTTAATAGGCCAATCGTCTCAAAGGTACCGAGGACGCTGGCTGCTCCACACATATCGTATTTCATTTCATCCATATCACCCGCAGGCTTAATTGATATGCCACCCGCATCGAAGGTAATACCCTTACCTACCAAAATAATAGGCTTTTGTGTTTTTTTGCCCTTATTATGTTGAAGCACAATAAATTTTGGCGGCTGTCTACTGCCTTTGGCAACACCAAGAAAAGAACCCATTTTTAATTTTTCAATTTGTTTTTGATCTAAAACATCAATCTTCATGCCATGTTCTTTTCCAATTTCTTGGGCTTTTTTGCCCAAATAAGTTGGTGTGCATATATTAGGTGGGAGATTGCCAAGTGTTTTTGTAAGTTCAATACCTTTTGCTAATGCAAAGGATTTCTTTAGCGCTCCCTCAGCAATTTTTTGATTTTTCTTATCTACATTCACAAGAAAATCAAAAGTTTTTTTAGTTTTTTTGTCAATTGTTTTAAGTTCAGCGAATTCATAACTTGCGTCCATAACTTCGGTTATAAAGTGCTCAACATTCCAGGCAATATCACTTCCTATAACTGGGGCAATTTGTATGTAAGATGCAATTATTTTAACGTCCATTTTCTTAAGCGCATAAATCATAGCTCTCACTGCAGTAAGGTATTTTTTTCCATCTAGCTCTTTTTCTTTACCTAAACCTATTAAAAGTATTTTTGGGGTTTTTGTTCCAGGAGCATTGTATAAAATAAGAGAAGAGCCTGCTTTACCAGTCATATCACCATGTTTCAAAATAGAAGCAATATAACTAATTGTAGATGTGCTTAAAATTGCTTTGTCGTATGCAATTTTAAGTGAGTCGTAAACCCCGAGGACTAATACATCTGAGCGTTGTTTCTCCGAGGGGTCTGTTTTTATGCTAAATTTCATATATATTCCTTAAATGTTCTCGAATTTTAAAAACGGGAAAAATCAATGTTATTTAAAACCTCGTTAAAAAAAGAACTGCTTGTTAATTCAATTACGGCACTTTTAGTACTTATAAGTATAGTAACGGCCCAAAGAGTTACATTTTATCTTAGATTCGCAGCTAAGGGCGCTATCCCCAACGATTCAATCATAACGATTCTAGGGCTTAATCTTATCAAATACTCACCCCTACTGTTATCTCTATCTATTTTCTTAGCAGTACTTCTTACACTTTCTCGATGGTATCGTGACCATGAAATGATTATCTGGCTGAGCTCGGGCTTGAGTCTCGCAAAAATTATTAAGCCTATTACTTCTTTTGCTCTGCCGGCTATATTTATGGTGGCATTTCTTTCGCTTTTTTTAAACCCTTGGGCAGTCAGAACAGCCGATCAATTCAAGAGTCAATTAAAAAGTCGCGATGAATTATCAAGGCTTAATCCAGGGACATTTAAAGAATCAAAAAGTTTGGATCGTGTATTTTATATTGAAAGTTTTGATGAATTAGGAAGCACTGTAAAAAATATATTTGTGCAAACAAAACAACATAACAAATTGGGTGTTGTGATTGCTAACAATGGTCATCGAGAAATTTCAAGCAAAGGTGATAACTATATTATTTTACAAAAAGGCCGAAGATACGAGGGCATTCCAAATACAAAAGAATTTTCAACTACAGAATTTGATCAATATGGTATTTTGACATCCCAACAACCTGTTGAGCCTTATATAGAAAGTATTGATAGCAAAAAACTTTCTGATGTAATTAAATCAAACACGCCAAGCGACCGATTAGAGCTTCAGTGGAGGATTGCAGCCCCCATATCATGTATTCTATTAGTCTTTTTAGCTATTCCTTTAAGCTTTACTAATCCTCGCGCAGGAAGATCTCTTAATATTATTTTTGCTGTCTTAATTTTTATTATCTACAATAATCTTTTGGCGATTATGAATACATTCATCACTCTAAAAAAAGTAAGTGTAACAATTGGTTTTTGGCCAATTCATCTTATTTTTTTATTGGCAGCTATTTATTTTACTTATAGACGATCAATCAATCAGCCGTTATTTAACTTAAAAAGCATCTTAAATACAAAATGAAAATTTTGTATCGATATCTTAATTTAGAGCTTGCTATGCCGATTTTTGCGATCATGATTGGACTCATAGGTATATTGTCTTTTTTTGATTTCCTTCAAGAAATAAATGATTTAGGCAAAGGAACATATAACTTACTTAGCATTTTTAGTTATGTTGTTCTCAGTATTCCGGGTCACGTCTATGAAATCGTTCCTATTGCAGTCCTTATTGGATCTATGTATGCCATGGGTCATCTTTCTGAAAATTCTGAATTAACTGTTATACGCACTAGTGGCTACTCAATAGGACGCATAGCATTTACACTTTTATTTACGGGATTATTTTTTACTTTGTTTACATTTGCTGTGGGCGAACTTGTGACTCCTCTTACAGAAAAAAAAGCGCAAGAAATAAGAATTACAGCCAAAGACTCTATTGTGACTCAAGAATTTAGATCTGGTTTGTGGATTAAAGATAGTAATAGCTTTATCAATGTTGAGCATGTTTTGCCTGACACAAGCTTATCAAATATACACATATATGAATTCGATAAGAATTTTCATTTAAGAACAATTACAAATGCTAAAAAAGGTACCTTTAAAGAATCTGAATGGAAGCTTGACGATGTTGATCAAACAATTTTTAGTCAAAATAAAGTTTCTACAAATTCACTCAAAAGCGCAAATTGGAAATCGCTCATTAAACCTGAAATGATGAATGTTCTTCTTGTCTCTCCGGAAAAAATGTCATCAATGGGCCTTATCCATTTTATTAAATATCTAAAAAATAATAGACAAAAAGTTACTAGATATGAAATCGCTTTATGGGAAAAATTAATTTATCCGCTAGCATCCATTGCAATGGTATTGTTTGCAATACCGTTCGGGTTTTTTCAAGAACGCTCTGGCGGTAAGAATGCAAAAATATTTCTAGGCATTCTATTTGGTATTTTCTACCAGATCATGAACTCAGCATTCAGACATATTGGCCTTCTTAACGACTGGCACCCTCTGTCCTGTGCAGTAATACCTACGCTTATCTTCTTTTCAATCGGTCTGATGATGATTTATAAAACCGAAGATCAATAAAATAATTGTTTAAAATTTGATCATGAAGGTATAAATGTTTTTTGTTAGTGAGAGCCCATATGAAGCCCATCCCTCCTATAAGTGCTCCCAAGGTTGCATAAATATAACGCTTCCATGCTAATTTTTTAGTCAGAGCTCCGCGCCCTGAAATTATTTTTAATTTCCACGCTCTCATCGCCAGAGTCTGGCCCGATTTTGTCCAGCAATAGGTTAAATAAACTCCTGAGATAAGCCATAAATAAATCTGAAATATTGACCTGCGATATGCACCAAAAAAATCATCGAAGAAATATATAAAAATAAACCCTGTCGCCATCCATATGGGTACTAAAGCAAATAATTCATATATCAAAGAACCATAAACACGGATTAGCGGTGGATTATTTTTATTCATAAATAAAAAAAACTAAATCAGTGAAATACAAAATATAGGTATATGAAGTAAAAGATACCGTTTATACCTAAATGCCAAACTTTTATATTAGATTTTTGAATAAGAGCTCTGATCCATAGAGAAGAAAGAAGTGTTATAAAAATACACAAATAAACTTCTTTTCTTGGCTCCCATGGCGTTAAAAGGATACCAATTGCAGGAAGAAGTGTTCCCTGGAATACCATCGCGCCAGTTATATTTCCAAAAGCAAGCGTATCTTTACCTTTACGAATCCAAAAAATACTATTCACTTTTTCAGGAAGCTCAGTCGCTATTGGAATAACTAGCATAGACAAAATAAGTGCAGAAATTCCCAAAACAGATGAAGTCTCTTCAATGCCAGAAATAAATCCTTTTGCTCCAAATACCAAAAGAGCTAAGCCAATAAGTAATTGAATAGAAATAATCAAATAATTATTTGGCAGGCCAATTCTTTCCATAAACATAGGATTTGATGCTTCAGTGGCATGTCCTTCGTTAACAAGTTTTTTTGATGCTCGAATAGTCATTAAAATATAAATAAAATATGAAAAAACCATTACAAATGCTATCAATCCCCTGGCAAGCTCAGACGTGTGCGGAATAAATAAAGCTATTCCAGCGAATATAAATGAGAATATAAAAAAATCTAGATCTCTAATCAATCCTGTCTTTTCAGGTTTTAAATGTCCTCCAAATCCTCTATGACCAATTACAGAAATAGCCATAATAAACATTGTTAAAGTAGAAAGCATGAGAGGTGCGCCTAAAATTGCTCCCACCCCAATCTGGTGATTAGTTTCAGTATCTCCATGAGAAGACAAAAGTGCCAATAGCGGAACTAATGTCTCTGGAAGAGCGGTTCCTATAGCTGCAAAAATTGATCCTGTGACGCCCTCTGAAATCTTTAATTTTTCTCCTAGATGCTCAAGAGCATTGGTAAATATCTCAGCTGAGACTAGAATAACTAATAACATAAAAAATAATTGTAAGAAAATCATTTCAATCCTTTAATTTTAAAAACTACTCAAATTAACAATGCTTTCATCTATATTAATAAACGATGCAGGATTTGCAAATCGAGCAAAGGTTATATTATCGCCTAACTTTGATAATCGACCGAGTAAGTCTAATGTTAATTTGATTGTAATTCATAATATTAGTCTGCCGCCCAGAATTTATGGTGGCAATAATATTATTGATTTATTTACAAATAAACTTAACCCTGACGACCACGAATATTTTAAATCTATCTCAGATCTAAAAGTATCTTCCCATTTCTTAATTAGAAGAGATGGTTCACTTATTCAATTTGTGTCATGTCTAGATCGCGCCTGGCATGCCGGTGAATCAACTTGGAATCAAGTTAATAATTGCAATGATTTTTCAATTGGAATTGAACTGGAAGGGAGCGACTATGATATTTTTGAATCTGAGCAATATAGGTGCCTAGAAAAACTCATTCAAAGTATATTAAAAAAATACCCGATTGAAGCTATAGCAGGACATTCTGATATTGCGCCATCGCGAAAAACAGATCCAGGCCCTTACTTTGACTGGGAAAAAATAGAATCTTGCACTGAACAATTAATATATAAACGTTAATTTTTCATTTAATCAATGCGCTCTAATACTGCTGCAAAAAAACCGTCTGTTTTCTGATGATGCGGAGTCAGTTCCAAAAAAATACCTGTAGAAAGAGGTATTTGATTTTTTATCAAAATATCCTTAACTGAAATTATTTTAAAATTTTTATTTTTTTCTAAAAAACTTTCAACAATAAGTGCATTTTCCCTTTTTAATAGACTGCATGTGGAATAAATTAATCGGCCTTCTTTTTTTACAAGCTTTTTAGCTTCTTCCAAAATAGCTAGCTGTTTGAAGTTAAGTTCGTCTAAGTCTTGAATAGAATTTTTCCATTTTAAATCTGGATTTCTTCTAAATGTTCCAGTCCCGCTGCAAGGAACGTCAGCAAGCACTCGATCAAATTTTCCATGTAATTTTTTTAACTTTGCATCTTTTTCATTTTTAATTTTTTGGGCAAATAAGTTAGATAATCCAGATTTTTTCAGTCGCTTACCTAAATTAATAATTCTTTTTTCAGAGATATCATAAGCATATATGCGGCCAGTATTTTTCATAATTGCCCCTATCGCCAAACTCTTACCTCCTGCGCCTGCGCAAAAATCTGCAACCATCATTCCTCTTTTTGCATCTACCAGAAGACTCAATATTTGACTGCTTTCATCTTGAACTTCAATCTTTCCTTCTAAAAATAATCTATTCCGACTTAATGACGTTCCTCGATTAATCCTGATACCAGATGGTGAGTAGGTCATAACTTCAATATCGGGTATTTCTTTTGCAAGCTCCTCAACTAGATCATCTCGGCTAATTTTTATAGTATTAACTCTAATATCTAATTTAGCTGGCTCAAGAAAACTTCTACCTAAAAGTATTGCCTCATCTATGCCATATTGTTCAACTAATAAATCCCAAAGCCAGTCGGGTAAACTTAATTTTTCTGCCCATGTATATGCTTCTGTATCTCTTGATTTTAATGATTTAGCCCATTCAATTTCTTCTTTACTTAATTCATGCTCTAGGTCTCGAATACTTCTTCCTTCAATTTTTATTAGCCAGGAAATAACTAGTTTCTTATAGTTGTTATCATCTCCATTTATTTTCTCTAAAAATCTAAACCGCCTAATCACGCCATAAATACATTCGGCAATATCTCCCCTATCTTTCTGACCTAGCTCACCATGCTCTCTAAAATAGTTACTTAATTTCACATCCGCAGGACCGTGGAAATCTAATATTTCACCCAAAATATTCGCACAGTGTTGCATCAAACTCAGATTGAGCATATTTATAACCCTAGACTTTCAGTTTCTATTTTCTTTGCAGATTGATCTAAAATACTTCCATCTTTTTCTGTTTTTCTTATCTTGACTGGAAGATACCTATAGTCTTTTGCAAGCCACAAATCAATTCTTTCCTCATTGTTATAATTAAATTTTGCTATATGCATAGTTACTATCTTATCAACATCAGTCTCAATAATTTCATCTCCAATATAAGCATAATCATAAGGCTTATAAGATTTTCCATTGGTAATATAGAGTTTCATTCTTGTTAAAGGGGGTTCAAACATGAACTGATACATGAAACTTAACATATCTTGCGATGCCTCTAACATTTCAAACTCATTTGTTTTTCCATTCATTGTAGTAATTATTTTTTTGGATTCCCAATCAAATACTGCCGAATTATCTATCTTACTGCCGAATTGATAATGGTAATTAAGTGGCTTCAAGCCATCTGAAGTGACTAATCCATCACTTGTTTGTATTAATTTATTCCAATAAAAAAGAGATACGAGGCCCTTTGCCTCAACTTCATTTCTAATGCTGTAGCGATTATCCTGATCTAGTAAATAGATCGTTTTCGCAGCGCCAATAGGTGAACTATCTAGGCTTCTTCTTACATCATAATCAATAATAACTTTTTTATATTGAATTTCTTTTTTTTCATCACTAGAAGAGTTTTGGTTTACATCATTACTTTGAAGTTTTTGATCTAAATCATTTTCTATGCCCTCCCTTGGCTTAATCGAATTATTATCTGTTTCTTTATTTTTCTTAATGCTCTTTTTGATGGTAGGTGGTTTCTTCTGAGTTGCTGGTTGGTCGATCTTTAAAGGACTTTCAAGATGACTTACAATAACAATATTTAAATTATCTTGATCTTTTAAAAAGAATGGGTTGTATACATCTATGCCTCCTAACAAAAAAAGATGAGCTAGGATTGAAACTGAAATGGCTAATAAAAATTTTACATGATTACTTTTTAGTAGTTTTTTTATGCGATTAGAATGCATTTAGATCTAAATTTGTCTGCACCAAATTTTGCTCTAATGTTGAGCCATTTTTTTCCTGGTAGCGAATGCGAATAGGTAACCTATAAAGCTTATTATGCAACCATATTTGTGTTTCTGGCTTTCCATCTTTTTCGGCGATACTTTGAATTGAAGTGGTCTCAATATTTATACTGCCTAATGAAAGTTCCACTTTTTTATCCACAACTCTAAATTGATATTTTTTATATTTTTTACCTGTCGCTGCTGCAAACTCAATCATAGGCTCATCAAAATTTTCGTAATTAAATTGATATAGGTAACTAATTAAATCTTGTGTTTTATTTTCTATATTTTCTTTCGTTTCGCTACCTTTATAACGAGTTATTAATTTTTGATTTTCCCAATCAAAATCTACGATTGCATTTTTACTCGTATTGCTCCCTTGATGAACTTCAAAACGTTTTGGCTTTAAACCTTCAAATGTAATCTTGCCTTCACTTATCAATATGCGATCTCCAAATAAAGCGTAAAGACCAATCCCTTTCGTAATACTATCTATATGATAGTTACCTACATCATCAATCGTAAATTTTTCAATGACTGTGCCCAGTGACTCGCCGTTTTGAGTGAGCTCGTATTTCAACTCTAAATTATTGGGAAGTTCTTTTGAAAACACTATCGTATTATAAAAAAATAAAAAAATTGCTAGCCACTTTTTGAATAGCAATAATCTTTTCATGTTTAGATTAAAACACCATAGTAGGATGTTCATTAGCTGCACGTTTTCTAATGATGCCTATTTCGTAAACAGTCTCTTGTGATTCTTCTAAGATTTTCTTTGCACGAACCACATCGTTTTGATCAATGATGATAGCCATACCTATCCCACAATTAAATGTGCGATAAAGTTCTGCACTAGAAATATTCCCTTTATCTTGGAGCCATTGAAAAAGCTTTGGCAATGGCCAGCTTGATGATTGAATTTCTGCCATTAAATCTTCCCCTAAAATCCGTGGAATATTTTCTGTAATACCTCCGCCCGTGATATGGGCCATACCTTTAATTTTGATTGTCTCTTTGAGCTTAAGAATAGATTTTACATAGAGCTTAGTCGGCTCCATTACAATATCTTTTAATGTTTTTCCATCAAAGGGCGCTGAAAAATCAACTTTTTCATTATGAATGATTTTCCTAATCAGCGAATATCCGTTTGAATGAGCTCCACTAGAAGCAAGGCCAATAACCGCATCGCCAGATTGAATTGTTTTACCATCAATGATTTCACTTTTTTCTACAACACCTACTGCAAAACCAGCTAAATCATATTCACCTTCAGGATACATGCCTGGCATTTCTGCTGTTTCTCCCCCCACAAGGGCGCATCCAGACTGGGCGCAGCCCTCCGCAATGCCTTTAATAACTTGGGATGCTATTTCAACGTCAAGTTTGCCGCATGCAAAATAATCAAGAAAAAATAAGGGCTCAGCGCCTTGGACCAATATATCATTGACACTCATGGCAACTAAATCAATCCCCACTGTGTCATGTTTGTTCAATTCGAATGCTAATTTAAGTTTTGTGCCTACCCCATCTGTCCCTGAGACGAGAACAGGCTCTTTATATTTTTTAGGCACTTCAAACAAGGACCCAAAACCTCCAATGCCCCCCAAAACTTCAGCTCGCATAGTTTTTTTTGCAAAAGGCTTGATTCTTTCAACAAGCGCATCTCCTGCCTCAATATCTACCCCTGCATCTCTATAGGTGATCGGTTGATTATCTTTTCTTGAATCATCTTTATTCAAAAGATTAACTCTCTTTCATTAAACATTTAGGTTAGTCGTTATAATTGAAATTTTAACCGAAATATATTTTAAAGATGTGCATAATTAAGGCTATCTTTACCTAAATAAGCTTTCTCATAGATATGAAACAGATGCTATTAGCTCTATCTCCAACTCCAAAACAATCTTTTGAAAATTTTGTGATTGGTCACAATATCGAAGTGATTCATACCTTAAAGCAAATCGTCTCTCATAAACTGCCTATTCAGTTCATATATCTTTGGGGTAACGAAGGTTCAGGCAAATCGCATTTGGCTCATATTGCATCTGATCATGGATTTGTGATTCATGATGATGTTCATTTGCTTGATGACTCAGGTCAAATCGAATTATTTAATACATATAATCGGTGCAAAGAATCTTATCAGAACATGTTAGTGACAGGACTTTATTCGCCACTCCAGATGAAACTAAGAGATGATTTAGCAACTAGACTTGCTTGGGGAGTAACTTATGAAGTCATAGCTCTTTCAGACGAAGAAAAAAAGTTAGCACTTTTAAGACACGCTGATGAAAGAGGGATGAGACTTAACACCGATATTATTGACTATTGCTTAAAGTATCTAAAAAGAGATATGCCAAATTTATTTTCTATTTTGGAAGATTTAGATAAATGGTCTTTAAGTTACAAAAGGCCTATTACTCTTCCGCTGCTTAAAGAAATTATTGCAGCCAATAAGATTTAATCTTATTGGCGAATCAAGTAATCAAAAGCTCCTAAAGAAGCTTTAGCGCCCTCGCTCATTGCAATAATAATCTGTTTATAAGGCACGGTAGTGGCATCCCCAGCTGCGAATAGTCCTTTCAATGAAGATTGCCCATGGCTATCAATAATAATTTCTCCAAACTTAGAGAGATCTACAGTATTTTTTACAAAGTCAGTATTTGGCAAAAGTCCAATTTGAATAAAAATGCCTTCAAGTAGAATCGTTTTCTTTTCGTTTGTTTTTCGATCAAGATAAATCATGCTATTCACTTTATCAGTGCCAAGGACTTCCAATGTTTGTGCATTTAATATGACATCTACATTTGACAAGCTATAGAGTCTCTTTTGTAAGATATCGTCAGCTTTGAGTTCTGGGGCAAATTCAAAAAGCGTGACATGCCCTACGATATTTGCAAGATCAATAGTAGCCTCAACGCCAGAGTTTCCTCCACCTATCACTGCAACGTGTTTACCTTTAAATAAAGGCCCGTCGCAATGTGGGCAATAAGCTACACCTTTACCTTTAAATGCTTTTTCGCCAGGAACATTTAATTCCCTCCATCTTGCACCTGTTGCAATAATGACTGATTTGCTTTTAAGCTTTCCACCATTTTCTAGCTCTACTTCAAACAAAGCATTTTCATCATTTTTTTGAATACTCTTTGCACGCTGTAAATTCATAATATCAACATCGTATTCCTTCACATGTTCTTCAAGAGCTGTTACTAATTTTGGCCCTTCTGTAGCTTTGACTGAAATAAAATTTTCTATACCTAAAGTATCCATAACTTGCCCACCAAAACGCTCGGACACGATTCCTGTTCGAAGGCCTTTTCGTGCACTATATACAGCAGCTGAAGCTCCGGCTGGACCACCACCCACAATTAAAATATCGTACGTCTCTTTTTTGGAAATTTTCTCAGCTTCTTTTAAGCTAGCACTTGAGTCGATCTTATTTACAATTTCATCAAGCTCCATTCTTCCTTGGCCAAAAGGCTTGCCGTTAAGAAAGATAGTAGGTACAGCCATAATTTGTTTGTCTTCTACTTCCTTCTGAAATAATGCGCCATCTATCATGACGTGCGAAATATTGGGATTAATAATAGACATTGCATTCATCGCCTGAACAACATCAGGACAATTATGGCAACTCAATGAAATATAAGTTTCAAAATGAAACTTGCCTTGAATATTCTTAATTTGCTCTATTTTTTCAGCATCTATCTTTAATGGATGGCCTCCTGCCTGAAGCAAAGCCAACACAAATGACGTAAATTCATGTCCCGAGGGAATGCCTGCGAAAGTTATACCCGTAAGATCTGTTTCTCGATTGACTTCAAAAGAGGGAACTCTTTTAGAAACATCTGTTTCTTTATTTAAAGTTATTTTTTCAGACAAAGAAGCAACTTCTTCTAACATCTCTAGCATTTCTTGAGATGAAGCGGTCTCGTCAAGATTTGCCAGAAGCTTAATCGGATTGACAAGCCTAGCCATGTAATCTTGTAATTGATTTTTAATTGTTATATCGAGAGCCATTTATTTACCTAAGATGTTTATGAAATTCCCAGGCCTTTATGACCTGGGGTTCATTTTTTTGTAATTAGATCTTGCCTACGAGATCTAGTGAGGGAGCTATTGTTTTAGAGCCTTCTTGCCATTTAGCTGGGCATACTTGGCCTGGATTATTAGCCACATATTGGGCAGCTTTAAGCTTACGTAATGTTTCTTTGACGTCGCGAGCAATCGCATTGTCATGTACTTCCATGGTTTTAATTTCGCCCTTTGGATTGATAATAAAAGTACCACGTAAGGCAAGGCCTTCTTCATCAATATGCACTTCGAAAGCACGTGTTAATTGATGTGTAGGATCTCCAATTAATGGAAATTTTGACTTACCAACTGCTGGTGAAGTTTCGTGCCAAACTTTATGCGAAAAATGAGTGTCAGTCGTCACGATATAGACTTCTGCGCCTATTTTTTGAAATTCTGCATAATGATCAGCAGCATCTTCAACTTCCGTTGGGCAGTTAAATGTAAATGCAGCTGGCATAAAAATTACCACTGACCATTTGCCTTTAAGATTTGCTTCTGTAACATCAACGAATTTACCATTATGAAATGCTGTTGCTTTAAACGGTTTTACTTCAGTATTAACTAATGAAGACATCGTCTTCTCCTTCTGTGGTTGGTTTAAAAGTGATGATTATAGGTAGGTCGCTTTAATATGTACAATCAATTGTTATTATATTTGTGATTTATTTTACTTATCAAAATAAAATAATATACTTAAGATTTATATAAGAGTAAAAAATATACTTTTATTTTTTATCTTTGTCTTCGAGGCTATTCTCAAATTTCAATTGTTTTAAGCGCGACTCCACAATCGATTTTTGATAAAAATTCCCATCTTTAGATTTGGCAGAAAACTCCATCTGCTCTATTGCTCTGGCCAAATTAAATTTACGGTAGTAAGCTTCAGATTGAGCTTGATATTGAAGCAATTCTTTACCTTCTTTTGCATAAGCCTTTGAAAGTAATTCATAGAAATAGCTATCTTCTGGATAAGTATTTAACTTTTCATTAATAAGTCTAATAGATTTTTCAGCTTCATTTGTCATTAGGTAATGTTCTGCTAGTCCATAAATTAAAGCTCGATAGTTGGGGTATATATTTAGAGCTTTTAAATAATGATTTAATGCTTGGACTGGTTGATTTGTGGAAACTTCTAACTTGCATGCGAGCGTTTCAATAAGTGCATTTTTTTTAGAGTTTGTTTTTAGCCAATCAACTTCCTGTCGAGCCCTCACAAAGTCGCTTTTCCTCATGTAAGCAATTGCTAGCCCATATCGCTCAGAAGCCTCATTCATATAACGTTTATCTTTAATGGTTCCTTCAAACTCATCTACTGCCGATTGAGGCGTACCATTTGTGGCTCTCAATTTTGATTTAATAAATATAAAATCAGGATTATCAGGTATTTGCCTATAACGACTTTCTTTCACCCTGTTTGAAATGTCGCTTATACGTTCAGTTGTAATAGGATGGGTTCTTAAGAAGCTAGGTGCCGCTCCTTCTGAAAAACGAGAGCCCCTTTGAAGAGTGTTAAAGAATGAAACCATTGATCGACCATCAAAACCTGAGTCAGTTAAAATCTGAAAACCGACTCGATCTGCTTCTTTTTCATGATCACGTGTGTAGTCCAATTGTTTTTGAACCCCCATAGCTGATGCAGCTGTCATAGTTCCAGCTGACAACTGAGGATTGGCTCTTGCGACAAGAAGCGCCAAAGCAATACCTAATACAGTTTTAATTGAATCATTCTTCTGCTGAGCAATCATTCTTGGCAAATGCCTTTGTGTCACGTGAGCAATTTCATGGCCCAATACACTAGCAACCTCTGATTCACTATTGGAAGCTAAAATTAAACCTGTATGAACGCCAATTACACCGCCAAGCATCGCAAAAGCATTAATTGAAGACTCATTAACTACAAAAAAATTAAACTGTTGTCTTTTGTTTGGGCTATATGCGACTAATCTATCACCCAAATTTCTTAGATAATCAATCACCTCAATATCTTGAACAATTTCGGGGCTAACTGCGACTTCCTTTAAAATTGCTTTAGCAATGGCCTGTTCTTCTTTAGCAGATATAATTAGCTGAGATGAGTCACCCAGATCAGGTAATTCATTGGCAAAAACGGATAGGCAACAAAAAAAACTCGCCAATAATGTAATTTTAAATTTCATCATTGGTATGATACCTAGATTAATAATCACTTACATCTAAGTTTGCGAAGATAAACTATTAAATTCATGAAAAAACTAACTCATATTAATCAAAAAGGTGATGCGCAACTTGTCGATATTACCGATAAAGCAATTACACATCGAAAGGCAATAGCCGAAGGCACAATTCAATTAAACGAAGAAACTTTAAGACTAATTCACGCTAATTCGATTAAAAAAGGTGATGTTTTAAATACTGCAAAAATTGCAGGAATTCAAGCAGCAAAAAAAACTTGGGAACTCATTCCGCTTTGTCATTCAATCCACCTTACTAAAATTGATATTAAATTTAAAGTTGATAAAAAAAACAACGCGATTATATGTCAATCATCGTGTGAGTGTTTTGCACAGACTGGCCTTGAAATGGAAGCCCTTTCTGCTGTGAGTATCGCCCTCCTCACCATTTATGATATGGTGAAAGCAGTAGACCGTACGATGGTAATCTCAAATATCCACTTAGTGGAGAAGTCTGGGGGACGCTCTGGGCTTTATAAAAGAGAGGTTAAGGCAAAACTTAAGAAGGTAGTTAAAACGAAGAAATAATAGCGCTGTCCTTTTTCTGTCCCAGCTGAGGATAGAAACATACCCCTCCATTCAATTAATTTAAAAATAAATGTTTTTAATATTTAAAGTCTAAACATTAGCTCATTTCTTCTTAGAAATGGCAGGGTCCAGGGAGGATTATAACGAGCTAGTATTGCGGGACCCTTTGGATCTATATTTCTTTTTTTCATTTCTTCATTAAGTAAATTCAACATTTCAGCATATTTCTTTTCCCGCACTAAACCAGAGAATGTAATAACTGCATATTTTTCTGATGGCACTTCGATAATTTTAACTTCTGGATTATTAGGGACAGGAAGAGTCTCTTTTGTATAGTGCTTTGGCATATTAAAGCTAACATACCAGCCTTTCTCGTTTTCTTCCGAAATCACTGGCGCTGTCATATCAATTTTTTCTGAGGCATCACGACTAATTACCGGAGCTGTCATATCAATTTTTTTTGAGCCTTCATTCGTTTTATTATTTCCAAAAATAAAATCGGCTAACAAACGAAAGCCTTTACTTGATGCGCTATCAAATGTTCCATTAACAATAACTTGGGCCATTAATTTAGGCTGGTACTCTCTAATCTCAAATGCATCTTTTTTTTCAATGCTGATGAATGCTGGCTCCTCAATCGCCATTACATTAAAACTCGTTAGAAAAAACAGGAGAGCTGTAAAAATATTTAAACACATTATGCTTATCCATTTAAAGTTATTAAATCACTAATGATTCTTGCTGCTTCTGGGGCCATCGTCAATCCATAACGATAGTGACCTATATTTAAGTATACATTATTGTATTTATGGTGCTTTTCTATCATAGGCACATTACCTTCTGAGCCTGGCCTCAGGCCACTCCATTGATTTTCAATTTTGTAGTTTTTTAAAATAGGCATTAAAGATTCGGCTTTCTTTTGGAGAGAGTCTCTAGCCTCTTCTGTAATGCCTTTATCAAAACCAACGTCTTCTTTTGTGCTCCCCGCAAGAACAACGCCGTCTTGTCTTTGTACTAAATAGAAATCATCTTTATAAAGGATGTATGGTAATTTTTCTTTAATAGCAGGGTATTGAATAAGCTGCCCTCTAATAGGTTTAATTTTTGGCATCTCAATTTCATTCAAAACGTTTGAGCTCCATGCCCCTGATGCTACAACATAATAATCTGCTTCCAGATTAACGTTATTTTCGATTTGAAGATGGCGAATGAAATTATTTGAATCAGAAATGGGGCTAACTTTTTGATGCTCCATCATTACGACATTATTTTTAATTAAATATATTTTTAAGGCTTTTAATAAACGAGGATTTCTAATTTGGGCAACATGCGGCAAAAGTAAGCATGATGTTTTTTCTATTTGAATTTGTTTAATTTCAATATTATTTTTTTGACACCAATCCATCGCGAGATCTTTATCATGGCCATCGAAGACCAACATACCTGACTCAGCCCATTCAGAGTCAATGCCTGTATCTTTTTTTAGAATCTCAGAAAGTTGATGATAAAAATCAGCACTTCCAAAACAAAGATTATTCACGCTATCTTGGTAGTTCCAAGGCAATAAAGGCGAAAGAATACCAGCGCCAGCCCATGAAGCTTCCTGGCCTATAGCGCTCTGATCAATCAAAGTAACTTCATATCCTTTTTTAATAAGAAAAAATGAAGTTATGCATCCCACGATACCACCGCCAATGACAGCAACTTTTTTTGTCATGCCCTATTTGCCAGTCAGTATGTATTTTTCTAAAGCATTAAGTTTATCTGCCGTACCTAACACCACAAGAATATCTCCTGAAGATAAAACAATGTCATCTCTGGGCTCTATGTCTTCTAGCATATTAGGGCGCCTTAAATATTTAACCTCTGTATTAAGCATAGCGAAAGGAATTTGAACAAGTCGCCATGAAAGCACATATGATTTTTCATTGATTTCAATTGCATGAAGTCTTGGTTGTGGCTCAGTCACCTCAGCTTCAGCATCAGATATACCGCCAAAATAACCCCTAAACATTTTGTACCGCTCTTCTCTAAACAAGCGAATTCGCTTTACAACGCGATTTAAAGGAACACCTAAAACAACAAGCGCGTGAGAAGCTAGCATTAGACTTCCTTCTAAAATCTCTGGAACAACTTCACTGGCTCCTGCACTCCTAATTTCATTCATATGAATATCGTCTCGCGTTCTAACAATGACAGGGATATTCTTGTATGCTTCTTGCGTTACGTGAAGTATTTTCATGGCCCCTCTAAAATCGGCATAAGTAATAACAAGTGCTTTTGCTGTTTTAATACCAGCGGCCTCTAAAACAATTCTTCGACTTGCATCGCCATACATCACGTGCTCGCCTCCTGAGGCAGCATCATTTACCCGACTTGAATCAATATCAATGGCAATAAAAGGAATGTTTTCTTCTTTTAGAAAACGCCCTAAGTATTGTCCGCTTCTTCCATAGCCACATAAAATTACATGGTCTTTTAAAGTTAGCCCTAAAGATTGAATCGCTTGGACTGTATCGTCGCTATTACGGTTATAACTTTTTGATAAATAACGCGCTATACGTCCGTTATACTTAATAATAAAAGGGGCCAACATCATTGAAAATAATGATGCAGCCAAAATAATTTGAAATGCGTGAGCTCCTATGACATGCTCTTCTCTAGCAAGGGCTAAAATCACAAAACTAAACTCTCCTGCTTGTGCCAAAATAAGGCCTGTTCTAATACCCACCCCAATCTCATAATTAAATAATCGTGTAAGAAGCGTAATCACAAAAGCTTTAAATAAAATAAATCCTAAGGTAATTAAAATGACATAACCAATATTCGAAGCTATTTGGTAAAGATTAAGTAACATCCCAATACTAATAAAGAAAAGGCCTAATAGAATATCTCTAAAAGCTGCAATATCTGATTCAACTTGATAGCGATAGCGGGTTTCAGAAATGAGCATGCCGGCCATAAATGCTCCAATACCGTAAGACAATCCAGCCATTTTTGTGGCGAAAGAAAATAGAAGTGTAATCATCAACACATTCATGATGAATAATTCACGCGACCTTTGATTTGCTACGACAGCAAACCAAGAATTCATTAAAGGTCTGCCAAATTTAAATAGGATGGAAAATAAAAAAATAGCCTTTAAAAGTGACATCAAAAATATACCGCCAATATCGCTTGATGAAGCGCCAAGTGCTGGGATCAATATTAAAATGGGAATAACAGCTATATCTTGAAAGAGCAGAATACCAATGGCTAATCGGCCATGTCTTGAATTTAAATCAACACGCTCCATTAGAATCTTTGAAACAATAGCTGTTGATGACATAGTAAATGCGCTACCAATTACAAAAGCTGAATTTAAATGAAGTCCTAACCACCACGCAAGACTGATTGAAGCAAATAAAGTAATAAGTACCTGTGCACCGCCTAAACCAAAAAGGATGTTTCTCATCGAATAAAGTTTAGGCAGGCTAAACTCAAGTCCAATACTGAACATTAAAAATACAATACCGAATTCAGCAAAATGTCGACTAGACTCGGAGTCAGGAAGCACCCCAATCAAATGAGGCCCTAAAATTATACCCACGACAAAATAGGCAATCATCGCGGGTAATTTCAAGTATCGGAATAGCCCAACTAATAAAACTGAGCTTACTAGTAAAATAAGAACTAGGGGTAGAGAGTCAAACATTCATTTATCCAAGATTAATCAATAATTTTTAGGCTTAAAGCATGTATAAACCCTTTTACACGAGTATCTATTACCCTCTACAATGTCATTATGACTAAGACATCATCAAAAAATACTCTTGACCGCGCTCGCCAAGTCCTTGAAATTGAAGCACAAGAAATCTCATCTTTAGCGAATAGGCTTGACGATCATTTCGTCAACGCCGTTCAACTCATTTTACATTGCGATGGCAGAGTTGTGGTGAGTGGGATGGGGAAATCGGGGCATATCGGAAGAAAATTAGCCTCTACTTTTGCAAGCACAGGCACTCCAAGCTTCTTTATGCATCCTGCAGAAGCCAGTCACGGTGATTTAGGTATGATTACATCTAATGATGTAGTCATTTTTCTATCAAATTCTGGTAAAAGCGATGAGCTTTTATCTATCCTGCCTGTGATTAAAAGAATCGGTGCAAAAATTATTTCAATTACAGGTAATAGTGATTCTGAACTTGCTAGGGAATCCGAAATCCATTTAAGTGCTCATGTATCTCAAGAGGCTTGCCCTTTAGGTCTATCTCCTACGGCTAGCTCAACAGCATCTCTTGCATTAGGAGATGCGTTAGCAATTTGTGTTCTTGATCAAAGAGCATTTACCGCTGAAGATTTTGCTCGGTCACATCCAGCTGGCAGCTTGGGCAAAAGACAAGTTGTTCGGGTAAGAGACATTATGAGAGAAGCAGATAAAGCGCCTTCAATCAAAGAAGATGCATTACTTTCTGATGCAGTGCTTGAGATATCTCTTAAAGGCTTAGGCTTTACAGCAATTGTTAACGCTCATTCCGAACCCATTGGTATATTTACTGATGGTGATTTAAGAAGACAGCTTTCTAAAAAAATAAATTACGAGAAACAATCCATTAAAGAAATTATGAATAAAACCCCTAAGACAATATTTGATGATCAAATCATTATTGATGCAATTAACTTAATGGACCTCAATAAAATTAATGGCATTCTTGTAGTTAATAGAGAGAATAAATTAGTAGGTGCTTTTAATATGCACGATCTCTTTAAAGCGAAAGTCATTTAATGGATTCAACCCTTAAAGAACGTGCGCAAAAAATCAAACTTGTTATTTTTGATGTTGATGGGGTTATGACGGATGGCTCTCTATTTATTGGAGATGATGGTCAAGAATATAAAATGTTTAATACACAAGATGGTTTAGGTATGCGATTACTTAAAAAAAGTGGGGTTAAACTTGCAATTATTACAGGCAGGAACTCGAATAGCGTTCTTATTCGCGCTGAAAATTTAGAGGTAGATTACTTTTATCAAGGTATTTCAGATAAAAAAGAAGCGTTTGCTGATCTCATTAAGAAGACAGGATTAAAGCCTGAAGAATGTGCATTTATGGGAGATGACATTGTAGATTTGCCTCCTATGTTGCAATCGGGTTTGGCTATTACTGTTCCTGCAGGTCACCATGAAGTTAAAAAAATTTCGCATCTTGTTACAGAAAAGATTGCTGGCTATGGCGCCGTTCGTGAGGCTTGTGATTTTATTATGAAGGCTCAAGGCACTTATGATGAAATCGTTGCGCCTTACTTTAAATGATCAATCGCTCCTCTGTTTTATTTCCTATTTTTTTTGCTGCAATCTTAGCTTTTATTTCTTACTGGGTTCAAGTTTCTGTTGAAAATGAAAGTGAAAAAAAAGGCAATAAACTAAGCAATAGCCCCGATTATTTTTTAACAAATTTCAAAACAACGCAAACTAAATCAGACGGGTCTATTCGCTTCATTTTGTCTGCAAAAGAAATGGCACATTTTGGTCAAGATGATACGACGCGGCTTAAAAAACCTCTTTTTATTAGATATCAAAATAATGTGCCTAGCTCACAAATTGAAGGTGGAATTGGTCTTGTTTCAAGCGACGGCGAAGAAGTACAAATTATTGACAATGTCAAAGTAGCTCGCCTCGAAACTGAAACAAAACCAAAAATGGAGCTTTTTACAGATCAATTGACTATATTGCCAAATAAAGACAAAGCATTTACAAAAAGGCCTGTTCGTATTACTCAAGACCCCAAAACAGTCGTTAATGCAATTGGCATGAATTATGACAAAAAGAATGGAATAATGACATTATTAGGGAAAGTTCGTGTGCATTATGAAAGGCCCGTAAAAAAAACAAATTTAAACGTTCGTCCTATTATTCAAAATAAGAATCTGAAAAAATAATGCGCTTATCTTTTTTTAAAGTATCGTCCCTAAAAATTATCTTTGCTTGCTTATGCATTCTTAGCATGAGTTCATCTTACGTTTTTGCAGAAAAGGCGGACCGAGAGAAGCCTATCGAGCTTGAATCTGACACAATGACATCTGATGATTCAAAGAGTACAAGTGTATATTCTGGTAATGTCATTTTGACGCAAGGTACACTTCTTATTAAAGCCGATGAACTTACCATCCGAGAAGACAATCAAGGCTTTCAACATAGTACAAGTGTTGGCAACCCCACAACTTTCAAACAAAAACAAGAAGGTAAAAATGAATACATTGAAGGCAGCGCTCAGAGAATTGAATATGATGGCCGCATGGACAAAGTTCATTTATATAGCAAGGCGTGGGTAAAAAAAGGTGGCGATATCGTTCATGGTGATTACATCATGTACGACGCAAATGCTGAATTTGCAAAAGCAATGTCAGGCAACACTAAAAATAAAGCAGGCGAAACTGTACCGGGCGGCAGAACGCGTGCAATTATTCAGCCCAAGAAAAAACCACAGGAATAACAAGTTACTATGAGTGAATTAGTTATTGAAAACCTTAAAAAAACTTTTAAAAAAAGAACAGTCGTTCAGGATGTATCTTTAACTATCAAGAGTGGTGAAATCGTAGGATTACTGGGTCCCAATGGCGCTGGAAAAACAACAAGTTTTTATATGATCGTAGGACTTATTCCCACTGATCGAGGACGTATCTCACTCGATGGCGCAAATATATCAAAAATGCCTATTCATAGTCGTGCAAAATTAGGCCTCTCTTACCTTCCTCAAGAGCCTTCGATCTTTAGAAAAATGACAGTAGCTGAAAATATTTTAGCCATTTTAGAACTGCAAGAGTTAACACGTGAAAAAATGAATGCAAGGCTTGAGGAGCTTCTTCAAGAATTAGGTATTAGTCATATTAGAAATAATCCTGCAATTAGCCTTTCCGGGGGCGAAAGACGTCGCGTTGAAATTGCTAGATGTCTTGCCTCTGATCCCGCATTTATTCTGCTAGATGAGCCTTTTGCAGGTATTGATCCAATTGCGGTCATTGATATTCAAACAATTATTAAACATCTTGCCAAACAAAAAATTGGCATTCTTATTACAGATCATAATGTTCGTGAAACTTTAGGTATTTGTGATCGCGCGTATATTGTAAATCAAGGGAAAATTCTCGCATCTGGCCTACCTAAAACTCTTGCTAATGATCAAAATGTCAAAGATGTTTATTTGGGTAAGGACTTTTATCTATAACTATTTAGATTAGCGCTGTTTAAGCAATGAAACAAAATCTTCAATTTAAAGCGTCCCAACACCTATCGCTTACCCCTCAACTTCAACAGTCCATTAAGCTTCTTCAAATGTCGTCTTTAGAGCTTAATCAAGAACTTGAAATTCTCATTCAGCAGAACCCTTTAATTGAAATGCTAGAGGAAGACGAGGAAGACGTTAAAGATATTGAAGTAATTTCTCGGGAAGAAACTTCATTCGAAATTTTAAACGATCAAGAAATCCAAGAGCCTATCTATGAGCACGAAATTAATTGGGATGACGAATATGCAAAAGATAATAATTATATCGATTCAAATGAGTATCGGGAGTCTGCAGCACAAACCCTAAAACAATACCTTGAAGATATTTTTCATTTAATTCCAATTGGTGAAAAGGATCAAGCCATTATTTCTCTTCTAATAGACTCAATTAATGAAGATGGTTATTTGGAAGGGAACCTTGATTACTTCTTAACAAGCATTCCAAAGGAGTATGAAGTAAGTATTGAAGAAATAAAATCTTTACTTAAATTACTTCAAAAACAAGCACCTCCCGGAATTGGCGCAAGAGATCTTATAGAATGCTTGACGCTTCAACTTGAAAGTAAAGAGGAAACTCCGATTCATATACTTTCCATTAAAGTTATTAAGAATCATCTAAACCTTCTAGCTGCTCGTGACTTTGTTAGGCTTAAAAAAATATTAAGCTGCGAAGATGAAGTGCTAAGAGAAGTTCAAAAAGTGATTAAAAGTCTCAACCCAAAACCTGGAAACATATTTTCCACTATTGAAAATCATCATTTCATACAACATGAAGTTAATGTAAAAAAAGTAAAGGCTAAATGGCAAGTTTCATTAAACGAACAAGCAATTCCAAAGCTTCGGTTAAATCATATTTATCGAGACTTAATGAAAAATTCACAAACTGATACAGCTCATCATTTATCTAGTCAAATACAAGAAGCAAAATGGATTGTGAAAAATATACAACAACGCTTTGTGACGATTCTTAAGGTTTCAGAAGCGATCATGAGACATCAAAAAGATTTTTTAGATTATGGTGAGTCTATGATGAAGCCTCTTATTTTAAAAGAGATTGCTGAAGAAGTTGGTCTTCATGAATCCACTATTTCCAGAGTCACATCAAACAAATATATTAATACACCTCGCGGCATTTATGAGCTCAAATTTTTCTTTGGAAGTTCAATTGATAGTAACTCAGGTAATGAACTTGCATCTACTGCAATTAGGGCTAAAATTAAAGAAGTTATTAAACAAGAAGATCCTAAAAAACCGCTTTCAGATAGCGAGATTGTTTTATTATTAAAGAATCAGGATATTAATATCGCCCGCAGAACTGTCGCGAAATATAGAGAAATACTAAATATTGCCTCAACCAACCTTAGAAAAACTTTATAACCCTAACCTTAAGGAAATAACATGAATATTCACTTAACCGGCCATCATTTAGAAATCACTCCGTCATTAAAGGAATATATTCAAACTAAATTAGCTAAAATTTTTCATCATTTTGATCATGTAATTGATGCGAAAGTCACGCTCACGGTTAATAAACTAGAACATATTGCAGAGGCTACGATTCATCTCCCAAAGAATGATATTCATGCCGAGTGCAGAGGCGAAAGCATGTACACTGCCATTGATTTACTATCGGGTAAATTAGTTCGCCAAGTCATTAAATATAAAGAAGTACATAAAGACCACCACCAAGTAGAAGGCGGCTTAAAGCATCAGCCGATTGAATAATGTATTTTTCAAAAATTTTTAATTTAAACCTATTAAAATCTAAAAGCCTTGAAACTTCAAAACATTTACATGGTGTTTTTGTTGAAATTAAAGGCAAAGGTATTTTAATTATTGGTAAATCAGGTATTGGCAAAAGTGAGGTAGCCCTTGATTTAATTCATAGAGGTCACAAGCTTATTGCTGATGATAGCGTGGTATTTTACAAGCAAGATAAAAATACACTCATAGGTCAGGCGCCGTCACTCCTTAAAAATATGATGGAGGTTCGTAACCTAGGCATACTTGATATCAAAAAATTATTCGGTGAAAAAAGTGTGGTCAAAAAAGAAAAACTTTTCTTAGTGATCGAATTGAAATCATTCCAAAAAAAGATTGCTTATCCGAGACTGGAAATGAATATAGGTTTTTTTAAGCTTTTTGATATTACCGTTCCTAAAATTGAGCTCCCTATGAATCAAACAAGACATATCAGCCTTTTGATTGAAACTGCAGTTAAAAACTATATATTGCTTAACAAGGGATCTAATGCCACAAAGAATTTTTCACAGAAACTTAATCTTCAATTAAGTTTAGATCATTAATTATGGAAGTCATTATTATTTCAGGACTATCAGGCTCGGGTAAAAGTATTGCACTAAACGCCCTCGAAGATAATGATTTTTACTGTATTGATAATTTACCCGTCACGCTTTTGTCTAGTATTTCTCAACATCTTAATCATGAGCATCAAGATAAAGTTGCTATTAGCGTTGATATTAGAAGTATCAATATTGAAAAATTACCTTATGTTATTAAAGAAATTGAGTCTTTATCCATCAAAACGAAGCTTATTTATTTAGAATCATCAACAGAGTCTATAGTTAGACGATTTGGTGAAACTAGGCGTAGACATCCATTAGCAAATGAAAAGCTATCTCTTGATGAAGCTATAGAAAAAGAGCGTTCCATGCTCGCACCTCTAGCTGAAATTGGTTACAAAATTGATACTAGCAATATGTTGGTCAATGTATTGAAGAAAACACTCAGTGAATTGATTCAGCTAAAAGAAGATCATCTGGCTTTACAATTTAGTTCATTCGGATACAAATTTGGCATCCCACTTGATGCAGACTTTATATTTGATGTGCGCTGCCTTCCTAACCCACACTATGAGTCAAATCTAAAAAACTTAACCGGTATAGACAAGCCTGTGGAAGATTTTTTTGAAAACTACAAAGAGGTTGATAAGATGTATCAAGACATTAATCACTTTATAAATGGATGGCTCAGTGCTTTTAAAACAGATCAAAGACATTCTCTAAACATAGCTATTGGATGTACTGGTGGCAAACATCGCTCCGTTTATATTGCAAATAAATTATTTACTAACTTTTCTAATCCAAAATCTCCAGTGATTATTCGTCACAGAGATATTAACCATTAAAATACTTATGATCGGTATCCTTCTTATCACGCACGGCGAACTCGGAAAATCCCTCATTGAATGTGCGATACATGTTCTTGGAGAAAAGCCAGCATTTCTAGAATCCCTCTCCATCAAAAATGATTGTGTACATGAACATATGTTTGAGCAAATGTCTGAAAGAATTAATCTCTTAGATCAGGGTGATGGTGTTTTGATTTTGACAGATATATTTGGGGCAACACCTTGTAACATTATTACTAAAATAATTAAGCCAGGAAAAGTGAGTGCAATTGCAGGCGTTAATTTATCTATGCTAATCCGCAGCATTAGTTATCGCCATGAGCCTTTCGATGCTCTTATAGCCAAAGCGATTGAGGGCGCTCAAGATGGCATCATTCATATTCAATCTAATCAATCGTGCTAACACTTTCAATTAAAATCATCAACAAACTAGGTTTGCACGCAAGAGCCTCTGCAAAACTAACGCAAATAGCCAATCAATTTGAATCAGATATATGGCTTGAAAAAAATGATAAAAAAGTTAATGCAAAAAGTATTATGGGTGTAATGATGCTTGCGGCTAGTCAAGGTACAAATATCACAATTACGACGGAAGGTCTTGATGAAAAAGAAGCTTTGAATTCTATTGTTGCTCTTATCAATGATTTTTTCGGCGAGGGAGAATAAAGCAATATGACTCCATTTAGCATTCACGGCACCGGTGTTTCAAATGGAATTGCTATAGGCAAAGCACATTTAATTTCCAACGCGCTCCTTGAAGTTGTGCAATACGATATTGAGATAAAAGATATTCCTCATGAAATCAAAAGATTTGAAGATGCTATTGCTGCAGTCAAAATTGAACTCAATAAAATAAAATCCCAACTTCCTTCTGATTCGCCAGGAGAGTTAAGTGCTTTTATTGATACCCACTTAATGATACTAAAAGATAAGTCATTGTCTTCCTTGCCAAAAACCATTATTGAGCATGAAAAATGTAATGCGGAATGGGCAATCAAAAAGCAAATGGATAGCGTGGTAAATCAATTTGATCAAATCGAAGATCAATATTTAAGAGAAAGAAAGCAAGACGTTATACAGGTAGTTGAAAGAGTTATTAAAATACTTTTAGGCCACTCAAACCAAGTCGCTGTAAAAAATAAAGAAAAATTAACAATTTTAGTTGCACATGATATTTCGCCAGCAGATGCACTGCATTTTAAGAATCATAAATACGCAGCCTTTATCACAGATGGTGGTGGTGTGACTTCTCATACTGCTATTTTATCAAGAAGTTTAAATATTCCCTCAATTGTGGCATTGCAGAATGCTAGGACTTTAATACGTGATAACGATTTAATCATCGTTGATGGTGCTCAAGGTGTTGTGATTGTTAATCCAACTCTGGAAATTCAAAACTACTATAAAAAACTCCAAGATTCATGGAGTGACGCACAAGAAAAGCTTCAGCGTATTAAGACAAAAAAATCAATTACAAAAGATGGGGCTTTAATTCACCTCTTTGCAAATATTGAAGTTCCGAATGACATTATCTCAGTGAATGTTTCGGGTGCTACTGGAATTGGGCTATTCAGAACAGAGTTCTTATTTATGAATAGACAAGATATGCCTGATGAAGAAGAGCAATTTCAAGCCTATAAGAGGGTTGCTGAAGCGATGGGCAAAAGACCCGTCACTATTCGTACTTTAGATTCGGGTGCTGACAAACAAACAGCTCTAAATAATAAAAAAATAAGCCCTAATCCAGCATTAGGATTAAGAGCCATTCGACTGTGTTTGTCAGAACCAAAAATCTTCATGATCCAACTTCGCGCTATTTTAAGAGCTTCTCAATTTGGAAATATTAAAATTCTTTTCCCTATGCTAAGTAGTATCAGTGAGCTTCGGCAAACCAAACTTCTTTTGGAAAGGACTAAGGCAAGCTTAAGAAAAGACAAAATAAAGTTTAATGAAAAAATTCTTATTGGAGGCATGATTGAAATACCAGCTGCCGCAATCAGTGCAGATATTTTTGCTCAAGAACTCGATTTTTTATCTATCGGTACAAATGATTTAATTCAATATGCACTTGCAATCGACCGCACGGATGATGCAGTGTCTCATCTATACAATCCTCTTCACCCTGCTGTTTTAAAATTGATTGCTCTTACAATAAAGTCTGCACATAAATATAAAAAATCTATCGCTATTTGTGGCGAAATGGCGGGAGAGCCCAAACTTACCAAATTATTGATCGGTATGGGTGTTGAACAACTCTCAATGCACCCCTCACATATTCTTAGTGTGAAACAACAAGTTTTAAATAGCTCGATCAAAAATATAAAACCTTCTGTTCTTAGGTTACTTAACCTAAACGAAGTCGATAAAATTGAAACTTTACTAAAGAAGATTAATCAATCTAGCTAGATAACTAACTTTTATTATGATGACTAATCCTATCTTATACCGCGAAAGCCTACCCCTCTTCAACGAAATAAAGTCTAGCCATGTTTCTCCAGCTATAGAGAGTATTCTCAAAGAAGCGAATAACTTAATTCACTCTCTTAAAGAAATGAGTGTCTCTATTTCATGGGAGAATTTTGTAGAGCCTATTGAAATAATTAGTGAAAAAATTTCAAGAGCTTGGGGCCAAATTGAGCATCTTAATGCAGTCGTTAATTCAGACGACTTAAGAAAAGCCTATAACGATAATCTTACAAAGCTGACTCAGTTTTATACAAATCTTTCTCAAGATGAAGCACTTTATAAAAAGTACCAGTCCCTTAAAGATAGCGAAACATTTAAATCACTTACATCATCACAAAAGCGCATTATTGATAATGTTCTACGTGAGTTTAAATTAGGTGGTGCAGAACTTAATGAATCAGAAAAGATACGATTTAAGGCTATTCAAGAAAAACTTGCAAAACTTTCAACTCAGTTCGAAGAAAACATCTTGGATGCTACCAATGAATTTTCTATTTTTGTGAGCGACGCTGATGATCTTCAGGGCATTCCTGAAGAAAATATTAAAAAAGCTCAAAGTGAAGCTATTGAAGATAAAAAAGAAGGCTACAAATTTACGCTACACTTTCCATCCTACTTGCCAGTGATGCAATATGCGGAGGATAGAAATTTACGAGAAAAACTCTACCGCGCTTATGCTACCCGTGCATCTGAGCTCGCATCCCCTAAGCTTGACAATACAAAACTTATTGAAGAAATACTTGCTCTTCGTTACGAATCAGCCAAATTACTTGGCTTCAAGCATTTTACGGAAATGTCTCTTGTCACTAAAATGGCGAAATCAAATGAGGAAGTTGTAAGTTTTCTCATGGATTTAGCTAACAAAGCAAAGCCTTTTGCCCTGAAAGACATGGATGAGCTTAATACTTTTTCCAAAACGTTAGCTATAGAAAAATTAGAAGCCTGGGATATCGGCTATGTCTCTGAAAAGCTTCGCCAAGCCAAATATAGTTTTTCAGAAAATGAAGTGAAGCAATACTTTCCTGAGCATCGGGTTTTAAAGGGTTTATTTAAAGTAGTTGAAACTATTTTTAAATTGAAAATTATTAAAACAGACGCCCCCATTTGGCATAAAGATGTAAGCTTTTATTCCATAAAAAATGAAGATGATGAATTAATTGGTCAATTTTACTTTGATTTATATGCGCGGAATCATAAACGAGGCGGAGCGTGGATGGATGAAGCTATATCTCGATATAAAAACTCTCTCGAATCATCACATCCAGTAGCCTTTCTGACATGTAATTTTTCATCTCCTTCTGAAAATAAACCGGCTTTATTCTCTCATGATGACGTTATTACTCTTTTCCATGAGTTCGGCCATGGGCTTCATCATATGCTAACTGAAGTCGATGAATATAGCATTTCAGGCATTAAGGGCGTTGAATGGGATGCTGTTGAATTGCCTAGTCAATTTATGGAAAACTTTTGCTGGGAATGGGATGTAGTAAAACACATGACTGGGCACGTTGATAACAAGAGCCCCCTCCCTGAAGATTTGTTTAATAAAATGATTGAAGCTAAAAATTTCCAGTCAGGCATGCAAACTTTAAGACAAATTGAGTTTTCTTTATTCGATATAAGATTACACACTCAATATAGCGATCAGAATAAAATTAACCCGTTAAAGCTACTCGAAACTATTCGGGACGAAATTGCAGTTGTAAGACCTCCAATCTGGAACAGATTTCCTAACAGCTTTTCTCATATTTTTGCTGGCGGTTATGCAGCAGGTTATTACAGTTACAAATGGGCTGAAGTCTTAGCCTCTGATGCTTTCAGTTTATTCGAAGAAGAAGGTGTCTTGTCGAGTAATGCTGGCCAAAAATTTCAAGATGAGGTGTTATCTAAAGGCGGCTCTAGGCCGGCTATGGAATCTTTTGTTGCTTTTCGTGGTCGCTCACCTTCTGTTGATGCCTTGCTAAGACATAGCGGTATGGCTTAAACATTATGAAGCTGGCAACATGGAATGTGAATTCTCTCACTGTAAGACTAGGCCAGGTTGAAGATTGGATCAAAAAAGCGCAGCCTGATCTTCTTTTGCTTCAAGAAACGAAACAAGAAAACATTAAATTCCCCCACGAAGCAATAAGTGCCCTTGGATATCACGCTATCCACAATGGACAAAAAACTTATAATGGCGTTGCGATTATAAGTAAATATGAGCTTTTTGATATTCAAAATAATATTCCTAATTTCGAAGATGAGCAAAAGAGATTAGTTGCCGCAACGATAAATACGGATTATGGAAAAATAAGAATTGTTTGTGTTTATGTTCCTAATGGACAGTCTGTAGATTCAGATAAATACTACTATAAACTCGATTGGTTAAAACATTTCACTCTATGGCTTCAAAATGAAATGGTATCTTTTCCAGACATTATTATTGCGGGTGACTTTAACATTGCCCCTCAGGATATCGATTGTCACGATCCAGAGGCCTGGAAGGATAATGTTCTTGTAAGCCCAAAAGAAAGGGAAGCATTTCAAAAAATTATTGACTTAGGATTGTCAGATAATTTTAGAGCCACTAATCCTGCTGAAATTCAATATAGCTGGTGGGATTACCGCATGGCTGGATTTAAAAGAGATCTTGGCATGCGCATTGATCACATACTCACGAATAAAAATCTAACAGATAAAACGAAAAAATCCTCAATTGACAAGGAGCCAAGAAAGTCGGAGCGCCCTTCGGACCATACACCTGTTATTGTAGAAATCTAAACTACTTGACCTTGATTCCAAGCTGCTTTAACTTTCTGTAAAGGTGTGTTCTTTCAACGCCAGTCACTTCGGAAAGCGTTGCTATACTCTGATCATCTTGATTTAGATGATGTTTAAAATACATTTTTTCAAACTCATCGCGCGCGACTTTTAGTGGTTTATTAAAAATATCGTCCAAACCTTGATCTTTATTACCTTTACTTCTCTTTGAAGATTTATTCTTATCATGTAACAAATTAAATTGGTTTGAAACGCGCTTAACGTCTTCTGCGGTAATTTTTTCAAGCAAGCTAGTTTGCATTAAATTAAATACAAAGTTTTCTAGCTCCTCTATATCACCTAACCAATTCATGGCACGCATCAAATTTAAGGCAGCTACATCGAAAACTTTATAATCTGATTTATCAGATTTTGTGAGATGCATTGTCAAAATGGATGAAGCTAACTCTGGAATATCTTCTTTATGCTCATTAATTGAAGGAAGCAATAATGACCCAGGCAAAAGTTCATTCAAAATACGCTCATCAAAATCAACACCATTCTCCTGGGTAAGCGATTTTGAAGTAGCACAGATAATTCTTACATCATAATTAGCCGCTTTGCTAATCAGTAAATTTAAGCCTTTTTGTTGAGATTTAGTTAAATGAGAAATTTCATTTAAAAAAATGGATCCTCCTCTATGTTGGTCTAGAAGATCAGCCGGGGCATTAGAAACAACTTCAAAGTCTTTTACATCAATCCAAGGTTGATTTTTTGGATGTAAGTATTGTGCGCAAATTTTGGCACAACCTCCCTGAGGGCCCACAAGAAGAAGCGGTGTTTTTAAGGAAGTGAATTTATCAAGTCGTTTCTTAAGGTCTTTTATCACATCGCTCTTGCCAATGTTCAGTAAATTAATTTCTATTTTTGGTAGATTATTTGCATGCTTTAGGGCTTCATTTACTGTCTTTAAAAGCTTCTGAAGTGTAATAGGCTTTTCGAGGAAATCAAAAGCACCGATTTTAGTTGCTTCCAAAGCTGTATCAATTGTGCCATGCCCTGACATCATTACAACTGGACTGGTCAGAATTTTTTCATTCACCCACTCTTTAAGAAGAGTGATCCCATCACAATCAGGCATCCATATATCTAATAAGATTAAATCAGGTTTTTTATTTTTTTTAAGCTCACGAGCTTCTGTAGCATTCTCAGCCACAAAAATTTCAAAGCCCTCATCAGTAAGAATATCTCTGAGCAACTCTCTTATGCCCAACTCATCGTCAACGACTAGTATTTTTTTTACACTCATAATTATTTACTTTTAGATATTGGCAGTTGAATATTGATGTGGGCTCCACCGCTTTTTAAATTTTCTATAGCAATGATGCCTTCATGCTCTTCTATTATTTTTTTGACAATGGCCAAACCAAGTCCTGTGCCATGCGACTTAGTTGTGACATATGGCTCAAATGCTTTTTTAAGTATCTCAGCTGAAAACCCTGGGCCATTATCCTCAATTGATAAGATAAGATAATTTTTATATTTATTTGTATTAATTTTAATACTCGGTTTTTTTGAATTGCTTATCATAGCGTCTTGTGCATTTTGAATAAGATTGATAAGTACCTGTCTTATCATATTTACATCTACTTTTACTTTAGGTAACTCTTTTAGTAACTTCATTGTTATTTTAATTCCTGAATTTTCAAATAAATGAGAAATTTCTTTAATAGTTTCGTTTATGTTTGTTAACTCCAAATTTAATTTAGGTGCGCGTGCATATTCACTAAACTCATTTACCATCGTTTTCATTACATCAACTTGATTAACAATAGTAGATACAGCCTTATCTAGGATATCTGTATCATCTTTATTTAATTTAGACCCTAATTTATGTTTAATTCTTTCTGCTGAAAGTTGAATCGGTGTCAGTGGATTTTTAATTTCATGCGCAAGTCTCCTTGCAACTTCAGACCAGGCTGCATCTCTTTGAGCCTGAATTATCAAAGTAATATCATCTATCATTAAGACATAGTTACTAAGGTTATTTTGCGTTAGCGGTGTGATTTGAAGCAAAAGCACTTGATTCTTTTTTTCATATTTAATTTCAAATTGCTTTATGATTTCTGGTTTTTTCTTGTGGCTCGATGTCTTAATTTCTTCTTGAATGCCTAAAACAAAATCTTTTAATAATTTATTCTTATTTAAAATTGAAGTTAACAATTGATCTTTATTTTTTGTTAAATCAACCTGCAAAATTTTAGAGGCGGCAATATTAAATGATTTAATTTCCATTGCATCATTAATAACGATCACGCCTGAAGACAAATGAGCTAATACTGTTTCAAGATATGATCTAGCAGATTCGAGTCTTATCTGATTTTTTTCCGATGCTTGAGTAGCTTGGTCTAACTGTCTAGTCATACTATTAAAAGATCTGACGAGAACGCCTAACTCGTCCTTGCCTGTTTCAGGAAGTATGGTTTTAAAATTTCCTTTTGCAATTTTTTTAGTCCCTTCAGCGAGAAGTGCAAGTGGCTCTGATAGTTTTCTACTAAGCAGAAATCCTATGGCGACAGCAGTTAATATTGCAAGCATAAGTACAAGCGTTAGGGTAATTGAAAAAATTACCTTCAACGAATCTCGACTATAAGAAAGTTTTTGATAGTCTTGAAATACATCTTGCACCGACTCAGCGATTCTCGACAGTGAATCTGGGACCGGTTGTAAGATTTGTAAAATTAATCTTTCATTCGAGAGTGAAGATCCATTAATCGGTGCTAAAACTCTCAAATAAAGACCTTTATTTGTTATCGGCTCAATTTTTCCGTAGATATTATTTTCTGCTTGCTTCAATTGTACTAAAGTCGGTAATGCAGGTAAAAATGATTCTGCATCATTACTTGATACAGCAATAATTTTTCCTTGGTCAGATATGATTGTGGCATCTTGAACACCTGTTTTTTCTCGAAGGTCACTAAGTGCAGCATATTGCGATGTTGCAGGCATTGACGAGAGTGTAAATGCCATCCGCTCTGCCTTCAATTCTAGGTCGGTCAACATGATATCTAATGCTTTTTGGCCTAGTTTTAAGCCACCATCTAAAGCTGATTCAACTTTGACGTTAAACCATGACTCAATTGAGCGCGTTAAGAAATTAACAGATACTAAATATACAATTAAACCTGGTATCACTGCCATAAGCGTAAAGGAAATAACAAGACGCATGGATAGTCGACTGCCCATCACATCTTTTTTAATATTTCTAAATAATTTCTTCATTTGATTTGCAATAATTGCAATCAAACTTAAAATAAAAAAACCACTTAATATAAGAACGATTGTGTAAGAGCTACCTGAAATAAATTCAGAACTTGAACTTGCTTTTGACAAAAGATATAAAAGTAACGCACCAACGAAAGCGGCGATGGCAATAAGATATCTCATTTTTTGTTTACGAACATCCATTGAAATTGTTTAGAAGCTAATTGCCATTCTTGATTGCTTGTTATATCTGCTTGGAGCTGTTTTGGTAATTTAGTCTGATCTAATTTAACTTGAAGATAAGCCGAGTACTTATCAGTATCATCAATTTGTGATTTATCAAAAATACGCCAATTTTTTATTCTTTTAAGTTCATTTTTTGCCTGAGTTAAATTATCGAAAGCAATAAGATGATTTTCAGACTCGCTGAGAATAAATTGTTTTGATAGCGCGTGGTAAGTTAGTAGAATTTCTTTTGTTTTTTTAGTAACTTCCTCATCAAACCAATATTTTCTAGGTTTTTTGAGCTCAAATTCAATAATAAAATTAATAGGGATACCTTTTCTGATTGCTTCATCTAAATCATCGTTAAAAGATAAATCAAAATCAGCATTTAAAAAATATGCTTCAAATTGACTATTTATTTCAGCATTTTTGATAGCCAAGCTATTGTCGGCTGCGATAGTAGATGAAGAAAAAAACAAGATCATCCAAAAGCTCAAAAAGATGCTTAGTTTAATTTTTTTCAAGCAACGCATAAAAGAATCCGTCATGATTTTCGCTTGGTATTAATTGATTTTCATATTTGCTATATTCTGAATCGACGGACCATTTTACTTCTTTTGCGTCCGCATGTTCTTTAATAAAACGATCAATAACCTTCTGATTCTCGCCATGAAAAATAGAGCATGTCGCGTAAAGTAATTTACCACCCTTTTTTAATAGCTGCCACATAGCTTCAAGCATAGTTTCTTGCTGTTTAGCAAACATTTCAATATCGCGAGGTCTTCTCAACCATTTAATGTCTACATGTCGCCTTACAATACCCGAAGCTGAACATGGTGCATCTAGCAGGATACGATCAAATAATTTTTCATTCCACCATGTTTTTACCGCCGTTAAATCTGCACATTTCAAATGCGCGTTGAGATGCAATCTCTCTAAGTTTTCCTTTACTTTGTATAGGCGATCTTTTTGGTGATCAATAGAAACTAACTCAATATCGGCAATTTCTAGCATATGACCAGTTTTCCCTCCAGGCGCACTGCACGCATCAAGACAAATCTGGCCGTCTTGCAAATCTAAAAGTTTTGCGGCAAGCTGCGCACCGAAGTCTTGGACTGAAACTTCACCATCCATAAATCCAGGTATTTTTTCGACGGCCGTAGGTTGTGTCAACTCCAATGCAATATCTCCCAAAACTCGATAAGAAACCGCTTCGGATTTAAGTTTTTCTTCATACTGCTTAAGATTGGTCTTTCTTTCATTAATTCTTAATGTCAATGGTGGATGTTTATTTCCATTCAATAATATATTCTCCCATTCCTTATTATAATTTTCTTTAATAAGCTTAATCCACCATAATGGATATGAATAAAGAGCCTCTTCGTTATTTTTTAATTCTGTTTGTAATTTTTCTTTCTGTCGAATAAAGTTTCTCAATACTCCATTTACAAAAGAACCTGCCCAAGATTTATTAATATATTTAGCCGCTTCTACAGCTTCATTTACCACTGTAAAATCAGTAGATTGGTCATGATTCAATTGAAATAAAGCGACGCAAAGCAAAGCTTCGATTTTTTTATTTGTTATTTTTTTATTAATGAGTTTCTGAATAAAAAATTGATTTTCACCTAAAAAGCGAATAGCACCATATGCCAAAAAAATCGCGACCGATTTTTGTTGGGGTGTAACATGTGGATGATGTTCTAATCGTCTTTCAAAAACTTGATTTAAATTATGTCCTTTTATAACTTCAGACACACAATCCGCTGCAATAAGTTGAGAGTGATGCAAAATAGTTACGACTTAAAGACGTCTCCCAATATAGGTCGATGACCTAGAATGAATTCTTTGGCTTTAAGTCTTTTGCCTCCGGGCATTTGAAGCTCTTTAATTAATAAGACACCTTCACCACATTTCACATGAATAAATTCGTCGAGCTTGATAATTTGGCCTATGCTGGCTTCTTTATCAACATCTATAGTAACTTCAGCGTGCCAAATTTTACAAACAGCTTCACGATATTCTGTTTGTGCGACTGGAAATGAATCAAATGCTCTTATTTTTCTTGCAATTACTAATGCGGGATCGTGCCAATTAATTTTTGACTCTTCTTTAGTTACTTTTTCAGCATAAGTTACATTCGCTTCATTTTGAGGCGAAGACCGAAGCTCGCCTTTCTTAACTAATTCATCCATGACTTCTGTCATTAAATGAGCGCCTAATATTGAAAGTGTTTTTGTTAATTGTTCGGTTGTATCCTTTTCGCTGATTTGAATTTCAGCTTTTTTAACCATGTCGCCCGCGTCCAATTTTTGTACTACGCGCATAATAGTGACTCCAGTTGTCGCATCCCCCATCAAAATAGCGCGATGAATTGGTGCGGCCCCTCGCCATCTTGGCAATAGTGACGCATGTATATTAAAACAACCCAGAGAAGGTAGGTCTAGAATAGCTTGAGGAATAATAAGTCCATAAGCTGCCACGATCATCATATTGAAATCAATCGCCGCTAAAGCCTCATACGATTCTTTGCTTTTTAATTCTGAAAGCTGATAAACAGGGATGCTTAATTCATTCGCCTTAAGCTTCACGGGGCTCGGGTGAAACTTCAAACCTCGACCTGATGGCCTATCTGGCTGAGTTAAAACACCAACCACCTTATAGTCTTTATCATAAAGAGCCTGCAAAGCTGGCACGGCGAAGTCAGGTGTGCCGGCAAAAATAATTTTTAAGGAATTCACGATATAGATGTCGCTGAATTAAACATCAACCAAATGCTCTTTCGCGCGTTTTTTCATTTTTATTTTGATGCGATTACGCTTTAGTAATGACAAATACTCTACAAATACTTTGCCTAGAAGATGATCCATTTCATGCTGAATACAAACAGCCAATAAACCCTCTGCTTCAAGCTCAAAAGATTTTCCCTCTCGATCAAGCGCTTGTACTTTAATACGTTCGGCACGCTTCACTGATTCAAATACATCGGGTACTGATAAACAGCCCTCTTCATAAACTTGCTGCCCTGATGATTCAATAATTTTGGGATTAATAAAAACTTTTAAATTATCTTTTGTTTCAGAAATATCTACCAAAATTAATTGAAGATGGCGATCAACTTGAGTTGCGGCTAATCCTATACCGGGAGCAGAATACATCGTTTCCGCCATATCGTCGATCAGCTTCCTAATGGAGTTATCCACAACCTCGATGGGTTTTGCAACAGTGTGCAGTTTTGGGTCAGGATAATTTAATATATTTAAAATTGCCATAAATGTTGATTATTTTATTTATTGCTGATAACTTATGTACAAGGTCTAGATGCCTTAAATTTATTAGACACATTAAGAATATTATACTTTGCTAATAGCTCAATTACCTTACTCAAATTCATTTAGTCTTCACTTACTTCTTAGTCATTTTTCATTCACTATCGTAAAGGAATCTTTATGCTAGAACTGCTTATCTATATGTTTGAAAATTATCTGAGCACGCAAAATTTACCTGATTTTAAAAGTATTACTGCAGAGCTCGAAGCTGCTGGATTTGATAATCAAGATATTGAAAATGCCTTTACTTGGTTTAATCAGCTAAAAGTGATGACAAATGCTATACCTATAAAAAATAATGCCTGCTCTTCCTTGGGTTATCGTGTGTACTCAGAAAATGAACAAAAAAAGATAACTGCTGAAAGCTTAGGCTTTGTATTATTCTTGGAGCAAGCCAAGGTGCTTGACGCAAATGAACGAGAAATTATCCTCGATCGCTCTATGGCACTCAAACAAGAACATATTAATATTGAGGAAATGCGCTGGATTGTCATGATGGCGCTTTGGAATGAAGGTCGCGAAAAAGACTTTTTATTTATAGAAGATGCAATCTATAAAGATCACAACTTAGTTTTACACTAAGTACTTTCTATATTTTGAATGATGCGGGTAATAATGCCTGCTTGATTTAAAGTGTAAAAATGTAAGCTCGGCACGTCCCATTCAATCAACGTTTCACAAAGTTCAGATATCACATCTACGCCGTATGATCTTAATGAGGGTAAGTCGTCCCCGTAGCTCTCTAATTTAATTCTTAGCCAGCGAGGAATTTCTGCACCACAATTAGACGCGAAGCGAGCCAATTGCTTAATGTTGTATATTGGCATAACCCCTGGCACAATTGGGATATTGATATCTGCAATCAAGCATTCATCCATAAATCTAAAATATGCGTCAGCATTGAAAAAGAATTGTGTGATAGCCGAGTTAGCCCCCGCATCCACTTTATTTTTAAAGTTTTGAATGTCCATTTGTGATGAGACTGCTTCAGGATGATATTCAGGATAAGCCCCTACTTCAATATGAAAATAATCATTGGTTTCTTGTCGAATAAAACTTACTAATTCATTAGCATGTTTAAACTCTCCTCTAGACACTGCACCATGTGGTACATCACCTCTCAAGACTACAAGATGCTTAATATTATGTTGCTGATAGAGATCGAGTAAAGTTTTAATTTCTGCTTTTGTCGATGAAATACCTGAAATATGAGGTACCGCATTAAAGCCTTCTTGTTTTATTTCTAATACTGTTTCAAGCGTCAAATCTCGCGTAGAGCCACCTGCACCGAATGTCACCGAGTAAAAATCGGGCTTAAATACGGAAAGTTGCTGACGTGTATCTTTTGAGTTTTTAATACCTTCCGGTGAACTGGGAGGAAAAAACTCAAAACTGTAAGAAATTTTCTTGGGCATGATTAATAACGATACTGCTCAGGCTTGTAAGGTCCTTCTTCTTTAACGCCAATATACTTAGCCTGTTCTTCTGATAAGTTCGTAAGTTGAGCATTTAATTTTTTCAATTGCAAGCGAGCAACTTTCTCATCCAAATGTTTTGGTAAAGTATATACACCGACTGGATATTTCTCAGAGTGCGCAAATAATTCAATCTGAGCAATCGTTTGATTCGCGAAAGATGAGCTCATCACATAACTTGGATGCCCTGTGCCACATCCTAAATTCACGAGCCTACCTTTTGCAAGCAAGATGATTCGTTTACCGTCTTTAAAAATCACGTGGTCAACTTGCGGTTTAATTTCTTCCCATTTGCAATCGTTTAAAGATGCGACATCAATTTCATTGTCGAAGTGGCCAATATTACAAACGATCGCTTGATGTTTCATACGCGACATATGGTCGTGAGTAATGACATGGTAATTACCTGTGGCTGTTACAAAAATATCAGCATGCTCAGCCGCATAATCCATGGTCACGACTCGGTAACCTTCCATTGCAGCTTGAAGTGCGCAAATAGGATCGATTTCAGTGACCCATACTTGTGCAGATAAAGCGCGAAGTGCTTGTGCAGAGCCTTTACCTACATCTCCGTATCCAGCCACAACAGCTACCTTACCTGCAATCATCACGTCCGTTGCACGCTTAATAGCGTCTACTAAAGATTCGCGGCAGCCATAAAGATTATCAAATTTAGATTTAGTAACTGAATCATTGACATTAATTGCAGGGAAAGCCAATTTACCTTCTTTGTGCATTTGATATAAACGATGAACGCCTGTAGTCGTCTCTTCAGTCACACCTTTAATGTGTTTAAGCCGGACAGAATACCAATGAGGATCTATTGCTAACTGTTGCTTGATTGAATTGAAAAGTGAAACTTCCTCTTCGCTTGAAGGCTTAGAAATCAATGCAGCATCTTTTTCAGCGCGCGTACCTAAGTGAAGAAGTAACGTTGCATCGCCACCATCATCTAGAATCATATTGGTATATCCGCCATCGCTCCATTCAAAAATACGATGCGTATATTCCCAATATTGATCAAGCGTTTCACCTTTAAAAGCAAAAACAGGCGTCCCGCTTTTAGCTATCGCTGCTGCTGCATGGTCTTGTGTTGAATAGATGTTGCAAGACGCCCATCTCACCTCAGCCCCCAAATCTTTAAGGGTTTCAATAAGCACTGCTGTTTGAATCGTCATATGGAGTGAGCCGCTAATGCGCGCACCTTTTAATGGTTTTACTTTTGAATATTCTTCACGAATAGCCATGAGGCCTGGCATTTCAGTTTCTGCAATGGCGATTTCTTTTCGACCAAAGTCAGCCTGATTAATATCGGCAATAAGATAGTCTTGTGTATTTAAATTTTGGTTAGTCACTGTATTCATTTTAAATTCCTTTTGAATGATTAGTGACCAGCTGGGATGTTTCGGTATCCACCAACATCCCGTGACTGGCACGGTTATAAATTGGTGAACGCCGTTTACAAGTAAACTTGTAATCTGAGCCTGGGATTTTATGAAAAAATCTCGCAGCGTTCCTCAGAAGGATTGCATTATAGATTAAAAGTACTAATGGTTCAAATACTTAAAAAAACGCTAGAACTTAACTTGCTGATTTAAGGATTTGAGCTTTATCTGCTGCTTCCCATGAAAATTCTGGCTCGTCACGGCCAAAATGGCCATAAGCCGCCGTTTTCTTATAAATGGGACGCAATAAATCAAGCATTTTCACAATACCTTTAGGTCTTAAATCAAAATGCTCAAGAACTAATGCGGTCAATTTGTCGTCTGCAATCTTGCCTGTGCCGTAAGTTTCCACCATGACTGAGGTTGGTCTTGCAACGCCAATCGCATATGAAATTTGTAATAAGCAGCGAGAGGCCAAGCCTGCTGCCACAATATTTTTAGCCACATAGCGTGCAGCGTATGCCGCTGAACGATCGACTTTGCTTGGATCTTTCCCTGAAAAAGCCCCGCCACCATGGGGTGCCGAACCCCCATAGGTATCTACAATAATTTTACGCCCAGTGAGTCCGCAATCGCCCTGAGGTCCGCCAATGACAAACCGACCTGTAGGATTCACAAGGTACTTGATATCCCCTTTCATAAGCTCTTTAGGCAACATAGGTTTAATAATTTCCTCAATCACAGATTCTCGAATGGTCTCAAGTGATACCTCCGGGTCATGCTGAGTTGAGAGCACAACTGTGTCAATCGAATGGGGCTTATGGTCTTTATACCTCAAAGTCACTTGTGCCTTAGCATCCGGACGCAGCCAAGGAAGTCTGCCATCTTTTCTTAAATAAGATTGCCTTTCCATTAAACGGTGAGATAGCCAAATAGGCATAGGCATCAACTGCGCTGTTTCATCACAGGCATAGCCAAACATTAAACCCTGATCACCCGCGCCTTGGTCCAATGGATCATCTAAAGCACCATCCACACCCTGAGCAATATCAGGCGACTGCTTATCGTAAGCAACAAGCACAGCACAGCCTTTATAATCAATACCGTAATCAGCATTGTCATACCCAATATACCGAATCGTATCGCGAGCAACTTTGATGTAATCCACATTAGCTGTCGAAGTGATCTCACCTGCTAATACAACAAGCCCTGTATTTGTTAAGGTTTCAGCTGCAACTCGAGCAGTAGGGTCTTGTTCCAAAATAGCATCAAGAATCGCATCGGATATCTGATCAGCTACTTTATCTGGATGACCTTCAGAAACAGATTCCGAAGTAAATAAATGCTCGCTCATAGTTTTTTCCAAGTTCTAAATTACGTAAAGCGTTTAGAATAGCAAGATATCGCGTTTAAATACAATTATGTTATCAAGACTATCCTTATTTTTCATTGCTATATTCTTTAAATTACCTCTCT